>Ga0315268_10002922_pt1 | contig 18993 bp, 9 predicted proteins | sample C1_top_MG_FD_204535 | JGI IMG/M metagenome (GOLD analysis project Ga0315268, IMG submission 204535) | Sediment microbial communities from Yellowstone Lake, YNP, Wyoming, USA - C1_top | ecosystem: Environmental > Aquatic > Freshwater > Lake > Sediment | place: USA: Wyoming | collected 2017-08-01
GCCCCGCCGCGGCCGCGGGGCGGGGGGGGGGGGGGGGGGGGGGGGGGGGGGGGCCGCCCCCCCCCCCCCCCCCCCCCCCCCCCCCCCCAAAAAATTTTCCTCACCGCCTCAGAAACCGGGCCAGTTGGCGGCCGAAGTATTCTTTGGCGTCTTCGTCCGCGGGGCGGCTGAAGGTGGTGGTGCCTTTGCCTTCCGGGGCCTTGCGCAGCACTATCCCCTTTTCGCCGAAGAGTTTCAGGGCGTTGTGGAAGGTGGCTTCGGACAGGGCTTCGGCCCGCTCCACTTCCCCCAATTTAAAGAGTTTCTGGCCGATGGAATAGGTGCGTTTGAGAAACTCTTTTTCGCTCCGGGGTTTTTTCTGGAGGTATTTCATGGAGCGGAACACGATCCAGTAGGATTCCAGGTAATTGTAGAGCAGGTTGGCGAAGTAGGAGAGCTCCTTCAATCCCGAAGCCGACAGGGTGAAGGTATCCTCCTGTTCCAGCCTGACCACCACCCCCCGGGAGGCGAAGTAGCTCAGGCTCTGGTCCACCTGGGTTTCGGGGTCGATTTCGTTGAAAATGAATTCATTCTTGAAAAAGTCGGCCAGGAAGCCAAAATCCTCCACCACCTGGGAGCGGTGGAATTCGAAGCCCTGGCGCGCCAGGATGGCCAGCGAGGCCATGGAAGCCGACAGGAAGAAGTGGAGAATGTTATTCTTGTAGTACTCCAGCAGGGGCCGTTTGGTTTCGTCGATGCTGTAACCCCCCAGGCCCAATTCGTCGGTGAGGCCTTCCTCCTTTTCAATGGGGGTGACGAGCTTGCGGGATTCGCACAGGGCCAGGGTGTCTTCCACCGCCTGGCCCAGATTATCCAGGGAATCGGCCATGGGGACTCCCTGGGCCCGGAGGTAGTCGTAGAGCACCTGGATAATCTGCAACAGTTCCCGGCGGTACACGCCTTTCCGGGGATAGGTGAGGAGGGCGGCGCACACCAATGAGAAGGGCGTGACCACGGAAATCCGGTTGATGGCCTGGATGATTAGGGAGGCGATTTCCTGGCCGTGGTCCCGGGCCTCGCGGGATTCCGAGGCCGGAATGCGGGCCAGGTATTCTTTGATGGAAATGGGTTCGCTGAATTGGATGTAGGCCCGGCCGTAGCGCTTTCGCAGGAACTTTCTGGCCTTAACCAGTTGGCCCACGGATTCCGGGTCCTTGCTCCCACCCTCCAATTCCGAGAGATAGGCCTTCTCCTCCAGCACTTGGTCATAGCCGATGAAAGTGGGGACGAATAAAAGGTCCGGCGCGGCCTTCTCGTCATAAGTCCGAAGCAGCATGCTGAGGAGGCCAAGTTTGGGCAGCACCAACTTCCCGGTGCGACTGCGGCCGCCTTCGATGAAAAACTCGATGTTGTAGCCGGTCTTGACCAGGGTCTTGAGATAGGTGTAAAGCACCTCGGCATAGAGCTTGCCGCCCAAAAAGCGACGCCGGATGAAGAAAGCGCCGGAACCTCGGAAAATCGGCCCCAGGGGCCAGAAAGAGAGGTTCTTGCCCGCGGCGATGCGGGGTGGTTGCATATGGTGCTGGTAGATGAGGTTGTTGAGGATGAGATAGTCCAGGTGGCTTTTGTGGCAGGGGACAAAAATCAGGCAGCCTTTGTCGCCGGCTTCCCGCACCCTTTCAAAGCCCTCCTGGTCAAAGGCGATACCGTCGAAGAGGTGCTCCGAGAGCCACCTTACCAGCCGGATCATGGTATTGATGAAAAAGACGTTGTAATCCGCGGAAATTTCCCAAAAGTAATCCTGGGCCGTGTTCTTGATCTTGGAGAGCTTCTTTTTTTCCGTCTCCGCCAGCAGTTCCATGGTGCGGGTGAGGCCCGGATCAGTGAGGGTGAGTTCCAGCACCTCTTCCCGGGACTTGACCACCGGGCCGGTGACCACCCGGCGCTTGGTATCGATGCGCTGGATGAGTTCCCGCCGGACTTCCTGGGCCAGCTCCCGCAGGCTGCCGCCCGGTGGCGCCCCGGCCAGGACCTCCTTCAGGTTCACCGGGTCTGCCACCTCCACTACGGCCCGCTTGGCTTTGAGGAAGCAAAGGCCCAGTTTCCGCAATTTGCCGGGGTTTTCGCTGTCCCCGAAGAAAAGCTGCCAGAGGCCCTTGTATTCCCGGAACGGAGCCTTCTCGTACATCACCATCTGGGGAATCAGGAAAACGGGAAAGTCCAGTTGTTCTTGCAGTTCCAGGAGGTGGCGGATGGGGTCTTCCCGGGGCTTTAAAAACCGCTGCCGGAATCCCACCTGGTCCACCAGGAAAAGCAGGGAACCCCGCCGGTCCTGGAGGGTCTTGAGAAAATAGCCGTCCTGGAAAGGGTTGGGCCAGGCCCGGCGCCGGGTGAAATAGTTCACCGCCGCGGAGACAATCTGAATCAGGTGGGAGAAAGGCTGCCACATCCACAGGTTGAGGTCAAAGGCCACTTCCGGCGCCCTTACTCCCAACTTCTGGTAGCGGCGGTTAAAAAAGAGGAAATCCAGGTGGCTGCGGTACTTCAGGGCATAGACCACGGCCCCCTGGCTGGCCAGTTCCTGCAGGCGCTCGAGATACTTGGGGTTCACGGTGACCCGGCCGAAGAACGGGTCCAGGGTGTAACGCAGCAAAAACCCAGGGCGGCTCGGCAGGAAGCCCGCATAATGGAATTCATGGCCGCCCAGCCAGCCGAAAACGGCGCTCACCGCCCGGCCAAGCCAGGATCTGGGTTTATCGGCCTGGGAGGGCTCCGGGGAGCCTCCCTGTCCTTCGGCATGCTGGTTCATTGCCATCCTTCGGCTGACTTCCTGGTAAGGAGTTCAATATATAGACAAGGCCCGGAGTCTGTCAACTCAAATAGCGCCGCCGGGCATGGGGGCGGCTGGCCGGCGGGGGTGCTTCCTGGGGTACCCGGTTAATCTTCAGGGTCATTAAACTTAACCCACAAGTCATTGATTGCATTCCGAGAACGGAAAATTGTCTCCAGACGCGGCCTCTGGTTCTGCAGGTTTAGAGAACAGGCAGGTGGGGCATGAGGCGTCCCAAGAATGGAAGGGCGTCTCCGCTATTGGCCGGTAGGCGGTCCCAGGCCCGTTTCCGCCGGCACGTGAGCCTCCTCCAGGTCTTCCGACGGCACCGGGCGGGTGCCGAACATCCGGACCCCCAGGATGGAGAGCTCGTACATCCCGTACAGCGGGATGGCGATGGCCGTCATGGTCAACAGATCAGCGTGGAAGGCCGCAATCACCGCGCTCAGCAGGATGGCCAGCCGCCGCTGCCTTCTTAAAAAGTCCACCTCCACCAGCCCCACCCGGGACAGGATGATGAGAATCAGGGGAAGCTCGAAGATCAACCCGAACAGCAGCAGCAGGCGCAGGCAGAAATTGACAAACTGGGTCAGGTTGAGCATGGAATAGAGAAATTCGCTCTCGTAGCGCAGGGAAAAGGAGATGATGAGCGGCCACACCATCTTGAGGAAAAACAGGTCCCCCAGAATAAAAGCCACGGTGCCCAGGGGGACGAAATAGTAAACAATCTTCTTCTCCTTGGGATAGAGGGCCGGCGCCAGGAAAAGCCACAATTGGTAAAGGATGACGGGAAAGGCCAGGGCCATGCCGGTGATGAGGGAAATCTTCATCTGCACGAAAAACGGCTCCAGGGGCGCCATGTAGTTGAGCTTATGCGGCGCCATCTTGGGGGGCTCGGGTTTGAGTCCCAGGCGTTTGCCGGTTTCCGGGAACTTCTGCACCACCCAGGATTCGATGACATAAGACCATTTTTCGGTGACCGGCGGCTCCTGCAGGGGCTTGGTGATGAATTGCTGCACCCGGGGCACCAGCGGCCAGGCGACGGCCATGCAAATGAGCAGGACGACCGCGCAGACGATGAGGCGCTTGCGCAGTTCCTCCAGGTGCTCCAGGAAGGACATGGTGGTCACCGCTGGCTTCCCTCCTTACCCGCCACCACCGGTTGCCGGCCTCCGGGGATGGGCCTCCGGGCGCCGGGAATTGCTGACGATGAATTTTATGGACGAGCGGAACAAACCTCCACCTTTAACCGGTGAAATCAGTTAAGCGGGCCTAACCTCAAAGGATATTTTAACCCATGCCTCCCGCCAAGGCAATGCGTTTGGAAAGGCGGCGGGAACCCCCGGTTTTAGAGTCAGGCCTCAGGCACCGGTGGATAAGGGGTGGGGGGAGCTGTTGGGGGAGGAACGCGGGCCAGGGGGGCGTCCAGCAATTCCCGGACTTTCCGGGTAAGCACGTGGGCCTCGAAGGGCTTTTGAATGTAAACCACCCCCGGAGCGGAAAGGTTTTTGTCCATGATGCCGTTGTCCGCATAACCTGACATGAAGATGACTTTCATTTCCGGATGCCGGGAAGCCAGTTGGTTGGCCAGTTCCCGGCCGTTGAGGTCCGGCATCACCAGGTCGGTGAGCATGAGATGGATGGGGCCCGGGTGCTGCTCATAAATGTGCAGGGCTTCCTTGCCGTTCCTGGCTTCCAGGACGGTGTAGCCGCTGCTCTTCAGAATGCGCCGGGCAACTTGCCGCACCAAACCCTCATCTTCCACCAGCAGGATGGTCTCATAGCCCTGCCGGGAGGTTTCCGGGGTCTGATGCTCCAGGAGCAGGGGCGCCGCCGCGGCGGCGCCGCGCGGCAGATAGATCTTGAAAGTCGTGCCCTGCCCCGGCTCGCTGTAAACCCAGATATAGCCGCCGCTCTGCCGGATGATGCCGTACACCGTGGACAGCCCCAGCCCGGTCCCTTTGCCCGTTTCCTTGGTGGTGAAGAAGGGTTCGAAGATGTGGGAGCGGGTGGCGGCGTCCATGCCGCAGCCGGTGTCGGAGACCGACAGCAGCACGTAAGGGCCCGGCTGCACCTGGGCGTGAACCGCGGCGTAATTTTCGTCCAGGTCCACATTGGCGGTTTTGATGATGAGCTGGCCGCCCCGGGGCATGGCGTCCCGGGCGTTGACCGTGAGGTTCAGAATGACCTGCTCGATCTGCCCGGGGTCGGCCATCACCCGGCCCAGGTCTGAACCGGGAAGGATGGAGAGTTCGATGTCCTCCCCGATCACCCGCATTAGCATCTTGCCCAGGTTTTCCACCACCTGGTTGAGATTCAGGGACTTGGGCTGCAGCACCTGCCGCCGGCTGAAAGCCAGGAGTTGACGAGTCAGATGTGAAGCCCGTTCGCCGGCTTGTTTGATTTCGGCCACGTCCTGGAGCGCTGGGTCCTCGGCCCTCAGGGAGCCTTGCAAAAGTTCGCAGTACCCCAGGATGGCCGTGAGCAGGTTGTTGAAGTCATGGGCCACCCCGCCCGCCAGACGGCCTATCACCTCCATCTTTTGGGACTGCTGGAGCTGCTCTTCCAGCTTGCGGCGGACGGTGATGTCCCGGGTGACCCCCAGCATCCCCGTGGGGCGGCCGTTGGCGTCCCGGAGAAACGAGGCCTTGACTTCGGTCCATACCGTGGAGCGGTCCTTACAGTAAAGCTCCAGTTCCAGGATGGTGGCGCGGGAGGGGTCCGGCCGCCTCTCCTCCAGGGACATTTCTTCCTGGAAGCGGCTCCGGGCTATTTCCAGGGAGGAGGGCGACAAAATCTGTTCCACCCCCAGGGTCAGATATTCCTCGACGCTGTGTCCGGTAAGTAAGCGGATGGAAGGGCTCACGTAAGTCAGATTAAAGTCCAGGTCCACGGTCCAGATGACATCGGTGACGTTTTCAGCCAGCAGCCGATAACGCTTCTCGCTCCGGCGCAGGGCCTCTTCCGCCTGTTTCCGGGCCGTGATATCAGTAACCCAGAGCCTCGCCACCTCATACTGGGGGATGAATTCAATCCGCGCCCCGAACACCGCATCCTTTATCCGCATTTCCCGATAGCAACTCAGCTCGTCCCGTTCTCTGGCAGCCCGGAGGATCTCCGGCAGGTCGGGGGGCAGGAACAGGTTCCCGTCGGTCTGAACTCTCAACCTCTGTAAAACCTCGGTGGTTGCAGGATTGACGTAGGTCAGGGTTCCGGCAGAATTCACTTCCAGGACCGGATTCGGGTTTAACTGCGGGAACGAAGCGAGGCGCTCCACCTCTGCTTCCGTCCGTTTCTGGGCGGTGATATCGAAGAAAACCCCGCTGATGTAATTCACTTTTCCGTGTTTGTTGCATATTATCTGGCCCCGGGCCTGGATCCAGATGATCTTTCCGTCCTTTCCCCGGATTCGATATTCCCGGACATAGGACTTGTTGGTCTTCAAGGCCCGACGGAAAACCCTTTGTGCCTCCGCCAGGTCTTCAGGCAGGATAATATCGGACCACTTCAACCGCCGGGAATCAAATTCCTCCTTGGCGTACCCGGTCAGCTCCTCGATTTTGTCGTCCACGAAGTCAATAGTCCAATCCCGGTAACCTTTAAAGACCACGGCCGGGATGGTGCTCACCAGCAGGCGGTAGCGGTTCTCACTTTCCCGGAGGGCCTCCTCGGCCTGCTTGCGGCGGGTGATGTCAAAGGTCAAGCCGCTGATGTGGTCAACCTTCCCCTGCTCGTCGCAGAATATCTGGCCCCGGCACTGCACCCAGCGGGTTTCGCCGCTCTTGGTTTTGATGCGGTGCTCCCGCACGTATGATTTGTCGCTTTTAAGTGCCTCGATAAAGACCCGGGTGGCATAGTCCAGGTCATCGGGGTGGATGACGTCGCACCACTTGACTCGGCGAGAGTTGAAGTCCTCCTTGGAAAAGCCGGTCAGGGCCTCGATCTTGTCGTCAAAACAGTCGATGCTCCAGTCGGGATATCCCTGAATCACCAGGGCGGGGAGCTGATTCACCAGCAGGCGGTAACGGCTTTCGCTTTCTCTGAGCGCTTCCTCGGCCAGTTTCTGCTGCGTAATATCCCGGGCGAACTCGATCACCCCGGTGGTCTTGCCGGTGAGGCGATCAAACAGGGGATAGGCGTGGAGTTCCAGCCAGCCCCCCGGCTCCCCTCCGAGGCCTGGCTTGGGCACCACCATATTCGCCGCCTTGCCCGTTTCCAGGGCCTGGCGGCTGGGGCATTGCTCACAGGGATGGTCCAGCCCCCGCAAGGCCTCGTAGCATTTTTTGCCCTCCAGGGGCAGGGCGTACGCGAACCACTGGTTCATTACCGGATTCACCCGGACGATGGTATAAGAATCGTCCTTGATCACCAGGCCTTCCAGGACACCATCAAAAATCGCCGCCAGGAGCCGTTCGCCCTCCCACACCGCTTCCTGGGTGCGCTGGCGCCAGAAAATTATCCCGTAGGCCAGGATGAAACAGGCAGTGACGATGGCCACGTGAAAGAACCGTTCGACCTGCCCTTTAAGAGTGCTGCCGAACAGCAGGAGGTCCAGGACCGGCAGGTGGGGATGTGCTGCCCGGTCAAACCAGGCATCCGAGATCCAGGTGACCAGGGCAATGAGAGCTGCGGCAAGAAAGATTTTGTATCTGCTTACCGTCATTGACTGCACTTCCTCTGTCTGATTAAAGAAGTCTCCGGGTCGCCGGGCGCATAGTTAAGCCTGGCCGCCGCGGCGCCGGCGCCTCCGGGCGTCCCCTCGTTGTGACCGTGTTGGGGCTAAAATTTCCCGGGGTCGGGGCCCTGAATTGAGACCAGCGGCGGCCAAGCCCCCAGGGTTATTCACTCTTTCGGACGGCAGTCAAGTTTACATTAAATACGCGGAGGGAATTCGCACCTGTTGGCAAGCCGCTTCCCGGGAAGACCTGCCGGGCGGGCACGAATCGGCAGGAGGCTGAAAAAACGAAAAACGAAAAACAGAAAACAGTTTTACTTCGCGCCGCGCAGCAACTCGGAGACTGTGACCATCCGGTAGCCCGCGGCCTTAAGAGCCGGCAGGATATGGGCCAGGGCTGTCACCGTGGGCCTGCGGTCCGCTCGTCCCGTCTCGTCGCTGTCATGGAAAACGATGATGGCCCCGTTTCGCACCCGGGTCAGGACGTTTCGGGCAATGGTGGGGGCATCCAGGCCTCGCCAGTCCCCGGAATCGATAGTCCATAGCACCAGTCGCCTTCCGGTGTGGGCCAGGTAGTCAGAAAGACGGGTATCATAAGCGCTGTAGGGCGGCCGGAAGAGGCGGGGTTTGGGGGGGCAGCCCAGGAGGTCCAGGTCCACCGCGGTGCGTTCCAGTTCCCGCTCCCGGGTGTGCTCATCGGACGCCGTCAGCCGCGGATGGGTGAAGCTATGGTTGCCCACTTCGTTGCCGCTTTCAATCAAAGTCCGCACCAGCCAGGGGGTCTGTTCTGCCCGGAGACCCTGGACGAAAAAGGTCCCCCGGGCCTCGTACCGCTTGAGCAAGGCCAGGATCGGGACCGTGTAGCGGGGCGACGGGCCGTCGTCGAAGGTCAGGGCCACGGCCCTCTCCTGGGGGGGACCGCTCCACACCGCCACCGGTTCCGCGGCCTGGACCGGCGCCATTAACGTAACTGCCAGCAGCACACCAAACAAGATGGAGCCGAGGCGCAAGGTAGTTTTCATGGGAAAAAATTAATAACCCCCTAAGAAGATTTCCATACCGTCGGGTTAAATAAGGGTGATCCCCCGGGGGCTGTGGGTCAGCCACTCCACCCCATCCGGGGTCACCCTGCCGGTGTCCTCCTGCCCGACCATGCCGATGCCCGGCAGGAAAAACTTGGGCTCGAAGGCCACCACCATATCCGCCTCCAGCGGGTAGGGAAACCGGGCGGAAATTAGGGGAAATTCGTCCAACTCCAGGCCCACGCCGTGTCCCAGGAAGCTCACCCGCTCGGGCCCCGGACCCATGAAATAGTCGGCCAGGCCCCGGAGCTTGACGAGATCCCAGAGAAGATGAAAGATTTTCCAGGGCATTACCCCGGGGCGGGCCTCGGACTCAAAGGTTTGGTAAATCTCACCCACCACCTTCCAGGCCTCCCAGGCCCGGTCCGGTAAGGAGCCCAGGGCATAAAGCCGGGTCATGTCCGCCACGTAGCCGTTGATGCAGGCGGCCAGGTCCACACTGATGGGCTCATGGAGGGCCAGTTTCTTCATCGACGGCCCCTGGGGGAAGGCGTGGCTCATTCCCAGGCCGCCGCTGGGGGTATCCACGTAGGCCGGGGCCAGGCCCGAAACGCCGGAGAGCACGTGGCCGTAAAAGATTTCCAGTTCGCAGTTCCGGACCCGCACCAACCCCTGGTGACCCAGGACCCGGAGCCGGTACTCCAGGGCCGCGGAGAGCTCCAGTTCGGTGACCCCCGGCTTGAGCAAAGCCGGCACCTCCTGGTGAACCTGATCCAGGACGGTGGCGGCCCGGCGCAACTGCGCCAGCTCATAGGGGCTTTTCACCATGCGCTGCCGCCGGATCAGGGGGGAGACGTCTTGAACGGGATGCCGGGGGAAGAGCTTCGTCAGCCGCTGGTAAAGTTGGGCGGTCAGCACGTCCAGCTCCAGGCCCAGCGCCTCTTTGGGGGCCAGGCCAGCCTGGGCCAGCAAGGACGGCAGCTCCTTCAAGTCCCGGTAGAAACCCAGGGGCCAGACAGATTCGGTCTCCCTGAGGCGCGACTGTGGTCGGCGCACCAGCAGCAGGGGCTCCCGGGCCGGGGCCACCGCCAGAAAGCCGTCCACCAGGATCCCGGCGTAGTAATAGAGATCCGCGGCCTGGCGGAGCAGGGCCAGGCCGATGCCGGTTTCGGCCAGGGCGTCTTTGAGCAAGGACACCCGGGCGATGGTTTCAGTGGCGGGCACCGGCTCCATCATTCCTCCTCCCGGTAGAGCACCAGCGACAGGTCCCCGGGTCCCTGGGCCCCCAGGACCAGAACCTTTTCGATGTCCGCGGTGCGGGAGGCGCCGGTGAGCAGGGTGTACATGCCGGGGGGCTGCCGCCCCACCGTCTCCAGGGCCTGGGAAAGGCTCCAATGGTGGCGGCCTTGGGGAATCACCACCACCTGTTTGCAGGCCCGGAGGGAAAGGAGGGCGGCGGGGCCGCCGGAATCCGCCACGACGCTGCCCGTCTCCGGCACCGCCCCCAGGGCCACGCACACCGCCGCGCCCACCTGGCCCGGGTCGTCGGACCCGGCAAAGCGGACTTCAACCCCCAGAGCCTTAAGTTCTGCCGCCACCCGCCGCAGCCAGGGATGCTCGGTGAGGACCAGGGGCTCCCCGGCCCGGGCCAGCAGGTGGGCCAAACTTCCGGGCCCCCTGATTTGGGAAAAGGTGGCGCCCAGCTCACCGGCCCGCTCCTTCAGCAATGCCGCCGCCGACTGGCGGCGTGGCTTGGCTGCGGCCTTTTTGGTGCTTTCCCGGCAGGGTGGGGGCATAGGTGAATCCGCCGCGCGGGACGCCGGGGCTAAAACCGCCGGCGACGGCACCTGAGAGCGGCGCAGACTCAGAGTAAAGCTCTCCGGAGGCAGCGTCACCCCCCGGGAGGCGGCCCACCGGGCCGCCAGCCGATGCAGGCCCGGCTCCAGCCGCCGGTACCAATGGGGCCGGGCCAATACTGCACCCGCCATCCCGGAATAAGCCCGCAGATGACGGAACCGGGCGCTTTGCCGGCGCAGGCGCAGAATTTTTTCCGTCAGCCGGATCTTCACCGGGCAGATCTCCTGGCAGGCCCCACACTGGGTGCAAAGGTCGGCCAGATCTCCCCGGGGCGCAAGAAAAGGAGCCAGCAGGATGCCGATGGGCCCGGGATAGACCCGGCCATACAGGTGCGCCGCCCCCAGCTGAAACAGGGGACAGACGTTAAGACAGGCGCCGCAGCGCAGGCAGTGCAGGGCTTCGCTAAACTCCGGGTCCGAGGCCAGCTCCCGGCGGCCGTTGTCCAGGATGACCAGGTAAAAGGCCTGGTTTCCTTTGAGACCCTTGAGGAAGTGGGTCAGGGCCGTGAGGCGCTGGCCGGTGGCGCTGGGCGCCAGCAGGCGCAGGAATACTTCCGCCGCGGCCAGATGGGGGATCATCTTTTCGATCCCCATGAGGGCCAAGTGCACCGCTGGCAGCGTGGCAGTGAGCCGGAGATTGTTTTCATTTTCCAGGAGCACCAGGGTGCCGTCCGGGGTGGCGAAGTTGACCCCGGTGATCCCCATCTGCGTTTCTCCAAAGCAAGGTTTGAGGTACCCCGCGGCCTGGCGGGTCAAGTCCTCCGGCTCCGGGCCGGAGCCGGGCCCCAGGTGGCGGGCGAACAGGTTCGCAATCTGGCCGCGGTTCAGATGCAGGGCCGGCGCGGTGAGATGGGCCGGGGGGTGGCCGGCCAACTGGACGATAAATTCCCCCAGGTCGGTCTCCAGGCTCCGGAGGCCGGCGGCCTCAAGAGCCTGGTTGAGCCCGATTTCCTCGGTGGTCATGGACTTGGCCTTGACCACTGCGCGGACCCCATGGCGGCGGGCCACGGTGAGCACCAGTTCCTGGGCCTGGGCCGCGTCTCGGGCCCAGAGCACCTGGCCGCCCCAGGCCTGGACTGCCAGGACCAGCTCGCCCAAAAGCTCGTCCATCCGGGCCAGAACCCCGGCCTTGAGGTCCCGGGCCTGGTCGCGCCAGTCTTCCCAGCGGGGGTATTCTCGGAGGCGTTGGTCCCGGGCGGTTAGGGCCCGGTGGGTGGCGGCCCGGATGGTGGAAGATAGCCCCAGTCTCCTGGCGGCCGGATTGGCAGAAACCGGTTCCGTGGCGTTAAGTTCCTTAATTTCCGATACCAATTAGCAAGCGGGCGCGAAGCCCGCCGGCTATGTCATTATAACTATTATAAAAACGAAAACTTATTTTTTGTACTCCCGGACGCAGGCTTCGAATCTGGCCATCCACTCGGGAAAATGCAGGTCTTCAGGGCTCTCCGTCACTATCCGGAGGAATTCGTTGGCCTGCTCCTGGACCCAGGGATGTTTGCCAAAATCCGTGATGTCCTTTTCCACCAGGTCCTTGAAATCCACCGGCAAGTTCATGTCGCAGGCCAGCTGGGACTTCAAATACCCCACCATCATCTCCAGGGAGATGAGCTTCTTTTCCACTCCATAACGGTGCAGGGTATCCTTGATGTCGTCCCGCACCCTTTCGGTGGCCAGGGCGCGGAGATAATGGAAGGGATTGGCCCCACTGAACAGGGAGGACCAGGCATAGCGCAAGTAATAAAACTTCTTGCCATGGGTCCAGACGTCATGGATCAATTCGTGCTTTTCCGGCTCCCGGGTCATCCGCTCCAGGGCGTCGCGGTAGGGCCGCTCCAGCCTGGCCTGCAGCAGGTACCAAAACATGGAAAGGTTGATCCCGAACATGCCAAAAAGGCTGATTTCCCTGAGGGTCGGCTGCACGGTGCTGGCCCAGATGAACATGAAGTAGAAGAAGATCAGCACCAGGATGACGGTGCGCACCAGTCTGACGCCGGATACTACCAGGCGCGGGTCTTTGCGGTGAGTGAAAAAACCGATCAGGAGGGCGATCAAGATTACTATCTCGACATAGGCGCTGCCGAATATGCTGGTCAACCACTGTAACATTTCGTCTCCCTTCGCCGGTAGACGTTTACTGGCGTCAAGATGTTTGTCGGGTCCTGGAGACGCTCCCAAGCCGCGCCGGAAGGCGCGGCAACAGGCCGCCCCATCTGATTATAACTTAGGAGCCATGTGGCCTTAATTCAATGAAAGCTCATAGACTTTAATCTTGGCCCGTTTGCGTTCATTTTCCAGCCAGGAGGCGAACAGCATCTGGCTCTTTTGCATGAGAAACTGGGCCCGGATCTGATCCAAATCCTTTTGGAATTCGGCCTGATCACTACCCCGCCGACCCTTAAAGGCGATGAGGTAATAGTTGTTCTTTAGGAACAGGGGCAGGGAAGGATAAGGCTTCTGGGGCGAAAGCTGGAAGGCCGCGGCAATGGCGTCCTGGGCGTTGGGCTGGTTCAGAAAACCCTGGAACCGGGTGAAATACCCGCTGTCCTTGATTTTGAGCCCCGCCTGGGACGCCACCTGTTCCAGGGATTTCCCGGACGTTAGCTGCGAAAGCCAACGCTTGGCTTCCTCTTCCGCCTGGTTCTTGGCCAACTCCTTCTTTACCCGGTCCCGGACCTGATCTCTAATTTTTTCCAGGGGCGGCACCTGTTCCGCTTGGTGCTCCATCCCTTTAAGGACGGCGAACCCGTCGGGCAAGTCCACCACTTTACTGATCTCCGCCTCTTTCAACTCCAGGGCCGTCTGGTTGAAAGCGGGGACCGCCCCCAGACCGGGGACTGCGTCCTTAAGGGCCATCAGGGGCGTTTCCTGCACCGTGGCGCCGTATTTCTTGGCAAGGTCCGCCACTGCCACGCCCCCGGACCATGCCCCCCGGGCCTCCTGAGCCACCTCCCGGGCCCGGGCCCGGGCCTTCTGGGACTTCAGGAGCCTGGAGGCCTGGGCATCGGCGTCCGGGAGCCGTTCCGTTTCTTTGACCTCCTCCAGCTTGATGAGGAAGATGCCCTGGGGAGTGCTGGCCTGACCCACACTTCCTACTTTCAGGGCAAAGGCCGCCTGGTCCCACTCGGGCGGATGCTGGCCCCGGGACACATAGCCCAGGTCGCCGCCTTTGGCTTTGGAGGCCTCGTCCTGGGAGTGAGCCCGGGCCAGACCAGTGAAATCTTCCCCCTGGGCGGCCTGGTTAAGCAGTTCCTGGGCCTGTTTTTCCACCCGCTGCTTGTCGGCGGCCGTGGCTTTCGGAGGCAACTTCAACAGGATCTGGCTGACCCGGATCACCTTGGGACGGGTGAACTGCTCGTGATGCTCGCCCAGGTAATTTTCCACCTCCTCCTTCGACACCTGGACCCGGTCCAGAAAGTCATTGGTTCGGAACAGCAGATAATTTACCCGGGCCCGGGCCGGCAGGCGAAAGACGGCCTGGTGGTCCTGGTAGAACTTGGCCACCTCGGCCTCCGGGGGATTTTGTTTGGCCACGAAGCTCTCCGGAGAGATCTCCAAGTACCTGACTTCCACGGCGTCTTTGCTCAGCCGATAGGCCTCTGCCAATTCCAGGTCTGAAACCTTGGCGAAGGAGGTGACTTTCTCCACCACCTTTTTCAGTAGCAGGCGTTTCCGCTCCTGCTCTTCAAAGTCGGCGGAGCTGATGCGGTTGCGGGAAAGCACCCAGAAATACCGCTTTTCGTCGAACTTGCCGTCCCGCTGGAAAACCGGATTGCTTTTAATCTCCTCCCGGAGTTCGGCGTCCGTCACGCTCAGGCCCAGTTGGGTTCCCGCCTGAATGAGCAGGGTCTCGTCAATGAGGCGGTTCAGAGCCATTTCCTTGAGCCGCAGCATTTTGATGGTTTCTTCGGTGAGCTCGGTCTTGTTGCGCTCTTGATACTGCCTGGCCAGCTCGGAGAACTGGCGCTGGTAGGCGGTCAGGAGAATGGGGGTGCCGTTGACTTCCGCCACCTCCTGGAACCTGGGAGACCGCATGGTGCCGACCCCCCAGAAGATGAAGACCACCACGATGGCGCCGATGGCCAGGGCGATGAACCAGGACCGGGAATATTTGCGCAGCCATTTCAACATCGGTTAACTCTACCTCATTTCTTGCCCGGGAGACGCGCCTTCCGGAATTTATTTTCCAGGGCCCGCATGGGCGGATTATCTGGTGGCCGCCTCCTTCTTTTCGCCCTTCAGCCATTTCTGGGCTTCTTTGGCCTCCGGGCTGTTGGGGTAGGCCTTGATCAGTTTTCGCAGGGTGCTCTGGTAAGCCTGTTCCTGCTTCTGCTGCTTGTAAGCCAGACCCTGGCGCAGCATGGCTGCGGGAGCCAAGATGCTCTTGGGGTGCTGGACGGCCATCTTATTGAACTCCACTCCGGCCTCCCGGTATTTCCCTTCCTGGTAGAAGCTATCGGCCAGATAATACCGGGCTTCCGCCGCTTTGGGGCCCTGGGGGCTGGCGGTCAGATATTTGTGGAACTGGGTGCGGGCCTGGGCGTATTTCTTGGCCTGATAAAGTTTGTAGCCTTCGGCGTAATTCTTGTCGCCGGCCCCTGCCCCGGCCGGGGGATAGCTGGTGGTGGAAGGGGCCGGGACTTTGGCCGGCTTCGGCTCCTTGGCCCGGGGCGCCGGCACCGGGGCCGCCTTCTGGGCCTCCAATTCCGTCAGCCTGGCCTCCAGTTGCGCCACCCGGGTCTCCAGGGTCTGCATCTGTTGCCCCAGGTCGGGCGCGGCCTGAGGGGCGGCGGCGGGGGACGATGCCTGCCCCTCAGCCGGCGCCGCAGTCCCTTCAGCCGGGGGGGGAGCCGGTTTGCTCATGGACGGCAGATACGAGTAGGACTGGCTACAGGCAGCCAGGAGCAGGACAAGAACCAACCACGCCAGGTTCCGGATTCCGCGGTGCTGCTTCATCTTCTGGCCTCCTCGGGGGGGGATAAGCGGTCCCTCATAGTTGACGGCGTCGTGCCAGGCGGCTATAAGGCCGGCCCGGATGGGATTTATCTAAATGTTTCATCATATTTTCCCGGCCCCAACTTGTCAAGGAAGCCTTGTCGATCTCCCCGACGGGGGCTTTCTTCCTCCTTGCCCCCCATGGTCTTTTCAAGGTAATATTAACATAAAGGCGAGTTCAAAACTTTGCCCCGAAACTCCATGATTTTCATCGCCGCGCCCCGGTTGGGTTTTCTTTCCGGGGCCTGGTAAGGACACATGGCCGCCGCCGATTTCGTCCACCTCCATGTGCATACCTCTTACAGCCTCCTGGATGGGGCCATCCGGGTCCCGGACCTGTTGAACCGGGTCCAGGCTCTGGAGATGCCCGCGGTGGCCATCACCGACCACGGGTCGCTCTTCGGGGTCCTGGATTTTTATGAGAAGGCCCGGGCCGCGGGGGTCAAGCCCATCCTGGGGTGTGAGCTCTATGTGGCCCCCGGGCCCCGGCAGGAAAAGAAGGGCAAAGGCGAGAATAGCCACCTGGTGGTCCTGGCGGAAAACCACCAGGGTTACCGGAATCTTATCCGGTTGGTCACCCGGGCCCACCTGGAAGGCTTTTATTACCGCCCCCGGGTGGACAAGGACCTCCTTCAGGAGCATCACGAAGGCCTCATCGCCCTGTCCTCCTGCCTCCACGGGGAGGTGGCCCGGCACCTGCTCAACGACGACCCCGGGGCCGCGGAAAAGGCGGCCCGGGAGTATGCCGAAATCTTCCCCGGCAGCTTTTACCTGGAAGTCCAGGCCAACGATCTGCCGGAGCAGCTCAAGGTGAACGAGGCGCTCCTCGCCCTGGCGCCCCGTTGCGGGCTCCCGCTGGTGGCCACCAACGACGTCCATTATCTCCGGTCCGAAGATGCCCGGGCCCACGATGTGCTGCTGTGTGTGCAGACGGGCAAAACCGTGAACAGCGCCGGCCGCATGAAATTCCACACCGACCAGCTCTATTTCAAGAGCCCCGAGGAAATGGCCCGCACCTTCCCTTACCCGGCAATACTGGCCGCCTCCGGGGAGATCGCCGCCCGCTGCGACGTGACCCTGGAGTTGGGGGCCACCCACTTCCCGGCTTATCCCACCCAGGGCGGCACCATGGAGGAGGCCCTCCAGCTTAAGGCCCGGGAGGGGCTCAAGGTGCGATTGTCCCAGCCGCAGCCCCGCCGCCACTCGGAGGAGGAGTACTGGCGGCGCCTGGATTTCGAACTGGGCATCCTCACCAAAATGGGTTTTGCCGGCTACTTCCTGGTGGTGGCCGACATCATCAATTATGCCCGGGAGAAGCAAATCCCCGTGGGTCCGGGGCGCGGCTCCGCCGCCGGCAGCCTGGTGGCCTACGCCCTGGGGATCACCGACCTGGACCCTTTAGTCTATGGGCTGTTCTTCGAACGCTTCCTCAACCCCGAGCGGGTCAGCCCCCCGGACATCGACGTGGACTTCTGCTTCGAGCGCCGGGGGGAGATCATCGACTACGTTTCCAGGGCCTACGGCTGGCAGAACGTGGCCCACATCACCACCTTCGGCAGCATGAAGACCCGCCAGGTGATCAGGGACGTGGGCCGGGCCCTGGAGGTCCCCTATCCCGAGGTGGACAAGATCGCCAAGCTGGTGCCGGAGAAGCTCAACATCACCCTGGAGCAATCCCTCCAGATGGAGCCTCGCCTCAGGGAACTCCGGGACAGCAACCCCACGGTAGCGGAGATCCTCAGCATCGCCGCCACCCTGGAGGGCTTGCCCCGGCACGCCTCCACCCACGCCTCCGCAGTGGTCATCGCCGATAAGCCCCTCATCGACTATCTGCCCCTGTACAAAGGCACCAAGGGCGAACTGGTGACCCAGTTCGACATGAAAGGGGTGGAAAAAGTGGGGCTGGTGAAGTTCGACTTCCTGGGCCTCAGGACCCTGACGGTCATCGAGCAGGCGGTGAGGCTCATCCGGCGAAATCGTCAGGCCGACTTTGATATCCACACCATTCCCCTGGACGACGCCGACACCTACCGCCTGTTGCAGGCCGCCAACACCGCCGGGGTCTTCCAGCTGGAGAGCGCCGGGATGCGGGCCCTCATGGTGCGCCTGAAGCCCTCCACTTTCGAGGACATCATCGCCCTGGTGGCCCTCTACCGTCCGGGCCCCATGGAGTCGGGCATGGACAACGACTACGTGCGCCGCAAGCATGGGGAGGCCCGGGTGGAATACTCCTTGCCGCAACTGGAGCCCATCCTGAAGGAAACCTACGGCGTCATCCTGTACCAGGAGCAGGTGATGCAGATCGCCGCCGCGGTCTCCGGATTTTCCCTGGGCGAGGCGGATCTTTTGCGCCGGGCCATGGGTAAAAAGGACCAAGAGGTGATGGCGGCCCAGCGGGACCGGTTCGTTTCCGGGGCGGAGAAAATCGGGGTGTCAGGGGTCAAGGCCAGGGAGCTTTTCGGCCTCATCGAAAAATTCGCGGGCTACGGCTTCAACAAGTCCCACAGCGCCGCCTACGCCCTCATCGCCTACCAGACCGCCTACCTCAAGGCCCACTACCCCCTGGAGTTTCTGGCCGCGGTGCTCAACAGCGAAATCAACCAGACCGCGGCCTTGGCCAGGCACATCATGGAAGCCCGGGATCAGGGGCTGGAACTGCTGCCGCCGGACATCAACCGGAGCGACCGGGAATTCACCGTGGAGGATGGCAAGGTCCGCTTCGGCCTGGCGGGGGTCAAGAACGTGGGCCTGGGGGCCATCCAGGAGATCCTGGAGGCCCGGGGGCCGGGTCGCTTTGAAAGCTTCCGGGATTTTCTGGAGCGCATCAGCTTCCACAAGGTCAACCGCAAGGTGCTGGAGGCCCTCATCCAGGCCGGGGCCTTCGACGACCTGCAGCCCCGGCGCTCCCGCCTCATGGCGGGTCTCGACGAGGCCCTGGAAAAGGTCAACAATCTCAAGCGGCAGCAGGCCTCCAAACAGATGTCCATGTTCGGCGGCCTGGCCGAGCCCCAGGAGGACGACTGGCTTCCCCAGGTGCCCCGCTGGGAGAAATCCCTCCGTCTGGCCCGGGAAAAGGAGGCCCTGGGGGTTTATCTCTCCGGCCACCCCCTGGACGCCCACCGCACGCTTCTGAAGACCCGTCTCAAGACCACCACCGCCGACCTGGCTGAACTTCCCGATTCCAAGGAAGTGACCCTGGGGGTGGTGGTCACCGCCCTGAAGGAAAAGGTCGGGAGAAAAGGCGGCCGTCTGGCCATTTGCACCTTGGAGGACCTGGCCGGCAGCATCGAGGCCCTGGTCTTCTCGGATGTCTATGAAAAGGCCGCGGCCTTGCTGCACCGGGAAAGCCTGCCCTTGTGGGTGAAGGGCAACGTCATCCAGGAAGAAAACGGGCCCAAGCTCCGGGTGCAGGAGATCGCCCCCCTGGAGACCGCCCTGACCCCCTGGCCGGCCAGGCTGGAGATGCGCTTGCGGGCCGCGGCCGTCACTCGGGAGCAGTTGGTCCAGCTCAAGGAAATCCTTAGCCGGCATGCCGGACCGGTCCCGGCCTTCCTGAATTTCCTGCACCCCGGCGAGGAGGCCGTCCTGGCCTTGCCGCCGGACCTGAGTCTTACTCCTTCCGCCCACCTGGCGGAGGAG
>Ga0315268_10002923_pt1 | contig 18992 bp, 15 predicted proteins | sample C1_top_MG_FD_204535 | JGI IMG/M metagenome (GOLD analysis project Ga0315268, IMG submission 204535) | Sediment microbial communities from Yellowstone Lake, YNP, Wyoming, USA - C1_top | ecosystem: Environmental > Aquatic > Freshwater > Lake > Sediment | place: USA: Wyoming | collected 2017-08-01
GGGTCTCGGCCCGGCGAGCGCGTTTCTCTACTCGGGCCCGGCCATCAACGTGATGGCCATCTTCCTGTCGGCCCGCGTGCTGGGTCTCGACCTGGGTGTGGGCAGGGCCATCGGTGCCGTCAGCTTTGCGGTCATCATCGGCCTGCTCATGGCGCTGATCTTCAGGCGCAGCGAGCAGCAGCGCATCGAAGCAGCGAAGATCCCGGAGGCGCCCACGAGCAGCCGGCCGCTCTGGAAGACCTCGCTCTACTTCCTGTGCCTGATCCTGTTTCTGGTCTTCGCCGATTGGTACAACACCAACGACGTCACGATCACCATGCAGGACGGCTCGTCCATCAGCGCCAACGTCCGCTACGACACCCAGGACCGCCTGGAGATCAAAGAATACCAACCCGACGGTCGGCTCTCGATCGAGTCGCGCAAGCTCGACAAGCAACAGATCGCCAAGGTCGAGCCGGTGCCAAGCATCAGCCAGACCGTGCACGATGTGAGGTGGTACCTGGCCGGCCTGATGGGCCTACTGGTGCTGTTGATGGTCTGGCGCTGGTTCTCGCGCGACGAGGTCAAACAGTGGATGCAGGCCAGCTGGGACTTCGGGTTGATGATCGTGCCGCTGTTGTTCGGCGGCGTCTTCTTGACCGGGTTCATCGGCGGACTGATACCCGAACAGGCGGTCGCGACCGTCGTGGGCGGCAACGGCCTGCTGTCTAACTTCTTGGCCGCGTTCGTGGGGATGCTCTGGTACTTCGCCACGCTCACCGAGATCCCGATCGTCGAGATGCTGATGCGCCTGGGCATGGGCAAGGGGCCGGCGCTGGCGTTGCTCCTGGCCGGGCCTGCGCTGTCGCTGCCGAGCATCCTGGTTCTCTACAAGATCATCGGTAGCAAGAAGACCTTTGTCTTCTGCGCTTTGACGGTCGTGATGTCGACGGTTGTCGGGTGGATCTTCGGGATGGCGACGACGGTCGGTTGAAGCGATGGAACAAGACCGCAACTGGCGGGTCCGACGATGGAGGCAAGCGATGAAGATCAAGGTCCTGGGCACTGGCTGCCCCAAGTGCAAGAAGCTCTACGCTGAGGCCGAGCGGGCGATCGCTGCCTCGGGGCAACCGGCCGCGCTGGAGAAGGTCGAAAAGATCGACGACATCATGAAGTACGGCGTGATGATGACACCGGCCCTGGTCATCGATGACGAGGTCAAGGCGAGTGGCCGCATCCCGGCGAGCGCCGAGATCGTCACCTGGATCACGACGGCGGCGGCAAAGGGAATCGCGATCTTGGCACTACTGGCTTGTGCCAGCGCACTCACTGCTTGCAAGGACGTGCCCGAAAACACCAACGCCGCGATCGCGCAGCCGTCCAGCGAGCCAGGTCCACAGGTGGCCAGTGCGCCGGCAGACGCCGCGCCCGACAAGGTCGTTGTCCACTACTTTCATTTCACCCGCCGCTGCCCGACCTGCCTGGGTATCCAGGCAACCATCGAGAAGACCATCCAGGAGCGTTTCAAGACGGAGACCGCATCGGGCGCGCTGACGTTTCAGGCCGTCAACCTGGATCTGCCGGAGAACACTCACTTCGCCAAGGACTACAACCTCGGTTTCAGCGCCATGGTCGTCGTGGCCAAGCAGGGGGAGACGAGGCTGAAGTGGGAAAACTGCGACAAGGTCTGGGAACTCGGGCATGACGAGCCGGCATTGACCGACTACGCCGAGAAGCGGATCCGGGCTTACCTGGACATGCTCAAGAAGAGCTGATGGAGACCCTGCTCATCGCCATCGGAAGTGCGCTATGGCTCGGGCTGCTGACGTCGATCAGCCCCTGCCCGCTGGCAACCAACATCGCTGCCATCTCGTACGTCGGCAAGCAGGTCGACCGGCCGGCCAAGGTCCTGCTGGGCGGGCTGCTCTACACGCTGGGTCGGACGATCGGCTATGTCGTGGTCGCGCTCATCGTCGTCACCAGTCTGCTCTCGATCTCGACTGTCGCCATGTTCCTGCAACAGAACTTGAACCAGGCGCTGGGACCGCTGTTGCTGGTGGTCGGCCTGATATTGCTGGACGTGATCCCCTGGCCCTGGACCGGCAGTGGCTCTGCCCTCATCGACAAGATCAAAATCAAGGCGAGCAGCCTCGGCCTCTGGGGCGCCGGCCTGCTGGGACTGGTGTTCGCGCTGACCTTCTGTCCGGTGTCGGGAGCGCTGTTCTTCGGCAGCCTGATACCGCTGGCGGTCAAGCACGAGTCTTCGATACTGCTACCGTCGGTGTACGGCGTCGGGACCGCGCTGCCGGTCGTCGTTTTTTCTGTGATCGTGGCTTTCGCAGCCAACAAGATCTCGACCGCGTTCAATGCCCTGTCCGTCATCGAAAAATGGATGCGCCGGGTCACGGCGGCGGTGTTCATCGGCGTCGGCGGGTATTACTGCATGGTCTACATGTTCGGCGTTCTTTAGCAAAAGACAGCGCAAGAACCAGGCCATCCGCATTCAGCGTGAGGCGATCCCTCAGTCATTGTAGTTGTCGAACCAAACCGCCTGGTCGCCGACGCACGTGCTTTCGCACAAGCTGGTCACCCCGATGGTAACCTCGTCGAGGTGCAGCGTCGTCTGCGTGGCAGCAAAGAGATATTTCGGGGTGCGCGCTCCCGCCTTGTACTCGAACGAGAGCAAGCCACCCTGGTCGCTGATGACGAGCCAGTTCTCGCTGCCGGTCAGTGCGGTGAAACACGACCAGACGATCGTGCCCTGGTCGTAGATCTCGGCGACCAGGTTGCTGCCATGCTTGCCGTAGGTGATCAACATCCCGGGCCATTGCACCACCAGCCGCGAGAACAGGTCCGCCTCTGCCGGGTAGCTCACCATCTCGATCGAGATACTATCGTCGACCAGGGAATAGGCGCTGCGGGTCGCCACGCCGCATTCGTCTCCCGGCGCGATGGGATTGAGGATGCCCAGCTGATCGTTCTGCAACATCACCATACAGGCGCCGTTGCCGGTGGACGCGGTGGCCCATTCGGGCCGCAAGGCAAGAATGCCGTTGAAATCATCTCGCCACGAGCTGGCCCGGCACCAGGTCGTGGCCGGCTGCCCCAGGTTGACGCTGCGGATCGTGACGTTGCCCGAAATGGTCGCCAGGTCGGATGCCCCAAGCTCGATCTGGATTAGGCCACGCGCCAGGTGCGTCGCAGTGGCCGTGGTGAAGTGCGACTGCCACGCGCCACCGTCCCTATTGGCGACGCTGGTCTCGAACGAGATCGTCCCTTGCTGTTCGCGGATGCGCCAGCGGCCGGGGGCAAACAGGTTGGTCGCTCCGATCTGCTGTCTCGCCGAGCCACTGGGGCGCACCACCTCGGCGACGAGCACGCCGTCTCCCACCACGAAGCGCAGGCTGTTGGCGCTGTCATGCACGAGTTGCAAGTACACCACGCCCGAGACAACCGGCACGGTCGCCGAGACCACGTCGAACGTCAGCGTGTCGCCGCGCAGGTCGACCTCATATCGCGTGTAAACCTCGGCGTGGGCAACGCTCCCCGACGGCACCGTGGCCGGCGTCGTGAGGACAAGCCCGTTCGCGGTGCGTGCCAGGCTGGCGCCGTTGGTCTCGTTCTGGACCCAGTGGGGTTGCATGGCCACAGTAAAGTCGTCCTGGCAAATGGAGACGGTGCCGCAGGACGGCGCGGGTTGTGCAGCGTCCACTGATCCGCGATCGATCGCTGCGCGGTCGCTCAGCGCAAGATCTGCCGCTGGCAGGTCTGCCCCCCCAATATCCAGAGCCATGGCGTCGGAATGCGCCGTATCGGAGATGGCTACATCGTGCGCGGGAGGATGGTCGCCCGGTATCTGGTCGTACAACGTGAGGTCATACGCCGCGCGATCTGGGTTCCACGCGTCGCGGCCGCTGCTGTCGTTGCTCGAAGCGTCCCGTGCCGCATCGGTTGTTCCAGCGTCGGGAGCGGCCACACACGCACCGTTGCGACAGACGTCGTGCACTTCCGCGCAGTCCTCGTCCCGGGTGCAGGTGCCGGGCCGCTCGCACCGGAGGTCGACGCAGATCAGACCGCTCCGGCAGGCCTGGTCGTCGTCGCAGGCCAGCCCCTCGCCACCACCGAGCGCGGTCAGGATCTCGCAGCCTGTGCTCGTCGCGAAGACGAGGATCGTCACGACAAACAGTGTCGCGGTTGTCGCCATGTAGTGCTTCGACACGCGGGCACTATAACACGCCTCCCAGATCAAGATTCCGGGTGGGCTGAGGCGCTGACCTATAGCGCGGGAAAAGTAGCAACCTAGCCCGGATCGATCACAATAAAAAAGTGCAGCGCGCCTCGTCTCGACGATTACTCTTTGTTCGCCAAAACTTAGAGGCCACCGAGGTAAAACGCGATGCCGACACAGTGTAGCTTTCCAAAGATTGAGTTGGAAGGGTTTGGCAGCCGAAAAATCGAGGCGGACTTCAGCGGCGGCCAGATCAGCAGCGACGGTGGCGGGCTTCTCCTGCGCGAGGTCGACCGCCGGCTCCGGCTCACGGAACGGTTGTACGAGGACCTCAACGACCACGAGTCACTGAGCCGCGACCCACTGCTTACGACGCTTGTCGGCAAACAGGACCTGGTAGGCGATCGACGTCGTCACAAGAAGCACAAGGGTCTGCCGCTGGCCAGCGCGAGCACTCTCGGTCGGATCGAGCGAACCAAGGCAGACGCGAGCAGGGAGAGCCGCTACGAGAAGGTGGTGTTCGACTTCGAGGCGGCGGGCGATGTGCTCGTCGACGTCTTCGTCGAGAGCTTTGACGAGCCGCCGGTATGCCTGGTGCTGGACCTCGACCCGAGCGACATTCAGCTGCACGGCCATCAGGAGCAGCGCTTTCTTCACGGCTACTACGATCACTACTGCTACCTGCCGATGTATCTGTTCTGCGGCGAGTACCCGCTGGCGCTGAAGCTGCGGCCGGCCAACATCGACGGGGCGCTGGGCGCGGTCGAGATGCTCGCACCCGTCGTCAAGAAGCAGCAGCTCGACCTGTTTGGCGCGCGCGCCTCGTGCCACACCTTCCGCGGCAACGAGTTCGCGCGGGCGCCGGCATCGACGCTGCGGGTCAAGCTCTTCAAGATCGGGGCGCAGGTCGTCGTGAGCGTGCGCCGCGTGTACATCCAGCTCTCGACGGCATACCCGTTGAAGGAGCTGTTTGCCGCTGTGGTCGAACGCCTGCGGGCGCCGCCTGCCAGGGAAGATCGTCTTTTCAGGTCGCCGGTAGAAGTGGTGACCGATGCGGGCTAGGAGCCTGTAGCACATAGCTCGTTGGATGAGTGGGTAGCGCACTCGATCTCTGGTTGTCCAGCGACGGCCATCGTTGATCGGTGCTCGGGTGTCGGCGTTCGGCGTTTCGGTTGTCGGTTGTCGTCGCTCCTTATACCGGACAGAGTGCCGGCGTCCTGCTCAGGCGGAAAAACTTGAGTAGGTTGTGGCAGGCGCACACGAGCGACCATTCGCCGCGCACACCCTCCCAACCGCGCAGGTGGAAGTGGCGAAAGCCGCGCGCCTCTTTGATCTGCCCGTTCACAGGCTCGACGATGGCCTTGCGGCGCCGATAGATCGCCTTGCCTGCGGGGACAGCAAGTTTGTTCTTCATCCGTAGTCGGGCGTCGTCTGCGTCCTCCGCGCTGGCTGGCGCTGGCTCTGCTCGCTTGCCGTCGTCGATCTTCTCGCGCCCCGTAGAAATGTATGCCTCGGTGCCGAACGCACGTGCCTGCGCCTCGACGTTCGGCTGCCAGTAGCCGTTGTCGGCGCTGGCATTCATCGCTGCCCGCCCGCAGTTAGCCGCGACCTGCACCAGCATCGGTAAGAAGTTGCCGTTGTCCGGAGATTGATTGGTCACCGCCTCGGCCACGATGACCTGCGCGTGCGCGTCGACAGCGATCTGGCAGTTGTAGCCCTGGAGGTAGCTCCCGCCGCGCTCCATGATGCGACTGTCGGGGTCGGTGAAGTTGCGTTGCGCTTTCGGCGTTGGCTTGCCCTCCGGCGTCGCCGCCACCCGGTGGGTCGGCAGACCCTCGTCCGTCGGCGCGCCGCCGTGAGGCGTCTGGTCGTCTTTGTCGTCGTCATCGAGCTTTTTGGACAATTCTTCGCGCTGCTGCTCTTTCTTCCCGGCGTTGGTCGCAGCAGCGTGGCGCACTCCCTCGTCTGGGTGGCTCTCGGCCGTCTCGCGATTGCTCGCGGCTTGCTCCGCCAGCGCGGCCATGCGGCTATGCAGCGCCTCCTGCTCCAGTTCCTGCTTGGCCGCCGCGATGCGGGCAAGCCGCGTCTCACGGCGCACCAGCTCGGCCGGAATGTCCTCCTCGCTCTGGCTCTCGCCAAAGCGCTCATCTTCGGCCGCATCGGTCTGCTGCGCACGCACCAGCAAGGCATCGATCTCAGCCCGCAACCGCGCCTCCTCCTTCTGCATGCGCTCGTAGCTCATCGCCTTGTGCTTGCTCGCGTTCGCCTCGACCTTGGTGCCGTCGAGCGCCACGTGCCCCAGCTTCACCAGCCCCGCTTTCTCGCACAGCTTGAGCGCCTGCAGAAACAGTCCCTTGAACGCCTTCAAATGATCGCGCCGAAACGCCGCAATGCGCGTGAAATGCGGCTGCTCCCCACCTGCCAACACGCGGAACGCCACGTCCTCGTAGGTGGCCCGTGCGATGCGCCGCGACGAGAAAACGCCAACACAGTAGCCGTAGATCAGCAGCGCCATCATCATCGCCGGCGAGTACGGCCGCTCGCCGCGCGCATCCTTCGCTTGTACCACCGCCGTGATCCGCGACAGGTCGAGCGCTGCCACCACGTCGAGGACGAAGTACGCGAGATGGCCCTCGGGCAGCCACTCCCGTGGCGACGGCGGAAAAAGGTAGCTCTGGTCCGGATTCCACTCTCGGTACTGTTTCATGCGACCAGACGATCACACCGACGACGTCATGTCGATCGCGAATCGCGCCGGCTTGCTCGCTCCTCCGCCAGCCTGGCGCCGCGACGCGGGACCCTCTCCGGGCGAGGCCCCGCGCCGCAACGCCAGGCCAGGAGGTCAGCACACATGCAGCACCAAGACAGCCGCATCTACCAACGCGCCCTCGAGCTCGTCGACCTCGCCAGGCTCGTCATCGACGCCATGCCGTCCGGCTTTGGCTTTCTCGTCGACCAGCTGCGGCGGGCTGCCGCCAGCGTGCCGCTCAATTTCGCCGAGGGCAGTGCCAAGCGCTCCGCAGCCGATCGCCAGCGCTTTTTTCAGATCGCCAAGGGCTCGGCCTACGAGGTCGCTGCCGTGCTCGACGTCGCCCACTGCTTCGGCGTCATCGACGACCAGTTGCGCAGTCGCGGCCTCGACCTCTGCGACCACATCGGCGCAATGCTCGGGCGTTACCGCTAATTACTGCCGATTCGACCGAAACGCCGAACGCCGATAACCGATCCCGACCACCGATGACCGACGACCGATCTATGCGCTACAGGCTCCTAGGGCATCGCGCGCGCGATCGCGCCGACCTTGGCCTTGGTCGCCCGCAGATAGTCAGCAGGAGTGAGCACGATCTGCGTGCCGCGCACCCCGGCCGACACCGACACCACGTCAAACAGCTCGACCGTCTCGTCGACGAAAACCGGGTAGTCCTTCTTGCACGCCAGCGCGGTCACGCCGCCGCGGATGTAGCCGGTCAGCGGCTGCACCTCCTTGAGCGCCACCGTGTCGCACGCCTTGTCGCCGGCCAGCTGCGCCAGCGCCTTGAGGTCCAGCTCGCTGTCACCCGGCACCACGGCGAGCAGCACGCCACAGCGTTCGCCGCGGCAGACCAGCGTCTTGAACACCTGCTCCGGTGGCAGTCCGACCTTGGCCGCCACGGTGGCTGCGGTCAGGTCGTCGGGATCCACTTCGTATTCGCGCAGCTCATACTTGATGCCGAGGCCATCGAGTTGACGCACGGCATTGGTCTTGTTGGTCGCCATGGCGGTGAAGTATATGGAGAGTATGCCAAGCGTCCAGGCCCGTCAGTTCACGCAGCTGTTCCGCGAGACCTTTGCCCGGAGCGGCCGCATCGACAGCGACCAGCTGAACAAACTCGAATCAGCGGTCCGCAGCATCAGCGACGGCGGCGAGCGCGCCGAGGCCGAGAAGGTGCTCGCCCTGGTCAAGCACGACCTCGAGCTCGACAGCTTCGAGACCGCGCCCGCGCGCAAGGCGCTGGCCAGCATGCTCGGTGTCACGGCCGACCGCTTGCCGGCCGACCTGGAAAAGGTGCTCACCCACGCCGTGCCCGCTGCCAACGTCGGCGCCAGGCACTACGACCTGACCTTCGACTTTGCCAAGGACGGCCCGACGTTCCCGGCGCGCGCCTGCATCGATCTGGACAAGCCCGCCGGCGCCGACGCCATCCTCGAGGTCGACAGCGAGCGGCTCGACATCGCGAGTGTGCTGGTCGACGGCCGACCGGTGCCGTTCGAGCTCAAGGACAACCGGCTGCACGTCAATGCACCCGGCGCCAGCAGCCTCGACGTCCGCTACACGGTCAAGCCCACGGACGACGTCAACGGCTACGGTCTGATCCGGCAAAAATATTCGGGCGCGATGTGGACGCTGCTGTGGCCAGATCACACCGGCTCGCTCTTCCCGTCCAACTCGGCGCCCGCCGACGGTGCCACCGCCACGGTCACGGTCAAGGTGCAAGGCGACAACAAGGTGGTCGGACCGGGCGCCGCCGATGGCGATACGTTTTCGATCAAGCGCGAGATCCCGGCCTACGCCATCTCGTTCTACACCGGCCGCTTCAAGGACACGCAGGCGGCCGAGAGCCGAGGTGGGGTCAAGATCGAGGCCAACAAGCTGGTCGACGGCGTGCCCGACGACGTGCGCAAGGCATACACCTCGACCGCTGCGGACGCGGTCGACTTCTTTTCGGGCTGGCTCGGCGGCTGGGAGTTTGGCAAGCAGCTCAACCTGATCGAAGTCGACGGCGCCTATGGCGGCATGGAGAACGCGGGCGCGATCGCGATGATGGCCGACTCGGCCAGCGACATGCAGTTTGCCAAGAAGCTGGCCGTGCACGAGACCTCGCACCACTGGTTTGGCGACAACGTGCGCATCGCCTCGTGGGGCGACATGTGGATGAGTGAGGGCTTCGCCCGCTATTCCGAGTACCGCTACTTCCGCGACCGGCAGGGCGAGGGCCGGTACTGCCAGCTGCTCGACACGTCGAAGAGCAAGGTCGCCAGCGCGCTGCGCAGCAACAAGGACGGTCTGTCCGCGCCCGACTACACCGACCCCAAGGGCTACTACAGCTCGCTGCCCTACGAGCTGGGCTGCTGGATGCTGCGCATGGTCGAGGGCAAGCTGGGCACCGCGCAGTTCGACGCGGTGCTCAAGGACTGGTACCAGGAGCACCGCTTCAAGGCGGTGTCGGCCCAGGACTTCGTCAGCTACGTCAAGGACAAGACCGGCCAGGACTTCGGGCCGATGTTCGAGTCCTGGAACAACCTGCAGGAGCTGCCCCGGCTGCGCGACCGCAGCCGCGTCCAGGGCAAAAAGCTGAGCATCAACCTCGAGGCGCAATCCGCGCTGCCCAAGGGACTCGAGCTACCGGTGGTGCTGCACGGCCGCAACGGCGAGCGCGAGCTGCGCTGGGTCGACCCGTCGTCACCGTCGACGATCGAAGTGCCGTTCGAGATCGCGCGCCACGAGTGGGATCCCGAGCGCATGGTCTGTGCGAGCGTGCTGTAGCGACGACGCCCGGAGGCTGCCATGGCGATCCGACAACCTGCCACGCGCATCGTGCTGGTTGCTCAGCTCATCGCTGCTGGCTGTTCGCTGGAGCCTGGCATCGAGCCGGGCGACGCTGCGCGCGGCGATGGCGGCACGGCAGATACTGGCGCGGGGGCCGATTCCAGCACCGATGCCAGAGTGGAGGCGGATGCCGGAAGGGTAGATGGTGCTGCCCCGCCCGTGTGCATCGAGAGTCCAGATCCGACGAGCCCGCTACCGCCGATCGTCGTCTGCAACTACATGGATTGGTCGCTCTCGTCAGATGGCTACTATCTTGTGTCGCAATTTGGCACGACCGCCGACGGTACGACTTTTGGCAACCCCACCAGCTGCGGCACACTTCAGGATCACTACGACTACTACTCCTGCCAGCATGACATGCGCGTCGACGAGTGCAAGGGGCAGGACTATCACATTCCGTGGATTCAAGGTCATGTTGACTACGACCACGACACGGTCATCGCGGCCATTGACCAGTACCGGCCGCAAGCCGTTCCGTATCCCGAGTATTTCTACGTTGCGGGCGCCCAGCGTTTCAACTGCGGCAGTCTGCTGCGCGTGACCAACATCGCCAACGATCGCTGCGTGGTGGTCTACGTCGAGGACGGTGGCCCGGGCGCCACCTACGAGGACGTCGGCTACGGAGATCGCCGCATCCTGGATTCGTCGCCTGCGGTCACGCGGTTTCTCGAAATTCAGCACCTCGGCTGGGCCAACTCCGATCTGGTCTATGTGGAATGGGGTCAACCTGGCGACGTGCCAGGTCAGCTCTGCCAGCGTTGCCAATCGCAACCGGCAGCGGCTGGTTATGAAGGCGGCGGCACGCCCTTCGATGTGAATGACATGATGACCCTGGAGTGCCGGCCGGCCGGTTGTGGGGATGGCTTTTGCGCGTGCAGTGAAGACCACGCGGGCTGTCCGCAGGACTGCAGTGCGGCGGTGGTGGCTGCGACCGGAACCACGGAAGTCGACGACGCCACGACCGCCTTCAAACGGTGTGGCAATTCGAGCTACTGGCATGCCGAGACGGCGGGCTTGGGCGGAGGACTGATCTGGACCTACACGACCGATGCAGCGGCGGCCGACAACTACGCCGTCTGGGAGCTCAGCTTTGCCGCGGCCACCACCTGCCAGGTGGATGCCTACACCGCCGCGGCCTTTGCTCACAGCCTGCAGGCTGGCTACCGGGTGCACCACGCCGGAAGCGAAGACGCTGTCGTCGTCGACCAGACGTCCCACGACGGTTGGAACCCGATCGGTCGCTTTGCCTTTGCGGCAGGCGGTGGGCAGTGGCTACGCCTCGATGACAATACCGGCGAGCCGTATGCCGATCGGGTCAGCATCGCCTTCGACGCGATCCGTTTGACCTGCCAGAACTAGCGGGTCGAGTTCAGCCGCCGGCGACGGCCGAGAAATGGAACATCTTCATATACTCTTGCATGGTCATCTCGAACTGGCCGTCGTTGACGCCGTCTTTGGCGACCCCGTTGCTGCTCGGCTCCCCGGGATACTTGCCGTTGAGATCGCTGTCCCCCCACGGGTTGCGGACGGTGACGTACTGTTGACCTGACGCGTCCGTGCGCACACCGACGACGGTGTAGGCGTGGTCTCCGTAGACGCCGTCTTTCACTTGCAGGCCGTCTGGTCCGGGATCGGTCGCCACGTATCCTGCAAAGACCGGTCGGCCTTCGGCGATTGCCTGCTGGAAGCGATCGTAGAGCACATCGCCGCCCGAGAGCTGGTTGACGTAGGCGACCGTCGGCCGGCCGGTGAGCACGGTCGGCGCTTCGAAGAAGCTGGTGTTGCTTGCGCCATCCACGTTGTTGTAGCCGCCAACGTGCGCGGCGTATGCCTTTTCGACAATGGCGGGCCAGATGGCAGCAGGCGATCCCGCGCTGGCGGCCGACCCGCTCGCGGGCAGATCGCCGTTGACCCGCACAAAGACCGGCGAAGCGTTTCCGGCAGCATCGGTATCGTACAGCCGCACCGTGTAGGTGCCGTCGCCGTTGTCCTTGACCATGTTCTTGACGGCGTCAGGACTGAGCCCGGCCATCGAGGCCATGAAGTAGCAGTTGCCGAAATCGCTCTGCTGGACATCCCGGGTCGGCACCGGCCCGGTACCCTCGGGCCACAGCTGGCCGCTGCTTGGAGAGTACGTGCGATCCGCTGGATTGGGAGTGACAGGCAGATCCGCAGGATCCGGGAACGGTGGCACCTTGGGTGGCTTGTTGAAGGCGTCGTCGATGCCGGTGCCGCCCGGCAACGCGCCCTCGAGCAGGTTGGTGCCGGTCACAACGAGGCCACGCAGGCCCGCGGCGATCGAGCGCGGCAGGTTGAAGCCGAGGACGTTGATGTCGTCCGGATTGGGCAACAGGCCGGCGACCTTGTCCTTGATCCCTTGCACCACATTGCCAAGCAAACCGGCGGGTCGCTGTTCCGGCAACTGCTGCGTGGTTTGTGCGGCGCTCGCGGTTCTGGCGGCCGTCGCGCTCGTCAGCCTGGAGTCAAGCTGGGCGCGCATGGCTTGGGCGCCCAGACCGCCATGGACCACGGCCACCGTCGCGCGCGTCTCGCCCTTGCCGCGGTCGGCGTGGCTGGCCTCGGCGACCGGCTCCGTGTCGCCGGTTGCGGCCTTGCTGGACGCCGACTTGGATGTCTCCTTGGCAACCGGCGCCTGGCTGCGCTGAACACCGCTGCTGCTGGACTTGAGTGCCACGTTGCTCACCGCGCAGCCTCCTCCGCCTCGCACGGACACTTGGGTTGTCGGCCGTGTCCTTGCCATTGGTGCTCAGTCAACCGCCGGATAGTCTAACCCAGCGCATAAAGATCCAAAAGATCAGCGTGTTGGCAGGGTTCTGGTGTGCCCGAGGTGCCACGATTGGTACCCCGAGGGGATGGTGGGTGCGAGCGTGCGGTAGCGGCGACGCCTAGAAGCTGCGGATCTGAGACGCTGGTGCGGGCTTGTCGCTGGACGCGGGCACGCTGCTGTCGGCGCCGACGCTGGCCACGACCGAACTGATGGCAGCAGTCGTGTACTCAGCCAGAGCTCCGGTCAGCGCCTTGTCGCGTTCCTCGGCCGACGCGAACATGTAGTTCCAGATGCCGGCCTCGCCCTGCCCGACTGCGTTGAACTCGCGCTGTGCCACCGGCTGCAGGCCATCGGTGTTGATCAACGGATAGATGGCGCCCGGCACGGCAACGGCGCGCGCCTTGGCCTCGCCTGACGGGATGCGAAACATCTGCACCACGATCCGGATCTGCTCCTCGCTGCGCACCGGCACCAGCGCGTTGTAGATCCAGGCCGGCGGACACAGGAAGGCGAGGCCGCCAAAACAGGCGAAGAACTGCGAGAACGTGTTGGTGTCGGTCACCTTGTGCTCGGCGATGGTGGTGCGCACCAGATAGAAGTCGTCCCCGGCGGTCGGCACCACCAGCTTGTACTTGCCGGCCAGCTGCTCGAGTACCTGCTGGTGCACGCGCTTGCGCGAGCTCGGCTGCGCGAAGTAAGGCTTGTCCTTGTAGTAGATCGTGGTGTCGCCGCTGCTGGTCGACTTGAGCTCGAGTTCGGCGTTCTCGAGCAGGGGCTCGACGTAGATCTTCTCGGCGCTGTTGACCGCCACCGCAGCAAGCGCCCCCTGGTCGATGCGGTAGCTGAAGGCGGCACAGCCACTTGCCGTTGTCACCATCAACAGCACCGCCATCGTCGCTGCAGTCCGCATGATCTGTCTCCTTGGAATGGGCACACCGCCTTATCGATCGAGAGCGATGATTTTGTCGAAAAAAAAAGTCCACGCCATGAGCCATTGATATGGCCACGGCGTTTACCTGCTGGGGCAACGGGACTACACTGCGGGTCGCTCACAACGATGGATGGGATGAACATGGTGAGATGGAGCTTTGGCCGGGTCGCTCTGGTGTACGGCCTGGGAGCAGTGCTGACGGCGTGCGCCGCGAGCCGATCGAGTCGCGCGGCCGAGACGTACAGCGACGAGATGACGCCGGCGCAACCGGCCGAGATTGCGGCCGGCGAGTACGACGCACGCAGCGATGCTGCGGGCGAGGTCAGCGGCGGCAACGCGTTGAGCTACCGCGAGCCGCACCGCCGCGGCAACCGGGGTGCGCCGCCTCCACCGCCAGCGCCACCACCGGATGGCAAACCGGTCGCCAGCGACGGGACCACGCCGGGCGCGGGCGCCGACGTCCCGGCCGCACCCGACCGCGGCAAGCGGTTGATGATCTACCGCGCCAACTACCAGATCATCGTCTCCAGCGTGGACAAGTCGATCGACGAGCTGCTGACCATGGTCAAGACCCGCGGCGGTTATCTGGAGGCGCGGCAGGACAACACGCTGACGCTGCGTGTCCCGGCCGACCTATACTTCGAGGTGCTCGATCTGCTGCCCAGGTTCGGCCGCATCACCCAGCAGAACCTGCAGGCGGTCGACGTCACTCGCCAGTTCGCCGACCTGCAGCTGCGCATCGCCAATGCGCGGGCGTCGCGCGACCGGCTGGCCAAGCTGCTCGAGCAGGCCAACAAGATGGAGGACATCATCAAGATCGAGGCCGAACTGCGGCGGCTGACCCAGGAAATCGAGCAGCTGGAGGGCGAGCTGCGCGGGATCGGTGATCAGATCGCGTTCTCGACGCTGACCGTCGCGTTCCTGTCCAACGCGCCCGAACCGTCGGTCTACCCGCAGCGGCAGGTCAGTCGGTTCGACTGGGTCAACCAGGTCGGCCTGGAGGCGGTGCAATATGGCTTCTAGACTTCTGATCACGATCGCGGTCGCGCTGCTCGCCAACAGCTGCGTCAGCATGCAGGTGCCCAAGGACTTCCTGGTCGTCGACAAGGGCATGGGCGAGCTCAAGGCGGTGACGCCCGAGGACGCCAAGCTCTGGGTGCGCACCTTCGACGACCCGGATGGCGGTGACCTGGCCTTCTGGAGCAAGACGCTCAAGAACGACCTGACCAAGAACCGCGGCTACCTGCTGGTCGGCGAGGAGCCGATCAAAGACAAGCGCGGCCGCGAGGGCGTGGCGCTGCTGGTCGATACCACGCTGCAGGGCAAACCGACGCGCGAGTTGCTCGCGCTTTTTGTGCTGCCGGGCTGGCCGGACAACCAGATCCGCGTGGTCGAGCTGGTCGCCGACAAGGAGACCTTCGAGCGCGCGCTTCCCGACGTCAAGCAGGCGATCGCCACACTCGACTGAAAGACCGCGCTGGTATCGGTGCAGGTTCTAGCCTGCGATCTGCAGGATCGCTCCTCGACCTGCGCTCCTGCCTGATGATCGCCAACAGTTCGCCGCCAGATTCCACGAATCGTTGAAATTCAACCTAGATACGCCAGGGTTGCGCGGCTGGTGCCGGCTTCCGGCGAGGTGCTCGCGGCCGGCGCCAGGTTGGCACCGCAGTTGCTCTGTTGACCTCCAGCGGCTTGCTGCCAGCCGCGCGGAGGCACGATGACGACCCACAGCGCGCGGCGGATCCAGGTCGGGGCATGGGCGATCGCAGCGATCGCAATGGCTGCCTGCGGCCGGGCACCAGCCGAAATCTCGGCCACCCGGGTCGAGCAGATCGCGGACAAGTCGCGCAGCGGCGACGCGGGTTCCGGCGGCGCGCAGGAGGCATACAACCCGACCTGCCGATCGCTCGGTTACATCAACGGCTACAAGCCGCAGCCCGAGCCGCCCGCGAGCGGCAGCTACACCTCGGCCGAGGGCTACCTGCTGATCGCGATCGAGAGCGACGGCACATTTTTCAGCTGGACCGCGAACCAGGGCGTCGACGCTGTCATCGTCAAGGGCGGGCCGTCGGCCAGCGTCTACGTGTACGACCCGCCCGCCGAGTCGCGCGGCGACGACGGGCTGAGCGCGCCAGAGAACCCCGGCACGGGCGAGCCCTACGAGCTGAGCCACATCGAGTTCTGCTACGACCGCGAGTACCCTGATCAGGACGCGGGCGCCGACTCCCACGACGCCACCATCGGCATCGTGACCGATCTGCACGATGCCGCAACCCACGACAGCGGCCTCACCGTCATCAGCGACGAGTTCGATGCCGGCAGCAAGGATGCGGCGACCGCCGAGCCCGACGCCGCGCGGCCTGACGCGGCGATCCCGGATGCAGCCAAGCCCGACACCAACGGCCCGAGCTGCGTCCCGCAGACCGAGAACTGCTTCAACGGCGCCGATGACGACTGCGATGGCGCGGCCGACTGCTGGGATCCGGACTGCGCACCGATCTGCTTCGTCAACTGCACCAACTTTGAAGGCAACAACTGCAACAGCGACGACGGCCACGGTGAATACTGCGACCCCGCGTACAACACGAATGGGTGCGGTCCCGAGCGCTTTTTCGCCTGGTGCAACCGGCGCAATGCCGCCTACGGCTGCCCAGAGGATGGAAATTTCCACCCCGAATGCATCTGGGAGGTCCACCTGTTCCAGTGGGTGCGGTCGCGCTGCGACGCCTTCGTGGCGTACGGCGACTTCGACGGCAACGGCTCCCCCGAATACGTGTGCCGCTCGACGGCGAATGCGCTGTTCTTCTGCCAGACGCCGCTGGTCATCAACCTGCACCCGGCGCAACCGGTGCGCTTCGCCGCAGACGACCAGCGATCGGCGTTCAACCTGGCGCCGGCCGGCGCACCCGCCGCCACCCGCACCGACTGGCCGACCGCGGCCACGCCCTGGCTCGCGCTCGACCGCGACGGCGACGGCAAGATCACCTCGGGTGCCGAGCTGTTCGGCTCGGCCACACCGATCGCCGGCGGTAGAGCCAGCAACGGCTTTGCCGCGCTCGCCGCACTCGACGACAACGGCGATGGCGTGGTCGACCTGCGCGATCGCGCGTTCGCGAGGCTGGTGGTCTGGACCGACGCCAACGCTGACCGCATCTCGCAGTCCGACGAAATGGCGCCGCTGGCCAGTCTCGGCATCGAGTCATTGCCAACGCAGTACTTCATCGCGCAACACTGCGACAATCGCGGCAACTGCGAGCGCGAGCGCGCGGCCATCACCTGGCGCGACCGCTACGACATCCCGCGCGAAGCCGCGCTGATCGACGTCCACCTGGTCGTCCACCCGACGCCGGTCGAGTCACTTCTCGCCTGCGTCCAGGACCCACTCGCCTGGCTCAAGCAACTCTAGCCTCCGCCCCGCGACGACACGCCAACAACACAAGACCGCCGAGAATGGCCCGGATGCAAGGCAGCGAGGAGTGAGGGAGTGAGTGGCCTCAAATGGCCACGACACGACCCTTGGAAGTCCCTGACGAGGGACGACCGAACGACAAGGCAACGACGCAGATGGCCGTTTATCGACGGTCTGAGATGTGCCGAGGGCGGGATTCGAACCCGCACGGGCTATGCACCCAGAGGATTTTAAGTCCCCGGCGTCTACCGTTCCGCCACCCCGGCACTGCTAGCGATCTTGATCGGATCGGCCGCGGCCTGGCAAGTGGCACGTGGAGGATCGGGCGAGCTGTGCTAGCCTCGCGCCATGACCAGCGACGCGATCGGCGATCGGCTGCGCCACCTGCTGGACACGCGCTGGCGGCCGCAGCTGCGGCTGACCACCGCGGAGCGCGACAACCTGATCCGCTGGGACGGCAGCGGCCGCGACCATTTCGAGGTCTACGCGGTCGGCGTGCACTTTCCCGAGCAGCAGGCCGCACTCTGGCTGCGCCATGAGGTGCGCTTCGCCCACGGTCACAAGATCACGCCGCACCTGCGCGTCGCCGCCATCGTTTACGACCTGGCCGAAGGCAAGCATCAGGTCTTCAGCGAGACCTTCGCGCTGACCGACCTGGATGTGGGCCGCCACCGTTTCTGGTTGCGACTGGGGGCGGTCGAGTTGACCCACGCCAGCGCCCGCGGCCAGCTGCAGAACGGCGCGTTGCGCTGGGACCTGAGCTGGCAGCCGCGCCACCTGACCAACCGGTCGCTGCTTTTCTCGTCGCTGTACGACAGTTCGCTGGTGCCAACCAAGTTCCTGATGCCCAACGACGCAGTGCCGGTCTGGGGCACGGTGCAGGTCGGCGACCGGATCCTGGAGACGCACGGCGGCATTGGCCAGCAGGCACACCTATGGGGACGCCGCCACCCGCAGCGCTACATGTGGACGCGCGTGCTCGCCTTCGACCACCGTACCGATTGCAGCTTCGAGGCAGGACAGGTGCAGGATTGGATCGGCGAGCGCCCCTCGCCCTGGCTGACTGCGCTGCGCGTTACCTACAAGCACCGCTCGCATGTCTTCGTCAACCTGGTCCCGGACCTGGTGCGGGCGCGCGCCCAGCACTATCTCGCGGGCTGGAACTTCAGCGTCGGCCGCCGTCATCTGTACTTTCGAGGCCGCATCGAGGCCGAGCCGACCGACTTCGTCGGCTCGCGCGTCGAGGATCCGGACGGCCGCGAGCACCTGCTCTCGACCGCGGCCGGCGCCAGCTGTCAGCTCGAGGTGATGCGGCGTCGCGGCGTGCGCTTCCAGCGCGAGGCGCTGCTCACCGCGAGCAACCGCGCCTGGTACGAGATCTCAGGGCACGCCGAGGACCCCGATGTGCCGACGCGCCTGTGACGACTAGGCGGCGCGCCCCTTCTCCCACAGCCGGTTGAACTCCTCGACAAAGCGGTCCGCCAGCTCGGGCATGTTGCGGAACAGGAAGCGATCCTCGGTGTGCTTGGTGATCGACGAGGACGACCAGTTGGCGCTGCCGTTGAAGACGTCGTCGCCAACCTGACCAAACTTCTCATGCATCACGCGCGCCGAGATGATGCGCACGTCGATGTCCAGCCCCTGCGCCTTGAGCCGCTTGAGGTCGTCGATGGCGCCCTCGTTGTACTCCTTGTACAGCACGATGCGCATCTTGACGCCGCGGGTCGCCGCCTCCTTGAGCGCGGCGTACTCGGGTGCGGTGGTCGAGATGCCGTACATCGCCATCCGGTAGGTGTCGCCTGGCTTGGCCCGGCGCAGCATGTCGACGACCGGCGCCGCCATGTTGCGCTCGATCTCGACCAGGGTGGAACGATTGCTCGGCACGACCGTGCCGGCCGGATCACTGGCTGCGCCCGTCGACGGCACCGCGAGCGTGCCGTGGTGCTCGCTCGACCAGCCCGTGGTGGCCGGTTGTCCCGGAAGACTGGCCGAGTAGGTACCGATGTTCTGGTCGTCGGTCAGCGTCTCGCGCAGCTTGTCGATTGTCTTCTTGCCAAAACCGGCGACCGC
>Ga0315268_10002924_pt1 | contig 18991 bp, 15 predicted proteins | sample C1_top_MG_FD_204535 | JGI IMG/M metagenome (GOLD analysis project Ga0315268, IMG submission 204535) | Sediment microbial communities from Yellowstone Lake, YNP, Wyoming, USA - C1_top | ecosystem: Environmental > Aquatic > Freshwater > Lake > Sediment | place: USA: Wyoming | collected 2017-08-01
CCCCGCCGCCAGCGGCCGTTCTCGTAGCCAGTCGATCGCGGCGTCGACCAGCTCGATGCCGAGCAACAGAAACAGAGTGACAAACCCGCCGTGCAGGTTGACCCAGGCCACCATCAGTAGCGGCAATAGCCAGATCCCGCGCCAGCCGTCATGACGGTGGCGCTGCAGGATGACCAGCGCGGACGAAAAGCCGAGCAGCGTGAACAGGTGCGGCCGGGCCAGCCAGTGCAGCATCGAGGTGGTGGCGGCCAGCGCCGCGATGGCGAACGCGCTGACGACGTCACCGCCGGACGCCAGCAGCTGGCGAAACAGCAGTGTCAGCGCCAGCGCGAGCAGCAACGCCGCGAGCACCACCACACCGGTCAGGCCGGCCGCGCGGTGCGCCAGTGCCATCACCACTTCGGCCAGCCATTCGTGCGCGAACCAGGGCAGCGGCGGATCGTCGAACGCGAACAGATCGCGGGTCGGCACCTGGCCAGTCGCGATGATGTGCTCACCGGTCCGGACGTGATAGCCGGTGTCGCCGTCGGCCAGCAACCGGTCGCTGTATCCCAGCGCCAGGACCACGAACAGCCCGACGAAGAAGGCGTCCGCCAGCGACGGCAACAGCATGCGGGTTATCCGGCTCACGGTGCGCCACTCTCGCGTGATGCTGTACGCGCCGGCAAGGGCTGTTTTATGATGGCCAACGGGGAGGACACGGACGATGAGCGACTCGAAGGCAAGCTTTCTCGGTGTCGTCAAGCGCCTGCTGCGCGACCGCCAGATCGAGGAGGAGGCGCTGCTCGCGCGGCTGACGCCCGACGCCAAATCGGTGTTCACGACCGCGGCCATGACGTCGTGGGTCCCGCGCCAGTACGCCGACGAGATCACCGCGACCGCGGCGATCGTGCTATTCGCCGATCAGCCGCGTCCGGTGTACGAGCTGGGCCGCGCCCAGGCGCGCAACGACCTGACCGGCATCTACAAGATCTTGCTGCGCGTGGTCTCGGTCGAGTTTGCCATGGGCCAGACTGCCAAGCTCTGGTCGACCTACCATAACCGCGGACAGGCCAGAGCCGAGAAGCAACCCGACCGCAGCGTCGGCGCGGTCGTCGTCAACGACTATCCGGACTTCTCCGAGGTGCAGATCGAATCGACGGCCGGCTATATCCACGGTCTGCTCGAGCTGACCGGTGCGGCCGAGGTCAAGGTTCACCCGAACACGCGGGACCGTCGCGCCATCCGCTTCGAGACCAGCTGGTCGTAGAGCGCTGAGGAACGAGACTAGCAGCTGCTGCCGACGCGGCTCGGCGTCACGGTCGGCCGCGAGCCACCGCCGCTGCAGCCGGTCGAGACACGGCGGCCAGTCCCGGTGCGATGCGGACGCTCCTCGGTGCCTGCCAGCTGCAGCATGCGCGCCGCCAGCGGCGACAGGTGTTGTCGCTCGTGGGCGTCGATGACGCCGTCCTTGTCCTTGTCCGCGGCGCGCGCCTCGACGCCCACGGTCTTGAGCGCGTCCTTCAGCCGCTTGAGCGTGATGCGCTCGGGCGCCGACACGCCGCACCCGGTGCTGACTTCCGAGTGCTTGATGACGTCGTTGACCAGCGCCTTGAGCCCCTTGTCCTTGACCTCGGACGGCTTGATGCGCGCGTTGGGGCCGCGCTCTTTCTCGATCTGCTTGAGTGCACTCTGCAGTGCGCCGTAGCTGCTCTTGACGTCGATTGCCATGGTTGTCCTCCCGTTGCCGTTACTCTAGCGCAGAGCGCTTCGATTTGGCAGGCATCGCTGCATCGACCAGGGCGCACCACGAATCGCGCTCGCCGATGGCGCCGCGTTCGACCAGCGCCCGCGTGCGACAGCCGCCGCGGCAACTCGCATAATGTTCGCAGTGTCGACACTGGGTTGGTCGTCGCAACCGCCGCAACGCCCGAAAGCTTGCGCCACGGCGCCAGATATCGATCAGCGGCGTGCTGGCGATATTGCCGGCCGCAAAGCGGGTCGGCAGGTTGAGGCACGGGGTCACGCTGCCGTCCGGCGCGACGCCGAGCACGACCCGGCCGGCGACACAACCAAAGCCGTCGAAACCGGGGATCGCCCGTGCGGACGGAAGCGCCGCATCGACGTCGACACCGCGCTGCTCTGCGCGCCGCCGCGCGATTTCGACGGCCGCGGCAAAGGTGGCCTGGTCGCACGCTATCCCGTGCTGCCGAAGCGCTTGCCCGGCCGGATAGGCCGGCCGCAGCAACAGTACGCGCGCCCCGACGCGCTCCGTCAGGTCGACCATGCGGCCAGCCAGGTGGGCGTTGCCCGGCGTCACCGTGAAGTTGATGTTGAAGCCCGGCCGATAGTGCCGGCGCAGCAGGGTCAGTCCCCGACGCGCAGCAACAAACGCTCCGGCGCCGCGGATCGCATCGTTGCTCACCGCATCCGGCCCATCGAGGCTGACCGCCAGGCCCGCCGGCGGCGAGAGTGCAAGCTGTTCGATCACTGATCGCTGCAGCAGCGAGCCGTTGGTGTGGACAAAACAGTCGAGACCGCGTCTCCTGGCAGCCGCCACCACGTCGGAAAAATCGGCGCGCAGCAAGGGCTCACCGCCGCCGAGCACCACCTTGCAACAGCCGATGTCATGCAGCTGATCGAACAGCCGCACCAGCGTCGCGAGGTCGGGCGTGGCGACGGGCGCGCGCTCGAGCCGGGCATAGCAGTGGCGACACGAGAAGTTGCATGCACCAGTCAAACCGATGTGCGCGACCAGCGGCGCCGCGAATGCGCCGGCAGTGGCCGGTAGCTCGAGGATGCGGCCGTTGAATCGCTGGCTGCGGCGAAACAGACCCTTGGTGCGCAGCGCCTTCAGCGCTCGACGTGCGCGCTGATCGCCAACCTCGCGCGCCAGCACGCGCTGAGCCACCTCGACCGGCATGGTCGCGGCGGCGGTCAGCAAGAAAGTCTCGGCGCGATCGCAGCGCAGGTACTGGTGGCTGGAGTGGCTGTACAGCAGGCTGGTGCTCGGCTCGATCCGCAGCACCCAGCGCGATCTCACTGCCGCCTCCGCAGGTCGTCGCTGCAACTCATGGCGCAAAGGTCTGCAGCCGGGCGCAGTCAAGCAGAGGCACGCTTGCCGGGTTGCGAAAAGTCGCGACGCAGGTGCCGAGCAGGCCGGCAAAAAAGGTGAAATCCAGACCGCTGCCCGCCGGCGTGAAGTCGTAGGCGCCATCCGGGGTGGCCGGTTCGAAGACGCGGTAGACGCCACCAGTACCATTGGCCAGATACGAGGTGTGGGCCTCCTCGATCTGGGCGTGCACAAAGCGCACCTCGCGCGACGTCAACGGCACGCCCGCGTTGGCGCCGTTGACGATCAATTTTGCCAGCTGGCCAGCGTCCATGTGCGTTGGCCATTGCTCGGACTCGGCGTAGCCCATGCCCTGATCGATGCGCTGCACCAGGCCACCGAGCATGTCGCGCGCGATCGTGTTCTGGCGCGTTAGCAGCGCGTGCTTGACTGCGGCCTCGTGAAACGAGCGCAGGATCTCGCCGTTGCTCGGATTGTCGAGCACCAGCGACTCGAGTGGATTGACGCCGTCATCACAGGCAAAGGTCCCGGGGTCACCCTGGCCGAGCAACCGGATCGCCAGCATCGAATTACACTCGGCGTTTCCCGTGCTGTAAAAGTGCGACATGGTCGAGTCGAGCGGCGGGATGTAGACGTTGGCGTCCTGGTCGAGCGTGGCGATGGACCAGTTGTCGGCCTCGACCTGCCGGCACCAGCTGGCGTAGTTGGCGCGCATCGCGTCGATGTCGGCGCGAGTGTCGACGTCAAAACCGGGAGCGCAGTCGCTCACGGTGGCGATCGCGCGCAGCATGTGGCCGATGTCGTCCTTGGAACGCTTGTTCTTGATGTAGAGGTCGCCCCAGTACGGGTTGGTCGGCAGGTGCACGTACAGCGTGTAGCTGTCGATGCCGGGCCGGTCCGCGCTGTAGTCGATGAAATAGCTGCGGCCGTTGTCGGTGGAGGCGATCGGCTCCGGGTAACCGACCCGGGCGAGCAGCGTGCCAGCGGGGTCGTCGGGCAGGCGCTCCATCGCCAGGATCCAGGAGTTGAAGCCGCGGACCAGGCGCCGTGTCAGGTGTTCGAGGCGCGCTGTCGGCCAGACCTTGTGGGCGAGACAGACACCCTCAAGAACCGAGCTGGTCGGGATGCCGATGTTGTCGGCCCCGACATCGACGTGCATGAAGGTCACGCTGCCCTGATTTTTCTCCAGCCCTGCCCCGCTCCACCAGACACCGTACCAGTAGCGTTGCTGCGGGTCGGACTCGGGCCAGCCGTGCACGCGCTCGTCGAGAAAGTCGAAGTAACGGGTCTGCGTCAGCAGGTCGAGGTAGAGGTCGGTGACCGCCGTCAGCTCGGTCGGGGTGACCGGAACGCCGGTCGCAGGCCGGGTGTACTCGAACGGCAGCCCGACGACGGCTGCGTCGGCCGCACCGTTCGCGTCGGTGCCGGCTGCGTCGTTGCCAGTGCGATCGGTTGCGCTGTTCAGATCGGTGGGCCGATGATCGCGTTGCTCCAGATCAGCGCCGGTCGCTCGATCCGCCTGGCCGCCGTCGATCGCGCCATCGGTCGTCGCCAGAGCTGCGTCCGCAACGCTGCTTGCGCCGCAGTCGCTTGCACAGCCAGCGAGCAGCAGCAACGCGAAAAAAACGATCGTTCGCACCATGGACGAGGATGGTAACAGAAACGCGTCAGCCGCGTCGCCGCCAGCGCAGCGCAACCGCCAGCGCCAGCAGGCCCCAGAGTCCGGTGGCCGTTCCGGCGCCGGAGACGCTGCTGCACCCCCCCATTCCGATCTCGACCACCTCGAGTTCGACTGCGGGTTCCTCGGTGACGTTTTCTGCCGCGCCGCTGTCAACGGTGCCGCCGTCGACAACGCCACTGACCACGTCGTCGCCGCTGCTGGCGTCGTCGACGACGATCGCCGCATCGGGCTCTGGCTCGGCGGCGTCGGGTTGCGGCTGGCCCGCGTCGGGTGGCGGCAATGGCTGCAACTCGACGTTGCACTGGGCCGTGCCGCCGGCGGTCACTGCCGGGCAGGCGACACCAGCGCGCGTCTGAAAACCGGTCGCCGACACGGTCACTGTGTAGGTCGCCGGGTTCAACCTGAACGACCATGCGGTCGCCCCAGTGTAGGTGGCGGTCGAGCCATTGCTGAGCGTCACGTTCGCCGGCACGACGTGGTTGGCTGGATCGCCGCCCTGGTAGACCACACCCTGGAGCACGCCCGTGGACGGGACATCGGGCACCAGCTCGATGCTGCACCAGGTGGTGGCGCCCGAGGTGACCGCGCCGCAATTTCGGGTCGCGGTCGTGTAGCCGGTCGCGCGCGCGGTGATCGAATAATTGCTGCCTGCGGGCACGTCGAAGCTCCAGACCGCGCTGCCGTCGTAGGGCTTGCTGGCGCCGGTGCTCAGCGAGACGGTGGCCGGAAACACATGCTGGTTCAGGTCGCCGCTGCGGTAGACGACGCCCTTGATCGAGCCGTTGGTTGCCGGCGGCGGGGTCGAGCTCGAGCAGGTCACGCCGTGGTAGGTGCAGATGCCCTTCGCCAGGCCAGTCGCAATGGTCTGACGGCCGCTCGTGCTCTTCAGGTAGGCGGCTTCGGACGGCGGGTGGCCCTGGTAGCCGCTGTTGACGCAGCAGTCGTGGAAGACCACCTCGACCAGCGCCGCGGTCTGGCCGCTGTAGTTGAGCACCTTGCAGCGGCCGCCGCCGCAGGAGCCGCTCTTCACGCCGCGGCTCTGATACGGGATCTTCGACATGAGGCCAGCCTGGATCTTGGTCGCGAACGCGGAGCTGTTGCCGTACCAGCCCTTGAGTGTCTCGGCGCCATGGCCGCCGCCGGCATTGGAGTGGATGCTCAAGAACGAGGCCGCGCCCCAGGACGCGGCTGCGGCGTTGGAACCATAGAAGTCGTCGCTGGTGCGCACATCAAAGCCGTAGCCTTGCAGCAGCGTCTTGGTGCGCGCGGCGTTGTCGGCCGCGTAGGTCGACTCGACCCCGCCGGCGCAGACCGAGTTGGAGGTCTGGTTGCTGTAGTTGAGAAACACCTTGACCGCCTGCGCGTTGGCCGGGCACAGGAGCAGGGCGACCAGCGCAGCCGTCACCGTTAAATTGCGCGCGCTCATCGGACACCTCCGATGGCCGGCAGCGGCGACGCCATCACCTGGCCGCTTTGCTCGTCGACGAACGCGATCCAGCGACCGTCGGGCGAGAAGGTGGGGCGGGTGACCAGGTGCCGCTGCGAGGTGGCGACGAACCGGGTGGTGGCGCTCGCTGGCTCGTAGAAAAAGAGGTGCGCCGCGGTCAACTCGTGGCCGTTGTCGTCGAGGCGCAGGAACAGCAGTTGCCTGCCGTCCGGCCGCCAGGCCGGGTCATAGCCCTTGCCCAGGTCGCGCGCACCGCCGGTTTCGCTGTCGACCAGCCAGAGATGACCGCCACCGTTCTTGAGCTGCGAGACGGCGACCCATCGGCCATCGGGCGAGAAACGCGGATTGTAGAAATCGCCGCTAAGCAGCACGCGTCGCTCGCCGCTGGCCAGCCGCAGCAGCACGATCTGATCGCTGTTCGGATCGCGGTAGACCAGCAGCCCGCGGGCAGCGCGCACGTCGAAGTCGTGACCGGGCAGCGTGTCGAGCACGACCGGCAGGCCGCCCGCTGGATCGACCCGGACCAGCGCACCGTAGGCAAAAGCGAACCAGGCCTGCGCGCCAGGGTCCCAGACCGGGTCGTTGTCCGCCGTGGCGTCGAGAACCGTTCGCAGGCCATGCAGCCCGGCAGGCCGCGTGCGCCAGAGTCCCTCACCGTTCCAGACTGGCCCGGACGCGGCTGGCTCAAAAAATTCGAAAGTCAGCGGTGCCTCGAGGCTGGCCATGCGTGCGTTGGTCAGTTCGGGACGCAGCAGCAGCCGCTCGGGCGCGGGCTGGGTCAGTGCCTGTGGCGCCAGCCCCAGCATCAGCGCGACGGCGACAAAATGTAGTGCGATTCGGTTCGGCGTGGTCGTCAGCATGCCTCTCTCTATCCAGGCGAGTGGCTGCTTGATCTCGGTCGTTTGACCGATGAGCGCTGCCGCGGCCGCTCACAACCGCGGCGACCTCGGTAATCACGGGGTTTTTTGTCATCTCATCGGTTTGACCGATGGGGCGCTGCCGCGAGTGCGTCCCACATTTTTTACTCTCTGCTATGCTCAACACCTCGCCAGCGAACTCACGAAGGAGGCACTGTGCCGGACACCACGAGCAAGCCGAAGCTTGATGGCGAGGGCGTTGCTGCCGTTGCCAAGAAACGCCAGCCGCGCTTTGTCACCCGTGACCGCGTCGCCGTGCAGGTCGACGGCCGGGAGGATCTCAAGACGCTGTGGACCGACAACATCTGCAAGGGGGGCCTGTTCATCAACACGGACGACCCGCCGCCGGTGCGCAGCAAGGTCATGGTCGGGTTGGCGACGCCCGACGGCACCATCCAGCTCGAGGCCGAGGTGGTGCACGTCATCGATGCGGCCATGGCTGCCCAGTGTGGCTACCCGGCCGGCGTCGGTCTGCAGTTTGGCAGCGTGACCGCAGCCCAGCGCGACGTTCTGGAAAAGTACATCAGCGGCGTGGTGCAGCGGCTTGCTCCGGCCGAGGCGGTCGAGGCCCAGGTCACGGCGCGCTTGCAGGAGGTGGTGGCGCTGGCGCAGAACTTCCTGCGCCAGCTCGAGGCCAGTGAGCTCTACGACGCGCTGGACGTCCCGCCCGAAAGCGACGCCGACGACATTTTCGTGCGGGTGCAACAGCTGCGCCGACTGTTCACCGAGCCTCTGCCCGAGATGACGCCGGTGCAGCGCACGCGGGTCGACGCCGCGCTGAAACAGCTGGACCGGGTGAGCAACTTGCTGATCGAGCCCAAGCGACGCCTGGACTACGACTTTCGCCATGGTCACGTACGCGCTGAGCAGCGCATCGCTGCTGGCGAGCCGGTCGCCGAGTTGCGTGCCAGCTGGGCCTACACGTTCCCCGATCGGGTACAGCTGGCCGCCCGCTTTGCCGGGCAAGCGCTGCAGGCCGATGAGAAGGGCGATCGCGCGGCCGCGATCAAGGCTGGCACGACCGCCCTCGAGCTGGATCCATTCAACACCGAGCTGCGCGCTGTGCTCGAGGAGTGGCAGCAGTCCGCGCCACCGGCGACCTGATCGCCCTGCACACACCGCTCCGCCTGGTCTTCACTTCGCGGTCTGGGCGCGCCGTCGCAATTCCTTGGCAGACCCGAGCGTCGCGCTGCGCAGAGGCCCCTTGAGCACGAACGCCGGCAACCAGCCGCCGATATCGGTGGAAATCGTGTAGACGAATTGGCAGCCGCCCCGGGGGTCGGGAGTGAAGGTCACGCTCGCCTCGACCCGCATGCGCACGAGATCCGGGGTCACCGGCTTGCGCCTGTCCTCGACGCTCTTGAAGCTCAGCGTGATCACGCCGCTCTTGTCGTCGCGGCGCCTCACTGCGTGCATCACGTAGTCGCGATTGCTCGCCAGCGGGACCGACACCACGTCGTAGAACAGCCGTTCGTCCTGTCGATCGAGCAAGATCTCGCGCTTCGCCAGCGAGGGGTTGTCGCTGAGATCTGCAGCGTCGCCCCACCAGGCCTGCGCGAACACCTCGGCGCTTGCCGTGCTGTTTCCAGTTACCCGGATGTTCTCGAGCGACGCGCTGGGTACAGACTGCACCTCGAGCAGCAGCCCGTCGTCGACGGCTTCGCGCTGCCACGGCACGTCCGCGCACAGAAAAAGCAGCGCGAGGTGGGTCCAGAGCATGCCAACTCCTCCGATCGGCTCACCTGCCGCAGTCGTGCGCTCGAACGGCCCAACCCTTGACCTCGTGCTACGTCGTCACTGCAGCTGCCAGCTGTCGGGCAGCCGGATCGCATAGTGCAGCTCGACCGCGCCGGTCTGGCCTGGCTCGACGGTGAGGTTCCAGGTCACAAAACCGCGGTGTTCGTCGAGGTTGAAGCGGGACGTGGTCTTTTTGCGGTCGAGCTCGACCTTGACCTCGTCGACCTTGCTGAGCGGGATGCGCTCGCGCACCTCGACGCTGGCCCGGCTGCTGGCCTTGCTGGTCAGCTCCACCCGGTAGCCCTGCTCCAGGTTCTTGTTCTGCAGGATCACCCCGCTGGTGCGCGAACGATCCAGCAGCTCGATGCGCTCGACCTTGAACTCCTCGTCGATGCCGAGGGATAGCTCCAGCGGCTCGCCGGTGGCGCGGTACTCGGTCGTGGTGTCGCCGACATAGGTGCCTTGACGGTAGGCGTGCACCACGCCGGGCAGCAACGGATAGGCGGCGGGGTTGTTGAGCTTGACCACCTGGTAGACGTAGGGCGACAGCTTGGGCACGGTGACCAGCGCAGCGGTCGCCTTGCTGTTCACCACGTCGACCGGGAACCAGTACGGACGGCCGTCGGCGAGCACCGTGATACGGCGCGGCAAGGTCAGCACGAAGGACTGGCCGCGGTCGTCGAGCTCGGCCCCCCGCGCGGCTTGGGCCGGCGCTGCACTGCCTGCCTTGAGCTGCTCGCGCCGCTCGGTGCCCTGCACCAGCACCTTCTGCTTGCTCGATTCGCCGCCGTCCACCCACAGCTGCGCCGGCTTGGGCGCTTCGGACCCCAGCTTGGGCCGCGCCGTCGACAGCACCACGCGCGCCTGCTGCCAGTCCTCGCCGGTCGCCTGCTGGATCACGGCGCTGACCGTCAACACGGCCTGGCCTTCACCGGTGCGCGCCGTGCCCTTGCCGGCAAAACGCAGGTCGTATTCGGGGTGCCAGGTGGCTCCGCCCACGACGTAGGAGAGCTGGACCTGCACCTCGCCCTGACCGCCGCACGCCACCGCCACCTCGGCATTGCGCACCTCGGGCAAGCCGCGCTCGCCAAATGCCGCCAGCCGTCGCTGTTGCACCGCCAGCGTGCGCTGCAGCGCGCGTTCCTGGGTATTGAGACCGAGCTCGGTGTCGACGCGGGTCAGCCGCTCGCGCCGCACCCGGTCCAGCACGTCGCCCCAGCGCTTGGGTTCGGGCCGTGCGGCGCGCAGCTCCTCGGACCAGAGATCGCTGAAGTAGCTGGTGTAACCGATCAGCGCGCGCTCGCGGTTGTGGATCGCGCTGCGCCGATCGTTGATCGCGGCGAGCTGCTGCTCGAGCTGGCGGATGGACTCTTGCAGCTCGCGCACGCGCACGTCGGCCTCCTGGTCGAGAGGCACCACGCGGCTGGTCACGCCGATGGCCTTGGCCTTGTCCGCTGCCTGCGCGCGCAGCGTGCGCACGTCGAGCGCGGCTGGCAGCCCGGGAAAAGCGACCGCGGCGGCATCGCCCTGACAGCGCGCGCTACCGCGGCGGGTCACCTCTGCGCGGTCGGCAAACACCACCACCTGCTCGACGGCCGGCGTCTCTGGTCGAGCCGGCGTCTCCGGTCGTGCTGGTATTTCTGGTCGGGCCGGTGTTTCTGCCCGGGCCAGCGTCGTCAGCGCCGCTGCCACAACGATCCATGTCGTGTTCTTCAGCATGCTGGCCTCCTAGCGCTGCCGCAGCTGCCAGTCGGGCGGCCGCTTGATGGTGTAGCTGAAGGTGATGGTCTGCGTCTTTTTGGCCGGGATGTCGAGGCGCCAGCGCAGCCGCCCCTTGGCATCGGGCTTGGCAGCCAGCGCCGGCTTGGCGGCGCCGAGCTTGATCTCCATCTTGTCGGTGCTCGTCTGCGGCAACACGTCGTAGACATCGATGGTGATCGGACGGTTCTTGAAATTGCCGATCTCGATGCGCGTCGTGTACTCGGTGATCTGGTCCTTGATCAGCAAGCCCGTCGTCCGTGTCTGCGCGGCGACGTGGTGGATCACGCGGATGTCCTCATCGGCGCCCAGCGGCAGGGTGAGCGAGCCGCCCGGGCCAGTGGTCTGCAGCACGCCTTCGCTGGTGAACGCGCCGCCCACAAAGATGTTGGCCGGTCCGCGCAGGATCGGCAGCCGGCCGCCGTTTTCGACCTTGGCGGTCAGGTAGGCGGTCGTCGCCAGGGCGGGCGTGGTTTCGTAGCTGAGGCTGGCCCGGTAGCTAGCGCTGGCGAGCGGCACGCGCAGGCGCTGGCCGTCGCTCGCCACGCTGGCCGGTGTGGTGGCGCGATAACTGTAGTCAAGTCCGCCCGCCACCATGGCCGGTAGCGTCGGGTCGCCAAACGAGGGTTTGCGCCACGTCGTGGGGTCGAACAGGGCGAGCGAGGTCGCCGGGCGGGCCTCGGCTGCCGAGCGGCGGTTGTACGACCCCGGTGCTGATGGCGCTCGGTCGACGCTGGTTGCGCCGCCGCTGATCGAAGGAGGCGGAGCAAGCATCACCGCCTCTTCTTCCGGGCGATCGTAGTTGTCCTCGGCCACTTTTTTTTCTGCCGGCATCGGTTTTGGCGGCGCATATCCGCGCGTCGGCGCTGGCCGCGCCGTCGGCTGCCGGGTCGCCGTCGTGACCTGATCCATGGCGCTCGGGCTGGCGGCAAGCAGGTTGCCGAGCACGACCAGCCGTTCTTGCAGCACGGCCTGGCGCGACTGGCGCTCCAGTTCCTGCGGGTGCCGACCGGCCTGTGGCGCGGCCAGGGGTTGCGGCATCGCCGGCGGGCGTTCGGGCTGCGGTCGGGGCATGAAATCCTTGCGCTCGCCCAGCGTCCAGGTCAGCAACTCGGGCAACTGGATGTCCTGACCCGGGATGCTCGTCGACAGCACCAGGTTGACTTTGTCCCATGCCTCGCCGCTTGCTTGTTGCACCTGCCCTGCCGTGTACAGGGTGACGCTGCCGTCCTTGGGCGAGAAATGCAGGTCGTAGGCGGGCCACCAGGCCGCACCCGGCACCAGGTAGACGAGCTCAAGCGACACCGGTCCGGCCTGCGGCACGTCGACGATGGTCAGCACCTGGACCCGGCGGTCGCTCATCGCGCCCAGGTCATAGCGCGCGACGTCGGCCTGGGTCTTGGCATAGGTCTCGGCGAGCTTGGCGCGATCGACCTGAAGTTTGCGCGACGCTTCGAGCAGCATGGATTCGCGGGCGGTGATGAAGTCGAGACTGCTCGCCCAGCCATCGACGCTGAGCGCGGGCGCTGTCTTGCCGGTTCGGTCTTTCTCGGCCAGCGCCTGTTTGGGCGAAACCGCCCTGAGCAACTCGAGCTCCGCGTTGAACACGGTCTGCTCGGCGTCGATGCGCGCCAGCTTGTCCGCGATCGCCTCGAGTTGCGTGATCAGCGCGTCGACCTGATCGATCGACATCCGCTCGCGCTCGACCGGCGCGATCTCGACGCGCAGCACCTGGCCACCGGTCGCCGTCACGTGCACGGTGTTGAGCATGGTCGCGCCGGGCAGATCCGGCAGCCGCAGCGTGTGCGCGCCGCGCTCCAGGCGCGCAGTGCCGCTGCGCCGCACGCGCGCGCGATCGCTGAACACCGTCACCTCCTGGATCGGCGCCGGCAGGACCGTGGCCTGCGCGGCCAGATCGGGTCCCGACGAGACCTCCGGTACTGCAGCCGCCAACACCGCACAGAGCAGGATGCCAAACATGGCGTGCACCTCCTCGGATTGCCCGCAGCAGACCGCACCTGTCCGCGGGCTGCAAGCTGACGTTTATGCAAGGCGGTCCCGGCTACTGGCAATAGAGGAGTGGCAGGCGGAGAAGCGCGGGCAGCCCGGTCAGGTGCAGTAGGCAGTCTGCCCGGCGTCGCTGCTGGACTCCTGGCAGGTCTCCCCTGCGACGTCGTAAGCGCAGTTGCGCGACGTCTCGTAGCCTTCGACGCACGAGATCAGTGCCCCCTGGGCACAGTGGGTGACGTACTGCTGGGCGGCGCAAACCGTGGGCGGGTCCAGCGCGCAGCGTGGCGCGCTGTCGACGACAAAACAGCCATTACCGTTGCCAGCGCAGTCCTCGGCAACCTGGTAGCCGCTGGTGCAGCGGACCACGGTACCTTCACCACAAGCGGGGACCAGCGCGTCCGTGCAATCGGACTGACCGGTCATGGTGCACTGGGCGTGCCGGTCATCGAGATTCACGCACACCGGATTGGGCGCTTCGCAGGTCCGCTCGCCCAGTTCCGGATTGCCGACCAGCTGGTCGATGCCGAGCGTGCACATGTGCAGCACGTTACCCTCGCACTGCGTCTCGTACGGACAGCGCGCGCAGCCGATCAGAGCGGGCGCGCCAAGCATGGCGACGACGAGCACGGCGACCTTGATCATTTTCGTCGCTCCAATTGTTCGAGCCCAAGGACGCAAGCACCGGACAAGGACCCGATCGTGCTGCGCGCGTCAGGTCCAGACCAGGTCGCTGCGCAGGCCCACCAGTGCTCCGTCCCCGGTGCGGCCGACGACGAAGAATGGATGCGAGCAATCCTCGCCGGCCGGCACGCCGAGCTTGACGGCGACCGGATCCCGGGAGCTGTACGCGTCGTTGTCGCGGCCGAACACGCCGACGTACATCTCGGAGAAGTTCTTCTTGAACAGGGCCACCAGCTTTTTCGCGTTGGCCTCGGCCTCCGGACTGTAGCTGTTGCTCTGGACGAAGAATTCGTAGAACGACTCGGTATCGGCAACCGGCCGCGACGCTTTGGAGAACCTGGGGATGTCGCGCTTCAGGTCGTCGCTCTCGATGCCCAGAGCCTTGGCCATCGCTTCGCGGGTGCCACAGCGAAGGCCCGGACCCGGCAGGTAGGCGACGCGGACCGGTCCATCCCCCTCGTTGCCGTACATGCCGCTCGTCATGACGCCTGGCAGCAGCTTGCCAACGTCGGCGGCCAGGGCTGCTCCCGTCACCGGGATACCCCGGGTGACGATTGCCTGGAATGCCTTCATCACCGGCGCGCCGACCACCGGGTCCTGAACAGCGACCCGATCCACCTCGGCGTGCGAGATGGTTGTGTTGCCGCGCTTGCCCGCGGGCTGGTTGACCTGGCCGACGACTTTCATGGTGCGGGCCATCTCGTAGTTGACGACGTCATTGACGGTCAGCGGAGCGCCGGCACCGTGTTTTTCCCGAATGCTTTTCACGGCCTCTTTGAGCAGGGCCGGTCTGGTCGTGGTGCCGCTGGCCAGGGCGCGCGCAGCCTCCTCGCGCAACAACCCGCCCAGCGTCTTTCGCAACTCGGCCTTCTTCACCGTGGTCATGTCGATCTCCGCAGGTCGGATGAGCAACGCTCACCTGCCCAGACAGCATAGACAGCACTGCATATCGACCAGACTCTCAGTTTGAGCGGAATCTCCCGGCGGGTGGACAGCCCACCGCTTCTCATGCACATTGCGACCCTTGGAAGTCCCCGCAGGGGGACGGGCGACGAGAAGGGGGCACAACCGATGACCGGGACAGACGGATTCAAGGTCTACGGTTTTCGCTGGGTGATGCTGGCAGCCTTCATGGCGGTCGCGGCGAGCAACCAGCTGCAGTGGATCACTTTCGCTGCCATCACCGGTCCGGCCACCAGCTACTACGGTGTCTCGGATCTCAGCATCGGCATCCTGTCGATGGTCTTCATGCTCGTCTACATCGTGGTCTCGGTTCCAGCGTCGTGGGCCATAGACACCTATGGCATTCGATTTGCCGTCGGCCTGGGCGCGGCGCTGACCGGCTGTTTCGGGCTGATGCGAGGACTGGTCGCGCACAACTACCTGCTGGTGCTGATCGCCCAGATCGGCATCGCCATCGGCCAGCCGCTCATCCTCAACGCGATCACGACGGTGGCAGCGCGCTGGTTTCCGGCTCGCGAGCGCGCCACGGCCGCCGGGCTCGGGTCGCTGGCCATATACGTCGGCATCATCGCGGGGATCGCGGTCACACCGTACTTGACGCTGCGCACCAGCATCGACCGCATGTTGATGATCTACGGCGCGGTCTCCGCGGTCGTCGCTGTGATCTTTTTCGCGGTTGCCCGCGAACGCCCGCCCACGCCGCCCTGCCCGCCCGGCGCCGATGAGCGGTCGCTGGTCCTCGATGGGCTCAGGCAGATATTCCGGCAGCGCAACTTCATCCTGCTGCTGGCGGTGTTTTTCATCGGACTCGGTGTGTTCAACGGCGTGACGACGTGGATCGAGGACATCGTACGGCCGCGCGGGCTCTCGATCACGCAGGCTGGCAATCTGGGCGGCCTGATGATCGTCGGTGGAATCGTCGGCGCGCTGGTCATGCCTGCACTGTCCGACCGGTTGCGCAGGAGAATTCCGTTTCTGGTCGCCGCGATCGCGGGCGGCATCGTCGGCCTCGTCGGCATCACCTACGCCACCGACTACTGGCTGCTGCTGATGGCCGCCTTTGTGCTGGGATTCTTTCTGCTGGCCGCCGGTCCGGTCGGCTTTCAGTATGGCGCCGAGTCGACCTATCCCACGCCCGAGGGCACCTCCAACGGGATGCTCCTGCTGGTCGGCCAGATCTCCGGTATCGCATTCATCTTCGCGCTGGACGGTCTCAAGCATCCGACGACCGGCTCGATGACGTTGCCGCTCGACCTGCTCATCGGGCTGATGGTGGTGGCGCTGCTGCTGTGCACGAGGCTCAAGGAAGCAGCGCCGCCGACCGCACGCACCTAGCGCGGCATGACGTCGAAGCTGAACGAAACTCCGCCCAGGATTTGCGGCCCGCTGCGAAAGCGGTGGTGCGTGTAGACGCCGGCGCGCAAGAACGGCTGCAGCTCGGCGCCAGGCAGCGGCCAGTGCTTGACGTCGACGGAGACCAGTGCAGCCAGGATGTTGGCAAGGTACCCTGACTGCGGCACGTAGCTCAGATCGTCGGTGACGCCGACGCGCAGCGCCACGTCGTGCCAGGCCACCAACTCGACCAGGAGCAGCGCCATGTTCTTGAGCAGCGAATCGCTTGCGGCGAGCACCAGGTCGCGCCGCACGTTGTAGTAGTACGGGGCGCCGGTCATCCACCAGTACTCCCAGCCAAATGAATCGACCGCGCTCAGGTTCAAGAACTTGGTCAGCTCGACCTGGCCTTGCAGGGTGGCGATCAGATTGGCGTTGGCGCCACTGGAAAAACCCGCCCGGCTCGCCGGCAGCTCGGCATCGTCAAAGCGGACGCGGTAGTCGCGAAGCGCAAAGTAGCCGGCCGAGTCGAGGATCGGCAGCGGCCAGTAGGCGACGCCAGCAAACTCGGCACGGATCTCGAGCACGGACAGTGGCGCCACGCTGGCGTACAGACCCTGGTGCAGGTAGACCGGCGCCAGGTAGTTGAACAGACCGGCCTGCAGATTGGTGTAATCGAACAACATACCGGGGCTTCGGATCAGCGGGCTGCAGACGCCCAGCGCGAGCTGGTTCTCGCCACCGAGCGGGTTGGTCTGGACGATCAGGGTCTCGGTCGCCAGCAGCCTGGCCCGGCCCTCGCCGAAACAGTTCCTGCCGCTGCTGCTCGGCGCCGGCGCGCTGGTCGGGCTCTCGGCGCGCGCGCCAGTGACGACGGCGAGCGCGGTGACGACCAGAGCAATGTTACCGGTCCTGGCCATGCATCCCCCGTTGGCGGATCTACTCGCGGCGGCGCTGACGCCAGAGCATCCAGCCGTTCATCGCGACGACGATCCAGAGCGCGCCATCGACGGACGCGGCCGGCGCCCGGCAACCGCAATCGGCCACCGCCGGCGCCACTGAGCCACCGTCCTCGGCGTCAAGCGGATCGGTCCCGGCAGCCACCTCGGCACCGTCGCTGACACCGTCGCCGTCGCTGTCCGGGTTGTGCGGATCGGTGCCGCGCGCCACCTCGTCACTGTCGGACAATCCGTCGCCGTCCGAATCGACAGCCAGCGTCACCGTCAGCGTGACCGGCGCGGTGCGCAGTACAGTCACGCCGACACGGTATTCCAGATGGGCGACCAATTCGTGGGTGACAAGTCCGTCGAGACGGATCTTGGCCCAGCGGCTGCCGCTGTCGGCCGGGTCGCCGGCGCCGCCAAACTGGGTGCCGATCGAGCCGATGTTCCAGCGCACGCCGCTGCTGTCGACCAGGCCACCGGCCTCCGAGTCTTCGATCGCGGCGCTGGCGGGCAGCGTCAGGACGAGTGTGGCGTCGAGCGCCACACCGGTGCCGAGGTTGGAGTAGGCGACCGTGTAGGTCGCGCTGCCCACACCGTTCTGCGCCGGTACCGTCGCCGGTCCGCTCCACTGTACGGTGATCTGAGGCTGCCCGACCGAGGTGACGCAATCGGCCTCGAACAGCGCATTGAGGAACAGACGCGCACCCTGGCTGCCCGGGTTGGCCGACAGTGGCACGTCGGTCTTGTAGGCATGGCCACCCAGGTAGCTGACTTTGCCGATGCCCTGGCAGTTCTCGGGGTGTTGGTCCGAGGGACAGGTGGGGTCCTGCTCGGTCGGCACACAGGTGCCCTCGATCTGGCAAGCGCCATCGACGTAGCCAGTCATCCAGACGTCATCGGCACCAGGGCCAGCGGGTCCGGTGATCAAGGTGACGTCGAGATCGTTGATGTAGGCGCTCTGCAGCGAGGCGCTCAGGTTGTAGGCCGGCTCGCTACCGCCGGTCGTGCCAAAGGCGCCGTCGAGCTGGTTGTAGGCAACGGCCGGCGACAGGATCTTGATCTGCGCGGCAGCTGGCTGCGTGCCGATGAGCAAACCCGCACCAAGCTCTTTGATGTTGTGCGGCACGCAGCAATCGCGGCCACCGCTGTCGCAGCCACCGGCCACGCAGTCGGCAACGTAGTCGAGTGCGTCGCAAGGGGTCCCCCCACTGCAGGTGGGCGGGGTGCCGATCGTCGTCAAGTAGTGGCCTTTGCGGCCGTCGTCGTCGAGAAACGGCCAGGCCGGGTTGGGCACGGTGTTCTCGTAGGCGTTGACGGCCTGGCACTCGGCAAAGAAGTGGGTGGCGTAACCAAGAAACGAGCGCACCTCGGCCACCACCTCGTGGCCGTGGTAGGTGATGGGCAGGCCGTTGCACTCGGCCTGGGTCGCCGGGCAGTTGCCACCGCCACATTTGACGGTTTCGCGCTTGTCGACCCCCCAGTGCATGCTCATGATCTGGCAAAAGGCCGGCACACCGTCGGCGGTGAACAGCTGACCGTTCTTGTGGTTGGTGTTGGGCGCGTCGCAGGTCCCCATGTCGCCCATGATGCTCTCGACCGTCAACAGGTCCGGGTTGGCCGTGCCCGCGCCGCAGACGCCGCAGCGCGCGTCCGGAAACTCGCTGCCATTGGATTGCGGGATGCCCGCCGCGCGCAGGTACGAGGTGGCGATCTCCTCGTTGCCGTCGGCAAAGACCGCGATGGTCGGCGCTGCCACCATCTTCTTGGCGACGTAACCATCGAAGGCCGCGCTCGCGCGATGGACCGTGACGACGTCAAATACCGTGCGCTGCGCCCACGGATTGGCGCTCCACTGCGTCTGGTCGTTCCAGGCGTTGATCACGGTCAGTGCCGCGTCGGCCGCACTGGCGGCGACGACGAACGGCCCACCCCGGTAACCGTGGCTGGCGATCGCAGCGCCGGGCTGCAAAACGCCCTCGCCGTCGAAGACGACAACGGCGCTGGCGAAGAAATCGGGCGACGCGGTCGGGTAGTGGCACCTGGCTGAGCTGGCGTCGGCGCAGGCCCAGGCGCATTCGTTGCCGGCAGTGTCGCAAGCGGCAGCGTGCCAGGCCTTGGTCGGTTCGATCACCCAGTCGACCTCGACACCCTGGCGCAACAGCTGAAACACCAGTCCGTAGGCCTGGAACATGCCGTGGTCCTGATAGGCCAAGTCCATCGGGATGATCAGGCTGCCAGCCTCGAAGTGGCGCACTTCGCCCGCGTGTGCGGTCTCGCTCGCCAGCAGCGCCAAGACGAGACCGAGACCGAGACCGAGACTGGCGTGAATGCAGCTGCGGTATGGCATGTTCTTTCTCTCCCCGTGTTCCCGACCAAAGAATGTACTCGGCAAGACAAGTCTACCTTCTTTGGGGGGCGACTGGCACGCGACCAAGCTGGCGCCTGACGAACGAAGCCGTCCTCGTCGAA
>Ga0315268_10002925_pt1 | contig 18986 bp, 13 predicted proteins | sample C1_top_MG_FD_204535 | JGI IMG/M metagenome (GOLD analysis project Ga0315268, IMG submission 204535) | Sediment microbial communities from Yellowstone Lake, YNP, Wyoming, USA - C1_top | ecosystem: Environmental > Aquatic > Freshwater > Lake > Sediment | place: USA: Wyoming | collected 2017-08-01
GCGTCATTGTGCTCCCGCGAAAGCCGCGCCGTCACCACGTCATGCGCCAGCGCCGCCCGGATCCCCGGCACCTTGTTCGCCGCAATCGAGATCCCGATCCCGCTCCCGCACACCAATATCCCGTATTCGCTCCTCTTCGCCGCCACCCGCTCGCCCACCGCCAGCGCATAGTCCGGATAGTCCACCGACTCCTCCGACCACGTTCCCGTGTCGTCCACGCTGTACCCGTTCTCTTCCAGAAATTTGCGGATGGATTCCTTCACGGGATATCCCGCGTGGTCCGCTCCCATCGCAATCCGCGGCTTGGTTGGGCTGTCGCTCATGGAGATTCTCTCCGCGGATTCTATCGGACTCCGCCACCCCGCGCAATCCGCACCTTTTTTCCACTTCTTCCCCTATAATCGCTCCCGGCGGAAGGGAAGGGAACGATGTCCTTGCGGATTCTCGATGGCGGCCTGGGCACTGAACTGGCCAGCCGCGGCTGCGACCTTGCCGCTCCTCTCTGGTCGGCGCGCGTCCTGCTCGATCAGCCTCAAGTGCTCGAGCAAGTCCATTTCGATTTTCTCCAGGCGGGCGCCGATTGCATCGCCACCGCCAGTTACCAGGTCTCTTCCCTCAGTTTTGCCCGCGCCGGCCTCGGTCCCGGCGACGCCCTCCGCGCCTTGCAGGACTCCCTGGCCATCGCTCGCCGCGCTCGCGACCGCTTCCAAGCCCTGCGCACCGGCCGCCCCGCTCCGCTGATCGCCGCCTCCCTCGGTCCCTACGGCGCGTCCCTCGCCGACGGCTCCGAATACCACGGCAACTACTCATGCTCTCCCGCCGAACTCCTGGCCTTCCACGAAGAGCGCCTCGCCGCGATTGTCCCCACCAACCCGGACCTTCTGGCTTTCGAAACCATCCCCTCCTGGGAAGAAGCCGAAATCATGCTCCGCGCCCTGCGCCGCTATCCCGGCGTGCAGGCCTGGTTCTCCTTCACCTGCCGCGACGCCCGCCGCACCGCGCATGGCGACCTTCTGCGCGACTGCGCCCGCCTCCTTGACCGCGAACCCTCCGTCGCCGCCATCGGCGTCAATTGCGTCGCGCCCGAACTGGCCACCTCGCTCATTGCCGAAATCCGCTCCTCTTCCGCAAAACCCATTGCCGTCTATCCCAACTCCGGCCAGACCTGGGACGCCGTCCGCCGCTGCTGGACCGGCGAAAAATCCAATTCCCCCCTCGCCACGCTCGCAAAGGAATGGTACGCCGCCGGCGCCCGCTGGATCGGCGGCTGCTGCGGCACCCGCCCCGCCGACATCGCCGCCATCCGCTCCGCCTTGCCCCACCAACCGCCCCGCGCCCATCCGCACGCCCCCTGAAATTCGTACATCTTTACTCCGTGACCTCTGCGCCGCTCTCCTGAAAAAATTCCCCGCTCCCAACCCCCGCCCCGCGCACCAGTCCCCGCAACGCCTCGCCCAGCGCCGCCGCATACTCCCCATTCCCCGCAATCTCTTCCGCGCTCATCTTCGTCCCCAGCAACGGAATCGTCACCGACGCCTCCGTCACCACCCGCGCCCCCATCGTCGTCAAAACCTCCCGCAGCCCCTCCTGCGCATACACCCCCCGCGGCGAAGCATTGAGGATCGCCACCGGCTTCCCGTAAAACTCCCCGCTGCGCACCACCCAGTCCAGCGCATTCTTCAGCGACCCCGGCAGCCCATGCGCATACTCCGGCGTGGAAATTACCACCGCCCGCGCCCCCGCCAACTCCTCGCGCCACTCCTTCACCGGCGCAAGCCCCGGCTCCACATCCAGGTCCGCATTGAAATGCGGCAATCCTCCAAGCCCCCCATATATCCTCACCCGCACCGGCTCCGCCGCAACCAAACCCAAAGCCCGCAAAAGGGAACTGTTCGTCGATCCCGCGCGCAAACTCCCCGATATTCCCAGCACTCTCATCATGACCGCCTTTGATTTTCCCAGCGCAAATCCGCTTAACCCCCGCCAATATACTCTTGCCTGTCTCACTCTTGTAGCGCCGGGCCTCCAGGCCGGCATCTTGCCGCCGCTTTCCTGACGCCTGCCCCGGAAAGTAAGGAGATTAATGGGGGTGCCCCAGGTGCCGTTGTTGCACCTGGGGTTTTGAATTTCTCCTGCCAGACCAGAAATTCCTCCATCAGCCGAAATTTCAACCGAACACACCCCGCATCCTACAGACCCCCGAAAAATTCCCCACTTACTCGTCGCAATTTTTCCCAGGAAATGTTATCCTTGCACGTGTTACATCGATTCACCTCCCGAACCGCCATCTCCAATCTCCTCCCGCCGCCTCCAACCCCGCCCCAAAATCAAGCTAACCCCTTTACCATCTGCACTTCCAAAAAACTCGCCTGTAACCCCTTTATCATCTGCACTTCCAAAACAAAGCACTTAAAACCCCGCAGAATCAACACTTACAAGAAAACACCGGGGGTGGGGGTCTTATTGTTAACCAGCTCCTCTCCAACTCCCCATCCACCACAAACCTCGCACATCGCGCCTCTTCCACGAGTCACCAGTCACAATTCACCAGTCACGCCCCTCCCCGCGTTGACACCCACCCCATCGTCCAGTACGCTTTTCCATTCGCACCGCACGCAACACCACGACAGGAGAACGGACCAACCGCCTCATGGCTGAAGAGAAACTACCCACACGCGCTCAGGATTTTTCCGAGTGGTACAACCAGCTGGTCATCAAAGCCCAGCTGGCCGATTACGCCCCCGTGCGCGGCTGCATGGTCGTCCGCCCCTACGGCTGGGCCCTCTGGGAAAATATCCAGCAGGCCCTCGACCGCCGCTTCAAGGCCACCGGCCACCAGAACGTCGCTTTTCCCCTGCTCATTCCCCGCAGCTTCATTGACAAGGAAAAGAGCCACGTCGAAGGGTTTTCTCCCGAACTTGCCGTCGTCACCATCGGCGGCGGCGAAGAACTCTCCGAGCCGCTGGTCATTCGGCCCACATCCGAAACCATCATTGGCCACATGTGGTCCAAATGGATTCAGTCCTACCGCGATCTGCCCGTGCTGATGAACCAGTGGAATAGCGTCGTGCGCTGGGAACTGCGCACCAAGCTGTTTCTGCGCACGCTGGAATTTTATTGGCAGGAGGGCCACACCGCCCACGCCACGCGCGAGGAGGCCGAAGCCGAAACCCGCCAGATGCTGGATATTTACACCGACTTCGCCGTCAACGACGCGGCCATCCCGGTCATCCCCGGCAAAAAATCCGACGCCGAAAAATTCGCCGGCGCGGAAACCACCTACTCCATCGAAGCCATGATGGGCGATGGCAAAGCCCTTCAGTCGGGCACCTCCCATTTCCTTGGGCAAAACTTCGCGCAGGCCTTCGAGGTTCGCTATCTCGACCAGAACGGCCAGCTCCAGCACTGCTGGACCACCTCGTGGGGCCTCTCCACGCGTATCATCGGCGCCATCATCATGGTCCACGGCGACGATCAGGGTCTGGTCCTGCCTCCCAAGCTCGCGCCCTATCAAGCCGTCATCGTGCCCATCTTCAAGACCGACGAAGAAAAAGCCGCGGTCCTTGAAGTCGCCCGCAAAATCAAGGCCGACCTCGCCAAAGCCGATATCCGCGTCACTCTCGACGAGCGCGAAGGCATGAGTCCCGGCTGGAAATTCAACGAGTGGGAAATGCGCGGCGTTCCCGTGCGCGTCGAACTCGGCCCCAAGGACGTCGCCAAGCAGGCCGCCGTGCTGGCCCGCCGCGACCGTCCCGGCAAGGAAGGGAAGATCAGCGTGGCCCTCGACGGCATCGCCGCCAGCATCGCCTCGCTCCTCGGCGAAATTCAGAAGTCCATGCACGATCGCGCCCTGGCATTCCGCGAGGCCCATACCCACGTGACCGCCAGCAAGGACGAGCTGAAAACCGCCGTGGAAAACGGCTTTGCCTCCGCTTTCTGGTGCGGCAGCCCCGATTGCGAAGCCAGCATCAAAGAAGAGACGCGCGCCACCATGCGCTGCATTCCCATGGAGCAGCCGGCGGACTCCGGCCCCTGCGTCTATTGCGCCAAGCCCGCCACCGCCCGCGCCATTTTCGCGCGTGCGTATTGACGCCGGGGCGGCCCTTTCAGTTCAGGAAACCGCCCCGTTCTCCCTTCTCGACGGAGACCGGGGCCGAATGATAACTTCGGAGAAGAAGCCATGAACGAAAATTACAGTTCCAACCGCGCCCGCAGAAGCCCCGCCGATTCCCGCCGCCGCATTGGCGAACGCGGCGAAGGCGGGCTCAAAGCCCTCGTCATCACCGTGATTCTGGTTCTGATTGTCTATACCGCCTTCAATGTGGCCCCGGCCTACATGAACGACTTTCAGTTGCACGACAAAATACAGCAGGAAGCCCGGTTTGCCGCGGGTACGAACAGGCCGGAAGAACAGATCCGCGACAGTATCTACAAGGAAATGCAGAGTATTGGAATCCCGGCCAAGAAGGAAGACATCAAGATTGAATATAACGGCCGCGACGTAAAAATCTCGCTGGATTACGTCGTGCCCATCGACATGTTTTTCTACCACGGGCAGATGCACTTCCTCACGTCCAGCGAGGGCAAGTCGCTGACCTGAGGCAGGGCGTCTGCCTGCAGAATTAAAGACACCGCCGTTTCTTCCCGTGCGTGCCGCGGGGAAGTGACTTCACTTCTGAGCCAGGGGGCATGGGTTGCGGATTCGCGTGTTAAAAGGTTTCTGGACCTCCACGCCGGGGCTGGCGTTTCTCACCCTGCTGCTGCTCTGTTTCCTTTCGGCGACGGGGCTGTTCGCCTATTACTCCATCAAATTTTCCAAAATGATCGACGAGCGGCTGGCCGCGGGAATTTTGCAGAACACCACGCAGATTTTTTCCACGCCCACGCGGATTTTTCCGGGGCAGGCGCTGAGCCAGGAAGAACTGATTTCCTATTTGCAGCGCGCCGGTTACCGGACCAAGGAAGACGAAGCCACGCTGGGGCAATACACGGTGCGCGGAAACGTGGTGGAGGTGCGTCCGGGCAAGGCGTCCTACTTCGCGGGAAAAAACGCGGTGCAGGTGCAGTTCGCGGGGAGCGCGATCCTGGCGATTCGAACGATCAAGGGGACGGGGCTGCCGGGAGCGGAAATCGAGCCGGAGCTGATCAGCAATCTATTCGACAGTTCGCGGGAGAAGCGGCGCTACGTGCGCTACGAGGATTTGCCGCAGGTGATGGTGAACGCACTGCTTTCCGCGGAGGACAAGCGCTTTTTCGAACATCCGGGATTCGATCCGCTGCGCATTCTGGGCGCGGCCTGGGCCGATCTGCGCGGGCGGACGCACCTGCAAGGCGCCAGCACGCTGACCATGCAGGTGGCGCGGAGTTTTTTCTTTTCCACCGAGCGGACCATGCGGCGGAAGATGGCGGAAACGATGGTGGCGCTGAAGCTGGAGCAGCGCTTCAGCAAGAAGGAAATTTTCGAATTGTACGCGAACGAAATCTACCTGGGCAACCGGGGCAGCTTCGCCATTCACGGATTCGCGCAGGCCAGCCTGGCCTATTTCGGCAAGGACATCCGCCAGCTCACGCCGGGGGAAGCCGCGTTTCTCGCGGGGATCATTCGCGCGCCGAACTATTATTCGTCGGCGGACCGGCGCCCGGAGCGCGGAGCGCAGGCGCGGGACCGCGTGCTGACGCAGATGGCGGAGAACGGCTACCTCACGGCAGCGGAGGAGCAGGCGGCGGGGAAAGCGCCCCTGGAGATTATCCGCAATACGAGTTCGGGGAGCGAAGCGCCGTACTTCACGGACATGGTCAAGGACCATCTGCTGGAGAAATTTTCGGAGTCCGATCTGCTCTCGCAGAATTTCCGGGTCTATACCACGCTGGATTTGAACTTGCAGCGCGCCGCGGTGGCCGCCGTGGAAGCGGGAATGAAGAACGTGGACGATCTGGTGGCCAAGAAATACGCGGCCTCCGGAAAAGCGAAGAAGAAAGGTGCTCCAGCGACGCTGCCGCAGGCGCAGGTGGCCCTGGTGGCGCTGGACCCGCGCACGGGGGAGATTCGCGCGCTGGTGGGCGGGCGCAATTATGGGATGAGCCAGCTGAATCACGCGCTTTCGCGGCGGCAGCCGGGATCGTCGTTCAAGCCGTTTGTGTATGCCGCGGCGTTCGAGGGCACGGCCAAAGGACTGCTGCCGGTGGTGACGCCGGCGACGCCGCTGGTGGACGAAGAGACGACGTTCGAATTCGACGGCAAGGAATACACGCCCAACAATTTCGGGGAGAAGTTCATGGGGCCGGTGACGGTGCGGGACGCGCTGATCAATTCGCTGAACGTAGCGACGATCAAGGTGGGGCAGATGATCGGGTTCGACCGGGTGGTGGCCGTGGCCCGGCAGATGGACCTGGGGAATAATATTCAGGCCACGCCGGCGGTGGCGCTGGGGGCGTATGAAATGACGCCGGTGGACGTAGCCGCGGGCTATACGGCCTTCGCCAACGGGGGCACGCGCGCGGAACCGAAGTTTCTGCACAGCGTGGTGAGCGCCGGCGGGGAAAGCATTGAGAAATTCGCGCCGCAAACCAGCGCGGTGCTGGACCCGCGCGCCGCCTTTCTGGTCACCAGCATGCTCAAGGACGTGCTCAACCGGGGCACCGGCGCGGGCGTGCGGGCCATGGGATTCACGCTGCCAGCCGCGGGGAAAACGGGCACTTCGCGGGACGGCTGGTTCGCCGGGTTTACTTCGAATCTCCTCTGCGTCATCTGGATTGGTTTCGACGACAATCACGACCTGGGGCTGACCGGGGGCTCGACCGCCGCGCCAATCTGGGGAGATTTCATGATGCACGCCGCGGCCCTGCCGGGATACGGGGACGTGCATGATTTCACGCCGCCTGAAGGCGTCGTCACCGTGTCCATCGATCCGGATACGCTGCAACTGGCCACGCCGTTGTGTCCCACGAAACGCGATGAGGTCTACATCGCGGGCACCGCGCCGACCGAGTATTGCGGGAAGCATGGCGGCGCCCCGCTGGAAACGCTGCCGCCCTCCAATCCTCTTTCGCATGTCTTTGGCGCTCCGCCGAAGACGGAAACCAATCCGTCCGTGCCGCCCGCCGGCAATGCGCAGGTTCCGCCTGCGGGAAGCAAACCTCCCGTTCGTTAAGTACCTGAAAATAAAGTGCAGCGCCGCCGCGGGTTTTTGCTATTGTGGGGGCCAAGAGCGGTTCCGCGGCTGACCTGCGCGGAGGGAGGGGGATTCGCCATGAAACGCACCCGTATGGCGTTGACGGTGGCTGGGTTTCTTCTTGCGGCATTTTTCGCCGAGGCCGGCCCGCCGGGGGAGCGGCCGCCGCAGGAGGCCTCGGCGGCGATGCCCGCGCAGGAAGCGTCCCCGGAACAAATGTGCGGCGCGGAGATGGCGGATCTGCGGATGGCGCGGAAGGAATACCGGGAGGCGGCGGACTGCTACCGGCAACTCACGGAAAAATATCCAAAAAATCCCGTGTACCACAACAAACTGGGGATTGCCTATCATCAGATGGGGGAGTTGAAGCTGGCGCTGAAGAGTTATGAGCGCGCGGTGAAAGTGGAGCCCGCGTATGCCGACGCGATGAACAATATCGGCACGGTGTGGTACCAGCGGAAGAAATACGGCAAGGCGGTGAAGGCTTACCGCAAGGGCATTGCCCTCCATCCGGAAATGGCCGTGCTGCACAGCAACCTGGGATACGCGTATTTCGCGCAGAACAAGATGGAGGAGGCCATCGCGTCGTTCCGCCAGGCGCTGGCGATTGACCCGGCATTTTTCGAGCATCCGGGAACGCGCACGGCTTCGATGCTGCAGGACCGCAGCGTGGGGGACCGCGGGCGGTTCTTTTTTCTGCTGGCGAAATCCTTCGCGGGGGCGGGCAACGCGGAGCGCTGCCTGCATTATTTGCGCAAGGCGAAAGAGGAAGGATACAAGGATCTGGGAGAGGTGAAGACGGACCCCGCGTTTTCGAAATTGCTGGAGAATCCGGAGTTGCAGGAATTGCTGGCGCCGAAGGCGGCGGAGCCGGCGAATCCCTGAGCGTTTCAGGGCAGAGAGTGTTGGAGGAGGCCTGCGAGGGAGTCTTTACGACGATTCCGCCGCCGCATCTGCTACAATTTTGCACAGAATGAGAGAAAGAAATCGAGCTGGTGAAATTCTCCGCGCCGCGGGGGCAGCCGTGGCGGCGTTCGTGGTTTTGCTGGCGTGCGCGGGGCCGTCGCGCGGGCAGGCCGCGGCGAAGCACCGGCATGCGGCGTGGGATACGGTGTCGCGCGGACAATTCCTGGTATTTCCATTCGAAAATCACGGGGCCGGGGAACGACTGGACTGGCTGAGCGAAGGACTGGAGGAACTGGTCGTTCGCAGCCTGGAGGTGTCCGCGCAGGGGGTCTATACGCGGGAGGAGCGCGCGGCGGAACTGGAACGCTACGGGCTGCCGGCCGGGGCGAAGCTGAGCCGGGCCACGATGCTGCGGCTGGCCGAGGAGATGGATGCCGATTACATCGTCTTCGGAGAGTTTTCGCTGAAGGGCAAGGAACTCACGGTGGAGGGACGGATTCTGCGGGTGAGCCCTCCGGCACTTTTTCCGGCGGTGCGCGAGAGCGGGCCGGCGGAAGGGCTGCTGGAGATGGAGAATCGCATGGTCTGGAAACTGCTGAAGGCGGCCGATCCGACGTTTCGGCGAACCCTGGCGGAATTTACGGGCATGCAGAAACCGCCGAGGCTGGAGGCATTCGAGCACTACATGAGGGGAGTTTCCGCCGGGGAAAGCGATGTGCGCGTGCGGGAGCTGCGCGAAGCGGCGCGGCTGGACCCCAGCTGGGCGGATGCGGCGTTTGCCCTGGCGCAAACGATGGTGCAGCGGCGGGATTGCGCGGCGGCGCTGCCGCTGCTGGAGCGCGTTCCGCAGGACCACGCGAATCACGAGAAGGCGATTTTTTACACCGGGGTGTGCCGGCTGTGGATGGATCAGCCGGAGCAGGCCGAGCAGTCGTTCCTGGCGCTGCAAGCGTTATTGAAGAACGGAGCGCAAGAGGGCGGAGACGCTCCGGAGTTGCTGGGCAATCTGGGAGTGGCGCATGCGCGGGGAGGAAAGATCGCGGCGGCGCGGGAGGAGTTCCAGCAGGCGGCGGAGATGGACCCCGGCGACGACGACTATCCCTTCAATCTGGGATTGCTGGCGATGCGCGCGGAAGATTATGCGGGAGCGACGGCGGAGTTTCGCGAGGCACTGAAGCGCGAGCCGGAGGATGAGGACGCGCGGGCGCTGCTGGTGCTGGCGCTGGAGCGCGGGGGAGCGAAGGAAGAAGCGGAAAAAGAGCGGGCGGCCGCCGCGGAGCCGCTGCCAGTGATCGTGGCGGGGAGTTTGCCGCGGCTGGATCGCATCAAGACGGATTTGGACACCAGCGCGTTGCAGTCCGCGGGAGACAGCGCGGAAGAAGCTCCGGCGGAGACCGCGGCGGCTGCGACGGGGATTCCCAAGAGTTCGGCCAGCGTGGGCGGGCACGTGCGGGCTGGGCGGCAGGAACTGGCCGCGGGGCGGCTGGGGGAAGCGGAGAGCGAATTTCGCGCGGCGCTGGCGGTGAACGCGAACTATGCGCCGGCGCATCGCTATTTGGGAGAAGCAAAGCTGCGGCAGGGGAAGCGGGAAGAGGCCGCGGCGGAGTTTCTGGCGTCGCTGGAATTGCGGGATTCCGCAGTGGTGCGGACGATGCTGGCGCAGATTTATGTGGATGAGGAAAAGCCGGAACTGGCGCGGCCGCAATTGGAAAAGGCGCTGAAGCTGGCGCCTAACTATGCGGAAGCGAAACAGCTTCTGCAGCGGCTCGATGCCGCCAAGACGGGAGCGGTGCGATGAGACAACGACTGGCGAAGGGAAGGGAATTGCCGCGGAGATTTCTCTGGCCCGTGATCGCACTGCTGTCGCTGGCCGCACTGGCGCCGCTGCGGGCCGTGCGGAGCGCGAATCCGCCGGCGGCGCCGGCCGCGGAGTCCTCTTCCGTGGTGGTCTTGAAGATTGACGGGGAAGTGGCGCCGGTGCTGGCGGCGTACATCGGCGAAGGACTGGATCAGGCGGCGGCGCAGCATGCGGCGCTGGTGCTGATCACCATGGACACGCCGGGAGGATTGAGCGATTCGATGAGGCAAATCATCGCGCGCATCCTGGCCTCGCCGGTGCCGGTGGCCGTCTACGTCTCGCCGGCGGGGGCGCGGGGCGCTTCGGCGGGATTTTTTATTCTGTTGTCGGGGGACGTGGCGGCGATGGGGCCGGGGACGCATGCGGGTTCGGCTTCGCCGGTGATGGCCGTCGGCGGGTTCGTTGTGCAGATCGACGAGACGATGAAGAAGAAAATCTTCAGCGACAGCACGGCGTATCTGCGAAGCTACGCGGGGCAGCGGGGGCGCAATCCGGCGCTGGCGGAAACGGCGATTACGGAAGCGCGGGCGTTTACGGAGAAAGAGGCGCTGGAAGGAAAGATGATCGATCTGATCGCCAGTTCGCCGGAGGATTTGCTGCGGCAACTGGACGGGCGAGAGATCACGCGGTTTGACGGAACGAAGGTGAAACTGTCGCTGGCCCATCCGGCGCTGACCACGCTGGAAATGTCCTCGCGGCAGAGATTTCTGGCGCGGATTGTGGAGCCGGACCTGTTTTTCGTGCTGCTGATTTTCGGGGCGCTGGGTTTGTATGCGGAATTCACGCATCCGGGGCTGATTTTTCCGGGAGTCATCGGGGGGATCTGCCTGCTGCTGGCGCTGTATGCGATGAATTTTCTGCCGGTGAATGCGGCGGGGCTGCTGCTGATCGTTCTGGCGCTGGGGCTGTTTATGCTGGAGGCGAAATTCACGAGCCACGGGATATTGGCGGGCGGCGGGATTATCGCCATGTTTCTGGGGGCGATCTTCCTGATCCGTTCGCCGCTGACGCGCGGGGGAGTGAGCGCATCGATCGCGCTGGCGGTGACGCTGCCCTTTGCGGTGCTGACCATCGTGCTGATGCGGCTGGTGCTGCGCTCGCGCGGGTGGAAGGCGTCGACGGGGCGGGAAGAGATGATCGGCATGACGGGCACGGTGGTGACGGCGATTCCCGGCGGAATGGACGGAGCGCCGAGGGAAGGAATGGTGCGCGTGCACGGAGAGTTGTGGCGGGCCGTGGCGGCGCAGGCGGCGGGCGAGGGAGAACAGGTGCGCATTGTGAGCGTGGAGGGGCTGACGCTGCGCGTGGAGGCGGCCGGAGCGGCCGCGGCGGAAGTGCACAAATAGCGTCGGGGGCCGAGAAAAGCGGAGGATTCCGCGTGCGGCGCGAGGAGAGTTCGGTTATGGTGGGGTTGTCCATTCGGGGGAATTGCGAGGAGGGCTTATGGAAAGCGGATTTCTATTTGCGGTAGTGATCGTGGTGATGGTGCTGACCTGGTTCTGGAATTCCATTTACGTGATCAAGGAGTGGGAGCGCGGAGTAGTGCTGCGGCTGGGACGGCTGATGCCGGTGGCCAAAGGAGCGGGGCTGCGGCTGGTGATGTATCCGATCGAAACGCTGACGCGGATTAATTTGCGCATCGAGACGCTGGACGTGCCGCCGCAGGACATCATCACGCGGGACAACGTGTCGGTGAAGGTGAACGCGGTGTGCTACTTCCGCGTGGTGGACGCGAACCTGGCGTTGTCGCAGGTGCAGAACTACGGGTATGCGACGTCGCAGCTGGCGCAGACGACGATTCGCAGCGTGGTGGGGCAGTTCGAGCTGGACGAAATTCTTTCGCAGCGGGACAAGGTAAACGCCAAACTGCAGATCATTCTCGATGCGGACACGGAAAGCTGGGGCATCAAGGTGACCAAGGTGGAAGTGAAGCAGGTGGACATTCCGGAGAACATGCAGCGGGCCATCGCGCGGCAGGCGGAAGCGGAGCGCGAGAGGCGCGCGAAGGTGATTCACGCGGACGGGGAATTCCAGGCCTCGCAGAAACTGGCGGATGCGGCGCGGGTGCTGGAAACGCAGCCGAGCGCGATCCAATTGCGGTACCTGCAGACGTTAACTGAAATAGGTGTCGAGAAGAACACAACGATTGTATTTCCCTTGCCTATAGATATTATTAACAAGTGGGTGCAGACCCTGGGGGGGTCGCAAAAATAAATATGACTTCCGCTGGAAAAAAGAGAAGCACGGGGGAGCGCGTCCTGGAGGGGCGGCACGTCATCGGGCTATTCATGCTGATGCTGCTGTTTTCGGGCGTGTTCTTTACGCTGGGCTATGTGATGGGGCGCGGGCAGTTTGACGGGCAAGTGATCGCGGCGTCGAACGGCGCGGCGCATGCGGTGAAGCCGCGGGACGATTCCGCGGACCTGGCGATTGAGCATAAGGATGATTCCGGGGTGAAGCTAACGGCGGGCGCGGCGGTTGCGCCTTCCGCGGCGGCGGAAGTTCCCGCGCCGGCGTCTTCGGAATGGGAATTCTACGATGCCGGGAAGTCCGGCAAGGCCAATGACCGGCTGCGTCCGGCGGCGAGCGCGCCGCGGACCGTGGCGGTGTCCGCGGCGATGCGGCCCGCGGTGCAGCCGCGCGCGGTGGTGAAGGCGCCGGCGGTGACTTCGAAGTCCGCGCGGCACGCGGCGCCAAGAATTCCGGCGGGCGCGTATGTGTTGCAGGTGGCGGCACTGACGAAAGAGGCCGACGCTATGGACCTGGCCGCGCACTTGCAGAAGAAGAGATTTCCGGCATTCGTGCAGTCTCCCGCCGCGGATAAGTTTTATCGCGTGCAGGTGGGGCCCTACGCCGACCAGAAGAGCGTGACGGGCGCGCGCAAGGGACTGGAGAACGCCGGGTTCAAGGCCATCGTGAAACACTAATGGAGCGGATGGGCTGGCCGCCGTGGAAACTGGACGCTTCCGCGGCGGGCTCGTCCGCTGTTTTTTTTCGGCTGCTCTGCGGCGGGGCTTCCGGATTTTTTCTTTCGCTTCCCTTTACATGCGGTCATTGCGGGATTTTCGCCTGGTTCGCGCCGGCGCTGCTGTTGTTGGCGCTGATCGGCGCGGGCGGCGGCGTGGCGTTCGCCGTGGGATTTCTGCACGAGTTTGTTTTTGTGCTGGCGGGCGTGCCGTGGATTGCCACGGTGCTCTCGGTGCATGGAGACATTCCGTGCGCGGGCGGGATTGGCGTGCTGGGGCTGATTGCGGCGTACAGCGGCTGCTGGGCGGGGGCGCTGGGCTGGTGCGTGGCGCGGATCGCGCGCGGCGGCGCGTGGCGGGCGCTGCTGGCGGCGCCGTTTTTGTGGGCGGCGATGGAGTTTGCGCAGGGGCGCGTGCCGGCGATTGGATTTCCGTGGAATTTGCTGGGGTACGCGGTTTCGCCGAATCTGGCGCTGGTGCAGATTACGGCGCTGACGGGAATTTACGGATTGTCGTTTGTGGTGATGGCGTTGAATGCGCTGGTGGTCTGGGCGTTTGTTGGCGCGGACTGGCGGAGGCGCGTGGTGTTTCCGGCGGCGGGGGCGGCGGCGATTCTGCTGGCGATGATTTTTCTGCCGCGACTTGTGCCGGTCGCGCCGGCGGGGCATTTTGCGCGCGCGGTGCAGCTGAATTTTCCGGAAGCGTGGCGCATGCCGCCGGATTGGTACGAGATCAATGCCGCGGCGCTGGCGGAGATCAAGCGGATCAGCGTGGCGCCTTCGGCGTCCGCGCCGGACCTGGTGATCTGGCCGGAGGCGCCCACGCCGTTTATTTTTCAGGATGCGCAGTTTGCGGGAATGGCGGCGGAGCTGGCCGTGCGGGCGAAGAGTCCCGTGCTGATGAGCGGGGTGGAATGGAAGGCGGGGGAGGCGAGAACGCCGGGCGGGGCGCCGCGGGTTGTCCCTTACAACAGCGCGGTATTGTATGACGCGCGGGGATTGCGAATTTTTTCCTACGACAAGATGCATCTGGTGCCGTTCGGCGAGTACGAGCCGTTTCCGCTGATTCACCGCGTGGTGCGCAGCCTGACCGAGGACGTGGGGGGATTTTCCGCGGGGCGCGAGGCGCGCGTGGGGACGCTGCCGGGCGGGCGGAAATTTGGCGTGTTTATTTGTTACGAATCGATTTTTCCTGGCGAGGTGCGGCGGTTCGCGGCGGGCGGGGCGGAGTTGCTGGTGAACATTTCGAATGACGGGTGGTTCGGACGCTCGGCGGCGCCGGAGCAGCATTTGCGGATTGCGCGGGTGCGGGCGGTGGAAAACCGGCGGTGGCTGGTGCGCGTGACGAATAATGGATACACGGTTTCGGTGGACCCGTATGGGCGGATTGTGAAGCAATTGCCGGTGGATGCGCGGGTGGCGGGGGATTTGCCGTACGATTTTCGCGCGGACGAGACGGTTTATGCGCGCTGGGGCGACTGGTTCGCCTGGCTCTGCGCGCTGGTTTCCGCTATTCTGGTATTGCAGACATTTTGGAGCGCCGCGAAAGGCGCACGGCAGGGAAGGGCTTAGGACAAACGCATGATTCTGGAAGATCTCACGCACCGCTTTACATCGCTACGGCAACGCATGGAGCTTGTGCGGAGCTATCTTTGACGTTGCCCCGCACCGGGAACGGCTGAAAATCCTCGAAGCCAAAGTGGCCAGTCCGGATTTCTGGAGCAACCAGGAAGCGGCGCAGGCCGTGCTGCGCGAACGCAAGCGCTCAGAAGATTTGATTGCCGCGGCGGACAAGATCACGCGGCTGGGCGAAGAGATCGAAACGTATATTCAGCTGGCGCGCGAGGAGTCCAACGCGCAGCAGCACGCCGACTTGCTGAAGGATCTTTCCCGCGAGTTGGACGGCGCGGACAATTACATCTCCGAACTGGAAACGCAGACGCTGCTTTCCGGCGAGAACGATCACCTCAACGCGCTCATGACCATCAAGCCCGGAGCGGGCGGGACCGAGTCGCAGGACTGGGCGGAGATTTTGCTGCGCATGTATCTGCGCTGGGCGGAGCGGCGCGGATTCCGCGCGGTGCTGCTGGACGAAACGCCGGGGGAAGAGGCGGGGATCAAGTCCGCCACGGTGAGCTTCGAGGGCGAGAATGCGTATGGATTGCTGACGGGAGAGACGGGCGTGCACCGGCTGGTGCGGATTTCGCCGTTCGATCAGGCGGCGCGGCGGCACACGTCGTTCGCTTCGGTGTTCGTGATTCCCGAAATTGACGATCGCATCGAGGTGAATATCCGCCCCGAGGATCTGCGCGTGGACACCTATCGCGCCGGCGGCAAGGGCGGGCAGAACGTCAACAAGGTGGAGACGGCGGTGCGCATCACGCACATTCCGACGAACACGGTGGTGCAATGCCAGGCGGAGCGCAGCCAGCACAAGAACCGCGACATGGCCATGAAGATGCTGCGCTCGCGGCTCTATGATTTGGAAGTGGCCAAGCGCCAGGCGGCCACGGACAAGCTGGACGAAACCAAGCTGGAGATCAGCTTCGGCAGCCAGATTCGCTCGTATGTGATGCAGCCCTACCGGCTGATCAAGGACAACCGCACGAAATTTGAAATGGGCGACGTGGATCGCGTGCTGGACGGCGACATTGACCCCTTCATCCGCAGCTACCTGATGGCCAGGAAGACCAAGGGCAAGGTGGAATTGCAGCCGGAGGATGATGCGGATGTGGCTTGAGCGGTCCTCCCCGTTCAACCTTCTTTCCACGCATCCGCTGGGATAATTTCCGGGCAGGCGACGATTCGTCCGCAACCTTCGCTTTCGCTTCCCCCGCATCTCTGCTTGTCGTCCTTGACCTACCCATTTCCGGTAATCTAAATACCCTGGAGTTAACGGCTATCCAAGAGACCTAGTTGTTTGGGCATGGCCAGATATCGCCTGCCACTGATGTGGAGAATAACCTCCCGTTATCTGGTTATTGCATGGGTGAGTGGTATCATCGGGAAAAGTGGGAGAGGCAGGTGGCGCGATGAGAAAGAAAACAGCCAGGATCCCCATAACCCTAAATGTCAACGGCAAGGAACATCAGCTATTGGCGGAGCCTGGCCAGACTCTGATGGGGGTGTTGCGTGATGTTCTTGGTCTCACGGGCACCAAGCAGGGGTGCGATGATGGCACGTGCGGCACCTGTACGGTTCTGGTGAACGGAGCGATGGTCCGCGCCTGCCGTGTCCCCTTGGGTGGCATGGAAGGCAAAGAGATTCTGACCATCGAGGGACTGGGGACGCCGGAGCGGCTGCATCCGTTGCAGGAGGCCTTCCTCAAGGCCGATGCCGTGCAGTGCGGTTTCTGCACGCCGGGAATGATCCTGGCGGCCAAGGCGCTTCTGGACCGCAATCCGGCCCCGTCCCGGGAAGAGATCGTCAAAGCGTTGGGGAGCAACTTGTGCCGTTGCACGGGCTACACAAGCATCATCGAGGCGGTCACACGCGCAGCGGAGCTTAGCAGGGGAGTTGCGCGCGAGGAGTCCGAAGAGCGTGGCGAGACGCATCGGCGGGCGGATGGGCAAGACAAGGTGTTGGGTACCGCTCTCTATGCCGCGGACCTTACCATGCCCGGCATGCTTCATGGAGCGGTTCTGCGAAGCCCGCACGCTCGCGCCGATATCCTGGGCATCGATGATCGCGAGGCCCGGGGCCTGCCGGGTGTCGTGGCCGTAGTAACAGCCCGGGATGTGCCCGGGCTCAATCGCTTCGGGCGAACCGTCAAGGATCAGCCCGTGTTGGCGGACGGCCGGGTCCGGCAAATCGGGGATGCGGTGGCTGCAGTTGCCGCGACCTCGCCGGAGGTAGCGGCCCAGGCTCTGTCTCTGATCCGCGTGAGCTACCGACCTCTTCCGGCAATTCTGGATCCCACCGAGGCCCTGAAGGAGGGCGCTGCCCTTGTCCACGAAAGCGGCAACCTATTGGCCGAGAGAGAAGTCCACTGGGGTGACGTGGAAGCAGCGCTGGCCCAGGCCGACATGGTGGTGGATGAGAAGTACACAACGCCGTTTTGCGAGCACGCTTACCTGGAGCCGGAGTCGGCCTTGGCCTACCGGGACGACGAAGGGCACATGGTGGTGCGATCGGCCACCCAGCATTCGCACTTGCACCGCAGGATAGTGTCCGAAACCATGGGCCTGCCGCTGGAACAAGTGCGCGTATTGCCCACTGTGGTGGGCGGCGCCTTCGGCGGCAAGACGGATGTCTCCTGCGAGTGCGTCGCGGCCCTTCTCGCCTTGAAGACCGGTCAGCCAGTAAAGATCGTTTACAGCCGCGCCGAGTCCTTCGCCTCCACCACCAAGAGGCACCCCTTCCGAATGCGCTTCCGGACGGGCGTGACCAAGGATGGCCGGCTCACCGCCCTCGCCGCGGAGGTGATGGCGGATACGGGAGCCTACGCCTCGGCGGGCCCCGAAATTATGATTCGGGCCTTCGTGTCGCTCGTGGGCCCCTACCAGTTCCCGCATGTGTCGATCCATGGGCGGGTCGTGTACACCAACAACACCTTGGCCGGCGCCATGCGAGGCTTCGGTGGCCCACAAGTAGCCTTTGCCATCGAGTCCCAGATGGACATCATGGCTGCCAAGCTGGGCATCGATCCTCTGGAGTTCCGGTTGATGAACCGCCGCAATTCGAGCCCTTCCGAGGCCACACCTCAGGACGTGGAGCAGGAGGCGGCCTACCGGGGAACGCTAGAAGCCGTCCGTCCCTACTATGAGGGCGCGTTGCAGGCACGACAGACCAGGGCTCCGAGCGAAGACCGATGGCGTCGCGGAGTGGGAATCGCTTCTATGCGGTATGGCATAGGCTACGCTACGGCGAAACCGCCAGAGACGGCGCTGGAACTGGAGAGCGATGGCCGTGTGCGCCTTTTCACCGGGGCCATGGACATGGGCCAGGGCACTGACACGGCGTTGGCGCTGATCGTTACCGGCGAGCTGACATTGCCGCTCGAAGCGGTGTCCGTGGTGAGTGGCGACACCGCGCTTACCCCCGATACCGGCCCCTCCTCGGGCAGCCGGGTCGTCTATACCGAGGGCAACGCGGTCAAAGAGGCGGCGGCGCGGCTCAAGGAGGCCATCCTTGCGACGGCATCGGGGCTGCTGGAAATTCCTTGCGAGAACCTGGAGCTGCGAGAAGGACTGGTGATCACGCGAAGAGAGGTGGGCGCGTGCGAGAAGAGAATTTCCCTGGCGGAAGTGGCTCGGGCCAGGCTGGCGGCAGGGCTTCCGCGGCGGTTCGAGGGAAGCTTCCATCCGGTTCCCGTGCACGACTCGCTGAGCGGGGGCCCGAGCCCGTATCTGGTGCATGTGACCGCGACGCACATGGCGGAGGTGGAAGTCGACACGCTAAAAGGGACAGTGCGTGTGCTCCGGGTAGTGGCTGCTCACGATGTGGGGCGCGTGATCTTTGCGCAGGGGCTGAAAGGACAGATCGAAGGAGCCGTGTCCATGGGAGTGGGGCTGGCCCTCAAGGAGGAATTCCACCCAGGGGAGACGACAGGCTTTAAGCAATATCGCATTCCCACCATGCGAGAAACTCCCGAGGTCGTCACGTTGATGGTGGAGAAGGTGGATCCCTCGGCGAGCCTCGGGGCCAAGGGCGCAGCCGAGTGTGCGACAGTGGCTGTGGCCCCGGCCATCGTCAACGCCATTGCCGACGCCACGGGAATTCGCATCCACCATCTCCCCGCAACGCCCCCGCGTCTGCTGGCCCTGATGGGCGGGTTAGGGGAGGGCCGCCCTTCCCGTCCAATCGCGATTTCCGCCCATTCGATGGGGAAATAACGCCGTTGGATTCAATGCGTTGACACTCGCAAAAGAGGGATGTTAGCCTGCTAAAGTAAAGAGTGAGCGTGGAATTGCGCCTGGCCCTCCTGCGGCGGATTCCTGGGGCCTTCCAAAGAAAAATACGAGGAGAAATTCGTTTGAGTTCACAAGGAAAGAATTTTCTGTTTACGTCCGAATCGGTGACCGAAGGTCATCCGGACAAGATTGCCGATCAGATTTCCGACGCGGTGCTCGATGAGGTGATGAAG
>Ga0315268_10002926_pt1 | contig 18986 bp, 18 predicted proteins | sample C1_top_MG_FD_204535 | JGI IMG/M metagenome (GOLD analysis project Ga0315268, IMG submission 204535) | Sediment microbial communities from Yellowstone Lake, YNP, Wyoming, USA - C1_top | ecosystem: Environmental > Aquatic > Freshwater > Lake > Sediment | place: USA: Wyoming | collected 2017-08-01
GTCCTTTTTGCCAAAGGGGCCCCAAATATCCAAACTTTAAATCTAGCTGGAAAATTCAAACGCGAGCAGATCATGAACAAAAAGACAATAGTCTCTTCTAAAATTTACCTAAATATTGCTTCCCCAGCCATTGAAACTGGTGTGGGGAAATAAATTTAAAACCACCGTTTGAAACTAACGAAAATCGATTCTATTTATCCGGCGGGGCTGCTCCAGATTTGCGTTTGAATTTCTTTGACATGTTCAAAAATTCCGCGATTTTTTCATCCGGGACATTGTCGATGACGTATGACGAAAAATCGAATGACGTTCGCGGGTAGTACTTTGGGTTGCGTAGCCAAAGCGAGTTGGGTCTGAGCGGCGTCCTCTGTAGAAAGAATCCTTCATTTAGAAAATCGATCAAAGCGTCTTCCGTTATATGGTTCGGGGTTATTCTGACGCGCATAATCTAAATTTCTCCTGACACATACATACAACGATTATCAAAAAATTATTCTTTTTTAAAAATTTGAAACATTGTATCAAAATTGAACCAAAGTTCTATGATTTCCATTTTTCCTAACTTTGTGGCGTTTTCACGAAGGCATCTAGTGATCGAGAAGGGGATGGAGCTTTGACGAGCCGCGTTTTTCTCGACCTTCTACATATCTCTAGACCATCGCCGTGCATCAAGCCGTATCGGAAGAGAGAGTGCGCCAAATTCGCTGTAGGGTTCTTTCATTTGTTCACTACTAATGTCATCTCGACATGTCTGCGACCACAAAAAATTTACGTATGAATTTCGATGCAGATAGTTAAATTTTAGCTTTCAAGTTATTCCGTATCCCAACCCAATATGGCCAAATCAAAATTTGTTACAAGTCCAACTAATTTCTTATTTTTGTCAATAACTGGGATTCTTCTTAACTTTTTATTTTTCATCAGCTTTACAACTTCTATTACCGTTGAATCAGGGGTACACGTCATCAAGGATTTGGTCATTATATCTTTAGCTTTAACTTTTTTAGGATCTTTTTGATTGTAGATAACTTTTCTTATGATATCGCGAAAAGTAATCAATCCTCGGAGTTTTCCAAGCCTTGTTACCGGTACGCACTCAACATCACTCTTTATCATTTTTTTCACCATATTGAACACAGGTTCCTCTGTCCCGATCGTAACAACGTTTTTTGTCATGATTTCTTTTATTTTAATGTTGGCCGCTGTTGAAGCTCTGTTGATAACATTTATTGCATTTGCATTTCTTTTCATTTCTTCACCCCCCGTTTTAAAGAATATGCTCGTTTAAATAACTTTGTTATCGATCAAGTATTAACTTTATATTTAGACCCACGTCCTTTTGACTCCATATCCCCGCCCATTTTCCATCCCGTGAACAACCCCGTCCTGAAGGGCGGGGCTTCCTGCGGGTGCGCCACTGACTCGCTCGGAGCCAGCAAGCCTGTTTGCTGCTACCCCTTAAACGGAAAAAATCGTTACGGCTCATGGCACTTGAACGGAGGCGCTAGACCTCTCGCAATCCCCCGCAGAAACCCGACCGTTTGCAAGTTGTGGGGCTTGGCTTTCACCCGTTAAAATCAGCCCGTAGGTTGGGAACGCGATGATCGTATGTCCATTTTCAAGGGAGCCTTGCTTAATCGAGAGTTGCGAGCTTTTCATCAACTACAAAGGCGAGGGCGGATGTGTCTTCCGCTTCCTGCTTGGGACGACCTGTTTGAAAAATAGTCATAGGTTGATGCTTCAGAAAAATAGAGCGATTACCTAGACATGCCCCCGTGCCCAAAACTTGCTTTAGGATAGCTCGATTCTTGCCTATTTTTGCCATATCAGGCCCGCGATATCCTTGATCCAAAACAGCGTTATCATTGCTTAGTTCTTGCCCGATTTCAGCACATGAGTTCAAACGCTAATTTAAAGCTAGGCGGCCCCACCAATAAAAAATCATAAAATGGGCAAGATTTAGGCAGATTTTGGGCATGAAAATTTCATTTCGGTAGATTCAAACGGTAGTTTAAACCTATTCCCCGCACCATCAAGAATGCAAACAATAAAACCGACTGGCATCGATAAATTTAGACAGGCTTATTTAGTGTGCGTTAGAAGTTGTCGATAGTTGATGGTGTAAATATGCCAAATCCAACTGGACCTACTGACCCCATATTGCGCAGGCTCGTGAGGCATTTGCGCGAGAGCGGGAAAAAGCATAATGCGAATGTCTGGCTCGACCTAGCGGGACGCTTGGAGGCGCCGCGCAGGAGCAGGGCGGAGGTCAACCTCAGCGGCCTGAGCCGCTACACCGCGCAAGGTAGCGTGGTCGTAGTGCCCGGCAAGGTCCTGGCGGCGGGCAGGTTGAAGCACGCGATGTCGGTAGCGGCGTTCAAGTTTTCCCGTGTGGCGCGTAAAAAAATAGTTGAGGCTGGGGGCAACGCCATGACGATATCGCAGCTGCTCGAGCAAAATCCGAGCGGCAAGGGAGTCATATTGATGGAGTGATATGATGTTGATCGTCGACGCGAAAGATACGATATTGGGGCGGCTCGCCGCATTCGTTGCGAAACGCTTGCTCGCTGGCGAGCAGGTCACGATCGTGAATGCTGAGCAGGCGGTGATATCTGGACATCGCAGGGCGACGTTCGACGTTTACGAGGCTTGGCTGCAAACCCGCAACGTAGCGAACCCAAGAAAGGGACCAATCCACCTGAAGAGGCCGGACGATCTGGTGAGGATGACGGTGCGGGGCATGCTTCCGTTCGACAAAAAGAAGGGGCGAGATGCATACCGAAAATTGAAAGTTTACGTCGGCGTGCCAGCGGAGTTCAAAGACAAGGAGATGAAGAGCCTGCCCGAGGCCAGCCTCGAACGCCTGCGCACGCGACGCTTTATAAGGGTCGAGGAGTTAAGCAAACATTTGAGCGCCAAATTTTAGGTGCGAGCATGAAGACGATAATCTCCGTGGGAAGGCGCAAGGCCGCGATCGCTAGGGCAGTGGTGCGTGATGGCAAGGGGCGCGTTTTTGTGAACGGGCGCGCCTTGGATGTGTACGAGCCCGAGCTCGCCCGCCTGAAAATTTCGGAGCCGCTCACGTTGGCGCCCGAGGTTGCGAAACTTGTGGATATCGAGGTAGGTGTGAAAGGTGGGGGATACATGGGACAGGCGGATGCTGCTCGGACAGCGATCGCCAGGGGGCTCATCGAATGGTCGGGAGATGCGAAGCTGAGAGAAATGTTTAAAAAGCACGACTGGACGTTGATAAAGAGCGATGTCCGCTTCAAGGAGCCGAAGAAGCCAGGCGGCCCAGGTGCAAGGGCAAAATTTCAGAAGAGCTATAGGTGATGAAAATGATGAAACCCATAAGATGCTTTACGTGTGGTAAGCTGCTCGGCGACAAGTACAAAGAATTCGAGCGCCGCGTCATAAAAGGCGAGAGCCCGGATCGCGCGCTCGATGAGCTGGGAGTCAAACGCTACTGCTGCCGCAGGATGCTTTTGACGAGCATCGACTTGATGAATGATGTAATGCAGTACAAACGCTGAGAGTAATCGCATGAAAATCGAGTGGTACCACGATTTCATAAATAAAAAATACAAGCCTAGAAAAAGCGATGTCAAGGTCCTTTTCTACTACGAGCCTGCGCAGGGCATCACGAAGGAGGACGCGATAGGGAGGATAGCCTCTGAAAGCTCCTCTGGCACCTGGACCACGCTGACAGAACTGCCCAAGCTTTTGTCGAAGACAAAGGCCTATGCGTACTCGTACGATGGCCACCACGTGAAAGTTGCCTACCCAATTTTCATTTTTGAGGAAGGTTCCGTTCCAGGGATGATGAGCGGGATCGGCGGGAATATTTACGGCATGAAGGCCGTTAAAAATTTGAAACTGTTGGACGCCGAACTGCCACTGGGGTATATAAAACATTTCAAAGGGCCAACCTACGGAAAGGACGTCATAAAAAAGATATTCAAGAGGAAATCTGGGCCCGTCACTGCGGTAGTTCCGAAGCCAAAAATAGGGTACACGGCCCTTGAACACGCTGTGAAAGTAGCATACGCGATTTGGAAGGGCGGAATGGACTGCGTCAAAGATGATGAAAATCTGACAAATCAAAGATTCAACAGGTTCGAGGATAGGGTAAAACTAGTCGCCAAGTACAGGGACAAGGCAGAAAAAGAGACCGGAGATGTCAAGGAGGCCTTCCTAAACGTCACGGCGCCGGATTTGAAGGAGCTCGAGAGAAGGATAAAACTCGTTCACGATAATGGCTTCAAGTACTTCATGCTCGATGTCTTGGTGAGCGGATACACTGCTGTGCAGACGGCATCTGAGCTCGCGCACGACTACGGCATGGCCATCCACGGCCACAGGGCCATGCACGCGATGATGACGAAAAATCCCAAACACGGAATGTCGATGCTGTACATCGCAAAGTTGATGAGGTTGATGGGGATAGACCAGTTGCACATAGGCACCGTCATCGGAAAGCTCGTTGGTAAAAAAGACGAGATCGTCGCCACGAAAGAGATGATCATGCGGCAGGAAGTTGATGAAATTCCGGGCCTCAGGATGCCCCAAAAATGGGGGACGATTAAGCCCATGCTGCCCGTCGCCTCCGGAGGATTGCATCCCGGACTTCTCCCACAGATATTCGACATCTACGGAACGATGGACATCGTCCTGCAGGTAGGGGGCGGGACGCAGGGGCACCCGATGGGGATAGAGGCCGGTGCGAGGGCGGTCATGCAGGCGATCGAAGCGTACAAGAAAGGCATCAGCTTGGATGAATACGCCGAGACGAAGAAGGAACTCAAAAGCGCGCTGGAGAAATGGGGCTGCATCAAGCCCAAGTAGAGCGGCGGTGATACCTTGCAGCAGAGGTACGTTGTCCAACTGATCACTCCGGAGAAAAAGACGGAGTTCTACGATCGGTACTCTGAGCGCTACCTCTATCAGAAGAAGGCGAACATCTACGGCTGTTGCATAAAACTCCTCACCGAGTTGGAGGATGTGAAGGAGAAATGGGAGGACAATTTTTACACGATGGATGAAAATGTGCGTTCCCACGGGCGCCTCATAGTCCTCAAAGAAAAACATGGCAAAACTGACGTGAAGTACGACCCCTACACGAACACCGCCTTTCTGACGAACATCGACTACTACGGCTGGATAAAGAGCATCGCGCTCGCGGTCGCTGGAGATGTTTTGGAGGATGAGCATGGGATCTACCACATCCACGGCGCCGCGATCGACGTCGATGGCGCAGGTGTCTCGATAATCGCCCCGCCTGGGACTGGGAAGACGACGCATTCCTGGGGACTTCTCAGGCTCAAGGGGGCCAGGCTCGTGGCGGACGACTGGTTCTTCGTCAGGCTGTTCGAGCGGGGATCGCTCGCCTTCGGCTCGGAGAAAAACTGCTACGTCGAGGCGGACATCGGGAAGATATGGGGCGAGTACGAGAAGCTCGTCGAGAAGGTGCGCTTCGATGAAAGGGGGAGGGCGGTCATAAACGTCAGGTGGATCGTTGGAAGCGGCGGGGTCATACCCATGACCACTCTGCGGAAGATCATCCTCTTGAAGAGGGACGCCGGCGACAGGAGGGTGGCGAGGAAGATCAGCCCGGGCGAGGGGTTGGAGTACTTGGTGAAAAATGATTTCTGCAACCCGCACCAGCTGGTCAGGGGCGAAAGGAAGAAAAAACTCAGGAAAAACTTTTTCGAGAGGCTCCTGGGCCAGACGGAGGTCTACCTCGTCAACACGGTGAAGCCGCCGCTGGAGACGCATCGCGCGATAGCGAAGTTGATCAAGGCGTGAGCTAGAAGCTAATTTATGCACTTGGAACAATTTATTTGGGGGCCGTGGGGTCTTGGCCCTAACATTTTGGGGCCGTGTAGTCAAAAACGGCCTTTTGTACGCAATTTTACTCGCGATCTCAATCCTTGAAATCGGTTTCGGCACACGATTGCGAACCGAAGCTGACGAGCTACCGAGAACGCGGGCTCAAGGGATGAAAGAACTTTTCGTGGGTGCTTAAAAGGCGCGGAAAAAGAGTTTTGTTTAATCCGGTGGTAAAAAATGCAGGACGAAGACCGCGCGCAGGGGAGGTAAGCCAATGACCAACGTCGAACTTCCGAAACCCGACCTGCCGCCGCCCGCGGCGTTGGCCCTCGCGCTCATGTACTTCAAAAGCGCCGACTTGGACGAAATTTCTGCCGAACTCCGAAAACGATTCCCTGGCTACAGAGGCGACGCAATCCAGATTTTGCTCGATCGAAAAATGATTCCAAGGGGTGAAAAAGCAGAAGACGGCTACTGGCATTTCTACCCGAGAAACATGCCCCAAGCCTACCGCATCTTCTGGGAAAAGCCGAGGAACCCGCGCGTGGGCCACGGCGAAGAACACTCCATCCACTTCCAGATGCTGAAAGTCAAGACCCGGCTGCTCTTGCTTGAAGGCTGTTATGTTTTTCTTGATCTAGGCGAGGAGGCTCCCGGATATTATAGCATACTGCCCCAGATCATCGAGAGAATGGAACGGCGTGCTTGCCTTTGAGTGCGAATCTAATCCAATAAAGCACCCTGCGCTCGTACGGGAAAACTTGACGAAATGCCACGACTTGGGTTTGTGGGTGCGGTTCGTCACGAGCAGCGAACGCATGGCGGACCGGATCCAAGAAATAGCCGCGGAGGAAGGAAGGTTCTACCCCAGGGTTTTCGACAAGGTGCTGTGGTTCCAAATCAGCGGTGCCGAAAAAACCCCTGGCAAGCGGAGGGTTCCATTGAGCGCCGAGGCCCAGCTGCAAAAAATAGACGATCTCAGAGGCAAGGGCTTTCACATCAGGGCGCATCAGCCAAAGGACCAGATGTACGTCGCGGGGAGAAAATCAATGGACGGCAGGCCGGTCGAGAAAGGCTGCGGAAAAGTGACCGCTGAGCTAATAGGATTGCTTGAGAAAAGAGGTGACCCCTTACTGGAGATGATCAGAAGAAAAACGCAGCGCTCACGCGAGGCATCCAAGCACGCAAAGCAGCACATTACGGTGAAAAAGTGACGCGGGAAATTTTTTGTCACGATCTAGGAAAATGCCCCCCACGACCGAGAAACAAAACGCCACCTCCACCAGGGAAAATCGCCGCTACTCGGGAAACGCTCTGCCAAAATTTGGGAAAATTCTCGCCATCGTAATATAGATGCTTTACATCCATCATTTTGACTGTTTTTTGTGCCCCCCGCTAGGTTCACACGTTTCGTGTATCGGAAAGCTCGGAGAACCCTTCCGACTCGCCGCCTCTTCGCCTGCCGAAACTCCAAGAGCCGAACCCCGGTCAGGACAGGCGGGCTTTCGCTCCCTTGGATTTCCCCCGCCCGAAGCTTTGCAGTGTTGGGCTCCAGATCGAAATACATTTACTTACCCCCCTTGTCGCCGCGCCGGGCTTTCGCATACCCGTCCTCGACTCAAGACTTTTCAGGTGGCGGTGTCGGTAGCGGTAACGGGGATGGTAACGGCGAAATCCCGAAAAATCATCCCTGCCCCTCTCCTCCTGCAACTGTCTTCCCCCGGCGATACCCCTGCCCCAGATCAGAATCCGGTTTACTTGCCAAAGTAAACCTTTTAAAGTTTACCTTTACCGTCCGATCTCTGTAGTCTGTTACTCGCCCCTGCGCTTGTACCAGCCGATCACGCCGCCGCACGCCGCGCACGTCACGTGGCCGTCCTTCCAGACCTTTTCCTCGGCAAGGCAGCAAGGGCAGAAAAACCTCGCGGCCTGTCGATCCCCTTTCATGACGAGAGCCCCCCTTCTGTCGATTCAGGTGCTCTCGTGGGATCTACGCAGAATTTATCTCGCGGGCTTGAAAATTTTCCGTTTACCCATATTTATAGGGGGGCGATATAAGGTATCGGGGGTGTATTTAAGGGGCCAGTCGCCGAACATCTAGTAGATGACAAAGTAAAATTAAACTGCACCAAGTTAATCCAGTAAAACTCCGTAAATTACCTCCCCCGTGTGAGCGTCCAGCCAAATCATCGCTGCGTACCCTCCCCATTTTAAGTTTTCTGGCGGTGGACCTAGCCAACTGGGAAATCTGGTGATCTTCGCGAACCACATGAGTTCGGGCGGTTCTTTACCCCACTCTTGGAGATAGTCAGATTCGGATTTCGTCGGCGGGCGCAGTTCGATCTCATCGATCTGTATGTCCTCATGCGGGTCGTTATCCGCCTCGACGACGTGGGCTTTGATTATTGTGATGGCTCTTTCTTCGGATATCGGCCCCTGCGTTTTCTGCTGGAGAAAAGCCAAACTGATTGAAGCCCCGAGGGCCGCGATGAGAGCGGTAATGACAATAACCTTTTTTATTTTCATCGATACATAACTCCCGTTAAATATTTTTAACTTGGCAAACATTTAATCCTTCGCCTCACAACCTACATGGAATTTACTTTGTCGTCTACCGAATTTGGCAAAAATTTATATGTAAGCTCGTTCAACCCGTGCAAGCCCCCAACTCGATTAACTGAGATATCTCTAAAAAAATAGTAATAAATTACTAAAAAAATGGTAATGAGGTGAGGTGTCCAAACGCCGTAACTCACCCACTCGCTTCGTTCGTTCGCTGTATCGCTCGCCGGCACCGGAACTTTTTTACCTTTTGGGATCAACACACGATTGGTAAGGCTGCATTGCACACGGTGTCCAAACGCCGCGACTTGGCTTTTGCCTGCCAAAACAATCCGCAAACCTGAGGAGAAACCGAATAAACAAAGCTAGCTCCTTTGCCCGTTTTTCGGTAATTCGCTGCTCATTTTTCGTTAACCGCCCCGGGCCGAGGAATGTATCAATTTTTGATAGGAAAATATATCACTCCCCGATAATATCGCTCCCTGATAGTATCGGCCCACCTTTGCCTGAAAACTGGGCATCGCGGCCGCACATCCCGAGCCCCTTTCACCTCAGCCACACAAAGATGATTACAAAGTCAAATGACTCCCGGCTCGGCACTCGGGCTGTGAAACAGGTTTGAATCAATTGATTTCTCGTGCCTAACCCTACAATAAATATTGCCGTGTGAATGAGTAATTACACGCTCTGCAAAAAATTATGCGAGTTGAGCCGATGCCGAATCGACGTAATCTGAACCTGCTGACGGAAGAATTCCTGGCCGGGCTGGGCGAGGCGGTACCACAGTCGTTCGTTCCCTCACCTTTCCAGTTGAAAGCCCTCAGCTCGGTGATGGAGCGTGACACCGTCGTAGTCGCCCCCACCGGGAGCGGCAAGACCTGGATAGCCGAGCGTGCGATCGCGAAGTTCCTGGAGCGAGGCAAGCGGTGCTGGTACACGACCCCTCTCAAGGCCCTCAGCAACCAGAAGTACGACAGGTTTAGGGGGCTCTTCGGCGAAGGAAACGTCGGGCTGCTCACGGGGGAGAGGCGCGAGAACCCGCGTGCGCCCCTCGTCGTGGCGACCACCGAGATCCTCCGCAATTCCCTGTACGGTGGGGATGCGGACGCCGGTTTCGTGGTCCTGGACGAGGCCCACTACATCGCCGAGGAAGAGCGAGGCGTCACGTGGGAGGAGATAATCATTTTTATGCCACCCGATGTCCGTCTCCTCCTGCTGTCCGCGACGATCGCGAACGCCGAAGAGCTCGTGGGGTGGATGGAAGAGGTACGGGGGAAAAGACCGGATCTGATCCTAGTGGGGAGCAAGGAGCGCCCCGTGCCATTGCGCTACGGCGTCATGGACCGTTTCGGCAGGCCCCTTCCGCTGGAGGCGGCTGGCAGACTGCCGCGCAGGAAGCTGGGGCAGGTGTTCTGGCGGAGCCTCGATCCGGTCGTGCTGGTGCGGATGCTCCAGCAGCACGACCTTTTACCCGCGATCATCTTCTTGCCGCGCCGGCGAGATTGCGACCAAGCTGCGCGCGCTTTCGGGGGTTTCCAGATGGACGGGCGTGGCGGGCGGAAAGCCGCGTTCTCGAGGCTGGCGAGGACCTTCCCGAGACTCTCCGAATACCCGATGGCACGATACTTGGTCAACGCTGGCGTCGCCCCCCATCACGCGGGCCACCTCACGGCCTGGAAGATAGCGGTGGAGCGGATGTTGGGGGAAGGGCTGGTGAAAGCCGTTTTCGCGACCACGACGCTGGCGTCGGGGCTCGATGTCCCAGCGCGGACGGTGGTGCTCCCGACCATGTGGGTCGGTGACCGCACCGGCGAACGTCCGCTCACCGCTCTGGAGTTCCACCAGATGACGGGGCGGGCCGGGCGGAGGGGGATGGACAGAATCGGGTTCGTGCTCGTCGTGCCGCGCGGGCCGGGGGACTTCGCGCAGGCGATGGAGCTGGCGGAGAGCGAGCCGGAGGAGCTCATGTCGGCCTTCCGCGTGCAGTACTACCAGGTGTTGAACCTGCTGGCCACCCGCGGCTTCGAAGAAGCTCTGACGATCGTGGACCGCAGCTTCGCCCTGTACCAGATGGCGCACCGAAGCCGCAGGCGGGAGAAGGCCGTGAGACGGAAGTTGGTCTCCGAGTTCAGACGCCGCGCGGCGATCCTGTCGGAGCTGGGGTACTTGGACGAGAATCGGGCGTTGACCGAGACGGGCAAGTGGGGGGTGCTGATCAGGCACGAGCGCTCGCTGCTGATTGCCGAGGCCGTCAGGCGCGGGATGATGGACGGGCTCCCCTCCAAGGTGCTGGCGGGATGGGCGGCAGCGCTCACGGCCGAACGCGCCCCCCGTTTTATGGCCGCGAGATTGGATTTGAGGCCCCTCGGGAGGCTGGCGTTCGAGCTGGACGCGAGGGAGAGGAAGCACGGGGTGGAGGGGTCGGATTTCGGCGAGGTGTTCGAGGGCGATCGGGGGAGCACGGCGAACGCGGTCGCTGGCGCGGTGTTCAGGTGGGCCGAGGGGAACACCGACTGGGCGGACCTCGTGGCCGAATCGGGGGGCGAGGAAGGTGATCTCCAGCGGATCGTCCTGCAAACGGCCGAGGTTCTGCGGCAGCTGGAAGACCTCCCGCTGCCGATTTCCGGGCAGGCGAGGTCGGCCCGCCTCGCGATCCTGCGCAAGCCCGTCGGCGAACCCTAGTCCACAAATTTTGCACTTTGCCGTGCTCGATACATAACCACCTCGCACGGGCGGGACACCGATGAATGTGCTCATCGCACAACGCAGGTACAGCCATGTGAAAAGGAGCAAATGGCAGAAACTCCCAGACCGGCGCGCCACTAGCTTGGGGAAAAACATAGACATGCTCTTCCGGTTCGCAATCGGGTGGGCGGTCGGGCGGGCAATACCGTAAAATATCAAAATCTCAAATCCCTCGCCCGCCGCGCTTGGTTTCAATTGATTTGGAGTATCAATAGAAATATGATAAACACATAGCTTTCAAGGGGACAAAATGACAACCCTCACCTTCTACGGCGGCGTGAACGAGATCGGCGGCAACAAGATCCTGCTCGAGGACCGCGACACAAGGGTATGGTTCGACTTCGGCCAGGGCTTCACATGCGGCGAGGACTACTTCATCGATTATCTAAAGGCGCGCGGCGTGCTCGGCGTCCGCGACTACTTCGAGTTCGACCTACTCCCGAGGATCAAGGGGCTCTACTCCGAGGACGCCCTGAAGTTCACCGACCTCAAGCACCGCAAGCCAGAGTTCGACGCTGTCTTCATCTCCCACCCCCACTTCGACCACATCGCACACCTGGAGTTCGTGGACGAGTCGATCCCAGTTTATATCAGCAAGGTCGGGCGCGCCATCGTCGAGGCTTGGGAGGGGAGCGGCTCGGTTGATTTCGGGGAGCGTGAGTACCACCCATTCGAGCCCGGGAAGAAGATCAAGGTCGGTTCGCTTGAGGTGGTGCCCGTCAGCGTCGACCACTCGATCCCCGGGGCGTGCGGCTTCATAATCCACACATCCGAGGGGGCGGTCGTCTACACCGGCGACTTCAGGAAGCACGGGCCACGCGCCAAGCTGACGGAGGAGTTTGTCGAGCTGGCCGCGAAGGAGCGCCCAGAAGCTATGGTGTGCGAGGGCACCCGAGTGGTTCCGAAGGAGGAGCGACACTACGTCGGCGGGGAGGACGACGTAAGGAAGGCGAGCGACAAAATTGTCTCAGAAACAAAAAAGCTCGTCGTGGCGACATTCTACGGCCGCGACGTCGACCGCATGACCACATTCGCAAGCGTGGCAAAAGACAACGACAGAAAATTCGTCGTATCGACTAGAGCTGCGCTCCTGCTCGACACGCTGGCGGGAACGGGCCTGAAGGTGCCAAAGCTCGGTCGCGACTTTCTCGTCTACGCTCGGCGGAAGAAGAGCTGTGAGTTCGTCGAGAAGGATTACTACGAGTGGGAGCGGCCCTACCTCAAGGACGCGGTCAACTTCGAGTTCATCAACAAACATCAGTCGGAGGTGCTGCTCAACCTGGACTTCTACCACTTCGCCGAGCTCGTGGACATCCAGCCGGGGCACGGGGGGCACTTCATCCACTCGATGTCCGAGCCCTACTCCGAGGAGGATCTGGGGGCGGAAGTCATGCAGAACTGGCTGAAGCACTTCGGGCTGGGGTTCCACCAAGTGCACGCGTCGGGGCACTGCTCGAGGGCCGAAATCGAGGGAATTGTCAAAGAGATCGAACCGAAGGTGCTGTTTCCAGTACACACGGAGCATCCTGAGATGTTCAAGGGGCTGGCGGGGGAGGTACACGAGCGGATCGAGCTGGGGAAAGCTTACAAGATCTAAGTTCGGGCGAAAAAGGCTGGTCGGGGAGAAGGAAAAATGTTAGAAGACATACTAAAAGCGAATAATGCCCAAAGAGTTATCCTGATACTCGTCATTTTCTCCCTGATTTTTACTTCTGTACTTGGGATTTCGTTATCTATCGGAAGGTCGCCAGAGAGGCAGCCGGCGTGACTGCCGTGCTCATATCAAATTACGGGACAGTCGGGTTAATCATCAGCTTGGTGCGGTTCATCCCATTTTTCCCATTTTGGGTGGGCTGGGTTCTCGTCTCGCAAAGCAAAAGAAAGAGCGTGCGTTGGTATATGATAACCTTGTCGTTTTCCATGCTGTTTTTTTGTGGCGCTTTTCATAGACCTTATCCATGACCTGTTGGTCTTTGGTTTCAACTCTGATATTTTATTGCCGCTTCTTACCGACCCTTTAACAATAGTTTTGACGAGCATACTCATAGGGCTTTTGAGCATCGGGTGGGTGCTAGTTCAAACCACGAAAAGGAGGAGATGATGAGCAGGTACACAAGATCAAAGGCCCTCGCCAGGCGCGCCGACCGAGGAAAATGCGCGTTTAAAAGGGCCATGAACTTAATTTAACAAAATTTCTGACCTAGCGCCTTCTCATGTAGAACGCAACAGCACCGATTATCGCTATTATCCCAGTTATCCCGGCGACAAGCGGCCAGTTCATTTCGCCAGATGGAGCTTCGTCAAACGGTTTCATCAACGGATAACGGTCTTGGTTGTTATCTCCAAGGATGCTATACGGTGTGTCGCCGATCCCATCACCATCCGCATCCTTTCCTGTATAATCGCCCCAGTAGTTCCCGCCCGAGGGATAGCCGTCGTCCCAGTAATTGATGCCGCCATCTTCGGCCTGTTTCTCCTGGTTATTAATGAAGTTGTTATGACAGATACGGTTATTCTCCGAAAAGGAGAGGGAGATGCCACACTTATTGTTCTCACATTTGTTGAAGAAGATGGAGTTACCAGACGAGCCATCAACTTTAATGCCAGCGTTATTTTTCAAGCAGGTGTTACCTAAAATAGCGTTATTCGAACCCAAAGTTAAAATACCACACCCACAGTTCAAGCAAGTATTGCCTGAAATGGTGCTATCGCTCGATTCGCAAAGGTAAATGCCAGCTTCACGGTTCCTAACAACGCAATTCTCCACCTTCCCATTACTCACGCGGTTTAGGCAGATATTGGAACGATACAAAAGCCATTCATACAAAGTTAGTCCCTGAGAATCGGTGGCAAGGTTGAGTTCAGCTGTTCCATCCGCGTCGTACCCAACCAAACCTCCATCGATTACGCAATTCCTAATTACAAAGTAAGCGCTCGTATTCTCTATCTTAATTCCATGACTGCCTGCCACGTTGTAATTCTCTATCATGATCCAGTTCTCTATGATGTAGGGGTCGCTTTCCGTGCCAGAGCCAGAGGTGACGCCGTTCGAGAGGGTGAAGTTGTCATTGCCGTCGATGTAGATTGGAGCATGTGGAGTCGAAGCAGCGTGCACTGGGCCGGGGGATAAGATTAGTATCGCCGGCGCCACAATCGAAACCATCATCAAGGTCGACAGCAAGATTCCTTTAAAACTCCTAGTCTCCACTTTTAGCCTCCTTCTCCAAATTTGTCTGGACATCATAAAGCCTTCGCGCCGCCAAGCCCATTCGCCGTAAGCTTGGTATTTTCCATCTGCTCCACAAGCCCTTTTTCAAGAAGCTTCTGGACCGTCCGCCAAACGGTAATCTTGGAGGCCTCCGTCATCTTCATGAGTTCGGGAATCGTGAATTCTTTCAGCTCCATTATGTAACCCACTATTTCCACACCCCTCACTGTCATGTCGTGGAGTCCGTGTTCAAGTAACGTCGATGCTGCGTCGCCCCACACATGCCGATACCCAGCCCAGACAGCGAGTGCAACCACGCTCATCGCGATTCCTATCGTTGCGGCGATCGGAGAGGCATCAATCGGTCTATCCTCGATAACCATAGTTTAGGTCGAAGTGATGGCGCGTGCTTCACCGTAGAAATGAATGATCCCAGCGTAAGAAATGACAGAAACCGCTCCGAACACAGCCAAAGCCAGCACCAAGCCGAGAAGCCAGCGGTGCATGTCATTCACCACATAAAGTATCAACTTTGAAACTTAATAAATTATGTTTCATCGATGAAACATAATTTAAATACAAATCTAATTCACATTTAATCGGTGAAACAAAATGAAATTTGCCACAAAAGCCCACGTTTCAATCGTCTTACTTGCAGTAGTATGCGCAACGGCAATTGTCGTTGCAACAGTAGTTTTTCAATCAACTTCTGATGATGGCAAGAAGTATTTCACAACCTTTAAAGGTGGAAGCATGTTCATCAGCGATGCAGGAGAGTCACATGGAGGGTTCGAGTTCACAGCAGGGTACACCATCATCATACCCGACAATTCTTTCGAGACGGACGATACGGTCCATCTCGCTTTCGAGCTTGATACAGGTCTTGGAGACCCGCTAGAGCCCCACGATCTCTATCTAGAATTGAGCTACTCCTATGCGGATGACGAGATCACACTCCAGAACGAAGGTGTTGTCATCAGGCTCGTGAAGGTCGAAAACGATATAATTTGGGATCACCAGTTCGATGGTTATTACATTGCTTCTTGGGGAGGGTCTGCACCCAAAAAAGAGATCAGAGGTGAGATATCCCCTTCAGTCTTCGGTCTTCCAGCGCACTACTACATCGAGCTGAGGTTGAAGGCCGAAGTTGAAAGTGATAGAACTTTGGCAAATTTAAGCTTTTAAACCTCCGATGAGGGCTTTTACACTTCCCCCCATTCCGGTCTCTTTCCCCAAAGTCGCTAAAAAAGAAGTCCTAATAATCTGGACCCGAACCCTTTTGCGTGCGGGTACCTCTGGGCCCATTCAGCAAAAATGGAGCGCGGGGGGTGGCTGCATCTACTAGGGGGAGGAAAAGCGGGCCCTGGAGACGCTGAGGCACGAGTTTCTTGACCACGCCAAACAATCGAGCCTTACAAGGATATCGCGAACAGGCTGATTTTAATTATGAATGAGGACGCCTACCGGAGGAAGGAGAAACTCGTCGAGGCCCTGAGCCAGCTCGTGAAGGAATAAAGAGCCCCCCACGGGTATCTTGGACTCTAAAAACTTCGCCCGAAACAGGATTGCGTGTCCAGTGCTATCCCTTTTTAATCAGTATCTTCTGCGAGGGCAGCACCGAAACGAAGTGCCACCCCTCCGCCAAGTGTCTTTCGAGCTCGTCCTCCCCGACTATCCTCTAGGGGTTGTGCGTCCCCTCCCTGAGCTTCTTCAGCTCGTTTTCGAAGAGCGCCAGCTCCTCGTCCCTGCTCAGCTCCCTTTTGAGTTCCTTCTCCTTGGCGACTTTGACCTCGACCAGGTCTATACCAAGCAGGCTCTTTGCCATGATCTTCAGGGCCTCCACCTTCGCCTCCTTGACTATGTCCGACTGCTCGAGAGGCTGGGCCGTCGCGATCAGGAACGGCTCGCATTTCCTGTACGCCCCGCGCATACGCTCTATGGTGGATGGGTCCAGATCCCTCGTCCCGCCGTAAACATGTTCCAGCCCGGATGTATGGCCGAGCCAGGCTTCTATGTACTCGCTCGGCGCGTGGCTCGTGAGGTTGCTCCTGAAGTACTTTCTAAGGCTGTACGGCCTCATCCTCTGAACTTTTTTACCAAACGTCTCCGTCGTCTTGACACCGCTGTTCCTCATGGCCTCCGTGATTTTCCTTGAGATGTTCTTTCGGAGCACGCCCTTGATCTTGCCCGACCTCCTGAACTCCCGGTGGTCAAGAATGACCGGAGAGGGATCTGCGATCACTTCGCCCCCCAGCCGCCGCGCCTCGAAATACTGTGTGAGTAGTTGGACGGTTTCCCCGGGGATGAACGTCACGTAGACGTTGCCCGTTTTTCCTGGGGGGATGTAAACGGCGCACGGAATCGTTTTGTTCTCCAGATCCTTCTTGACGCAATCATACGTGAGCTTCGACATATCATCCGGCCTTACCCCCGCGTAGGCGATGAGGTGGATGGCGATCCGCGTCGGCAGGTCGAGCTTCGGCGCCCGCAGTATCTTCAAGAGTTCCTCCTTGGTCGGGATCTTGTCCAGATACTTTACGTTCACTGGGATGTTTTTGGAGGGGAATTCGTATGCGCCCTTGACCCCGCAGAACTTGAAGAACGAGGCCAGGGCAAACCACTGCCTGTGGACCGTTTTCGGGGACACGCCGACCTTGCGGACGCGCCAAAGGACGAACTTCTTCATGAGGGCCAAAGATTCATCGTAGCTCAGCTTCGTGAGCTTCGGCGGGGCCTTTTTTGCAAACTCCAAGAACTGGGCGAGAGACTCCGCGTAGTCCCTGACCGACCTCTCGCTTCGAAGGGACAGGGCGCAGCTTTCCACCCATTCCCGGCACTCCTTGTAGCGGGCGTAGAACGGCCGGAACCTGGCTGGGATATTGTTAAATCGTTCCCCCACCATATTCTCATGGGAAAATTGCCATAGAAACATATTAAAGTATTGCACGGAGACAAAAGTTTGGGGCCGTGGGGTAGCTTGGTCTAGCCTCCCAGCTTCGCACAAGCGCTGGAATGGGGTGCTGGTGACCCGAGTTCAAATCTCGGCGGCCCCACCATATTTTTTGCAGCAGGGAATCGGCCAACTTAACGGTCGTGTTTCATAAAATTATGAATTCGGATTATAAATATCCGAAAGCTTTAAAGTTGGTATAGTCGTCGTGGTTGTCGTACTGTTGGTTGTATGTGTCGCTGCAGTTTATGTTATCACCCGACCAGTTGAAAAACCACCCGAGGAGGGAGGAAAACCCGGTTACCTTGAGATGCCCACACAAGAAATCAAAAACGCTTTGGCGGCGAGGGGGGTTTCAACTGAAAACGTGGAGATCCAATTCTGTGAGTTGGCGAGCGAGACGGACAACGATCATTTCGTTGCTGGCGCGATAGTGAGCGGAAGCAAATCCATCGTGATCATGTTTGAAAACAGCACCGGTCAAATATCCGTCGAAAATGAGTACACGGCGTCCACCGCCGACGAGCTTTCGGCGGTGTCCATCACCAAAAGGGAACTATCGAAGTGGACTGGAAACAAGATTGTGGCCGGCTGGTTTCAGAGTGTAACTGGCGGGTACACTTTCGTTTATTATGACGGCTACTCCACGAGATTTCAGCGTTGGCTATTCGGTTTCGGCACGGTGTACGTAGACAATCGAAGCGTGGTGTGGGGCGCCCACTCGGTGTAATTGAGCTAGTCCAACACCGAGTGCTGGTGCATGTGTTCTAGAATTTTTTTGAGATTTTTTTCCCCTACAACAACTTTTGCAGATTCTACAAGTCTGACGGAGTTTGGATTGAATGCGATGCCCAAACCAGCGGCCTCCACCATGCACGTGTCAACTTCGCCATTTCCGACTGCGACCACTTCTTTCATGCTTGCACCGACTTCCTCGGCAAGTCTGTGGATGGCTGCGAGCTTGCAAACCGAATGTTGCAAACAATCCTCTTTTTTAATCCAACCAAAAGGCATGTGCACGTTACCAGTGAGCACACCATCTTGTACCTCGAGTTCATTTGCGACGATGAAATCGATCGGTAGCTCGCTTGTTGCGGCCTCTATCGTCCGCCTATAGCCGTCGCTTATTATACCTATGTAACAACCCTTGTTTTTTAACTCTTGAAATGTTGCACTTGTACCCGGCATGAGAGGGATCTCTTTTGCAACCTGTAACATATCTTGGAGCTTTGTACCTTTGAGAAGCTTTGCAATTTCCAAGGAATGCTTGTGTCCAGAGGGCGTGATTTTGCGCACTTTTTCCAGCTCTTCTACGAGATTGAACTTTTGAGCTATCGCGTCGATGACCCTACCATCGATCAACGTGCCGTCGAAGTCGAAGACGACGAGTTTAGCCTTCGGTTTTTTCACCTTTTCAGCAAGTTCATGATGGGTTATCCAGTAGCGCGGCTGGGATACCCAAGCAAGATCTTTGAGGATATCATGTTTAGCGGCCCTTTTGATGATAGTTTCAGCCACTTGCTGTGCCATCTCTCGCAGGTCTAGCAACGGTTTCATCAAGTGGTCTTTAAAACCGATATGAATTTCCTTTACCCTAGCGCCGGATCGCACAGCATCTATCAAAATACCAACGTCGACTCCCCAATTTTCTTCAAACTTTACGCGTTCGAACACCCATCGTCTGCCCGCTAT
>Ga0315268_10002927_pt1 | contig 18984 bp, 14 predicted proteins | sample C1_top_MG_FD_204535 | JGI IMG/M metagenome (GOLD analysis project Ga0315268, IMG submission 204535) | Sediment microbial communities from Yellowstone Lake, YNP, Wyoming, USA - C1_top | ecosystem: Environmental > Aquatic > Freshwater > Lake > Sediment | place: USA: Wyoming | collected 2017-08-01
AACCGATGCAACAATTGTTGTAGAACTGCTGCAAAATGGCACAATGCGGTGGCTTGGGCAAAACCTCAATTTGACAACACAAGCCAAGCCTATTCCTCCAATTCCAGTAAAAGCAATTCACGTCAACCAGACAATAAACGGCATAAACCGTGAAGTACCATTCCAAATAGAAGATTGGACTTCAGACTACAAAGTACCTTTAAGTTTGGCCAGTAACGCCAGTGTCTTCAGTAATCGAAATATGCTAGTCTTCTTGATGACCTCGAAAGTTTCAAAAGTTACAATATGGTGGGATGGAAGCGACACAGCAATCCAGACGCCCAATGCATATATTAATAAATACTTTACAATGACCAGTACCACTTATTCGAGAACCCTCAACAACACAATTTTAAGCTTAAAGGTAGATTGGTCCGATGGCACAATAAGAGCAATATCAAGCATGAAGTCAGTTACAACTACAGCAGTACTTATGCGAATTAACACTAAAATTGCAAGATGGGGAAATTCTGCTCCAGCAATCGTAATACAAAATGGGCCAGTAAGGGCTGTATTACATCACGAAGTCGAATGGGGACCAAACAGCGATTACCAGATTCCTAACTGCCCCAATTTTTACGCTCATATAGTGTTAACACTTCCTGCAAACGCCACATATTACACCTATCAGCTACGATTAATGTTCGTAGAGTCACCGCAAAGCAGGACGATCTCAGACCTATGTCCCATTAAGATAACAACGACGATTAGTTCGCCGCAAACACAAACAGAGAACGGAATATCAGGCGGCTTCCCAATAGTCCAAAGCGGAACGGGAACATTCTACAATTCCTCTTCAGTTTGGCAACATCACTGGAGCCAAATCATCTCGGGAACAAAAGGAGCAGGAATCATGTTTACAGATGAAGCCAACAAAATGCTCTACACTTTTGATACAAGCGCAAGCAAGACTGGCGCTCTCACAGTTGGTACACAAACAATTGAACTGCTTCCGATCACGAGATCCGCAGTATCGCTTACATCCGCTAAAGATTTAACGTGGTACGGTGCAGTTGCCACCTTTGATGGAACACCCATATACGACAGCAGCAACCAATCAGGTTTATGGATAACTGTTGAGTATCCACCAACAATCACAGTAACCACACAAAGCTAGTTTAAAGAACACCCACAAAACCCACAACCTATTTGACCCCAAATGGAGAGCTCTAGCACTGTTGCACGCACACACAAACACCAAACCAACAACAACCTTCACACAAGCTCACAGTTATCTTCAATGTTGATTCCAAGTTCATATGAGTTAAATAACTAATCTCCAGATTCATAAACAACAAAAAAGGTGAAAACCATGCTAAACAAAAAAGTGTTAAAATCAAGAAAAGCTATATCACCTATACTTGCCACACTGTTATTAATCGTAATAGCCGTTGCTGCTATCGTTGTTACCTATGCTTGGATAATGACCTATATGGGCAGCACAACACAGCAAGCAAGCGTCTGGATATATAAAGTAAACGTGCGTTTTTACGATGATAGTGGAACAAAAAAGATAGACCTCGACATAGGAAACTCTGGAACCGCAAACACACAAATAATCCTAGTCTACATTGGAACTTCATCTACAACCTTGCAAAACCAGACAACAACGCCACCGCTTCCAGTATCGCTTGCAGCAGGTTCAACTGCAAGAGTCACAATAACCTACACATGGACCGCTGGAACAGTATACTATTTCAAAATCGTACCCACGGCAGGACAACAATCATTAACATTTCAAGAACAAGCACCAACCTAACCACATTTTCCATAGCCATTTTTAAATTTAGACAAGATTCAGTATCCTTCTGTAAGACATATGTCAACTGTTAAATAGTAAGGCAATTAAAACAAATTCAACATTTCGAGCGGTGTTCATCGTGCAAGTGCAAGCATTATTCACCCTAGCGAGAACAACAATAAGCCTTGTCTTTCTAGTCTACGCTTCATGGAGCGACTATAAAACCAGAGAAGTAAGCAACAACGTCTGGATACTCTACGCACCACCAGCGTTCGCATTAACCTTCACAGAATTATTCCTTTACGAAGACATGCAAACCATGCTTTTTTATGGTGCATCCGTCGGCTTAACAGCAGCCTTCGCAATAATACTCTTTTATTCAGGAGGTTTCGGAGGCGCCGACGCCAAAGCCCTAATGTGTTTAGCACTTGCACTGCCCTTCTATCCAGAACCATTACCGCTTACGCCCTTACTTGGAGAAATTTCGCCGATTTCACATATTTTTTTCCCATTCACTATCTTCAGCAACTCTGTTTTGCTAGCTGCGGCAACAGCAGCTTACATGTTCTTACGCAACATATTTTGGCATAGAAAAACTGGCAGAAAAATCTTTGAAGAAGACCTTGACAAAGAACCTTTAGGAAAAAAAATTCTTACAATGATAACAGGCTACAAAGTTTCATTCAATAGATTGAAGCAAAAATGGCATCTGTATCCGCTGGAGGATGTGGAAGAAAAGGAACGAGAATTTAGAAGGAAGCTTGTTGTAATACCCAGAGACGAAGACAGAAACGCGATAGTTGAAAGATTAGGTAATGCTGTTGACGCTGGAAAGATTCAAGACATGATTTGGGCAACTCCAGGCTTGCCAATGCTAATTTTCATTACAGTAGGTTTAATTATAGCATTATTCTTTGGCGACATTATTTGGGTTTGCATCAGCCTCTTACTAAGATAATACCATTTTTCAGATGAAGTAAACTCTTGCTCTATACTCACCAATATTTTATGAAAAAATGTTATCTGCATTAAGCAACCATCCTGTCTTAAGGTGGAGGAAAATTTGTCCATGGATAGCATCCTCGAAGAAATTCAAAGATTCCTAAAAAGAGAAATTGGAGAACCTAAAGTAGTTGTTATGCCAGACTTTTTCCTCGACCGCTTAATAAGTCTACAATGCAACAGAAACCAGTTTTCAGAAATGCTTGAAAATATAATTGGACGAAAAGGCGGCAGCATAGACGGAATAGAGCAAACAGAGTTGAGAGGAGGAAATGCAATAAACACGGCTTCTGCGTTAGCTGCTTTGGGAGTGAAAGTAACGCCAATAGTATGCACAGACACGTTTGGTATGCAAATTATCAAATTTTACTTAGAACCCTTGAGAACAAATCTTTCCCACATTAAAGTCTCCAATGAACTATCTGTAACGACCGCTCTGGAATTCGAAGGTGAAAACAGCAAAGTTAACGTTATGCTTAGAGATATAGGCTCGCTGGCTAATTTTGGGCCAAGCAGCTTAGGTGATGATGATTTTAAAGCGATAGAAGATGCGGATTATGTTTGCGTTTTTAATTGGGCTGGGACTAGGCGGTACGGAACTGTATTAGCCAAGACAGTTTTTCACTATGCAAAAACAAGGGGAAAGGGCAAAACTTACTATGACACGGCAGACCCAACTCCAAACAAACAGAAAATTCCAGAATTAGTGAAGAATGTATTACGGAGAAAAGACATGGACATATTAAGTGTAAATGAAAATGAAGCAATCTGCTATGCAAAGCAACTAGACCATGAAACAGAAAAACTTGGAAAAAGATTAAAAATTGAAGAGTTGGCAAAAGAATCAGCAAGAATCTTAGCTTCACATCTCTCGGCAAGAATCGATTTGCACACTACAAGCTTTTCAGCAACATTCAAAAATAAAGGCGAAACTTTAGTCTCTGCCTTTAAAATTCCAGTTTTAAGGGCAACCGGAGCTGGGGACGCGTGGAATGCGGGTAACATTTTAGGAGATGCTTTTGGGCTTTCAGATGATTGCAGACTAGCATTAGCCAATGCTGTGGCAGCGTATTACATATCCAATTCAGAGGGAACGCATCCCACACGAAAGGGGTTAATCAAGTTTTGTGAAAAGTTGAAACGGAAACAGTGCATAAAGTCTTGAATAATTATTTAAAGACATTTGCCAATTTAACCATGAAAAGACGCATTTGGTGAAAACGGGTGAGGTCAAAACTCTTCGGCAGTTCAGGAGTGCGTGGCTTAGTTAACGTTGATTTAACGCCGATTTTGGCTTATAAAATAGGCTTGGCTGTTGCAACATTTTCCAAAACAAAAAAGGTACTTGTAGCTAGAGACACCAGAGTCTCTGGTTTGATGCTTGAAAATGCACTTGTTTCTGGATTATTGGCTGGAGGAGCTAATGTTAGTTGCTTAGGGATTTCGCCGACTCCTGTGTTGGCATTCTTGACTAAGAGGTTAGTTGCAGATGCGGGTGTGATGATTACGGCTTCGCATAATCCTCCTGAATATAATGGCATAAAAATTTTTGATAAAAATGGCGTAGCTTATGATGACAGAAGTCAAGGCGGGATTGAAAAGATTATTGGAAGTGAGCATTTTGTGCTGTCGGATTGGCAGAATATTCATGATATCTCATACATTCACGAAGACAACTCATATATTGAAATGATGCTGAAAGCAGCGAAATTGGATAGGAAATGGCAACTAATAGTTGATGCAGGATGCGGGGCAACATGTAACATTGCACCATTAATTTTCAAAATTTTAGGATGCAAAGTTACAGCCATAAACTCTCAACCAGATGGATTCTTTCCAGCAAGAAGCCCAGAGCCAAATGCTGAATCTTTAAAGCCTTTGGCGCAAATTGTCCAAAAATTAAAAGCAGATATAGGAATAGGCTTCGACGGTGACGGAGATAGAGTAGCCTTCATTGATGAGGAGGGCAATTTTGCCAATTTTGACCATGTTCTAGCGGCTTACGCAGCGCATGTTATGAAAAAGAAAGGCAGAGGAATTGTGGTGACTAATGTTGAGGCATCTATGTGTGTGGAGAAAATGGTTGAGAAATACGGTGGCAAAGTGATTAGGACAAAGGTTGGCGATGTTTATATTGCAGAAGCCATGAAAAGGCATAGTGCTGTCTTCGGCGGTGAATCATGCGGAGCATGGATACATCCTCAATTTCACTATTGCCCAGACGGGATACTCTCTGCTGTGATGCTTCTGAAAGCGTTAGAAGAGGAAGACAAAAGTTTGTCAGAACTTATCGCTGAAACTCCGCTGTATGAAACTTTGAGAGAGAACATTATTTGCAAGGATAAGGTAAAATACGAAGTTGTGAAAAAAGTCGGAAAAAGCTTGAAAATCGCTTTTCCAGCGTATAAAGAATACTCATCAGTTGATGGGGTTCGCTTAGTCTTTGAAAATGGTTGGATTTTGGTTAGGGCTTCGGGCACAGAACCATTGGTGAGGTTGACGGTTGAGGGTGAATCGTTAAAAGTGGCGAAAGAAATAATGAAGAGAGGAGTGGCGTTTGTCAGAAAGTTGATTGGAGAAATGAAAAATTGAAGGCTGTGATTTTAGCTGCTGGGGAAGGCTTGAGACTTCAGCCAATAACATCCACAAGACCGAAGCATCTGATAAATGTCGGCGGAAAACCAATACTTGAACATTGTCTAAACGCCATCAAAGCCTCTGGAATAGAAGAGGCAGTGATTGTTGTTCATTATATGGGAGATGCAATTCGCCAATATTTTGGTGACGACAAAAAGCTTGGATTAAAAATTGAATATGCAGAGCAAAAAACGATTCTTGGAACTGGCAATGCTGTGAGTGTTGTTGAACCATTTGTGAAGGAAGATTTTCTGCTTGTTTATGGCGATTTACTGTTTTCCTCAGATGTGGTGAAAAATGTCATTGAGCTTTATAGGAAAGAGAAGCCAGCTACAACCATGGCTGTCGTTCCAGTTGACAGAACAGAAGATTATGGTATAGTAGAGCTTGAAGATGAAAAGTGTGTTAAGCGCATTGTTGAGAAGCCGAAACGTGAAGAAGCGCCGACAAATTTGGCTAATGCTGGTGTTTATGTTTTCTCTGCTGAAATTTTTGACAAATTAAGGGAGACAAAAGCTTCAGAGAGAGGAGAGTGGGAGTTAACTGACGCAATTTCATTATTACTGAAAAATGAAGAAGTGGTGTTGGCTGCAAAGATTTCAAAGGATGATTGGATAGATATAGGAAGACCTTGGGATTTGTTGGAGGCAAACCGTTGGGCACTAACGAAAAAGGAACATAAAGTAGGCGGCTTCATAGAGAATGGTGCATATCTAGTCGGTCCAGTAACAGTTAAAGAAACGGCTCGCATACGCTCAGGAGCATACATAGAGGGACCAGCGTTCATTGATGAGGGAAGCGACATAGGACCTAACTGCTATATTCGCCCATATACGTGCATAGGGAAAAGAGTTCGGATAGGTAATGCTTGCGAAATAAAAGGCAGCATAATTATGGATAAGGTGCATATTGGTCATCTAGCCTATGTTGGCGATAGCATAATAGGTGAAAACTGCAACTTGGGCGCGGGTACAATAACTGCTAATTATAGGCTTGATGGTGGGACGATAAAGATGGTGGTTAAGGATAGGGTTGTGGATAGTGGGAGGACAAAGCTTGGGGCAATTTTGGGTGATAATGTGAAGGCTGGGATTAATGTGCTTTTTATGCCTGGCGTTAAGGTGGGATGTAACAGTTGGGTTGGGCCGAATGTTGTTGTTCACCGTGATGTGCTAGCTAATACGGTTGTGTTGTTGAAGCAGAATGTTGAGGAGAGAAGGCTTAGTTCTTAGGGGTGTAGTGTGTGCGTGCGTGCAACAGCGCTAGACCCCTCTATTTGGACCCAAATATATTAGGCGTTTCAAATTTGTATTTACTGGCGTTGATGTTTGCTATTATGAATCTTAGGCTGTGAGTAGTTTCTTTTTTGCTATTATTCTTTCTATTTCTTTTTTGGCGCCCATTTTTTGGAATATTTCTAGTGCTTGGTTGAGGAGGTTGTGAGCCTTTTCCCTGTCGCCCTCTTCGTTCCTTTCCAAGTATAATCGAGCGTATTCGCAGAGCACCATTTTGGCGAAGAAGTAGGCATCCCATTGCCTCGCGTTTAAAGCCTCATGTTTCTGAAGGCTCTTTTCAAAATGCTCAATAGAATCTTTCCATTTCTTCTGGGCACGAAACACCATCGCAGTCAGTGCATGCGAATTAGCTATGAGATCTTCATCCTTCACGTCCAGAGCGATCTTGTGCAAGTTGTTAACCAAGTTCTGAGCCTTGTCGATTTCTCCAAGTTCGACGTATGTCCAAATGAGATACTGAGAAGCCAAAAATGACCCTAAGTACTGTATTGTAAAGACTTTTTCAAAAATCTCATTCGCCCTTTCAAAATGTTCTCTTGCCTTATCGTATTCCCCTTTTTCAAAATGGAGGCATCCCAGAAAGATGCGGCTCCAAGCAACTGTTTCAGGATCACCCGCAATCTGAGAAAAGCTGAAAGCCTCTCTAAAGTACTGCTCACTCTTGTCTAGTTCTCCTAGTATCATACGAATAAATCCAAGAAAACCGATAGAGAAGGAAAGAAGACGAGGGTAGCCAACTTTTCTGCTGAGAGCAACTGATTCTTCGGCTAGGGAAACTGCGTCGTTCATATTGCCTCTATATATGGCATAGAAGGACGCTAGTACCATGCCTGACCATGATATGGATGTAATAAACCCTGCTTTTTTTGAGAGTTCCATGCGCTTCTCAAAATATTCGATTCGTTTTTCAATTTTCAATGACGGTTCTATTGCAAGTTGGTTATATGCGACTAGTGCTGCGTCTACATAATTTTTGTCGAGGGCAATTTTCAATGCTCTCTCAAAGCATTCAAAGGCTTTCTTTAGGTCTCCAGTGCCCCAACACGCGTTTCCCAATGCGATATATGAATCTGCGATGACTTCAAAGTCGCCTAGTTTTTCGGCAAGCGCAAGCGCTTTCTCAGCCCAAGAACGAGATCCAGCCATGTCCCCAGTGTACCACGCCTTTTCGTCTGCTCTGGCAATGTAGAGTTCCGCCAATTCAACGCTTTCAGGCATAGTTTCTAAAATCTGTGAAGCCTTATCAAGGTGCTCTCTGGCCTTTTCAATGTCGCCCATGGCAAAAAGAACATCTGAGATTTTGCGGTGTAGTCTTGCAACTTTTTCTTTCTCGTTGCGTTGAATCCACAATAGTAGCGCTTCCTTCAGGTACTTCAAGCGGGATTCAGATTCTCCAACGAGCCTTTTGATGTCCCCAAGCCTTTCAAGAACATGTCCTTTCTCCTGAAGCTCACCTTCCTTCTCTTCAAGAAGCCTAAGGGCAGACTGGAAGTAAGAAGTAGCCTCGCTATTGGCATAGACCTTCGAAGCCTTTTCCCCCGCCTTCAAGAAATAGTCAAGCGCCTTACCTTTATCTCCACTCTCAAGAAAATGCAGAGCTAACTCGCCAAAATGTTCATCAATCTTTTTAGCGTACACCTTCTCTAGGGCACATCCCACAACATTGTGAAGTTTCTTACGCCTAAAAGGGCTAACTTCCTCATACACAACATCTCTCACGATGATATCGGCAAAGAAACACACATCTTCTCCACGAATAACTCTATGCTTAAACAATCCTGTTTTGAGTATTTTCTCTATTATTTCAAGTAGTTTACTCTCTTCTACGCCTGTAACTCCGCATAACGCTTCAAAAGTGAAATCGTTTCCAATAAAGGAAGCCAAGGTCAAAACATTTTGGCATTCCTCATCTAACCGACTTATCCTAGCCTTCACAACACCCTTAACGGTTTTAGGAAACTCGATCTTGGAAACTTCCCTAATCTTATATTTATTCTCTTCACGGTATATAACCCCCTCTTCCTTCAGAGACTTTATCACTTCCTCAACAAAGAACGGGTTACCCCTCGTTTTCTCATAGACCAGTTCACAAAACTCTCTTGGCACATCGTCTTGCTCCAAAAGTCTTTTAATCATCTCCGAAACTTCATCAAAAGACATACGTTTCAATTGAGCCGACTGAAGCAAGCGTTCCCTATTCAACTCTGTCAAAACAGGAAATAAAGGGTGTCTCTCATCAATGTCGGTATCACGATATGCGCCCAAAAGGAGCAGCTGTTCCCTGTAGACTCCGCGAGCCAGATAATGCAGCAGCAAAAGTGAAGACTGATCAGTCCACTGCAAATCGTCAAGAACAACCAGTAACGGCGCTTCCTTAGAAATATTGGTGATGAATTGTGAAACTGCCTCAAAAAGCCTATCACGTTCGTGCTCTGGACTTATGGGCAGAGACTGTGGAATTGTGCCAAGTTTCTGTTTAACTTCGGGAACTAGCTTACAAACCTCGCCTGGGTAATAGCCAATCACCTTGTATAGTTGCTCGGGAGTGCAAACTTGCAAATAGTCTTTGATCACCTCGTTCCAGAGAATATAAGGGGGCACACCATCCATCCTGAATAGCGCTGGACACCTCCCATACAAAACCTGCATTCCACGCAAACGTGCATAAGCTCCCAACTCTCTAGTCAATCGTGTCTTGCCGATTCCAGCTTCTCCATACAGAAAAGCAAGACCGCCTTCGCCGCGAACTGCTCTATCTACAGCCTCTCTAAGAAGGCTCATCTCTTCAACTCTGTCAATGAGCTGGACCTCTTTTGTAACAATAGGACGGGGACTTGGGACAATAACGCTTTGCTTGCGAGAAGGCACCAGCATTTCCTTCAAGAAGCCTTCAGCAATCTCCCTCAAAACTTTAAGCAGCTCTTCTGCAGATTGATATCTCTTCCCTGGCTCCTTCTCTAAAAGCTTCATGATACACTCAGCCAAAGCTGGCGAAACCTTTGGATTCACTCTGCTCGGCGAAACGGGATAATCGTGAATATGGCTAAAAATGATTTTCACTGGGTCTTCGCCGAGGAAAGGAGGTCTTCCCGTAACTGCCTCATAGAGCACTGCACCAAAAGAGTACAGGTCAGACCTAGCATCAGCACCTTTTCCTAACGCTATTTCAGGCGCCACATAAGCAACTGTACCCACTATCACTCCTTCCTGCGTTATGCTGGGTTGACCAAGCATTTTAGCCAAACCAAAATCCATCAGCTTCGCAACGCCCTCTTCAGTAACCAGAATATTTTCAGGTTTAATATCCCGATGCAGAACACCTTGAGAATGTGCATACTGAAGAGCACCACAAATATCCATGCCCATTCTTAAAACCGTTTGAAAGTCACATTTGCCCTCAGGATACGTTCCCATAAGATCGCGTAAGCTCATTCCATCAACAAATTCAAGCACAAAAAACTGTTTCCCATCTTCTTTGCCAATGTCATGAATTGAAACAATGTTCGGATGATTAAGCTTAGCTACTGCTTGAGCTTCGGTCATGAATCGTGAATATGCCTCTTCGCCTGAAACTGCACTCTTAAGCACTTTAATCGCAACAACACGGTTCAAAACGGTGTCTCTAGCCTTGTATACAACCCCTTTTCCGCCTTCACCAAGCTTCTTTACGACAGCGTATCTGCCATTCTGCAAATGTTCAAGAGACGACAAGAAACCCTCTCCATGCTTAACTTCCAAATAGAATATTCTTCGCTCCTATTCTTATGAATTGTGGAATAACCTTGTTTACTGCAATAAATCTACTTTTGACGGTTAAAATCCTAAATACGTGTTTTCACAACTGTTAAGGGTGATAATGGAGGTTAAAATTTGTCTGTAGCTCAGAGAAAGTTTTTCACCGAAGTCACAGCGCTGGTTGACAAGAACGTAATTGTAACAACTACAACAGAAAAAGCGTATAGTGGAACATTAGTGGGCATTAACCCAGACACCTTAAGCTTATGCCTAGCCGATGCAAAAGATCAGGAAGGAAAAACGTTACATAGAGTTTTTCTTAACGGAACCGTTGTTGCCCAAATATTAAGCGTGGAAAAACCCTTTAACATTAAGGCTTTGGCAGATCGTTTGGAAAAGGTTTTTCCAACAATGGTTAGACTTTATGAGGATAAGGGGTTCATCTGGGTTATGGATAAGGTCAAGGTCACAGAGAAGGGTGTAGTAGAAGGTTCTGGTCCAGCTGCTGAGCGTGTGGAGAAAGTTTACGAGCAATTTGTCAGTGAAATAAAGGGTTAGATAAACCAGCGGAACGGCTGTTCTTCTTTCTTCTTTTCTTCGCTAACAGTTCTGATTAAACCGAAGGATTCAAGTGTTTTTTTGGTTTCTTCTGCAGCAGAATCTAGTTTTGAAAGATCAAGGCTTAAGTTTAAATGCTTATTTAAGGCAGACAACGCGTGACGTGCAGCATTCGCATCTGGATATAAGCCTAAAGTTTCCACTAGAAGCGAAAATCCCTTCAATCCTCTGATTCTGCTTAACCCTATGAGTAAGCCTGCAACGCCAAAGATTTGTCCAACCATTATTTTTGCTCCCAGTTTTAGAGCATCGTCCAACACTTCAGGATCTGTAGCTGCGCAGTAAATTTCGGGTATTGCTTTCACGTCTTCTTTTCTGAACCCGCCAAGGGATATCACGTAGCGGCATCCCAACTCTTCAGCAACGTCTAAAACATGTCCACAAAGCTCGTATTGTCCAAAAGTTGTCAAGGCTTGCGTGTTACCATACCAGATGATTAAGTCACGACCTCCATTAGGGCTCTTGTAATAGTAGAGCTCGTTTATTGGAGAGCGAGTGCTACCTGTTTTTGTAGTCACTGCGAAATCTTGGAAGGAGGCTGAGAGGATTTCGGCAAAACGTTTAGCTTTTAATTCATTGATCAAGTGCAAGGCTGCAATGTTAGCTACAAAGCCTATGCCTGGTAAGCCTTCAATTAAGACTGGATTGTTTAGTTTTGGTTTTTCGTAAATCTCAATAGCACAAACCATTGTTTTAGCCTCTTTTTGCGGTGGGCATTAGTGTAATTAAAGATATAATATAAGTGTTGATGGCTGTTGCGTTTTTCTATTTGAAAGAGAGAAGTTTTATTTTTTCTAGATCTTTCAGAAACTTTAGCAGATGCTCTGGATTTGTTTGGCTGTATTCTGCTGAAACTGCTTTAAGGATGCCGTAGGCATTTCGCTTTCCATCCATAAAGTTTACAAACTCTTCGGCTTTCTTACTGAATTCACCATCTTTTTCATCAATTTCAAGATACCATTCATATTCTTTTTCGCCTAAAGCCATTTTAAGCATGTCAAAGTTTAACGTGCCCTTGAACAAACGTTTCGGAATCAACCTTTTCAATTCTCTTTCAGCTTCTGTCTCTTCAACTTCAGTGGGAATTGTTATAGCCAAAGTTTTGGCTATAAAATTTAAGACTTCTTCAAGTCTTGCTATTTTCTGTTTAGCTTGATTTGCTATGTTTTCGCAAAGCTTGTCAATAAAATTGTTTAGCTCCAAGTTTTCGCCAAGTTTTTTCACTGATTTTGTTGCTTGTTGCTCACGCCACATAGCATGTTCTATCTTGTTTTTGTAGTAGAACATAGCTTTTGCCAATTCTTTAGATAGTTCAGCAGATTTGTCCTTAAGTTTTGGGTCTTCTCGCTTATTGAACAGTTCTTCAACTGCTTCTTGGAACACATTTTCAATTCTAACCATGCCTTTAGAGGCGGTTTTATTTGCCAGTTGAAATGCAGTTTCAACTGCTGCGTTGGCAAGTGTTAGGACGGCAACTGTGACTGCCCATCCAACACGTTTAAGGGAGTCTTCACTGACTTTATCTAGAGAATCCATGCTTGTATGGTAGTATAGGTCTGGCCATTGTAGTAACATGACGCATGGGACGCCTATGGTGGAATTTGTGAATTCTGCATGGTCGCTTCCGCCACTAAAAGCTGTGGTGTTGAAGCGGAAGGTGGAAGCAGAACCGAAATGTGTTTTCTTATCTAATTCCTTTACTGATTGTTCTATAAGATTGAAAACGTAGTCATTTAAAAATGATGGCAAAGAGTCTGGTGTGCAGTCCAAGTTAAGCGTAGATTTGCAAAGTTCTTGGTCTTGACCAACCATGTCCAAATTTATGCCAGCAACAAGTTTTGAACGTATGTTTTCATGGTTGGAGAGATAGGCTACTGTTCCTAAAGTTTCAGGCACCCAGAAGAAACGTATTGTTCTTGCTGGCGGTTCAATTCTGCCAGAATATATTAGCGCCATAATGGTTCTAGCAATTTCTAGTAGTAAACCGCTTCCTGAAGCGTTGTCATTTGCGCTGGGTTTTGGATGGCATAAGTGTGCAATTAAAAAGATTTCTTCATCTGGTTTTAATTTGCCAGGTATAGTGGCTGTAACTATGTCTAATTTGCCAGGGAATAGTTGAGCATCAACTTTGGCTTTGAGTTTCACGGTTTTTCCGTTTTGCAATAATGTTCTCAGAGCGTTGCCTTGTCGTTTAGATAGGCTGAAGCCAAATGCGACTTTATCCAGTTCCTCCGCTGTTGGCCAAATGCTTTGATAAGCATGAGCGTCTGGGATATCTATGCTTTCGCGAACATTTGGTATTTCATAAGTGACAGTGTCTGTGATAACGCCAACAGCACCGTATTTGTAAACCGCATGTTCATGGACGAGTTTTGCTCTACCAGTGGCTAGGACAAATTTGCCTTTAACGTCTTTTCCTTCATAATCTTTCGGTTTGGTTCCTTTGCCCACATCTATTAATTCAGCTGTTACACCTTCTGGGGGCGTGGCTTTGCTGTAAGTGTGCAGACAATTGGGCACATCTTCATAACGTACAATTAGCTTTTCTTCAGGTTCTACCAGGTGTAATTCAGCGTTTTTCACTGTCCAGCCAATAGGCGAAATATAAGTCCAATACTTACTTTTGCCGTCTGCTGGAAACTGCTCAATAGTTACGTCTTTTAAGCCTATCGTTAATAGTTCATTTTTTACGTATTCGGCAGCTTCATGAAACATTGTAGACGCTTGGATACGGTGAAAGTTTGCAATTTGCCCCACAAATAATTTAGCGACACTACCAGAAAGCTCTTCTTTAACAAGTTTTTCCAAACTCACTTCAAATCACCCAGACTAAACAATACTATACTTATTTCATATTTTTATAAGTGTGTTTAGCTGATTTTGTTTAGGTTTGATGATGACTTTCGAAGTGAAAGACAAAGATTTGCTTGCGAGAATTGGGAAAATCAAAACAAAAAGTGGCATAGTGGAAACCCCGCTTCTTTTTCCAGTAATAAACCCAATTCTACAATCTATCATACCACGAAGAATAAAAGAGGATTTCAAGTTTGAAGCGTTAATAACGAATGCATACATGTTGAAGAGACGTTTTCAAAACCAGCCGATAGAAAAAGGGTTGCACAAGTTTTTGGATTATGACGGTGTGGTAATGACTGATTCTGGCGCCTACCAAATCCTCGTTTACGGCGACATCAGCATTAGCCCAGAAGAAATTGTGGAATATCAAGAGCGCATTGACACGGACATAGCCACCATCTTGGACATACCAACAGGCTGGAAGGTTACTAGGGAATATGCGGAGCAGACAGTAGATGAAACGCTGAAGCGGGCTAAGCAATTCTTTAAGTTAAAAACCCGGGAAGACATTCTCTGGGTTGGTCCAGTTCAAGGAGGCAAACACCTAGACCTCATCGCCAAATCCGTCAAGGAAATGCGAAAATTGCCATTTCAAATATACGCTTTGGGAAGCCCAACAGAAGTCATGGAAAACTACCGATTTGATGTTTTAGTTGATATGATTATGACGGCTAAAATGAACCTGCCCATTGACAAGCCACTTCACCTTTTTGGTGCTGGGCATCCCTTCATGTTTTCTTTGGCTGTCGCCCTTGGATGCGACCTCTTCGACTCTGCAGCCTATGCAATATACGCCAGAGAAAACCGTTACATGACTGAAAATGGCACGCACAGGCTTGATGAATTGGACTATTTCCCATGCGCATGCCCAAAATGCACAGGCACAACGCCAAAACAAGCACTAGAACTGACGAAAGAAGAAAGAACTGTGTTTCTTGCCGAACACAACCTCTACGTGTGCGCTGCAGAACTGAAACGAATAAAACAAGCCATAAAAGACGGCAGACTATGGGAGCATTTAGAAATGCGGGCACATGCACACCCAACTTTACTTCAAGCAGTGAAGAAACTCGCAAAATATCAGGATTTCATAGAAAAACACTCTCCAACAGTGAAAGACAGCGGCTTATTCTTCTTCAGTTCTCTCGGGCTAATTAGACCAGAAGTCGTTCACTATAGAAGAAACTTGGCGGAAAGATACACTAAGCCTAAGCAAACTAAAATCCTTCTTCTCATGCCGCAGACTCAAATAAAGCCATTCCACAAATCACAAGAGTACAAGCGAATCGCAAAAGCCATACGACATTCAGATAGTGTTCACGTCTGTTTTTACGCCGCGCCATTTGGCATAGTTCCAATAGAGCTTGACGAAGTTTATCCGCTATCACAACATGAAACCTCCCTACCGTTAGATAAAGAAACGATAGGCTACGTAACTAATCAAGTGGCAGACTACATCAACCGAACAAACTACAAAACAATCATACTGCTGAATAACCCAGAGAATTGGGATAGGATAATACTAACAGCATGCAAGAAAGTGTGCAGAACAAAAAGCATCAAATTCAAAAGCCTAAACATAGCAGATGCAAAGCTGACAAGAAAACTTGGACCTGCCCTAAGAACCTAGAATTCAATGTATATATAAGGGGGGTAGACAGCCCCTGAGAGACGAGAAGAAGAAAACATGATAAAAATCGACTTACACGTTCATACGTCATACTCGCCTGACGCTGCAATCAATCCAAACACTCTAGTAGAACAACTTCATGCCCATCCATTCATAAAAGCTATAGCAATAACAGACCACAATACACTAGAGGGCTATGAGAAAGTACGAATTCTAGCCTCTGTCTACCCAGACATTCTGATAATTCCTGGCGTGGAAATAAGCGCCATCAATGGCGACCTAATAGTTTTAGGCATTACAGAACTGCCACCAAAACCATGGACTGTCGAAAACGTGATTAATTTTGCAAAGGAAAGAAACGCATTAACTATCGCAGCCCACCCATACAGAGCCTATGGCTTAGGCGATTTAACAAGAAATTATGATGTAGATGCCATAGAAATATTGAACGGTGCCTCGCAATCTCACGTAAATAAATTAGCTGAAAACTTGGCGAAAGAGATGGGATTGCCAGGAGTTGCAGGCAGTGATGCGCACAATGTTAATGAGTTGTGGACTGTTTACACAGAAGTTCAAGCCTCTTCAAACTTGAATGAAATCTTAAAAGCCATAAAGAAAGGACTGGTTAAAGTTGGCACTATGCAAAAGTCAATACGTTTTTAAAAGAGCAAAGGGCATCAATAATGCATTAGCGGATGAAAAGAAATGAGTCCATTACAAATAGGGTTTTTAGGCGGAACCCGTGAAGTTGGCAGAATAGCCATAACCGTGAAAACGGAAAAAACACAAGTTCTGCTTGACTGCGGAGTAATGCTGAACCATGAACCAGGCTTTCCAATGCACATACCGCCAAAAGAAGTGAATGCAATAATCCTAACACACAGCCACCTAGACCATTCGGGAGCAATTCCCATCTTCTACATTCACGGAAAGAAACAGCTCTACACAAACAGATTAAACTTGGAACTAACCCAAATACTAATTTCCGATTTTATCCACCTCTCCAGCTATTATCTGCCATTCGAATATCTTGAACTACGATCAATGATGAGAAGCAACAAACATGTAGACTTTAGCGTAGAAGAAACGATAGGCGACATCAAATTTCAACTCTTAAACGCTGGACACACTCCAGGAAGCGCACAAATACTGATCGAAGCAGAAGGAAAGCGAATACTCTACACAGGAGACTTCAACATTACCGACACAAAACTCTTGGAAGGCGCAAAAATGGAATACGGTGACTTGGATGCGGTTATTATTGAGAGTACCTATGCAGATGAAGACCACACAGAAAGACTGGAACTAGAAAAACGCTTCATAGACGCAGTAACCGATGTTGTCGAAAAAGGAGGCACAGTTCTAATCCCAGCCTTCGGAGTCGGCAGATCACAAGAAATCGCATGCGTCCTAGTTGCCCATCATTTTGAATATCCAATTACCATGGATGGAATGGCACGCGAAGCAAGCAGAATAATAATGAACCACAAAGAGTTTCTCCGAGACCCTAAACTATTCATAGACATGATGCATTCTGTCGATTGGGTTGAAGGTTGGAGAGACCGAAGAAAAGCCATGAAAAAGCCTGGAGTAATAATTTCTCCAGCAGGCATGCTTAAAGGTGGTCCAGCAGTATTTTACACATCAAAAATTGGAAAGAAGTCAAACAACGCAATATTTCTAGTAAGCTACCAGATTCCAGGCACGCCAGGAAAGGAACTGCTGGAGAAGGGAATATGCCTCATTGATGGTAAAATTAGGAAAGTTAAAGCTCATGTGGAACATTTCGATTTTTCATCACATTGTGGAGCAAGCCAGCTTAGAGAAGCCGTGAAGAAACTTGGCGGAAAACCTAAAGTTTACGTAGTTCACGGTGCAGAAGGAAACTGCGAACTTCTGGCAAAATGGGTAAGAAATGAATTAGGGTTAGAGGCCACAGCTCCAAGGACTGGAGACATATTCAAGGTTTAAAGTGAAAGCAATGAACGTTGGAATCTTGCGCATTGGACAAGTAGACACTTATGTAATTAGCAGAATTGAAGAAAACTTGTGCGCAAGTTTTCCCAGAATTTCATGCGAGCTCATTAACGAAGTATTGCCGATTCCAGAAGAAGCCTTTGATAAAGCAAGGCAGCAACACCGTTCAAATGTAATTCTAGGCAAAGTTCGAGAATATATGGAACAAGAGAAAGGCTTAAACTGCATCTTAGGAATCATTGATGCCGACATTTACGTTCCTGAATTAAATTTTGTTTTTGGAGAGGCTGAATGCCCCGGAAAGGCTGCGGTGATATCGTTGTGGAGGCTTAAACCTGAATTTTATGGCAAACCTTCTAACATGGAACTTTTTGCGGAAAGAAGCACAAAGGAGGCTGTGCATGAGCTTGGACATACTCTGGGTTTGAGACATTGTTCTAATCCTTTTTGTGTTATGTATTTCTCCAATTCCATTTTCGAAACCGACAGAAAACAAAGCTTATTCTGCAATAAATGCTATTTAGAAATCGAAAAAATGGCGAAAAAGCTAGGGTAAAGCCTTGAAAGAGAAATTTAAGGCAGAAATCATACATTTAACGCCTATTCTGGCAAGCTTACTGTTCGGAATGGGATGCGCCTTACTATTTTTAACATCAGCCATAGAAATTTACGGTGTTACACCTTTTCCCGAAAATATTGTGGGATCTTTTGGCAACGCATTCTATTTTGTCATACTAGTCGGATTAGGTGCCACACTTTTATATTTGCTCCTAAAAATGAAACGCAAAAGAATTATAAATGCGATCACAAGCCTTGCTTTAACAACTGCTGTTTTTATGCTTTCAATGATTTACCTGTTTGCAGCATTCTCAAGATTCACCTTTCCCAGTCTGGATGCGGTGATTCTGATTTTATCATCGTTCATAGCGGCGCTGGCTTATTTTGCAATTTTCCGAATTCACGGCAAATTGTGCGACGTAACTGTTCTCTGTTTGGGAGGAGCATTAGGGACATTTTTAGGAGTGACTATCCCCACTTTAAGCACTGTATTGATTTTGGGTTTTCTGGCAGTTTATGACACATTCGCAGTTTATTACGGACCTGTTGGAAAAATAGCTCGCAGCGGACTTGATCAGTTTCGAGGTCTAAGTTTCTCTTTTCGGAATATTCAAATGGGTTTGGGCGATTTGACGTTCTATTCTATGCTCTCGGGACACATGCTCATATATCTTGGAATCGTTTCATGTTTAGCCTCTATTGTAGGCATTTTACTCGGATGTTTTTTAGCGTTTAAAATGTTGGAAAAGAGAGGAATGTTTCCTGGCTTGCCATTTCCAATATTATTTGGCTTGGTTTTTGGTTTTCTTGTTTGGCTATTTAAATTTTGATTACCATTAAAGGAGGTTGGCTAAAAATTTCAAAATGTCATTTTTCACAGGAATAAATCTTTTTCA
>Ga0315268_10002928_pt1 | contig 18981 bp, 16 predicted proteins | sample C1_top_MG_FD_204535 | JGI IMG/M metagenome (GOLD analysis project Ga0315268, IMG submission 204535) | Sediment microbial communities from Yellowstone Lake, YNP, Wyoming, USA - C1_top | ecosystem: Environmental > Aquatic > Freshwater > Lake > Sediment | place: USA: Wyoming | collected 2017-08-01
TTCTCTTTTAGGACTTTCAGCATGAAGTCCCGGTATAGTGGTAGGGATTGCGTGCAGAGAAGCCCCTTATCCACCTTCTTGGCGTTTTTGTTCAGGAACCAGAGCCTTATCCAGTTAAAGGCACCGTATCTGATCACTGAAGTGTATGGTGGTGAGGTCAGGATTAGTTTAACTGATGAGGTTTTTACCTTGTCGAGCTTCCGTGCATCCATCTGGTATGCTTTTCCCTTAGACGGGACTTTTTGATAGCACCTATCCAGCTTCTTGTGTAGGAGCATAAAGACGTCGCGCTTATTCTTTTCAAGGTTGTTGTCCTTAATGAACTTCTTGACGTAGCGTGGCGACATCGAGAAGGTATTAGGCATCTGGATTGAGAGGTAGCCTTCGGAACTCCCGTGCAAGATTCCAAGGACCATCGCAGTTATGAACGCGTCAACATTATTCCTTCTCCACCTGAGTCTTCTCTTTAGGAATAGGAGTTGCTTGAGGGTGTAGTTGCTGAACAGCATCTTCACCTCCCAAGGTTCCTTTACGTCCACGCTTTCAATTTTCTTATAATCAGCCCAGAGCCCGTTTATCCGCGCAATGATCTGCTCTCTCGTTGGAACATCCACCTTCGCGTATGTGAGGACGAAAGCAAGTGGATTTTTATCTGATCCAATCGCAACCCGGTTTAGCATCGACGCCTCCAATGGCGTAGTCCCTCTCCCTGAAAATGGATCGAGGACGACGTCTCCCTCCGCAGAATACTTTTTTATGAAGTAATTCGGGATGGTCGGAGGGAACATCGCCATATAGCTGCAGATGGTATGAAGTCGATTGCCCATGTTACTTGGGCTTTTCTTCCATGGCAGCTCCATTGGTGTCATTGATTCTCCCCCCTGAACCATTCTAATAATGCTTCTTCGATGGCATTTCTTATAGATCCTTTTCTTAAACCGAATTTGGCTGCTGCTTTTTTTCTGAGCTTGTCCTCTATCTTGTCAGAAATGATTATGGTCAGCTTGCCCATATATACGTATATACGTATGTATGTTTATATGGCTATCTATATTCCTAGATATGCCCGATGCTAGAGGTTAGTGAATAAATTTTTCAATTTCTTGTATTCGCCGTACCTTGTTAAGAATCCCGTCTTCCTGAGCCATCGCTATGCTCCGGTAAAGCTCCTCCTTGCCAGTATGGATGTAGGTCATCGTAGTTTCCACACGGTGATGCCTCGCAAACTTGCTTGTCAAAACAACGTTGCCATTGTTCTTTTTGGAGAAGTTCGTAATGGCGTAGTGTCTAAGACTGTGCGTCGTCAGCCGATGGAGTTGCTTCGGGATGCTGCCGTCAGCTAAGCCGTAGGTTTCATCCAGCTTCAGCTTCCGGATAGACTGCCGGAAGACGTTCCGGACATAGTTCTTGTCCAGATACGGGCATTGGTTCCGCTCCGGATATGTCTCAGCCCAGAAAAGGTGGCCCTTGGCCTTGGCTATCGCATCTTCGTAATCGCTGATGTACTTCACTGTCTGCTCGAATAGCTGCACTGGGATCGGTAGGCAGTCAGCCCTGCTCCCTTTTTGGTTATCAATCTTGAGGTCTCGGGTTTCGAGATTTAGGTCCCTCACGTGAAGCTTGACGGCTTCCCCTATCCTGAGCCCCAGAACAGCCTGGAAAGTGAAAAGCAAAGCCATTCTTGGATCTTCTACGGCATTCAGGAAGCGAATCAGCTCCTGTTCGGTGAAGCCCTTGTTAATCGTGCCGTATTTCGGTATCCTCCTGCGCAGAAAACGCCGTTTTCGGGCATCCGAGAGTAATTCAATAGCACGGATAAGACGCTGTTTTGGGAGGAAACGGCCATAGAATTCGAGCGTCTGCTTGGCTTCAGGCCACATAAGTTTGGTTTCGCGTCTCGATGGTTTTGAGTTCGGATTCCCCAGGGCCCAGGGGTTGGTTTTGGGTTCTCCGTCTTGGGTTCTGTTCGCTTCCGGCACGGCCCGAACTAGCGGGAGAGCGAACTGAGCCGATTCTTGGCTCAAATCAGGCAGTGGTTGCAGCAGAAACTCCGACGTAAAAGTCCAAAACACAAAACCCGAAACCGGAAACCTAAAAAGGGATTTGGGCCTGCGCGGAATCGAACCGCGTATCTCCTGCATTCCGACACTTTTTGGTGCAGCGATTTCCTGCATCCCAAAAAAGGTGCTGTCAAGCAGGCGTCTTAACCAGTCGACTACAGGCCCTGGAAAAGAAGTCAAGGACTAGTTATCATGGACGTCGAGTTTTAATTGGTTTCTTTCACAGAATTTTTCTAGAACGAGTATGTCTTTTCCCAGGCAGGGTCATCTGTGGCAAGGGATTCGAAACCGAAGCACGCCCTTTTCGCGAGATTGCGGATCGTGTAGTTCGGGTCGTGCACCGAGAGGTAGTGCAAGGAGATGCGCGCCATGGGGTTGTGGGGGACGTGAAGTTTCAGCTCTTTTATGGCCTGTTTCCTGACCATGGCGCTTCTGTTCGAGAGCTTGTGCAACGAGGACATTATCGCTTTGTGCATGGTTTTACCTTCATGGATTCCACAGTGTTTGCGTCTTTAGCAGTTATATATAGTGTATAATAGTGTTTATAAATATATCCAGGGCGTTTAACGCCGCTTTGAGGCATATATTTATTGCTTCAATGCAGAAATGTGATTACTACTTGGCTGGGAATCACTATGAAATTCATACGCTCACCCATAATCTGCCTGCTTGCCCACGTGGATCACGGCAAGTGCGTTGCTCCAGATACGAACATCATCCTTTCAGATGGCTCCATTAGCACAGCGCAAGAGATATTCGAAAAATATTCGCCCAAAGGAAAGGAGATAATTCTCGAAGATGGCATATGCGTAGAGCTGGACGAGCAGCCGGCGTTATTTTCTTTCGACGGCCAGCACATGGTCAGTGTCGGGGCGTCCCATCTATGGAAAAGAAAGGCGAGCAGTCTTATTAAGGTCAAATTATCCAACGGGGATGAGATCTCAACAACGAGAGAGCACCCCTTTCTTGTTTTTGATGATTTCAAGATCGGATTCAAAAGAGCAGACCAGCTTGAGACAACCGATGCGATCCTTGGCCCTTCGTCGTACCAGATAAAGGAGAACCAGTCATGGAAGTCGAGGATTTTGGAGGCGATGGCAAAGGCTGATTGCTTCATTGTTTTTCTCGACCAGGAACGTTCCCTCGGGTTCATAAAAAAGATCGAGGCGAGCAACAAGGAAGATTTGAAACGACGTAAACTCCTCACCACCAGTTTCGAGAGCACTCGTTTCAGGATAACTGATTTCGTGAATCTGAGCAGATATTTCGGGTTCTCTTTGGATGATGCTTATGATTGGATTATCGCCTTCAAGAACTCTACAAAAAAGCGCCGGGCAGGGAAAACCAGCCGGCCCATGCGCTTGCCGTCAGAAACGCAATTGTACGAGCTTGGCTATATTTTAGGTGTTTTCGCCGGAGACGGCTCCATAAAAGGCGTTAAACTACATAACAATGACCACGAAATTCAGAATGCATACGTGCAGCATATGCAGAACATTTTCGGGGCGAAAGGTAAAATCCAATTTGGGCATACCGCATGGGAGGTGACAACCAATGGAAGCAAGACACTCGAGCGTTTATTTACCGAGGTTCTGTGTGTCTGCGATTCCGACAAGTGCGCCACGATAAGGGTCCCTTGGATATGCATGAATTCCTTTGAAGCGTTTAGAGGTTTTATCGAAGGCTGGTTTGATACTGATGGCTATGTATCGGAAATCAATAATTGTATCGAATTCACGTCGAAAAGCAAGAGGGTAGTCCGGGAATCCTCAATTTTATTGTCCGGTCTGGGCATTCACTCTAGTGTCTATAGGAAATATATTTATTGGACACTCCGGATAACCAATCGTCCGTTTGTGGAGAAATTCCTAGAGATATTCAATCCAAAACTTGTGAGAAGGGTTGATTCTCTTAGAAAAATAGTTCATCGGACCTCGTCGAGCCGTATTTATGAGAAGTATTCCCTGAGCCGCGGATCCAGATCGAAAATCAAGGAAGCGATGGGGTGGGGGGTTAACAGGAAGATAGGCTTTTTCAACAAATCAATCGATTACCCGGAGTTAACTGGCCATTTTCTCAGGCAAATCATCCAAAATGTGGAAAGACCGAACGAAACAACTGTCGAAATACAATCGTTCTTCCAAAAGCAGTTGGTTGGGATTGGCGTTACAAAAATCGAGGCTGTAGAAAACCCCCATGGATGGGTTTATGATTTCACAATCCCCAATTTCCATAATTTCGTGGCTGAACGAGTAATCGTGCACAATACATCCTTGCTTGACGCCATACGAGGAACGTCTGTGGCCAAGAAGGAGGCAGGCGGCATAACCCAGATGATAGGCGCGAGCTATGTCTCGAAAGCAGATATCGACGGGATAGCGAAGGATCTTTCCAAGAAGATGAAGCTGGAGATGAAGATCCCTGGCCTGCTTTTCATAGATACCCCGGGCCACGAGGCTTTCACGAACTTGAGGGATAGGGGAGGAAGCATAGCAGACCTAGTGATACTTGTCGTCGATGTCAACCAGGGGTTCCAGCCCCAGACAATAGAGAGCATCATGATACTGAAAGAGCACAAGACCCCGTTCGTCATCGTCGCGAACAAGATCGACGCTATCGATGGATGGAAGAGCCAGAAAACCACCTCCTTCATGGAGTCCTACAACAAGCAGATCGATTATGTGAAAGAGAGGGTTGACCAGAAGCTCTATGACATCATGGGGAAGATATCGGAATATGGTTTCGACAGCGAGCGGTATGATCGGGTGGCGGATTTCGGGAAGTCGATAGCGATAATACCGGTGAGCGCTAAGACCAAGGAGGGGCTGAGCGAGCTCCTAGTCCTCATAGCCGGCCTCAGCCAGAAATTCCTCGGCACCAGCCTGGAGATAGAGGAGGCAGGGCGGGGCAAGGGGAGCATCCTCGAAGTAAAGGAGGAGATAGGCCTGGGGACGACTCTGGATGTCATCGTCTACGATGGGATAATGAGCAAGAACGATGAGGTCGCGTTCCTCACCAAGGACGGCGTACGGATTACACGCATCAGGGGATTGCTCCTTCCGAGCAAAAGCGGGAAAGAGAGGTTCCAGACCGTGGATTCCGTGGTGGCAGCGGCAGGGGTGAAGATAAACGCGCCTGACCTGGACGGCGCCCTACCTGGGTCGCCGATAGAGGTCGTGCGGGACAAGGAAGCCGATATCTCGGAGATAGAATCCAAGTTCAAGAGCACGATATTCGAGAAGCAGGAGCAGGGCATCGTGCTCCGGGCAGACAGCCTGGGCTCCGTAGAAGCGCTCCTGAAGCTCCTAGGTAAGGAAGAGATCCCGGTAAAAGACGCATCGGTAGGCAGCATCGCGAGGAAGGACATCCTGTCTGCCGGGGTCGTCTCGGCGCAGGATAAATACCTCGGCGTAGTCATGGGTTTCAATGTCAAGATCCTCGATGAGGCATGGGAGGAGAGCAAGGCTTCCGGCGTGCCGATAATATCGAGCGACATCATCTACCGCCTAGTCGACAATTACAGGGATTGGGTGAAGGAGGAGAAGGAGAGGGCGAAACGCGAGAGCCTGGCGAAATTCGTCTGGCCCGGGAAGATAAAGATATTGCCGGGGTACGTCTTCAGGGCATCGAAGCCTGCGATATTCGGTGTGGATGTGTTGGGGGGGAGAATCAAGAACAAGTATAGGCTGATGAGCAAGGATGGCACTGTCGTAGGTGAGATCCGGGAGATACAGCGGGAGAAGGAGAAGGTCGAGGAGGCCTCTGTCGGCGACCAGCTCGCGATATCATGCGAAGGGATGTGGGTCGGCAAGGATGTGATGGAAGGGGATATATTGTACAGCTATATGACTGAGGATGAGATGAAGAGATGGGATACGCAGCTTTCGATGCTGAGCGAGAATGAGAAGGCCGTGTTCGCTGAGATCAGGCAGATACTTAAGAGATATTTCTGAAGAGTGGGTAGCGATTTGGACTGGAGGTAGTTGGGTATGATTATCGGATTGACTGGTGAGAATTGCGCTGGGAAAAGCACTGTTGCGGACTATCTGATGAAGAAAGGGTTCTACTACCTTTCGTTGTCCGATGCCATACGGGAGGAGCTGAAGGCCGAGGGGAAATCAGTCACGCGCGAGAACCTGATCCAGAGGGGCAATGAGCTGCGCGAGAGGTTCGGGCCCGGGATCCTCGGGACCAGGACCGCCAAGAAGATAGAGGAAGATAAGAATTACGTCGTGGATTCCATCAGGAATCCTGCAGAGGTGTCTGAGCTGAAGAAAATCAAGAGGTTCTTCCTCTTCTATGTGACAGCGCCGGAGGAGATGCGCTTCGAGCGCACCAGAGAGAGGAACCGGGAGGAGGATCCGAGGACATTCGAGGCCTTCCGGAGGATAGAGAAGCTGGAGATGGAGAACGCAGAAAAGACGAAACAGAACCTCAAGGAGACGTTCGCGCTATCTGACAAGAAGATAATGAACGATGGAGACCTGAAGGAGCTATACGATGACGTGGACTTGGCCCTTGGGGAAGTGGCTGAGGAGTTCAAGCCGAACCGGCCGTCATGGGACGAATATTTTATGGGGATAGCGAAAGTCGTGGCTTCCAGAAGCAACTGCATAAAGAGGAAGGTCGCTGCGGTGATAGTCAAGGATAAACGGATCGTCTCGACCGGATACAACGGGACCCCCAGGGGCGTGAAGAACTGCAATGAGGGTGGTTGCCCGAGGTGCAACAGCTTCACAGAATCAGGTAAGAACCTGGAGGAGTGCTTCTGCTCTCATGGGGAGGAGAACGCGATCGTCCAGGCATCGTATCATGGTATAAGCATCAAGGATACGACGATATATACGACATTCTCGCCGTGCCTTATGTGCACCAAGATGATTATCAATTCCGGGATCCGTGAGGTCGTCTACAATGCAGACTACCCGCTGAACGAATCGTCTATAAAGCTGCTGAAGGAAGCTGGCGTGAAGACAAGGAAGCACAAATCGGGTTGATGAAAGAAAAAAGATAAACGCGAACAAAAAAATAATAAAAAAGGAATAAAAAATAAGGCGCGCGAGCGTAAAAAATCGTCCGATATCGAAGCGAACGCGGGATGTTCATTTTATAGTAAGCGCGATTGTAGAAGTTGATGGCATGGCAGAAGATACTATGAAAGGGGCCGGATCCGGCCCTGTTGCTGGCGGCGGTATGATGGAAGAGGAGGAGATGATGAATCAGGGCATGATGATGCCACAGGCTATCGGGATCTCCGCCCTGACCGTGACAGGTGATTTCCTGCTCTTTGTCGGCCTGCTTTTCATGATGCTGGGGATAGCGGCCTTCGTCACGAACATGATGGGGATCAAAGGTTCGGGCGAGTTCCTTGTGGGGCTGGTGCTTATCGTGGTAGCTGCCTTCCTCCTTGTCAGATCCAGGAATCAGATGAAGAAGATGGCGCAGATGCAGCAGAGGATGAGGCAATCCCAGATGGCGAAAGTGGCAAAACCCAAGAGATCGGAGCCGATGGATTCGTATCGCTGAACAGTTGGGATGGCGAAGACGGGATGGATAACCCTTAACGCAACGGCTAAAAACGGCTATCCACATAATTGCTATCGGCAACGATGACGATACCGTCCCAGACACAGCCAGAGATGGCGATGACGACAAGAGTAGCTACTGAGTTGCCACTAAATCGAATCCAGGCCAGTGCATAGAAGAAAACTAGTATTCGTCTCCTTATTCGCACGATTTATATTGGTTATCTACGTATCTGGTACGAGAGGAATTAGAGAGGTGGAAAAATGAAGCTTGTCGTGCAGGATGCCCCTGCATTGAAGTCTATAATAGATGCTATTGTCAGCCTGGTGGAAGAAGGCCAGTTCGAGGTCAAGAACGACGGCCTGCATCTGAAAGCAATGGACCCGTCGCAGATCTCCATGGTCTCGTTCACTATGCCTAAGACCGCTTTCCTGGAGTACAGCATTGATGAGGAAGCGCGCCTGGGGATTGATATCGGCCAGCTCTCAAACATCCTGGGAAGAGGCAAGAAAGGAGAGAAGGCAGAGCTATCTGTCGAGGAGGGAAGGCTGGTGGTGAAATTCCTGGGCGAGAAGCACAAGCGCGTATTCAAGGTGCCCCTTATCGAGACCGGCGACAAGGTGCAACGGGAGCCTAAGATCGAGTTCAAGAACTCTGCCAAACTAAAGGTGGATGCGTTCAAGGAGACCCTGAAGGATGCCAAACTGATCAGCTCGCATGTGCGCCTCCAGCTCACGCCGGACACGTTCATAGTGGATGTGAAAGGCGAGAACGGCGAGGTGAAGGCAGAGTTCGAGAAAGGCTCGCCGGACCTGGTGGAGCTGAACACGCACAGCGAAGTCAGGACCACTTTCCCGCTCCAGTACCTGGAGGACATGGTGAAGGCGACAAGCGCGAATTCGGTCGTTACAATGAACCTGGAGACTGATCGGCCGCTGCGGCTCGAATACGAGATCGAAGGCGCCAAGATCGTCTATTATCTGGCGCCGAGGATCGAGAACGAGTGAGCCGGGCGCGTATTTTTTCTTTACTGTTACGGCAGATGTCGGAATGAGACAAAGATATATAAACTGTAAATGCCATAAAATGAAATTGGAATAAGCATAGTGTACAGAAGGATTTCTATGCAGGGGGACAAGGTGCGAAGGATGAAGAAAACCGAATACGCGAGCAGCCAGCTTCCGAGCCCTGAGGATAAACGGGCCGAGCTGTATTCAGAGAAACTCGACGACTACGAGCTGCCAGAGTTTTCCAAAGAGGTCCCTTTATCATCCAAGAAAAGCCAGAGGGGAAAGACAGTGACTGTCGAATACGAATGGAACAGGTCCGACAGCCCGAGCATAAAGGTCAAGAAGATCGATTTCTCAGATAATGAGGCGCTGGAGGCATTGTACCGGATCGCTGCCAGGGATGGGGCGGACAGCATCTCGTTCAAATACAACAGCATCACTTATATACTCCGCAAGACGACCAGGGAGATCGCCCATGCATTGTTCGATTCATACCGCAGCGCCAAGGGCGCGCTCGAGGGCGTGATCGGATACCTGAGGACGGTTGCCGGCAATTATTATGTGATATCCAAGGCCTGCCACACGGCCTGGGCATTCGATCGGAGGATAGCCAAGGGGGATATCAACTACCTGGATGTCGATTCGCTCGATGACAAGGCGAAAAGCAGGCTTGTCGAGCTGATATCCGAGAAGATGGCGGACCTGCACTCGAGCAACACCATATTGGGGCGCTTCACGCTGAACAACGTCCTCCTATGCGGGGATGATATGGTCCTGAGCGACCTGAGGAAGGCAAGGGAATCGCGCAAGCCCTTGTTCGTAGTGGAGGAATTCAAGAGCGCCCTGCAGTACCTATTCGCGATAGGTGTCGCTGGCAGGGAAGACATATACCTATCGATAGCTTACTATGCCACAAAGAACGAGAAGAGCTGCGATGAATGGTATACGGAGAAGACCGGGAAGAAGGCATCTGATTCTTTCGATATAGTGACCAGCCTGGAAGAAGACGTCTACAACTGAAAAAAGACAATAATCGAAAAAACACCAAAAAATCGAAAACACCGAAAAAACAAACACTCGACTCGAACCAGCGCGAGCGAGACGAGCTTTTTAGTGGATGGGTGTATCATATCGCTTCTGTTTTCGTCTCGCCGTTCCTTGATTTATCTCTTGTCAGGCGATAGCTCGATGCGAATTCAGAGCCCATGAGCCCTTCCTCGTGCGTGATGATGAAGGCCTGCTTCACGACCTGGGGGATTTTTGTCTGGAGGGCATCGGATAGGAGGCAGATTGCGTCCTTGTCCAGGTTATGCGTGGGTTCATCCAGGATGAGCCAGCTCAGTTGCGGGGTGAGGACCATGGCGAGAGCGACGCGGAGGGTGAGGGCAGCGCTCGCGCGCTCGCCTCCGCTAGCTGTGCTCTCCAGGCTCTTCCACCTGCCATGCTCGTCCACTTCGAAGACATAGTCCTTGTCGCTGACGCTGAAGCGCAGGGAGGAATAGTTGCGGTATGGGTAGAATATGGGCCAGATATCGTTCATGGCGCCGTTTATGGCATCCACAAGGCTCAGGCGGAGGGAGATCTGGGTGGAGAGCAGGGCATTCTTGTAGATGGAGAGCTCCTCTTCCAGTTTCGCAAGATGCGCGATATCCTTTTCCAGGCGTTCTGAGGATTCGACCGTGTCTTTAAGGATTTTGATTAGGTTTTGGGCGTTTTTCAGCTCTGTTTCTACGCCTTGGTGCTGGGAGATGAGCTTCTGGACCGTAAGCTTCGATGATTCAAGCCTGGAGCGTACAGATTCGAATATGGATGGTTCGAATCGGATGGATGAGAGGCGCGCATCCGTTTCGATTGTGCGCTTTGACACTGATTCGAGCTCTTTCTTCTTCAGCAACAGGTTTTCGTGGCGGCTAGATTCGATTTTCGCCTTCTCTATTGATTCGGAGATAATTTCGGATTTCCTATCCAGGCCAGTTTTCGCGGTATTCCGGTTCCCGAGCTCTGCGAGCATGGTGGATTTCTTTTCGCCAAGTGCGGCTGGATCCACTGCGGATAGGTCATGCGCAAGTGGTTCGATGCGGCTGGAGAGAAGGGATATCCTATTCGCGCTCATGGCAATGGCGGCGAGCATTTTCTTATGCTCCAACAATCGTGCGCAGACACCCCGCAGCCGTTCCTGCCTTGCCTTCAGCTCTTCGGCTTTCTCGGCATGTATGTGCGAGGCCGACTCCTCTGTGAGTTGCGAATGGCAGAGCGGGCATCTGCCGGATTTGGGTTTCAGTTTCGTTGATAGCTCTGTTATCTCCTGGATCTCGTGCTCGAGCATCTTGCGCTCGGAATCCGAATCAAGGACCTTTTTCTCGCAGTCTTTCTGTTCGCCGATGATGTGGTCCTTGGTCTTGCCCTTCAGCAATGATTCGAGTTCTGACTGCAAGTCTTTGAGCTTCTTCTGGTTTTCATGCGAGGACTTGATGCGCTCGTCTATCCCCCCGATTTCTTTCGAGACTCGGGCGATTTCAGTTTCGATGGTTTTTGATTCAGAATGCATCTTCTGCCGCTCTTCTAGGAGGCGGGCGAGAAGCGCCTTGGATTCATTGTGTCTTGCCTCTTCGAAGCCCTTGGTCTCGTTAGCTAGGGATTCTTGGAGAGCGTGCAAGCGGATGGATTCTTTCGAGAGGGTTTCATGCTGTTGCCTAAGCGAATCCATCCTCTTGAAATCAGAATCTGAAAGAGCATGTGTTTTTTGCTCGGCTTGCAGTTTCGTATCTATCTCCTTGAGCGATTTCTCGAATTCGTCGCGCTTTGCCTGCCAATCGAGCAGGTCCTTTCTGGCGGCTTCGAGTTTCGAACGCTCAAAACGCATCTCGAAGCCTTCTTTTTTCGATTTCAGCCTGCCGATCACGGATACAGTATTCGCGCGGGCTTCCTCAAAACGGTCAAGGCCAAGGAGCGCATCTATCTCCTGCTTCCTCCGGCGCGGATCAAGGTTGAGGAAATAGTCCAGGTTGTTCTGCTCTGAGTATATCGCGCGGGTGAAGAGGTCGTAATTCACCCCCGTGAGGTTCTGGATGTATTCTGTCACAGCGACGGACCCGCTCTCAAGCAATGAGCTATCTTTATAGAGCTCGGCTGAGGCGAAGGCGCCTTTCTTCGAGCGCTCGATCTTTCGGCTTACGCTATAGGTGATATTGTTCCAATCGAAAGTCAGGGCCACGGAAGCGTGCGGTTCATTGAGCCGGACTATGTCTTCGAGTTTCACCTTGCGCCGATCAAGAGCCGGGAAGGTGCCAAAGAATGCGAAACTGATGGCTTCCAGGATGCTTGATTTGCCGGCTCCCATGATGCCGATAAGAAGGTTGGTGCCTGCCCTGAACTCGAGGAACGTATCCGCGTGCGAGCGCCAGTTGATTAGGCGTATGGATTTTATCATCGGAGAAGGAGAATATCCTGATCTTTATTTAACACCTAATTCAGCATCATGAACGAGAAATTGAGTATCGTCGCGAAGGTCACCCACATGATATACGGGAGGAGAAGGAGTGAGGCGTTTTTCGATAGCCTTCCGAACGAGACGATGGTGATGATTATCGCGAACCAGAGGAACACGATGGCTACGAAGGCGCCGATAATCGAGCGGTAGGCGAAAAAGGCTAATGACCAGAGGACGTTCAGGGTCAGCTGCAGGGCGAAGATCATCAGGGCATCGTTTATGGCGGCCTTTCTCATGCCGCTCGACCAGACGAGGTAGGCTGATACACCCATCAGCAGGTAGAGGGTTGTCCAGACCGGGAAGAATAGCCAGCCGGGCGGGGAGAACACGGGTTTGGCCAGGGTGGCATACCATGTAGGTATGGATGGCGCGGTGAACGCAGCGCCAATGACGCCGACCGATTCGCATATTATGATCAAACCTATCAGGATCCTCAAATCCCCCATGATGGGCATTCTCGTATAATGATTAAAAACCGCGCCCTGCACTATTGTTGCGGATGATGACTTAGGTGATCACCGAGCCTAGCTCTAAGCCAGCGCCTGGATTGCATGTCAATGCCGTCCGGGACAGGGAGCGATCCCGGCCACAGCGTGAAGCGATGACGAATGACGTGCGGTCTGACACACGATTTCCTGGTCAGCGGCAGCGCTATAAACATAGGATTCTCATCTAGCACGATGAGAACATGAATAACACCGTATTATCCCTGCTGGCCTTGTTGTCGATTTCCCTTCTGCTTGGCGGATGCGTCGCTTCAGAGGCCCAGAGCGTGCAACCAGGGAACCAGACCGATAACCAGACAAGCGGCCAGGCGGCTAACCAGGCCAATGCATCGTCGGCAGCACAACCTGACCAGGCGAAAAGCGGCATGAAGGTCATCGGCATGATCGGCGGCGTCAGCTGGCTCTCAAGCGCCGAATATTATACGCTTATCAACGAGCGGGTGAACCAGAAGCTCGGCGGGTCGCATTCGGCGAAGATACTCATGTACTCCATCGACTTCGGCGAGGTCTCGGACGATGTGAAAGCGGCTGACAAGGGCAATTGGACCCATGTCAGGGAGATTATCATGGATGCTGCGCAGCGGCTCAAGGCGGGCGGAGCTGATTTCATAATCATCCCATCCAACACGATGAACTATTTCGCGGATGATTTGCAGCAGAACCAGAGCATCTATGTGCTCAACATCGCTGATGCGACAGCGCGGAAAGTCAACGAGAGCGGGAAGAAAAGGGTAGCGCTCCTTGCCAGCAAATTCGTCATGGAGCAGGATTTCTACAGAAAAAAGCTCACGGACACGTATGGGATAACCATGGTGAAACCCAATGAGACAGAGCAGGATTACATCAACTCTGTGATATTCGACGAACTTACGGTGGGCAGATTCAGGAATGAGTCCAGGGACGGGATAATCCGGATCATCAACCGCATGGTGAATGATGACGGCATCGACGGAGTCGTACTAGGATGCACTGAGCTTCCGATGCTGATAAAGCAGGATGACGTTTCCGTGCAGGTGTACGACACGACAGCAATACATGCTGATGCCGCGGCGGATTACGCGCTGGGAAAATGAAGGCTGAACGAATTTTCACGGAAAGGAAACAATAAAGACTTTGCTGAAGCGGGTTAATGCAGGGGATGATTATGGGCTTCAATAAATATGCTGCAGAATTCATCGGGACGTTCGTGCTGGTTTTGATAGGATGCGGAAGCGCGGTCATCGCAGGGAGCCAGATTGGATACCTGGGAATCGCGCTCGCCTTCGGGTTCGCTGTGCTTGCGATGGTTTATGCTATCGGCGGGATATCAGGGTGCCATATCAATCCAGCGATAACAGTCGGGATGCTTGTCATTGGTAAGATTAAACCAAAGGAGGCGGCCGGATATGTGCTCTCGCAGTGCGCTGGAGCGATTGCAGCGTCATTAGTGCTGCTCTTGATAGCGAGCGGGAACCCGAGCTATTCGCTCGCTGCAAACGGGCTTGGCCAGAATGGCTATGGGCCAGGTTACCTCGGCGGGTATTCGGCCCTCTCGGCCTTCGTCGCCGAAACCGCCCTGACCATGATATTCTTGCTCGTGGTATTCGGTGCGACAAGTAAGGGTGCGCCATCAGGTTTTGCTGGCATCGCGATAGGCATCGCCCTGGTGTTCATACACTTGGTCAGTATCCCGATCACCGGCACTTCGGTGAATCCGGCGCGGAGCCTCGGCCCGGCCGTGGTCGTAGGCGGACAGGCGTTAACGCAGCTGCCGTTATTCCTGATAGCCCCATTCATCGGAGCCATCCTGGCGGCGTTGATTTGGGCATTCGTCCTGGATAAGAAATCCGAGAAATGATGGACACGGCCTGACAAAGGATTTTAACATAAATCCAAGGAATCATCTTGCATGGATATCATCAGCATAATCGTTCTTGGCCTGGTCCAGGGCATTACGGAATGGATTCCGATAAGCTCGAAGACGCAGGACACATTCGTCTATCTGAGACTGCTCAATGGCGACCCGAATGCTGTTGTGCCTATACTTCTGTACCTACATCTCGGAACGGTTATCGCAGCTGCCATCTATTTCAGGAAAGAGATAATGGAGCTGATACTAGGGTTCGTGAAAAGGCCTGCGGAGCTAAGGGCCCATGCTGATGGGAGAATTGGATTCCTCTTCACTGCGCTCCTGTTCACGGGCGTAGTGGGGGTGCCGCTTCTATTGATAGAGAAGAAGTTCTTTCCTTCCTTGGATGCCGGCTTGCTATTCGTCTTGATGGGCGTGGGCCTGGCAGTGACGGGAGCCATGCTGATGGTTCAGAAAGGGGTGAAACTCAGGAAAATCGAGGGTGTCGGCTGGAAAGATGGCATCCTGACGGGATTGCTCCAAGGCTTCAGCGTGCTACCTGGGATCTCGCGTGCGGGAACGAGCACGAGCGGGCTGATTTACCGGGGATTCGACAGCGAGAGCAGCTTTCATTTGAGCTTCCTGCTGAGCATCCCGACAGTCGTATTCGCCGAGATGCTGCTATCTGTGAATGGAAGCCTTGCTTCTTTTCCAGTGACGGATGGCTTGTTGCTCGTGTTCTTCAGTTTCGTTTTCGGATACCTCACGCTCGATGCGCTGTTGAAGATAGTTAGGAGGGCCAATCTCGCTTATGTGGCTTTGGCGCTCGGATTATTGATGATCGCTGCCGGACTGATGGGAGCGAGCTGAAGAAAAGAGACAATAATGATGCTGATTCAGTTAGATGTATCCCCGGCTTCGTTCATCACGCCCATGAACAGTATGCTTCCCGTCTCCTTGTCATATATCGCGTAGAAGAACGGGTGGTCCGCCTTCATGTGGAACGGAGGCGGCGGATGCGAGTTCGGAATGGCCGTCGCGACCATTATCACTGCGGTCACCCCAGCGGCCTCGCTCCCTTCTTCGTTCGTCTCAACAAACGTCTTGTGGATGACTTCGTCTATCTTCAGAGGCGTCGGGGATATGAGGCTGAAATCCGCGGCATCCGTGAACGCGATTCCCATGCCGGAATTAATCAGGGGCTGGTTCAGTTTGGTCGAGTACGTCGTCTTGAAGCGGGGGAGCAGGATCGTGCCTTCCTTTGGCTGGAACTGCGAGAGCCAGGCGCTCCATTGGGCCTGGTCGATGCCTTGCACGAAATCCTCGATCTTCGGGTTCGACAGTACTGGTTGTTTCGGCAGGAAAACAAACATGCTCAGGTTGTCGCTGTAAGGAAGCTCGATTGCCTGGAATGCGTCGGTCTCGAGATAGTTGAAGGTGTCGGAGCGGCGCATCATCGGAACCATCATACTCGAGCCGTTGCCTGTTGTGAAAGTGTCGTTCTCTGTATCGCTCTTGTTGAATGATTTCTCCCATTTGCCCTTGAAGTAGACAGCGTTCACAAGGACTGCTTTCACCAGGTCGAGAGGAGGCTGGACGATCGAATCTATCCTGCCGTTCGTCTTGTTGCTCACCCAGCTATTGATTATTGCGGCTGAATCCGGAGAGCCGAAATCAAGGACAGAAGCGTTCGCATCGAAAAACGTTTCCACTTCTGATTGGTACCCTGGCCTCAACTGGAGAGTCTTGCTTATCCAGATGGAATCCGCGATCGATAAGGTGACGTTGGGCCTGCTGGTGAGCGAACGCACCAGATATTGGCTTTTGTTATCGATGGCGCCGGGATCGAGGCCATTGATCCCCATTGTCTTTCCCATATCATCCCTGGTCTGGCCAGCAGAGCCGTCATAGACCATAGTGAGCGCAAGCGAGATGCTAGTAGGTGAGATGAACACGTTCTTGCCACTGTCGGCCTTCAGGAGCTCGTGGATCATCTTGAAGCCGAGCGCGTTATGTGCATCGGAAAGATCGGTTACGGAATAGTTGGTTGGAATCGGCGCGGGCTTCTGCGGGCCCGTACAGCCGACGAGGAAGATGGACACGGCCAGGACAGCCAGGATCATCAACAGGTGGTTTCTCATGAATCGGGATTAGGCCGGATGAGTTATTAACATCTCCAGTTTGCTTAGGCCGGAACCGCAGATAGCGCCGAAGGTGGCGCTATTTTTCAATTACTGTTTTTTAGGCCTTTTCCTAAGGAGCGCGTAGATGAAGAAAAGCACAAGGAATATCAGCCCGCCGTAATCGAAAAACGGGATGAGAAGGCAGCAGTAGACCAGCAGGCCCCCGCCGCCCAGAAGCGTGCCCAGCATCTCGCCGGAATTGTGCATGGCATGGAAGAATGCTGCGATGGGGACTCCGATAAGCAGGCCGAGGGCAGGCGCTTTGAATCTGCGCTCTATGAGGAATCCTATCACCCCACCGGTAATCGCCGTGTACAAGCCGTGGTTAGAAGAGAACAGTATGGAACGCAAAAAGAACAGGCCGAGCCAGGACCAGATGTCGGATCCCATCGGATTGTTGAGCATATAGAGCCAATCCTCTATGAACGAGAAGCCCATTCCGATCACAAAACCATAGACCAGCCCGTCTTCTATTGAATCGAACTCGTGATGCTCTGAGAGCAGGCATATGCCGGATCCTTTGAAGAATTCCTCTGTCGGAGGCGCAAGGAGGAAGGAGCTAAGGAACCCGAGGCCAATGACTTCAAAGATGACTCCGGTGAGCGTATTGAAGCCGATCGCCATCAGGGCCGCGAGCATGCCCCAGAGGAAGAATGTGATTATGATCCGCAGGGGTTCGCGCTCGCGGTAATCTGCATACCACCAGGCCAGGACCCATAGGAATGGGATGATGAATGCGAGGAGGCCTGAGAACAGGAATGCGCTGAGCGCGGTCCCTGATTTCCATATTCCGGCGAAAATCGCTAGGTAGAAGATGATGATGAGTATGCCGATGGATTCGATGGCCCAGAAATACGGGGATATGATGAATGAGTTGATCTTGTCCATGAGCGTCTTTCCGACTGCGAACGGGTTGAGGAGCGAGCGGAGGGAATATTCGCCTTCAACGGAATTGGCATGCTTCAGATGCGAAGCCATACCAAGCACGATGAATGAGAGGGGGAGGAGGATGAAGAGGTAGACGGCGCCGATCAATATAGCTAGGATCGTGGAGAAGCCCCAGAAATTGCTCTCATAGGTCGACCAATCGGCATGGATCTGTATCGGGCCTGAAGCATATTCCTTTCCCTCACCGGATAGCGACGCGTAGATCTCATAATCCTGGGAAGAGATATAGCCGTACGGGATGACCGCGGTGCAGGTGAATGAGCCTGAAGTGGAATAATTGTCGTAGGAGTCGAAGGATTCCAGGCAGTCAGTGTCTTTCAGGTCCCTGCCTTCGCTGAACACATGGAGTTTCAGCTCATCGTCTTTCTCCAGGTAGGGGGTGTTAATCGTGAGATTGATCTCATATGGCGAGGCATCGGGAGAGACGGATGCTGGGATCGCACCTTGGAGGAGTTGGAACGCAGGGCTGTGATCTGCGGATTGAAGCTCCTTCAGGTCGAGGCCAGCGCCAAGAAGGCCTGGAAGCAGGAGCGTTCCTATGCTCAGGACAATCCCGAGGAGCGCGATGACGAGCAGGAAGGCCAGGAAGAGACGGTTGATGGTCTCGAGCATGATGGAGATAGCGGGGTCATGTTTAATAGGATAGCTGGAGGTTAGCGGGGTGGAGAAAAATAAAAACATTATAAATCAGGATTGAGGATAGTAGCATATAGGGAGGGGGTATAATATGAGGTTCTTGCCGTTGATCCTGCTCGCATTCTGTTTCCTCTCTCCGTTTACCTGGTCGCTGGTCCCTCTTCCAACCTGCGAAGACAGGTACAATTCTTGTATGTGGAACTGCTGCGCGTCATGCGGGGCTAATGTGAGCATAGTCGGGAATGGTTTGCCAACATGCAGCAATGATGCCGGGAATCCGAACCAGGCTTGCATAAACGCATGCCTGCCATGCGCTAACCAATACCAGGGATGCATGAAGAATGAGAGCGGTGGGGGCGCAGGCCAGACTGCAGGGACTGGAAACTATTCTTGTTGCTATTCTATGGCGCTTCTTTTCGGAGTTGTCGGCGCTACTGCCTTTCATCAAAGAAGGATAGGTTAACCGCAGGAGCCTGCCAATTCTGGTATCGGGCGATAGCTCGAGACGTTCGATGAGGAGTAGCCGCTGAAAATCTGGCATGCGTTTGCTTTGGCCGCGGTCGTGATTGTGATGGTCGAGCCATCGGAGATCGCTGCTATGTCGCCTTCCAGATCAGTGCGGAATGTATGAGAGGCATCCAAAGCGAACGCATCGTGTTGGAAGATATTCGATAGCGAAGCCTGCCGGGGATGGTAATATCCGTCAGTTACGCTCCGCGCCCGATCGGTCGAGATCGCGGAATATTCTGCGCCGACCGCATCCAGGAATGCCGGAGAATATTCCGCGATCTCGA
>Ga0315268_10002929_pt1 | contig 18980 bp, 13 predicted proteins | sample C1_top_MG_FD_204535 | JGI IMG/M metagenome (GOLD analysis project Ga0315268, IMG submission 204535) | Sediment microbial communities from Yellowstone Lake, YNP, Wyoming, USA - C1_top | ecosystem: Environmental > Aquatic > Freshwater > Lake > Sediment | place: USA: Wyoming | collected 2017-08-01
GCAAGAGCAATGTTTATTTTCTTACCTGTGGATTTGAGCTCAAGGTAAACATCCATAGCACAGAGGCAAGTAAAAAGCGAAGCGAATAAAATAAGCGAAGTCCCGAGCATTGCGAGGGATCTAAAGTAAAAGGTAAAAAATATAATCAGTTTTTTCATTTGATTTTACCCGCCAGAAAGTTCAAACATAAAATAAACGCCGAGATATTCGTCCGGGAAACCCGACGGCAAAGGCGGAAAAGGTGATGAATTTTTAACCGCTCTTATAGCCGACCTATCTATATATGAAATGCCCGATGTCTCCTTTACTGTCAGTTTATCAACGGAACCGTTTTTGGAAATATTGAAATATATCAGGACTTTTTTCACGCCGCTGTAGGCATACGGGGCAGGCACCCAATTTTCGGCGACTTTATTTCTTAGAATATTTATATAACCGATATACGGAAAATTCCCGGAATCTACAGATACCCCTATGCCGCCTGCGGTTCCACTTCCCGAACCTGCAGACGCATCCCCGGACTTATTGTCTGCTGTATTATTCTGTGCAGTCTCTTTTTGCTGTTTTTCGGCATTATCTTTTTTCTTTTCCTTCTTTTTCGATTTTTTAACGGTCCTGGTTGCCACGACATCGCCCGGTCTTATATTTTCCTGCGCATTTTTAACTTTATGATCGGCAATTTTTGAGATATTTTTTTCATTGCCTATTTTTGTAATGACTCCGCTGCCGCTTACACCTATTATCTGAACCGGAATATAGTATATTTTTGATGATTTTACAGTCAGAAGTGAGAGAGATAAAAAAAACAGGGAATGAATAAAGAAGGAAACTAAAAAACTTATTTTTATATCTGTCATTTTGTTTTCTTTTGGGGTTTCTTTGACTTTGATAAATAAATTGACGACTGTTTTGCTTCCGGGGTTTTGGGGTAATTTTTCACGATGTCTTCAAAAACGACGATTGCCCGACTCTTTTCATCCTGCTTCAGCAATGCGAGCGCTTTCTTCAATTTTGCTGAAGGAACTTTTTCAAATTTTGGAGAATCGTTTACCAGTTTGTCGAAACTCTCTACCGCTTTTGTATAGTCCTCTTTTTCATAGTAACATATTCCTACCCAGTAGACAGCGTTCGGAGCGAGGGTTCCTGTCGGATAATCCTTCAAATAGTCATTGAATCCCTCTATCGCCAAGTCGTAATTTTTCATAGTATAATCAGTATAAGCGGCACCGTATATCTGTGTAGGGGTCGGTTTTGTCTCTTCCATTTTTTTTGTGAATTTTTCCGACAAAAGCGACAATTTGTTTGTGAAATCGGTATTGGTATCTTCTAATTTCTGCCCGAAAATAACAAATTTTTCGTTTGTTTCTTCTATTTTTGAATTCAATAATTGTATATTTGAATCCAGACCTTCAATCTGCACGGAAAGGTCTGCCTGGTTTTTTTGCATTGTGTTAAGTTCGGTCAACAGGTCACCCTGTATCCCTCCTATCTGTTTCTGGACATTTGCCAGTTCTTTTTTAAACTCGACGAGTTGTGACTGTAGTTTAACTATGTCGTCCTGAAGCGAAACCATATCTGTTTTCGTTGCAAGACAACCTGTTAAAAAAAAGCACGGCGCGACAATCAATAACACTGAACAAGTTTGTAAAAATCTTATTTTCATTTTTTAAACACACCCGGAAAGCATTTTACTCCGCTTTCTCCGGAAGGACGCGGCCTAAAATTTCTGCTCTGCGGTTTTTTGCCCAGGCATTTTCGTCGTGGCCGAAATCCGCCGGCTTTTCCTCGCCGTAGGATATGGTCGCTATCCTTTTGCCTGAAACACCGAGTCTCATCAGATATTTCCTGGCTGCCTTTGCTCTGCGGTCGCCGAGGGCAAGGTTGTATTCGATAGTTCCTCTTTCGTCACAATGTCCTTCAATTATAATTTCAACAGCCTGATTTTTCTTAAGCCATAATGCATTATCGGACAAAATAGACCTCGTTTCGGCAGTTAATTTGTCATCGTCGTAATCAAAATATACCTTTTTGAGATTTTCGGTTTCTTTGTATTCCTTGCCCCTTAAAGAAGGCTCTTCTGCCTGTTCTTCCGCGGCAGAAGTACTTACAACAACCGGCTCAACAACTGTTTCCGTTTCCGCCACTGATTCCGGATGTGGCCTGACTATTGGTTTTTTTGCACATCCGCCTAAACCTATCAGAAACAATATTGACATCAAAAATGCTATTTTTTTCCCCATCGCACCGCCCTCCTGATAAAACTAATTTTAACATTATATTATATATAATTTCTGGGCATTGTCAAGGCGGAAGGAACAGTTTAGCAGGGGTAACAAGCAGAGGCAGGATTTACAGAGGAAACAGGGTATAGACAGTAGGGAGTAGAGAAGAATGAAGTACGAAGATGGATGCTTGGCGGGTTCAGCAAACACACCGAAAAAGTCGCTCGGACATTAATAATGTTGTAATGTTGCGAGAATGACAAAAAAGGGATTTTTCCCCTAACGGGATGCCCGAGCTGAAAGTGATGGGCAACCGTCTTATGGTGTAAGTTTCCTGATGCGGTGGTTGCCCCAGTCGGCAATGAATATATTTCCTGAACTGTCTACCGCTACACTCAGAGGCCAATCAAGTTGTGATGATGTGGCAGCGTCATCATCTTCTGAATAACCTTGTTCCCCACTGCCCGCTATTGAGGTTATAATTCCGCCTGTATCTACCTTTCTGATACGGTTATTGTTAGTGTCAGCAATATATATATTTCCTGAACTGTCTACTGCTACACTATAAGGGTCGGCAAGTTGTGCCGAAGTGGCAGGGCCATTATCTCCGGAATAACCTTCTATACCATTACCCGCTACTGTGTTTATTATTCCTCTTTTATTTACTTTTCTGATACGGTGGTTGCCCCAATCAGCAATATGTATATTTCCTGAACTGTCCACGACCATATCAGTAGGATTCAGCAGTTGTGCCGATGTGGCAGGACCATTATCTCCGGAATAACCATAACCGCCATTACCTGCTATTGTGGTTATTATTCCTTTTGTATTTACTTTACGAATACAGTTGTTGATAGTGTCAGCAATATATATATTTCCTGAACTGTCCACCGCTACATTATGAGGGTCAGAAAGTTTTGCCGAAGTGGCAGGTCCATTATCTCCGGAATAGCCCAAAGTTCCATTTCCCGCTATTGTGGTTATTATTCCCCCTGTATCTACCTTTCTGATACGGCGGTTGTTAGTGTCAGCGATATATATATTTCCCGAACTGTCTACGGTTACGCCACAAGGTCTATTAAGTTGTGCTGAAACGGCAGCGCCATCATCTCCGGAATAACCCAGCACACCATTACCCGCTACTGTGGTTATTATTTCATTTACATCTGTATTTACCTTACGGATAACATTGTTACCATAGTCAGCAATATATATATTTCCTGAACTGTCTACTGCTACACTATAAGGATTATTAAGTTTTGATGAAGCGGCAGGGCCATCATTTCCGAAATAACCGGCGATACCGGTACCTGCTACTGTAGTTATTGTGTAAGCAGCAAAAAGACAGGCAGTAGCGAAGAGGCAGTAGGCAGTAGTAAAAGCAAAAAGCAAAGCCAGTTTTCGTAGATACCAAGACGAATTTTGATTTATTATTGAATAATCTTCACGGGCCGCTTTATGAAACAAATTATTTTTCCGCTTAAAAATTGCTTCAAACATTTAAACACCTCCGTTTTACATCGGATTTGAAAGCGTGGTGCCCGATGGTGTTAGCCCCTGCCCGATACCTGCCCGACGACTTACATGCGGGGATAACAGACGGGCCCGCCTGCTCCACGGCAGTGGCGGCAGGCAGGGGATTCTGCATAATCGGTTAAAAAATCCGGGTTAATTTTTATCTTTAAACCATTCTTTCAATATAACATTTGCAATATTTTCAGCTAATAACCTATTGCCTTTAGGCGTGCCGTGGCCGAAGTCGTTATAACATGCATCCGCAAAATATTCGTCGTAACTTCCCTGCTTTAAGGCGTCTTTAAACAATTTTTCATTGTCCACAAATACAATGTCCTTGTATGGTTCTAGTATTTTTTTCAATAATTCTACGGAGCGCATAGGATACTGCACACATACAAGTTTTATTCCTCTTTTGTCTAGGACTTTTTTGAGTTTATGATAGTTATTCAGTGTCATTAAACTACAATTCTGTAATCTTATTTCATCTGCTTTTTTATGATTTTCCCGTGCCGTCTCATATTTACCCATAGTTTCATATAATACCGCCAATTCGTCGTATGCTTTATCATTTTTTGGGTCTTGTTCTATGGCTTTTTTTAGTATTGCTTCGGCTCTATTATATTTTTTTTGGTCCTTATAACAGCGTCCCAATTCAAAATATGCCCTATCATTTCTGGGATCCCATGGATTTAGTTCTATGGATTTTTTAAGCATTTCTTCTGCTTTATCATATTTTAGTTGTTTCCTGTAATACCGGCCTAACTCAAAAGATAAGTTACTATTCCCGGGATTCAATTCTATGGCTTTTTTAAATATAGTTCCTGCTTTTTCAAACTTTCCTTGTTCTATATAACAGCGCCCTAATTCAAAATAAACCACATCGTTCCCGGGGTTTAGTTTTATGATTCTTTTAAATATTGCCTCCGCCTTTTCAGGTTTCCCCTGTTCCCTGCAACAACGCCCTAATTCAAAATAGGCTACATCATTTCTGGGGTCCATGGGATTTAGTTCCACTGCCTTCTTGAATATTTCTTCTATTTTTTCAGGCTTCCCAAGTTTTCTATAACAGGTCCCTAATTCAAAATATAACATATAATCTCCGGGATCAAGTTCTATGGCTTTTTTAAATATTTCTGCTGCTTTGTCAAAATTTCCATTAATCTGATACTGTCGACCCAATCTTATATATGCACTTTTATCTAATGGATTTTTCTCGATGGCTTTCTTAAATATTGTCTCCTCATTATGTATTTTAATTTCTCTAATTTTATTTTTAATGTTATGACGTAGAAGTTTTACTAATCTATATATTGCGATTGGAACATCTTTATATAGTACAGTATCCACAGTGTCTTTATATAGACTTGTGTCAACTTTGTCATTTAAACCCATCATTGTAATTACCATATCAGGATTGTATTTGTTGAGGTTCTCTTCTAAATGTTCCATGATGTAGTTTGTATCGATACTAACGACACCTTTATTTATCACGCTGAATTTTATTCCTGTATCGCGTCCGTTTAAAATTTCTTCAAGTTGGTAAGGCCAGGAACACGCGCCCCACACAGCAGTAGTAGATTCACCAAGGCACAAAATATGATATGTCCCTTTCTGTTTGAGGGAAGCTATATTCCTGTACTCTTGAATGGATGAAAATACAAAGCCGCCTATTCTCAGCCCGAGTTCAAGCAGGACCACAGCGAATATAAACCCAAATATTACGGCTGTTGTTTTTTGTTTATTAATCATTTTAATAACCTCTTGGCATTAATACGAGCCTCCTGTCAAATTTTGTTATTCTCTTCTTTGTCAACGACATAATTACCTAACACCAAACAATCCATCTGGCTTCTCCGGAAACAATTTATAGCTTCCTGCGGAGTACAGACGATGGATTCACCTCTCAAATTAAAAGAGGTATTCAGAACAACAGGGACACCCGTTATATTTTCAAATTCTTTGATTAACTGCCAGAATTTAGGGTTTGTGCTTTTGCTTACGGTCTGCACTCTTGCTGTCCCATCAACATGAGTTACTGCCGGAATGACCGTCTTTTTCTCTTCTTTTACTCGAGGAGACAACAGCATAAATGGGGATGACCCTTTCAATTGAAAAAACTCGGCAGACCTCTCTTCAAGGACAGACGGAGCATATGGTCTGAAGGACTCTCTTTTTTTTACCTTTGTATTTAAAAGCTCCGGCATATCGGGATTGCATGGATTGGCTAATATTGACCGGTTCCCGAGAGCTCTGGGGCCGAGCTCCATTCTTCCCTGGAACCAGCCAACTATTTGGTTAAGTGAAATTTTATTTGCTATATTTTTTACTAATTCGGAATCGGTAAATTCTTTGAAATTAAGCCCGCTGTTTAATAAAGTTCTTTTTATTTGCTTCGATGAAAATTCCGGCCCGAGATATGCATCAGTCATAATGTAATCCCTTGGTTTTCCCAAAATAGAATGGTAGATATAAGCGGATACTCCTAAAGCCCCGCCGCTATCACTGGCTGCCGGCTGAATAAAAATTTCCTTAAAAGGTGTCTCTTCGAGAATTTTACTATTTGCCACACAATTAAGAAACACACCGCCGGCGAGACAGAGATTATCCATCTTTGTTTCATTATGAAGATTTCTCGCAATTGTAACTAAAGTTTCCTCAACAAATTTCTGAAGGGAGGCGGCTATATCGTGATGTCTTTCTTCAATCTTATCCTCCGGGTTTCTTTCTTCCCCAAAAGTTTTTACAAACTTTTTGTTATACATTTTAAAACTTTTGTTAAACGAAAAAAATCCAGGGTCCAGTTTAAAACTACCGTCCGGTTTAACCGTAATAATTTCTCTGAATTTATCGATATACTTCGGTTTACCGTAGGAAGCCAAACCCATCACTTTGCCTTCACCTTCAAACACTTTAAATCCGAGGTAAGTTGTAACCGTCGCATAAAGTAAGCCCAATGAATCGGGGTAATCTATCTCTTTAAGAATTTTAATATTATTTTCCCTGCCAAAACCAAAAGTCGTGGTAGCCCATTCCCCCATTCCGTCAACGGTTAAAATGGCAGATTCTTCAAAAGGCGAGACGAGAAATGTACTGGCGGCATGGGACAAATGGTGCTTGATAAATAAAACTTTTTCTTTGTAACCGAGTTCTTTTTTTAATGTAATAGGAATTATTAATCTGTCTGAAAGCCAGTTCGGCATTACATCCAAAAAATTCTTTAGAGAGAAAGGCCAGGACCTTAAATGATCTACCGTAACCCTGGCGAATTTCAAATAAGGTTTTTCGTAGAAACCGATATAATCGACATCATAAATCGTTAAATCCTTAAATTGAAGACAAAAATTAATCGCGTTAATAGGAAAAGCGGACGAATATTTTTCCCGATTAAATCTCTCTTCCTGAGCAGCAGCGACGATTTTTCCGTCCTGTAAGAGGCAGGCGGCCGAATCATGGTAATAACAGGATATTCCCAATATGTTCATATTTTATTTATCAGTCAAACTTATAATCCAATTTTTTGGCGATTGAATTCAACAATTCTTTGTCAAAATTTATTTCTAAATCCTTCATCGCCTGTTCCCTGGTTAACAAACCCTCCCTGATAAGTTTGCTCATTTCTACATGATAATGAGTATATCCGTAATATTTCATTGAATTATGAACGGAGATGAAGTTCAGATAACAATTGGTCGACTTCGCCGGATAACTTATCCGCGGATACTTCCATTTCAGTTCTTTCTTTATCGTCTCTACATATTCTTCCGGGTCTTTTTGCAAAAACCAGTGAGGCGATGAAACAATACATTCATGTTTTTTCTGAGCGTTTATTAAGACATCTTCCATACTTCTGGGAAAATTCTTATATTTTGGGTCATTTTTTATATAAGTATCCAAAAACTCCTTCGTCGCGTTAGCCATAGAAACGTATTCGGATTGATTGATATTGCATCCGCATTTTGACATAACCGGTTGTTTCGTGGACTGGCCTTTTGTCCAGCCTGCAATAATTATAGGGATATCGTATTTTGCCGCTATATCAAATGTGAGTTGCATGTACCAGATAGAGCAGGGATGGCATATAACTGCCTTTGAGCCGACTTTGAGAATTTTAGCAAACATATCTTTCATAAAGTCCGTTCTAAAGGAAAGGAAATCAACACCCAATATTTCAACCGCATTGCGGACGTTTTCCATAGCATCTTCAGTCTCAAAGCCATGGTCAAAAGTAAAGGCGAGGGGATTCAATTTATATCTCTTGACCATATAGTACAATGCCGATGTGCTGTCTTTTCCGCCGCTGCACATTACAAGGCAATCGTATTTTCTTTTACCTTTGTAATGATTTATTATCATTGTAAAATCGGTTTCAAGAGGTCTTCGATTTTCAATTGAGTTTTTTCCGGTTTCGTGCTCTACGCAAATATTGCAAATGCCTTCATCATTTAAAAATATATCCGGTTTGCTTTCCGGTAACACGCATCTTTTACATATTTTTGACTGATTCATTGTTTTAACTCTCCTGATTAATATTATTTTTCCCTCTTAATTAAAACCTCTTTAAAAAATTTTAGAATCCCGCATAAATAAACGATATTATAACAGCAGGGCCGATGTAGTAAACCAGAAATGCCAAAAGCGCAAGCAATATGAAAATCGGGGCCAAAAAGTATAATTTATACTTTTTAACCATATAGAACATTTCTTTTAAGATATAACAAACCTTGTAAAACATTCCTTTTAAAGCATACAAAAATTTTTTCATAGTACCTTTACCCCGTTGGGAAATGAATCATGATAGAGCATCTTCTTAAATTTATGATTCCCTCATACAATCATTAATATCATTCTCGTACCCTTCGGCATCTTTCCAGAAGGTATTTTTCTCTCTTTTTCCTGCTCCCAGGAGCCCCCGTCTAAAAATTGTTACAAAGATCAATGTAACTCCAAAACCCAAAATATAGAAAACAAACAGGGCTACTGTAATAAATATTTTTTGTATTATCCTGATATATTTCTGAATCATTTTTCTTATCATTTTTTTAATCTTAAATGTTACAAATCTCTTAATTGACAAAGTATGTTTATTTTATCAAATTAATCGTAAATATCAAGGGTGCGGCCAGCTTAAACTCCTTAACATATGTCCACAGACCCGTTCTCTACCGGAGTTTACCCTCTATTTTCAATCTCTTTAATTTTATTTTCCAGCATCTCTCTGTGATGACGGGTTTCAGCCATAATCTTGTTCATAAGATTTGTGTATTCGACATCAGCGGAATTGAGGTATTCGCTGCAGTTCTTTTCCATAAGTGTATCTTCATAATCACTGGCTATGGACAAAAGACTTCGGGGGTCAATTTCTCCGTTTTTGACTTTTGATACAGTGGCTTTTATTTCTGATATCCAAGTTTTTAATGAGATGGCATTAAACTGTCTGCCGATTTCAAACTTTTCAGGTGCTTCGCTATAAGCTTCCATCATTTTTCCGACATATTCAGCATGTATTTCTTCCTGATATGACAATTGCAGCCAGAACTCTCTCATGTTTCTGCTGGAATCAATTTGTGATGCGGCTCTGTAAAGTTCCGCAAAGCAGAGTTCTAATTCTTTCATAATCGTCAATACCTGTGAAGAATCTTCCATCGTTATTTTTCTCCTTTTGTTTCTATTTTCTGCCTATCGGGAAAACATATAAAGGGGTTTCATCATTTTTCCCGACAACTTTTTTCACCTTTTCATCGTCAAAAGCGCCGAGGGCTACAGTCCCAAGTCCGAGTGTGCCGCACTGTAAATAAATATTTTCTCCGCAATGTCCGGCATCCAGATAGAGGTAGCGGTTTATTCCTCTCTCCCCGTAGCGGGAAGCAATCTTTTTCCCATTCCCTGTGATCAAAATTGAGGCGGGGGCATTCAATACCATATCCTGTTTCCAGCAGGCAGAATACAATTCATTCCTTAGATCGCCCTCTCTCACCATTTTAAGTTTGTGTTCATCACACTCATAATAATATAACCCCTGCGGCATATCCTCAACATCTCCGATAACCACATAAAAATTCAACGGGTAAATACCGCCGGCCGACGGTGCCGTGCGGCTGGCAGAGGTAATCCAGTCAACTTTCTTGCCTGCGGCCGACCACAAAACCTGGCTTATTTCTGAAAGATTTAATGGAATTTTTCGGTATTCTCTGACGGAATGCCTTCCTGTTATTGCTTCTTCAAGAGAAATTTTTCCCTTATATTTCGGCCCGGGAAGTTTCACCTCTCCTTTTACAATACCGGTCATCGGGACAAAACGGACTGGAATAATATCTTTTTCTTTCATTTTTCCTCCCTCCTTCCAGAACAGTTCCAGTACCTGGTAATCGTCACCAACCGGCATAACAAGCCGTCCGCCTTCTTTAAGTTGATTTATCAGATTCCGGGGAATTTTGCTGGAAGCAGCGGTTACAATAATCCCGTCAAAAGGAGAATGTTCTTTCCATCCTAAGAAGCCGTCACCTGTTTTTACATTTATATTTTTATAACCCAGGTTTTTAAGCAACTCTCCGGCACTCTCGGCAAGTTCAGGTATGATTTCAATTGTATAAACCTCTTTTGTAATCTCGGCAAGTACTGCTGCCTGATAGCCCGAGCCGGTGCCTATTTCAAGAACTCTGTCGTTTTTTTGCGGATTGATGAGTTCGGTCATAAGTGCCACTATATACGGCTGGGATATTGTCTGGCCTGAACCTATCGGCAGTGGATAATCACTATACGCCTGTAATCTCAAATGTTCGCTGACAAACAGGTGTCTCGGGACTTTTTTCATGCTGAATAATACATTTTTATTACTGATGCCGCGGGCAACGATCTGCTTCTCTACCATTTTCAGACGCATTTTCTCAAAATCGGCAGATGTCGGGGAAAGAGTGAATAAAAACAGAGATAAATACATCATAGTGTCCCCCTCCCATCAGAATGAAAAAACGCATTGAGCACGGGCGGTATTGTAGAATGCTGAAGAACTGTCGTCGGTATAAAAATCTTCAACAATCAAGTAGGAATTTTTAAATAGCGCTTTCTTCAACCGGACGGTGTATCTTTTAAGTTTATTTTCCTCGGATTTTCTGTCCAGCATAAGAAATTCATATTGACCGACAATATCATAAGGCAGCAGAATTTCAAGAAAAACATCCGGTCCCCTGCTTTCCGCCTCATAACGGAGATATTTTCTGTCAACGAATTCAAGCGGCAACTGGTTCAAAGCCGGCGTCTGCCTCGGAATCGCACAAATATTCCCATACATAACCGAAAGTTTTACAAAATCACTCCTCATAATATCCAATGAACTTATCCAGGAATGAACTGCCTTATTGTTCTGCGGAACATAATAAGAATATTCGCCCCCTATCTCATGGCTGCCCCAGAACCTGATTTTGAAATCAGAGCCGGCTCCTTTGTCGTTTGAAAGATTATATTGCGCCCTGTAATCACTTTTAAGCGTTGAAACAAAGCCGAGTATACCTACATCAATTCTTTTCAAATCCAGCCCGGCTCGCGCAGCATAATAATCTGCCGAATCAACCCTGCTTCCGATAACGGCATCAAAAACAATTTTTTTCTGTCTACCCGATATTGCTGAAAAAAATATCGATTCAAGAGGTGATACAAGGTGGTCTACGGAAAGCCCGTATTCACCCAGACGCAGATACTGTCTGCCTATTGATAACGAAAATTTTTTGCTGCCCGCGATGAGTCCTATTTCTTCTACCTGCAGCGGGTCGGAAGACGCAAAATTTATGCCGGCGCTGCCAGAAGAATATTTGCCTATGCCCCAGAATCCGAAATTTTTCATCGTGCAGAACCCGCCGAGTTTTTCCGTACCCGCTTTCAATGAAAGGCGGATCTGCTGTGAGAGTGAAACAACTGATGACGGCGGAGGTGACCCGTAAAAAATAATCTCGTTCTGCGAAACAGGGAAATCTCCCCTGATGTTTTCGCAACCAAAACTGAATTCTGCATTCCAACTCACCAGCTTTCTCGTTTTTTTCAAATAATCGTCCTGCGTCCGAAGCCGGTTCTGTATGTCAAGAACCATAAATTCGCGGTCAAATTCCCTTAAAAGCGGGGACGAAACATCCTCCGGTATTTTGATATCTTTCCGCTCGCAGATCATAAAACACTGGTTTAAAAAAACTGCTATATCCAGTGAAGTAGGACCCTTTTTCATTATCTCTTCCCACTGATCAGTATAACCGGCAAGTTGCGCCACATATCCGATGTTTTCGATTACATCCTGCTTTTTACCGTCCCGGTTATAAACCTCACCATTCAGACAAACAGCCAAATAAATAAGAATCAAAGCGAATAATAACTTTTTCATAATTGTATCCTTTTACCTTGTTATGTAACGCCAAAAGATTCATGAAAGCTACAACCACAGAGACACCCCGATATTTATCGGAGTGGTAATTTTTGACAAACCCATTGGAATCCCACAGATATGGCCGTTAAAAGCTCAAAGCCAGTGCCAATTTCACCTGATTATAATCAGTATCGGGATAGGCAACTGTATTTTTCTTTATCCAGAACCTGTCCTCAAAATAAAATGTAATGTCTTTCAAAAGCGAAACCACATTCCGGAAAATAAACTGGTGCGAATGCACTGCCATATTCTGCGTAAAAAGACCGACTGTTTCAAACTCCCAGGTTGTCAGGGTTGAAAAATTCCCGAAACGGTCAAGCCGTGTTTCCCACAAATCCTCTATTCTCTTATCCTTGCGTCTTCTGGGCTGATAGGTACATGTTATATCGTATCCGAGCGTATCCTGGTCGAAATAGAGATGTTCTCCGGCAGAATATATTAAACTTGACGCCATTGGCGTAAACCCTTTTTCGACTGAACCGAGTTGAAGGAATACATTGAAATTCCTGTATTTCAGCACATCCGTTCCGAGAACAGAGGCAATTTTGGCATCCTTTTTACCGGTATAAGCCGTTCCGCTCGGCCAGTAAAAAGCTACCTCTCCCGCAACTTCTTTATCCAGTATATTCGTATTAAAATCAAAACCGGCCCCTTTTTCGCTTGCTATGCCGCTTGCAAGGTATGTAACACCGACATCAATTATTTTTCCCTTTTCCGTTGATAAACGAAAAACCCAGTAATCATCCGAAGAAATCATCATTCCGGTATAAGGGTAGTTTGTCGTAGAAAGCCGGCTGTAGACGGTTGTAAAAAACAACCCGTCTGAAAGCATGGCAGTTTCAAGTTTTATGCCCTCAAAGGCATCGAAGTAGTTGTCTGCAATGAGCCCGAGCCGGTCGAGTATAAAGTATATCCTCCCGATGCTGATACTGCTGCTCCGGAAACCGGTCTTTATGTATGCTTCATCAACCTCAAATTCCGCCGCAGTACCTGAAAAATCTATTGCTGCAGCGCTATTTCTTAATCCTATGGAACCCTGCCACTGGGCGGCAGGCGAAAACTGCAGGTGGGCGTCCTGGTACAGTTTGACATCCGATGTCTGATAAGGATGATTGGCGCTTTGTTCTGCACGGACGAGGAGCCTACCGGACCATGGTCCGGTCTCTGAATATTCCTTGTTTCTTTTTTCGGCGAGACGCACTTTTTCATTCTGTTCAAGAAGAAAAAGTTCATCCCTGAACTCATCTATTAATATGTCGAGTGTTGCCTTTTCCTCATCTGTTATTTTTTTCTCAAGCGATGTTATAGAATTTATGTCTTCGGCAAGTATTTTCGCCAGTTCAAGGCGCGTAGAATTTCCTCTTTGCGAAGAAATCACCCCGGAGGATGAGAGCCCGTCCCATAAAGACATCCATTTTTCATCAGCATAAAGCGGAAATGCAATAAAAAAAATTCCCAGTATAATACTGAAAATTTTTCTTATGAGATGTTCTCTGTTCATTATTTACGGATTGACTCCGTAGTGATCGGCAATTCCGAGATAAATATATCTTCCGATTTTCCAGGTATATGCGTCATCCTTAAGGCGTGCCTCTTCGTAAGGATTCGTTATAAAAGAAGGCCGGGTAATTACCCCGGGCATATTCGTCCTTGCCAAAATCTCGCTGGTTGATTTTCCTATGCCTTTATTTTCAAGTTTTAATACCTCGGCAAGCCGCGCCTGAATTTTCAGGGCAAGGTCTTTGCTCTTCTTTGATTTGTCAGAACCGTCGCTGTAATAGTATGTCTTCGTATAATTCGTGTCTGAATTTGAAGAACCCTGAAAACCGATTGAAATAAGGCGGTCGGCACCGGAACCATTGGCAATTTCAACTCTCCTGTCTGCAGATACGCTCTCGTCGCCTTCTCTAGTCATAATTACATCGGCACCGCCGGATTCTATGAGATTGTTCTTTACGACCGTTGCAACCCTTATGTTAGCGTCCTTTGCAACGAGCCCTGTCGGTCCCACGGCGCCCTTCGATGTTCCGCCTCCCTGGGGATCAAGAACGAATTTTTTGTCCGGGAGTGATTTACCGGGAACAGGCGGCTGCGGTGCCGGGGGATTCGGGTCAACACCGAAATGGTCGGCAATCCCGTAATAATGCGCCCTGGCAATTTTTGTTAAGTAATCTATATTTTTAAGCCGCGATTCTTCATAAGGATTTGAAATAAAGGATGACTCCGTCAGTGCAGCAGGCATCTTGGTATGCTTCAGCACATAAAGATCCGAACGCGGTACTATCCCGCGGTTTTTGAGCCCCAATGCCTCCACCAAACGTTTCTGAAGTTTCTGAGCAAGATCTTTTGAAGTATTTGAACCGTTTGTATAGTAAAGGGTTTCGGTGCCGTTAACTGTCCTGTCTTCACAGGCATTGTAATGCAGGCAGACGAAACGGTCCGCATTCCAGTTATTTGCCCCGCTTGCCCTGTCCTGGAGTGTTATAAAAACCTCTGTTTCTCTTGAAAGAAGTACATTTGCTCCGCCCAGATTTAAAAGGAACTCCTTGAGTTTAAGTGAGGTCTGAAGGGCGACAACCGATTCGTGTAGACCCGTCGGTCCCACAGCGCCAGGATCTGTCCCGCCGTGCCCGGGGTCAACAAAGATTTTCTTGCCTGTCAAGGGAGAACAAAAAGACATTGTGGAAAAAAAAGATATGATAACTGCTGATAAAAAAAACCTCACACCTGCCTCCCGATAAGGTAGCTTATCGAAAATATTTTGGAATTAATGCCTTCTTTTATAATTATAATGAATAATTAAAGTTTTGTCAAGCGGATTTTTTATATTTCTGAATTTTTTGTAAGATTGGAGTGAAATGGTTAGTGTAATCAAATATCGCCGCACTTTATATTATATAAGTTCGGTATGTGAATTGTGACAGTATATCTTAAATTTTTATTTGGCAGAAACCAATTCCTGTCTCCGACATAGTTTTAACGAATATTATTCAACCGCTCATGCCATTATGAACCGTCTCGAAACGACTGCTCAGTTCTTTGAATATTTCAATGATGGCGGGATCAAACGACTTCCCCTCATCCTTTATTATAATATCGCAACTTTCCCTGTGTTCGAACGGCTTTTTATAGCATCTTTTTGCCCTGAGCGCATCGTAAACATCCACGACCGCCATAATGCGCGCACAAAGCGGTATGTCCTCACCGGCAAGGCCGTTAGGATACCCGGTTCCGTCCCACTTTTCATGATGCGACCGGGCAATAGCTATCCCCATATTTATAAAAGCATTCTTTGGATATTTACCTCTTACCGCTTCCAATGTCTGGGCGCCTATTACCGTATGCGTCTTCATTATCTCGAATTCTTCCGGCGTAAGTTTACCGGGCTTAAGAAGGATGCTGTCGCTTATACCCACCTTGCCGATGTCATGCAACGGGCTTGCATGAAAAATATTTTCGACATACGCAATATCCATCTTTCCCTTGCTGCCTGATTTTTCACAAAGGCGGTCAGCGAGCATTTTACAGTAAATCTGGACGCGCTCTATATGTTTTCCGGTTTCGTAGTCGCGGGATTCGGCAAGCCGGGCAAGAGCTATAATAGTTGCCATCTGCGAATCGCTTATCTCCTTGACCTTGTTCTCGACAATTTTTTGAAGCATATTGTTGTGTTCTTGCAACTCAAGTTGCAATTTCCTTATTTTTAGGTGTGTCTCCACGCGTGCCCGTACTTCGGCGAACTGGAAGGGCTTCGTTATATAATCTACCCCTCCTACGCCCAGCGCCTTCACTTTGTCAGGAGTATCGTTCATCGCACTGATAAAAATGACGGGGATATTCTTTAGTTTTTCGGTTGATTTCAGTTTGCGGCAGACATCATACCCGTCCATCTCTGGCATCATAATGTCGAGGAGGATAAGATCCGGAGGGTCGTTCTCTGCGGCATTGATGGCAAGTTTTCCGCTGGGAACAGGCCGCACTTTATATCCGCCGTCCTTAAGCATCCCGGCCAGAACCTGTAAATTGGCAGGCGTGTCGTCAACTATCATTATGCTGATTTGATTGGAATTTTCCGTGCCATTATTCATTTTTATCCATCCTCCTCTTGAAAATTTCCATAAGGACGTCGTATTGGAAATTGTTCGCAAATTCCTTTAACTTGGAAGCGATACTTTCATTGTGTTTACCGGCATCTTCAATTAACTCGAGCAGACGATATAGATCTGCATTCACGGTTGCGGCATTCATTTCTTTTACCAAGTCAACGGGCAGTGTCAAAATGAGTTCGTCAATTTTCTTCTCGCTGTCCGCGCTCTGTTTTCCAGGCTTTCCTTCGTCGGAAAAATTGTATTCTATTTTAAGAAATTTTCCTATTTTCTCAAACAGTTCTTGCTCTTTGTACGGCTTGCTTATAAAATCATCGGCGCCCATTTTCAATATTCTATTTTTATCTGCGTCAAACGCGCTGGCGCTTACCGCGATAATAGGTATATCTTTTCCCAGTTTTGAAGCTTTCATCCGTTCAGTCGCTTCGTAACCGTCCATCACCGGCATTTTTACATCCATAAGCACGAGATCCGGATGCCATTTTTCAAATTCCTCCAATGCCTCCTTTCCGTCTTTTGCTTCGCGTGTCTTGAAACCGACCATTTTCAGCATTTCTGAAAGGAGTGTCCTATTCTCCTCTTTGTCGTCAACAACCAGTATTTTATATATATCTTTGCCGGATTGAATGCTCATAACTTTGAACCCTTTGTCTTTCAGTTCTTTTTCAATTAAGACACTTCCCTTAACTTGAATTCCGAACCGGAATATACTCCCTTTTCCTACTTTGCTTTCAATCTCAATATCCCCGCCCATAAGGTTAACGAATTTCCTGCTTATTGCCAGTCCCAGCCCTGTGCCTCCGTCGACGCGTGAGCCCTTACTTGTCTGTTCAAAATACTGGAATATCTTGTCTTTTTCGTCTTCGGCGATTCCCATACCGGTATCTTCAACTTCAAAATTTAGCCGGAGACCATCTTTTTCGTCGGATACAGAATCAACGCGGAGTTTAATAAAACCTTTTTCGGTAAATTTCACAGCATTGCCGAGAAGATTGATGAGCACCTGTCTTAATTTGTTCTCGTCGGTTATCACACAATGCGGGACAGAAGCTGTTTTTTCAATCTCAAGCTTTAGGTTCTTCGCCTCGGTTCTCACTTTGAACATCATTTCCATATCGCAGAGCAAAGCATATATATCTAACGGTGCCGGATTCAACACTGCTTTTCCCGCCTCGATTTTTGACATTTCAAGTATGTCGTTAATTAGCGCAAGCAGGTGTTCGCCGCTCCTGTTTATGGCGTTTATCCGATCTTTCTGCTCGTCAGAAAGTTTGGAATCGCGCAGCAAAAGTTGCGAGAAACCGAGGATTGCGTTCATAGGTGTGCGGATTTCATGACTCATATTCGCGAGAAAAACACTTTTTGCCTGATTGGCGGCATCCGCCTCTTGCTTTGCCTTTTTCAGATCTTCCTGCGCCTGTTTCCTTATCGATATGTCCTCTATTAACCCGTCGAAATATTTAATACTGCCATTTTCGTTTTTCACGGCTTTAGCCGAAACGCTTCCCCATATAAAGGTCCCGTCTCTTTTTTTCAACCTTAATTCAGCATCCGAAACCGAACCCTCGGCAAGCAGACGGTCCGAAAATGCTTTCCTTTTTACAGGATCGGCATAGAGTTCGGACACTTTGGAATTTAAAAAATCTTCCGTTGAGGAATATCCGAACATTTTTGCTATTGCTGGATTGGCAGTAAGGAATTTTCCCTCCGGTCCTGAGGTGTTTCTGTACAGTCCGACCGGTAAATTTGAAATCAAAGTACGGTAACGTTCTTCGCTTTCAAGCAATGATTCTTCCGCTTTTTTTCTATTTGTAAAATCGCGAATAATCTCAATTGCGCCTATCAGATTGTTTTTCGAGTCATAAAGCGCAGATGCCCTCAGCAATGAATATACTCTCTGCCCTTTCAAATCAAGGTATTTCTCGGCAAAAAGGACACCGCTTTCCCTTATTATGTTTGTATATTTGTTCTCCCAATCACTACCGGGTTTCAATATAAGGTCAACAAGGATTGGCCTTCTTTCACCGTAAAAAGGAAGGGAGTACTCGTAATTGTTCTTTCCGAGCATATTTTTTGCCAGATAGCCCGTCATTTCTTCTATGGCCTTGTTCCATGCGATTATTTTTCCTTCTTTGTCTATCACGAAGGTGGCATCCGGCAGGAAATCAATTATATTGGCAAGTTTTTTTTCTGATTCGGCAAGCGCTTCGTCTGCCTTTTTTTTCTCGGTTATGTCAGCTATAACCCCGCGTATCCCGATAAGTTGCCCTTTTTCAAACACCGGACGGCTGGACGAGCGGACCCAGCATATTTCCCCGTTTTTTTTCACCATCCTGTACTCTTTCGGTCCCAGTTTGTCACCCATCACATCTTGAAATGCCTGTTTTACCATCGGCAAATCATCTTCAAATATCAGTCCTACAAAAGGATGTCCTATAAGTTCGCTTGCCTCATAGCCAAGCACCTCCTTTACAACAGGACTTACATATGAAATGATTCGCTCTCTACTTATCGCATATATGACGTCATTCAGATTTTCTATGAGATCCTGATAAGCTTCTTTCGCTATGCGCAATTCTTCCTCAGCTCTTTTTCTCACGGTAAAATCATGAATAACCTCTATGGCGCCTATAAACTCGCCGGCGGAATTGTAAAGTTTGGTTGCCCTACCTATAAGGTAAGCACCTTTACCGCCCAGAGGCAAGTATGTCTCGCCGATAAGCACCC
>Ga0315268_10002930_pt1 | contig 18971 bp, 17 predicted proteins | sample C1_top_MG_FD_204535 | JGI IMG/M metagenome (GOLD analysis project Ga0315268, IMG submission 204535) | Sediment microbial communities from Yellowstone Lake, YNP, Wyoming, USA - C1_top | ecosystem: Environmental > Aquatic > Freshwater > Lake > Sediment | place: USA: Wyoming | collected 2017-08-01
GAAAGCCAAAATTCTTGGCTTAGACCGTTACAGCCACAACGAAAAAAATGAAAAAGAATTAAAGCGAATCCCCTTCCCGGTCGAAGTTTGGGAGCAAAGCTAATGCTCAAGGCGGACCAGCAATGCCACCTGCCCCCCCCGTGGAAGCAAAATCGCCTCTCCCGGCGTCCTCCAGCCCGCCCCCCCTGCCGCAGTCGCTTATGGAAGTGGGGCTGCCGGAGATCTTCCTGGCCAATCTCACCCTGAAACATTGCTTCTACCTGGATGTTTTTTATCTGGCAGACCTGGCGGAGCGCCTCAAATTGCCGCCCAGTGTCCTGACCCAGCTTCTGGAATATCTGCGGCGGGAAAAAAATGTGGAGATCAGGGGCGCAGACCCCGGGCGCCCCCTGATGAGTTCTGTCAACCTCTCCCATCGCCACGCCTTGACGGACACGGGCAAGCGGCGGGCCGCCCAGTTGCTGGAATACGACGCCTATGCGGGGCCGGCGCCCGTGCCTCTGGCGGACTACCGAAGGCAGGTGGAATCCCAATCCATCCGCGGGGCCCAGGTAACCCTGGAAAAATTAAGAGAAGCCTTCCAGGGCCTGGTCATCGCCCCGGAGATGCTGGCCCAGCTGGGGCCGGCCCTGATGAGCGGCAAACCTTTATTCCTGTATGGACCGCCGGGCAACGGCAAGACCACCATCGCTCTTCGGCTGGGGAAAATCTGGGATGACTTCATCCTGGTCCCCTACGCTATTTTCGTGGAAGGCAGCGTGATCCGGGTCTTTGATGAAATTTCCCATGAGGGCCGGGAAGAAGAGCCGGGCGGAGCCGGCGAGGGGGGTGACCGCCGCTGGGTGCGCTGCCGGCGGCCCCAGGTCCTGGTGGGGGGCGAACTGACGCTGGAGGCGCTGGATTTGGCCTTCAACCCCACCCTCAAGTTTTATGAGGCTCCCCTGCAACTCAAAGCCAACAACGGCATGTTCATTGTGGACGACTTCGGCCGCCAGCAGATCACCCCCCAGGAGCTGCTCAACCGCTGGATCTTCCCCCTGGAAAACGGCCAGGATTTCCTGCGTCTCCATACCGGGCAAAAGTTCGCCATCCCTTTTGACCAGTTCATCGTCTTCGCCACCAACCTGGAGCCCAGTACCCTGGTGGACGACGCGTTTTTGCGCCGGATTCGGGCCAAGGTGAAGGTGAGCCACGTGGGGCGGGAGGAGTATCTGGAAATTTTCCGCCTGGTATGCCGGCAATATGGGCTGGAATTTGACCAGGGGGCGGTGGAGTACCTGTTGGCGGAGCACTATGAAAAGACCGGCCGCGCCCTTTCCACCTGCCAGCCCCGGGACCTGGTGGAGCAGATTGTGGACTACTGCCGCTTCCACAAGCTGGCCCCCGTCCTCAGCCGGGAAAACCTGGACCGGGCCTGCCGCAGCTATTTTGTGGAGTGAGGGGTAGCAGTAGCCAGTAGTCAGTAGCCAGTGTCCAGGGAGCAGTGAGCAGTAGTATCCGCAATGGTGGCCTGTACCCGCCCTGAATGTCCTTGAAATTGCAAAACCGTTTTTGTAGCTTCCAACCACTCCGGATTGAATGCCCGGTAATTATTAAAAAATGCTAGACCCTTGACTTAAGTCATGGGGTTGGCACCTTAAATGGTTAGAATATAATTAAACATAAGGATTAACTTTGGGATTTTGCTTAATTAATTCGACTAACTCGGATAACCAAAAACCAAAAACTTGAGACTAAAAACTGTATTTGAAGGAATATAACCATGGGCAAGCGACAGATTGTCAGGATCGATCAGGAGAAATGCGACGGCTGCGGGATGTGCGTGCCGTCCTGCGCCGAGGGGGCCATCCAGATCGTGGACGGCAAGGCCCAGCTTTTGGCTGACAGGTTTTGTGACGGTCTGGGGGCCTGCCTGGGGGAGTGCCCCCAGGGAGCCCTCACCATTGAGGAGCGGGACGCCGAGGAGTTCGTGGGCCCGGCTCCGGGGTACGAGGCGGCCCATGGTGCTCATACGCCCGCCACTGCTCCCGGGCCGGCCGCGGCGGAATCCGAAGCCTTCGTCTGCCCAGGCAGCCGCATGCGGCAGTTCGAGCGTTCCGGGACGGCCCCCGTCCCCGGGGAATCGGCCCTGGGGCACTGGCCCGTAAAGCTCCGGCTGGTGGCGCCCAAAGCGCCCTTTCTGAAAGGCGCCAGCCTGCTGGTGGCGGCGGACTGCGCCCCCTTTGCCGCCGGCGATTTCCACGCCCGCTACCTCCAGGGCAAGGCGGTGGTCTGCGGCTGTCCCAAGTTCGACAATATGGACGAGCACGTGGCCAAACTCACCGCCATCCTGGAGGAAAACGACGTTCAGGAGATCACCATCGTCAACCTGGAGGTCCCCTGCTGCTTCGGATTGGTGCAGTTGGTGCGCCAGGCCCTGGAAGCCGCGGGGAAGAATCCGCCGGTCACCATCTGCACCCTGGGGACCGAGGGCCGGCTGTTGCAGCAGCAGAAGGTGAAGGGAAAGTGAGGCGGCCATGGAACAGATGAAATGCCCCGGTCAGGACACCCGCTTCTGGAAGCCCGGCGACATCTTCGTGGCGGAATGCCCCAAGTGCGGGGCCGAGATCGAGTTCTTCAAAGACGACACCCGCCGCCGCTGCGCCTGGTGCGGCCACCTGTTCTACAACCCCAAGATCGAGCTGGGATGCGCCGAGTGGTGCCAGTACGCGGAAAAGTGCGTACCGGACCTGGTGAAGGCCAAGAAGGCGGCCCAGACCTTCAAGGAGATTCTCGCGGAGCAGGTGAAGACCTTACTGAAAGAGGACTCTCGGGACTGGGCCCTCACCGAGCGGGGGCTGGCCCTGGCCCAGGACCTGCTCAAGGCCGAAGGCGGCGATCCCAAGGTGGTGCTGGCGGCCACCCTGCTACACCGGGTGGAGGCGGAGGAGGCCCGGAAATTTTTGGCAGAGCTGGAAACGGAACCGGAAATCGTGGCCGCGGTCCTGGACCTGCTGGCCGGCAAGGCCGAGGCCCGGGACCTGAATTACCAACTGTTCCACGACGTCCTGGCCCTGCTGGGAGAGGCGCCTGAGACGACGCCGCAACTCACCACCCGCACCGCCCAGCGCCTGGCGGCGGAAGGGGGGAGGTGATTGGGTGTGAGGGAAGTTTTTGGGGGAGGGGGCCAGGGGCCGGCGGCCCCTGCCTCCCTCCCCCAAACCCCCTCCCCCAACCCCCATAAGGGGAAAAATCTATGGGGAAGTCGGGACCAGAGGTCCCGCCTTCCCCTCAAATTTTTCGTTTTATATTACAGGGCAGGGTCGCCAGGCCCTGCATGGTAAATGTTATAATTTTATTATGTCCGTTTCCTTCCTGCCGCCGCCGGAGACGGTGGGCGCGATTCTCATCTGGCACCAGGGGGCTTTGGGGGACTTGCTGTTGGCCGGGCCGGCGCTGGCCGCGGTCCGCAAACGCTATCCCCAGGCCCGGATCACCGCCCTGGGGCAGCCGGAGCGTTGGGCTCTGTTGGTGCCGGAACTTTCTCTGGCCGCGGTCTGGGACAGCGGTGAGGCGCAATGGGCTTCCCTTTATAGCGAGGCAGAACCGCCGCCGGTTCTCCGGGAACGGCTGGCTGCCTTTCAACTGGCTCTGGTCTTCGGCCCGCGGCCGCAAGGCGTTTTGCTGCAAAACCTGGCCCGGGCCGGCATCCCTCGGGTGCATTGGATACCGTCTTTTTCCGAAGGGGGCCGGGAGCCGGTGGCGGAGATGCAGGCCCGGCACCTGGCCGGATTAGGGCTGGAGTACGAACCGCAAATTTTCAGCCTGGGGTGGGCTGCAAAGGCGGACTCTGGGTGGGTTGACGGGGAGGGTCCCTGGCTGGCGGTGGCCCCGGGAAGCGGCAATCCCAAGAAAAACTGGCCCCTGTCCCATTTTTATGAAGCGGCCCGGGCCCTGGCCTGGGAGCAGCGAATGGGGGTGATATGGCTGGCGGGACCGGCGGAGGCTGCCATCTTGCCCTATGTGGAAGGACTGGCCGCGGCCCAGGGCCAGGTGGTGGCGGCGGGGCAATCTCTGGGTCAGGTCGCGGCCATCCTCTCCCGCTGCCGCCTGTACCTGGGGAATGACGCGGGTTTGACGCACCTGGCCGCGGCTGCGGGGGCCGGCCAGGTGGTGGCCATTTTCGGCCCCACCGACTCCCGGGTCTGGGGTCCCCGGGGCGAAAATGTAACCATCATGCAGGGGACCTGCGAATTGGCTCCGTGTGCGGAGGGCCGGGAGATTTCCTGCCCGGAACCCCGTTGCCTTGAAGGTCTGACGCCGGCGATGGTGGTGGACGCCGCGGGGGCTAAACTTGCTGAGAGCTCATCTTCCTGAAAAATAAGCTGGTTATAGACATTACCGAACCGGTTTTTAATTTTCCTAAAGCCGGTTTAAAATTTTGACCCGTTTTTAGTCATTACCAGCAGCGACTTTGGGAGGGTTGGCGAAAAAAATTATCCCTGGCGGCTCAATTTGGTACAAATAATTATACCAGGGTGCGGCGCGGCTTCGCAGAGGTAGTCCTATAAGCCGCAGTAATAAAGGGCTTCCGGATAATTGGGGGATTTGGCACTATTTGTGCATCTTTATAGTGCAGGTTACCCCCGAAAAACCCTATACCATTTTCTCCTTTCTCCATTAAATGGCCGGGCTCCCCCTCCCGGCCATTTTTTTTCTCTAAACGGGACCTTAAGATGTCCTTCCGGCGAAATAGGCCTTGATCTCCTGCACAGTGGCGGGCGGCAGCCTTAGTAGAGGGTGCAACCGGCCAAGCCGAGCCGCAGCCTCCAGCGCCCGGGGGGACAGGGCCTGGTCCGCAGCCAACAGGCGGGCCGCCTCCCAGGGCGCCTCCCAATTATTGCAGATGAGCAGGAGGTCAGCCCCGGCGGCCAAGGCCGCCGCCGCCCCCTGGGCCGGGGACATCCGGCTGGCGATGCCGCCCATTTCCAGGTCGTCGGTGATGACCACTCCCTGAAACTTCAACCGGCGACGCAGCCAGTCTTGCAAAGCCACGGCGGACAGGGTGGCGGGAAGGTCATCCCATTGAGGCACCAGGAGGTGGGCGGTCATGACCGCGGGCACCCCGGCGGCCACCGCTTCCCGGAAGGGGAAGAGGTCGGCCTCCCGTTGGGCGTCGCTGGAGAGGCCCTGGGGCAGAACTTTATGAGAATCGGCAATGGTGTCCCCCAGCCCCGGGAAATGTTTGGCCACGGGGAGCACTCCGCCGGCCAGATACCCCCGGATGGCCGCCAGCGCATACCGGGCCGCCCGCTGGGGGTCCGAACTGTAAGCCCGCTGCCATTGGGGGCAGGCGGGCGACCGGGGGACGTCCAGGACCGGGGCCAGGTTCAGGTTGACACCCACCAGGGTGAGTTCCCGGGCCACCCGCCGGGACAGATCCGCCACCTCTTCCGGGGTAGCGCCAATCCCCAAGTCCCGGGCCGCGGGGATCAGGGTGAAGGGGGCCTTGAGGCGCTGCACCGGCCCGCCTTCCTGGTCCACGGCAATGAGCAGGGGGCGGCCCGAGGCCGCCTGGGCCTCCCGTTGCAGGTCCCGGGTCAATTCCCAGACCTGTTCCGGGGCTTCGATATTGCGGGCGAACAGGATGACGCCGCCCACCTTGAGGTCCCGCACCAGCTCCCGGGCGGTGGAATCCATCCGGGGTCCAGGAAGGCCAACCATGAAGAGTTGGCCCCAGAAGTCGGGGTTCCGGAATGTTTCTTTATCCATGGATTTCTTCCATTTCTGGCGGAAGGCCCAGAGCAGCCGGCGGTTTGAGCACAGGTAAGTCCGGTTATTAACCCGGGCCTGCGGCTGCCGTGTCGTTTGCTGTTCTTATCCCTCTCCATAGATGGAGGGGGTTAGGGTGGGAGTGATGATTTATCTGTGAGACCCGATGTTTATTGCCGCCTCTCGCACCCCCCTTCCCCTGACCCCTCCCACCGGGGGAGGGGGAATTAAGATGAGCTTATCGGGGTGTCGAAATTAAATCATGGAAATTACGGACGTAACACTAGCCGGCGACCAGGATCTCCGCCAGATGAAAGAACTCCAGGTCCCAGCCCCGGGCCGTGGCCAGACTTTTCAGGTGCAGCAGGCAGGAGCTGTCCAGGGACGCCAGGCCCCGGGCCCCGGTTTCCCTGACCGCCTCCAGGTAGGCTTCGCCCATCTCCCGGGAGAGGTCCGGGTGCTGCAACCTGAAGGTGCCGCCGAAGCCGCAGCAGGAATAATAAGGGGAGACCTCCAGCAGTTCCAGCCCCGACACCTGGGAGAGCACCCGGGCGGCGGTGGGCAAAACCCTTAACTGCCGGGCCTTGCAGGAGCGGTGCAGCACCAGGCGGCCGGGGAAGGACGGGGTCCAGGGCAGCGGCAACCGCGGGGCCAGAAATTCGCTCAGCTCCAGCACCCGGGAGGCCAGGGTCTCGATTTCCTGTTGTTCCGGCCGGCCTCCAGCCAGCGACGGATAGCCTTGACGCACCATGTAAACGCAGGAAGCGCTGGGGCACAGCACCGGAGTAAGGCGGTCATCTCCCCCAAAGACCCGGAGAAAAAGGCGCATCAGCTTACGGGCGGTGGCCACATCCCCCAGGGTGTGGGCGAACTGGCCGCAGCAGGTTTGGTCTTCCGGATATTCCCAGGCAACCCCCAAACGGGCCAGCAGGGCCGTCACCGCGGCCGCGACTCCCGGCGCGGCCTGGTCCATGAAACAGGGAATGAAAAGCTTGACGCCCACGGTGGCTTCCTCGGGGCCTTTGTACCACAAAAAGGGGACGAGTAGCCAGTAGTCTGTAGTCAGTAGCCAGTAGTCAGTAGCCAGGAGTCGGTTGTCGGTTGCCGGTTCAAAAACCAAGAATTTGGAAAACCGTTGGGGCTGTGGAGTCGTTCTTTCCCTTGACGCCGGGGCCTGACTTTAATAGAATGAAGCCAAAAATCAACGAAATTACAAGTAGTTGAATTATAAAGGGGAATTTCGCCCCATGACCGCTCCCCCCATAACCTCGCACACAGCCGCCCCCGTGGCCGAGGCCCCGGCCCAGATTCTGGTGATAGACGACGACAAGGCCATCCGGGACGCCTGCTCCCAGATTCTCACCCGCCAGGGCTACCAGGTGGCTCTGGCCCCCAGCGCCCGCCACGGCCTGGCTTTGTTGGAGCGGGCCTCCTTCGACGCCATTCTCCTGGACCTGGTGATGCCCGACACCGACGGCCTGGAGGCCTTGAAAAAGATCAAGGCCCTGGACCCGGAGGTTGAGGTCATCATCATCACCGGCTACGGCACCATCCAGTCCGCAGTGGAATCCATCAAAGCCGGGGCCTTTCATTTTCTCTCCAAGCCCTTCGTGCCCGACGATCTCAGGAACCTGGTGACCCGGGCCCTGGAAAAGCGGCGGCTGGACCTGGAGAACCTCTACCTGCGCCAGGAGCTGAAGTCCAAGGACGACAACCGGGTTTTGGTCTATGAGAGCGAGGCCATGGCCCGCATCATGGACATGATCGCCCGGGTGGCGCCCACGGACTCCACCGTCCTCATCACCGGGGAGTCCGGCACCGGTAAGGGGCTGGTGGCCCACCAGATTCACCAGTTGAGCCCCCGGGGGCGGCGGCCTTTCATCACGGTGGACTGCGGCACCCTGGTGGAAACCCTGTTTGAAAGCGAGCTCTTCGGCCACGTCAAGGGGTCCTTCACCGGGGCCGACGCCAACAAGATCGGCAAATTCGAGCTGGCCCAGCACGGCACCCTGTTCTTCGACGAAATCAGCAACATCGGCCTGGAGGTGCAGGCCAAGCTGCTCCGGGCGGTGGAGGAGCGCAAGATCTCCAAGGTGGGCAGCCACCGGGTCATCACCGTGGACGTGCGTATCATTGCGGCCACCAATAAGGACCTGGCCAGGGCCATCAAGGACGGCACTTTCCGGGAGGACCTCTTCTACCGCCTCAACGTGGTCCTGATCCAGATGCCGCCGCTCAGGGAGCGCAAAGGCGACATCCCCCTGCTGGTTCAGCATTTTCTGGAAAAATACAACGCCCGCCTCCGGAAGAACATCAAGGGCATCTCCCCGGAGGCCCTGGACCTGCTGGTGCGCCATGACTGGCCCGGCAACGTCCGGGAGCTGGAAAACACCGTGGAACGGCTGGTGGTGTTGAGCACCGGCCCCTACCTGGAGCCCGCGGACCTGGCCTTCGCCGGCACGATTCTCCAGCCATCCCTGGAATCATCCGCCCTGTCCCTCAAGGACCTGGAGCGGGACCACATCCTGCAGACCCTGCAGCGGTATGACGGCCACAAGAGCGAAGCCGCCCGGGCTTTAGGCATCGACCGCAAGACCCTCAGGGAGAAGCTGAAGCGGTACAATATTGAATGAGCCCCGCGTTCCAAGTTGTACTTGGGCACGAATAAAATCCGGTTTTAAGACCAAGTCTTGACTATTCCCGCTGACTCCATGGTGGGGGCTCCCGAAGCCGCCCCGCCTCTTCCGCCCCCTGCTTCACCCGCTCCCCGCCCCGCGGCCTTGCGGGCCCTGGTGCTGGCTTACGGCGCCGGGACCATGGTCTCCCAGGTGCTCATCCTCCGGGAGCTCATGGTGCTGGTCCAGGGCCAGGAGCTGAAGCTGGCCCTGGGGCTCTGGTGCTGGCTGATGTGGACGGGCCTGGGCAGCCTCCTGGGAGGGAGCCTGGGGGGGCGCTCCAAAATTGCCGGCGAGTCGGTATTAGGCGGCCTCCTGGCCCTGCTGGGACTGCTGCTCCCCGCCACCGTCCTGGCCATCCGGTTACTGCCGGCGGTGACCCCCCTGGGCGGGGGCCAGTCGTTGTCCCTGGCGACCACCCTCTGGCTGTTTCTCCTGGTGCTGGCGCCCTTCGGGCTGGCCTCCGGCTATTTTTTCCCCTGCGCCAGCCGGGTCCTGGCCGGCGCTGCCCCTCTTCCTGACCGGGGGGCCCCGGGCCGGGTCTATTATCTGGATACCCTGGGGGCCGCCCTGGGAGTCCTGGTTTTGCAGTTCCTGCTGCTGGGATACTTTCCCGGCCTGGGCCTCTGCCTGGCCACGGGACTGCTGCTGGCCCTGGGCCCCTGGCTGCTCATCCCTCCCCGACACCTGGTGGGCCGGTTGGCGGGGGCCGTCATAGTCCTGGTGCTGGGTCTGGGGTTGGTCTTGCTGCCCCGCCTGGAGGCCCTGAGCCGGAGCTGGCAATGGCCGGGCCGCCAGGTCCTGGCCACCGCGGAGAGTCCCTACGCGTTGCTGGCCGCCACCCGGGAGGCGGAGCAGGTCAGCTTTTTCGCCAACCATCTGTGGCAGTTCACTTATCCGGATCCCTTCACCGCGGAGCACCAGGTGCAGTTGGCGCTCCTGTCGCACCCCCGGCCCCGGCAGGTGCTGCTCCTGGGCGGCGGTCCGGGGCTGCTGCCCGAAATCCTGAAGACGCCGGCCGTCACCCGCCTGGACTACGTGGAGCTGGACCCGCAACTGGTGCGCCTGGCCCTTAAATTGCTGCCCGAAGCCGGGGCCGCGGCGAGGGACCCCCGGGTGCGCCTCGTCTTCCAGGATGCCCGGCGATTCCTCGGCACCACCGGAGAGCGCTACGATGTCATCCTCATGGCCTTGCCGGAGCCCAGGAACGCCCAATTGAACCGCTTCTACAGCCAGGAATTTTTTGGGCTGGCGGCCGGGCGGCTGGTCCCTGGGGGAGTGTTCAGCTTCGCCCTCACCGGGGCCGAAACCAGTCTGCACCCCTTACGGGCGGCCTACCTGGCCATGACCTATTACACCCTGGCCCGGGTTTTTCCGGAAGTGCAGGTCCTGCCGGGGGACCGGGCCCGGTTCCTGGCCGCCGCGGCCCCCGGCTTCCTGGCCGCGGACCCGGAGACCCTGGTGCGGCGAATTGCGGAGCGGCACCTGAAGCTGCAATATGTCCGGGAATATTACCTGATGGACGACCTGTCCCGGCCCCGCCGGGAATATTTGCGGCAGGTGCTGGCCCGCTTCCCGGAAGAGGTGAACCGGGACCTGAAGCCCGGCTGCTATTTCTATGACCTGGCGCTGAGCGCCGTCCAGGAAGGGCTCCCCGACAACCGGGTCTTTCTGGCCCTAAAGGGTTTGCCCCCCTACCTACCCTGGGGCGGGCCGTTCTTGGCCCTCATACTCCTGGGAGTCGTTATCCGGGGCAGGCCCAGGGCCCAGGTCCTGTTGCAGGTGACGGTGATGGGCCTGGGGGCCATGGCCCTGGAAGTCCTGGTCCTGATTCTCTACCAGCTGCAATTCGGCTGTCTCTACCGGCAACTGGGGCTGCTCATCGCCGCCTTCATGGTGGGCATGGCGGCCGGCAGCGCCGCGGGGGCCCACTGGGCGGAGCGCTGCGCCGCCGGGGCGAGGGGGCTGACAGGACTGCTGCGGGGGCTGCAAGGAGGGCTGGCAGGCCTGGCCGCGCTCCTGGGGCTGTGGCTGGCCTTCGGCCCCGCCTACCCCTGGCCGGAATTTCTGACCCAGGCGGCCTATGTGGTAATCCTGGCCCTGGGCGGATCCGCCGGGGGCGGCATCTTTGCCCTCGGCGCCGCGCTCTGGCACCGGGATGAAAACAGCTCGGATGCGGGGGCGGTGGCGGCCGCCGGCGGAACCGCCGGCGGTTTCCTCTATGCCGCGGACCTTTTGGGGGCCACCCTGGGGACCCTAGGAGTAAGCCTGCTGGTGCTGCCGGTTTGGGGGATTATGCCGGCTCTCGGTCTCATTGCCTCCGTCCATGCCGGGGCGGCGTTACTGCTACTGTTTTCCGGAGCGGTGACGCCTTAGCCGAAGCGGAAAAGGTGTACTCCACCGCCCGCCCAGCCGGATGGTCCGGAAAAAGATTGGGGGCCGCTGGCCCCCAATTCCTAATCTCTGCCGGTAATCTGTGGTTATTATTCGTAAGTGAATTGCGGTCCATACTCCTTGAAGGAGAACGTCAGTAAAATGTGGTGGCCATCATAGTCCAGCACTCTGAGGTCGTCAGTCTGGCGCAGGTCGCCCAGCACCACCGGATAATGTTCCCCGTAGCGCTTTTGGCAGAGCTCCAACGGAACCTCGTAGCCCATGAACTTTTTGATTCCCTTGGCCTTCATCTTCTCCACGAACTTGGGGTTGGTAAAGGAGTCATAGGAGGTCAACACCAGAATGGGCCCGGAACCGGTGAAGATAATTCCCGCCTTCATAATGAATCCCCTCCTTTGAGGCCTCGCGACCTTTTTCTAAAAAGATAAAAATTAGAGTTGCGAAGTCAACGGGCCCACACTGGTGGAAGTTATAAAGTCCATCCCTGCCGGCTCCCGATAAATTTTTCTCTCCCACTACCCGCGTCTCGTTATTTTTGCCTCGAGAAAATAGGTACTTTTACCGATTAGCTAAAGGGGGAGGCGGGCAGGTATAATAAATCATAGCCGACGCTGGCTGGGCTCCGGGCCCGACCCCTGGTGTTTTTCAGATAACTCCATCTGCCGGCGGCTATTCGGCAGGGACCTTTCGCCGGAGGTTTGGGAAATGGGAATGGTGGCCTTTTATGCGGGGCTGATAATGGGGATCCTGTTGGGAGTTGTCCTCACGGTTCTTTTGTCCAAACTCGTTATCCGGGAGGAAATTCCGGAGTTGCCGCCGGACGGCGAGGGATTTTGCCAGGCCACAACCAAGACTGTCAAAGTTTGACCTCGTCCAATAGTCACTTCGATCCCCAAGAGTGCCGAGGGTGCCGCACTGCAGCCGGAAAGCTATTATGGCGGCGCGACTGCCGCTGGCTTTTGACCTCCGTCGCCGCACCGGTGAACCCGGATGGCCGGCGTCCCCTTGCTGTGAGCCCGTTCCATTGTCTTTAGCAGCTATTGCAGCATCCTGAGCGAAGCGAGGTGCTTTCCGAAATCCGGTAATATTATTATCCCCCGCTAATCCAGGAATTTCAGGAGGTCCAGGTGGTCCTTGAGGTGATGGGCCGCTTCCAGGAGGGGGTTTTGGTAAGCCGCGAAGGGGACTCCGGCGGCAGAAGCCGTCTGTCGGTCCAGTTCGGAGTCGCCGATGTAGAGGGCTTGCCGGGGCGCCACCGCGAAGTGGGCCAGGATTTTGAGAAGGCACTCGGGATGCGGCTTGGGGAAAGACACGTCAAAGGAGCTCACCGTCAGATCGAATAGCTGCTCCAGGGCCAGGCGCTTGAGGACCAGGGGGAGGCTTCTCCCCCGGTTGGTGGCGATGGCGGTGTGGCGGGCCGGGCGCAGGCGTTCCAGAACCTCTCTGACATGGGGTTCGAGGCGGATGAGGGCAATGAAAGGGTCGTTGTCAACAGTCAACTGGTAGGCCTGGGCCGCGTCGCGGTGGGGGCTCCCCTGGAAGAGGAAATCCACCGCGGCCCGGGCGGTGCTGACGTGCACCACCTCCAGTTGCTCCGAGGTGAGGGGCGGCAGTCCGAAGCGGGCCAGAATCTGGTTATAGAAGGCTTCGTTGGCCCGGCGGGAGTCGATGAGCACCCCGTCGCAGTCGTAAATAATTACTTTATAGTCCGGCAAATTAAGTCCCCGCCCCGCTGTTAAATTTTGCAGATGCCGTAAATGGAATCGCAAGTGGTGCCGTAAAGGCGTTCGATCCAGTCGTCCCGGCGCATGTAGGGCAGGGGGGTAGCGCCGCAGGCCGGGCAGGCCATTTCCTTGGCGGAGCGCCGCAGCACCCGGTGGGCGGTGGCGATGAAGGTGGCGTGGCTCCAGGTGAGGGGCGTGATGGACAGGGGCTCCCCGGTGAGGGGATGCACCTGCTCGGCCAGAACTCCCGAGGGCAGGGCGTGGTCCGCCACCCAGGCGAGGAGCTGGATGGCTTCATCCAGTTCCTGGGCGCTGCGGCCGCTCTCGATGAGGTAGTCCGCCAGCCACAGGGTGCAGATGAACCAGGGGTTGCCCGGCAGCTCCGGGGAAACCCGGTAGTAGTCGTCGTTTTCGTAGCGGGCCAGGCCCCCGGCGGGGGTTTTGACCCACAGGGCTTCCTTGAGGGCCGCCATGGTGGCCCGGATGCGGGGGTCGTCCGCGTTGTAGAGTCCGAAGGCGAACAGCCCCCACAGGCTGGCGTCGCAGGTGGCGTCCACCACCAGGGCGCCGTCGGCCCGGCGAGAAAGCATGCGGCAAAACCGGTTGAGGTCCTCCCGCCAGAGGTGGGCCGAGGCCGCGTCCCGGATGGCGGCGGCCTCCCGGCGGTAGTGGTCGGCCCGGTCCCGTTCACCGAAGATTTCGCAAAACAGGGCGGCCGCGGTGAGGCCGCCGAAGACCGCGCCCACGGTGAAGCTCAGAATGCCCCGGCGCTCTTCCCACAGGTCATAGGAGGCTGCGGGGAGTCCCGTTTCCTCATCCCGGTAGTTGCACATGAAGTCCGCGGCCCGCTTGACGAAGGAGCGGTACAGGGGCTTGATGAATTCGATGTTGCGGTAAAGCACGAAGTGGTGCCACAGGGCCCAAACGGCCAGGGCGGTGGAGTCCTCCTGGATGGGGAGCTGGAGGCGGCCCTCCTGGTACCAGGGGTGCCAGGAGGAGGCCAGGGTGCCGTCGGGGTTGTATTTATGCAGCAGGTAGCCATCTTTTTCGATGAGGCCGGCCAGGAACAGGAAGAAGTTCTGGGAGAGTTCCGGGAAGCCCGCCAGGTCCAGGGCGTTGGCCACCAGGGCGCCGTCACGGGGCCAGACGTAGGAGTAGGTGTCGCGGTTGAACTGGATGACGTCGGAGTCGTTGCCCGCCAGGATGCCCCCCTGCCAGTCGATCTGGGTCCGGAGCACCAGGAGGCTGCGGTGGTAAAGATTCGCCACCTTTTCCGGCAGCCACTTGATGGGGGGCGTCTCCTTGTTGACCCAGAGATGCCAGTAGTCGGCGGTGCGCTGGAGGTGATGGGGCGGGCCGTGGTGTTTGACCAGGGCGTCCAGGCTTCTGACTTCGGCCCAGCTCTCGCCTGCGGCCAGCCAGAAGTAGGCCTTCCCCTGGGAGGCGCTCTCCACGGTCAGGGTCAGGCCCAGGACGGAATCCACTGACCCCTGGGCGATGGGGTTGCCGGAGAGCTCCCCGTCTTCCGCGTCCTTAAAGGTGCCTTCCTTGCCCGGCTGGCCTTTCTGGCCCACGGCAAACTGCCCCGGGTGGCCCGGGGCGGCGCCCCCCAGGCCGCCTTCCCCTTCCACCGAACCGTTGGCCAGGAAATAACGGGCCCCCTTGTAGTGGACCAGCGCCCCGGTCTGGGGGTCGTAGGCCGCGGTGTCCCCCACCGCGTTGCCGTAGATGCTGAAATCCAGGCTGAAGAAAAGGCGCATTTCCCGGGCCTCGGCTGCAAGATTATCCACCGTGATTTCACGGAGATAGATATTTTCGTGAAAATCCACGGCGTCCCGGCAAGCCAACAGGACCCCCAGGTCCGGGTGATAGAGGTTGACCCGGGTGACCAGGGTGTCGGGCTCGTAGCCCAGCTCCACCTTCCAGCCGGGACCCACCCAGGAGAAGCGGCCGCCCACCCAGAGGCCCAACCGGCAGTAGCGCCCGCCCACGTGATTTTCCTGGCCCACGTGGGGGAAATAGAGGTCCCGGATGGCGTAGTCCTTATCGAAGCACACAAGCAATCTACCGTTGCCCACGGGAATGTCTCTTGGCATGGGGGTTCCTTTTAGCGGTCAGCGGTCAGCAGTTAGCTATCAGCAAAAGACCCACATTGGCGGTGACTTGCAAGTGGCACCGACAACAATTTTCTTTAAGCCGTGAAACTTAAATATAACCGAAAAAGTCAAGTTGGTGGGCCAGGTAAATCAACTGTCCCGCCTCCACCTGGGCGTGGCGTGCCTCGATCCAGCCGTTGAGGCGTCCGGCGTCCAGCTGCGGGTGGGCGTCCAGGGCCCGGTGCACCGTGTCGAGGATGAAATGGAGGAAGTACGCTTCATCTCCGGGGTAGCCACCGTCCCCGCCCCCCATTCCGTCCCCCTCCCGGGGGAAGACCACCCAGTCTGAGCTGCCCGCGGCCAGGACCTTGGCCCCCGCAACCTTAAGCTCCCGGAAAAGCCGGCGCCCGGTGCGGCAGTCCCCGGAAGGTTTATCCTGGACCAGGCGCTCATCCATGGTGCGGTGGTACAATCCTTCGATGAGCCGGTCCAGGGCCTGGTCCAGGGGGGGCTCGAAGATGGTGGCGCCGTCGAAGTTGAGGGTGAAATAATACAGTCCCCCGGGACGGAGCAGGGTAAACATTTGCGACAGGGCGCCGGGGAGGTCCACCAGGTCCAGGAAGGCGTGGGCCACCAGCAAATCCCAGGTGCGGCGGCCCTGTTCCCTGGAAATGAAATCGAAGAGATCGATGGCTTCCAGCTCCACGGAGACTTCCTGGTCCCGATATTTAAGGGGCAGGGGGCCGGGATGGGTCGGGGCGGCGTCAGCATCCGCGACAAATGACAGGAGGCGCTGCCGGGCTGCCTTGATAAGCTCCTCCTGGGCGTCGATGGCGGTGTAAACGGCCCGGCGGAGCAGGCCCCAGGCCAGGAGCCGCCGGAGCATGGCGCCGGCGCCGCAGCCCGCTTCCAGGACCCGCAGCGGCCCCGGAGTGGCCAGCCCGGCCACGGCCCGGCTAAGGGCCTCAAAGACGCCGCGGTTCAGGGAGCGGTCGTCCACCGCCTCCTTGGCGTCCAGGTAGCGGATGAAGCGGCAATCGGAGGGCCTGGACACTTTTTACGCCTTGAATTGTTGGAGAAACTCCCGGACCCGGGCGGCGCTTTCATTCCAGGTGGCATGGGCGGCCGCGGAATGATGGGCCGCGAGGCTCATGGCCGCCAGGCGCTCCCGGTCACTCAATAAAATCTGTACGCTTTGGGCCAGGGCTGGGGCGTTGCCCGGGGGCACCAGGAAGCCGTTCCTGCCGTGGTCAATGAGCTCCCCGGCGGCGCCCCGGTCTCCGGCGATGGCCGGGAGTCCGAAGCGCATGCCCTCCAGATAGGCGATGCCGAAGCCCTCGTAGGAAGAGGGCACCGCCAGCAGGTGGCTTGCCATCATCCGGTCGGCCAGGTCCTCAGGGGTGAGGACTCCCAGGAGCGACACCCGGGGGCCCAGGCCGGCGGCGTCGAGGCGGCGGCGGACAGTCTGGACGTAAGCCGGGTCGGCGCTCAGGCTGCCGGCCACCTGGAGGGTCCAGGTTCCGGCGGGAAGCGACGCCAGGGCGGCCAGCAAGGTGTGCAACTCCTTCCGGGGGATCAGGTTGCCCACGAACAGGATTTTCAGGGGGCCCGGGGCCGCGGCCCGGGCGATGATTTCCTCTCGCGTGGTCTCCCCCGGAAGCCCGTCTTTCCCCGGCGGGGCCATCACCGCGGGCCGGCCGTTCCCCACCAGGCTTTCCACGTCGGTCCTGGTGGTGCGGCTCACGCAGACGTAGCCGTCCACCGAGGCCAGGTAACGGCGCTCCACCAGGCGGTAGAAGCGGTTGTGCCAGGCGGGGCGGGCTTCCCGGCAGCGCAAATGGTGCACAATGGCGACGATGGGGTAGGGGGCGCGACCCCGCAGCCACCGGTTGAGGCGAAAGAGCGACGGGTGGGCCAGTTCGTCCTGGAGCAGCACGTCGAACGGGGCCTCCGCCAAGCGTCTTACCAGACCGGGCTGGAGATTGTCCAGGAGGCCCCGGGGGTAAGAGCGCCAGGGGAGGGAGAAGACCTCGACCCGGTCCCCCTGACGGCTGAGATGGACCACCAGGTTCCGGTCGTAGATGAAGCCTCCGGAGAGGTGGTCCAGGCTGCCGTAAAGCAGGAGGCCCAGGCGCACTAGCGTTCCTCGCGGTAGGCGGTCCAGGCGATCTGATCTTCCCAGACCTTGACAGTAAGGGCGTGGATGGGCTCGGTGACGCGACCCAGGAGATCCTGGCCCATGATGCGGGCGAGGTTCTCGATGCTGGGGTTGAGGCCAGCAAATTCCGGGAGCTCGTTCAGGGTCCGGTCCCGGAAGTAAGCCACCAGCTCCTCCAGGTGCGCCTCCAGGGCCACGATGTTTACCAGGAAACCGTGCTGGTCCAGGACCTTGCCTTCCAGCTGGACTTCAACCCGGTAGTGGTGGGAGTGGAGGTCGTTTTCCGCCCCCCAGTCGCCGCCCACCAGGTAATGCCGGGCCACGAAATCCCGCTTCACCGCCAGGGTGTACATATGCATTGTCTGCTCCTCAATAAGTCAGAATCACCTGGACGGCCTCTTCGGGGTTCCGGTCCAGGAGCTCAAAGGCCTGGGCCGCCTGGCTGAGGGGAAAGCGATGGGTGATGAAGCGCGCCGGCTTCACCTCTTTCAGAGCCTGCCAGGTCACGTGATAGCGGCGGGGCTTGTTCCAGCGGCCCGAAAGCCCCGGGGGGATGCTGCTCACCTGGCTGCCGGTGATTTGCACCCGGCTGCGGTGGAAGCGGCTGCCCAGGTCTATCTCCGTTTTCTTGCGGCCGTACCAGGAGCCGATGACCACCCGGCCGTTGAAGCCGGTGACGGCCAGGGCCTGGGCCAGGGCCCCGGGGTTGCCGGAAATTTCGTAAACCAGGTCGGCGCCGGGGTAGGGGCCGGCCCCTTGCAGGTGGGTCAAGAGGCGGGCCAGGGCGTCGGGGTCCGCCGGGTCCAGGCTGGCGTGAGCCCCCAGGTTTTCCGAGAGCAGCCGCCGCCGGGGGTGCAAATCCAGGGTAACCAGGGAGGCCAGGGGCCAGCGGGACAGGAGCGCGGTGAGCAGCAGCCCCACGATGCCCTGGCCGAAGATGGCCACCTGCTCCCCCACCAGGGGCTGGCCGTCCAGGAGGAAGGTGACAGCGGTTTCCAGATTGGGGAAAAAAACCGCGTCCTCGGGGTCGAGACCGGGCGGCAGCATCAGCAGCTCGTCGGGGGTGGCCAGAAAATGGGACTCGTGGGGGTGAAAGGCGAAGACCAGCTTGCCTTCCCACTCCGGGGCCACGCCCCGGCCCAGCTCCATCACCTGCCCCACCACCGCGTAGCCGTATTTCAGGGGGAATCTGAAGTCGCCGGCCAGGGCCGCGATGGCGTCGTCCTTGGGCAGGTCCCGGGGAGCCAGGCCGCGGTAGATCAACAGTTCGGTGCCGGGGCTGATGGCGGAAATGACGGTCCGGACCAGGAGTTGGCCGTAAGCCGGGGGCGGCACAGTTTCGGTTTGGCGGCTCAGGCGCCGGGGGGCGGCGAAATAAAGGGCCTGGCGGTCCATCTTCAGGCTTCCCAGTCGGGTTCGCCCCGGAGCACCAGGTCGTCGCCCAACTGCCGGTAGCTGAGCCGGCGCAGGCGGGGAAACCGCCGCAAGGGGGAGTGCCCCAGGTTGTCTACCACCCGGAGTCCCCCCACCAGCAGGGGGGCGATGGTCAGGACCACCTGGTCCACCAGGCGGGAGGCCAGGAAGCTGGTGATGATCTGGGCGCCGCCTTCCACCATGAGGCGATTGACCCCCATCTTTCCCAGGTGCGCCAGCAGGGAGACCAGGTCCACCCAACCGTTTTGACCGGGGAGGCGCAGGACTCTGGCCCCGGCGGCTTCCAAGGCCTCCTGGCGCTCCGGGTCCGCCCCTTCGCCGGTGGCGATCAAGGGGGTGCGGCCGTTGCGCAGCAGGTTGGCGTAAGGCGGGAAGCGCAGCCGGCTGTCCACGATGACGGGCTGGGGGCTCTTGCCCTCCACCAACCGGACGTTGAGGCGGGGATTGTCGGCCAGCACCGTGCCGATGCCCACCAGGATGGCGTCGTGGAGAGCCCGCAGGGAATGGGTGAAGATCATGGACTGGTCCCCGCTCAGAGCCAGGGGCCGGCCGGGGCGGTCGGCAATGCTGCCGTCCAGGCTCTGGGCATAGCTGAGGGTGACCAGGGGGCGGCCGGTGCGCCGCCGGTGCGCGGCGGCTCCGTCCAGCATCTCCTTGATCCGGGCGATAATCTGGTCCATAACCCCTCTCCTTGGGCGGCCGGCAGCGCGGCAGGACGCCAGGGGCCCGGTTCACCGCC
>Ga0315268_10002931_pt1 | contig 18970 bp, 17 predicted proteins | sample C1_top_MG_FD_204535 | JGI IMG/M metagenome (GOLD analysis project Ga0315268, IMG submission 204535) | Sediment microbial communities from Yellowstone Lake, YNP, Wyoming, USA - C1_top | ecosystem: Environmental > Aquatic > Freshwater > Lake > Sediment | place: USA: Wyoming | collected 2017-08-01
AGATGGATGTTCTTCAGGTTGTGCTGCCGCGCGCCGCGAATGACGATGTTGTTGAGAGCCATCGAGTGTCTGCGTCAGGGCACGGCTTCAGCCGTGCCGTTGCTCGCCCACATATTCGAGGGGCTTTAGCCCCTGAGGGACCTCATCCAATGCAAAAGCTCCGCAGGCCGAGGACCAACAGTAGGCTGCAGGCGCGTCGGCGAGCTTGCGTTTCACAGGGTTCAATTCGATGTGGTGCAAATGTGTCTCGTAATCTCGCCAATCCCGGATGCGATGGTCGCTGAAGCCGCGATGCCAAACAGGAAATGGGAAGCTCAATTCCTTCCCCATTCGATGAGCCGATCCACCCTTGATCAACTGCATCACACGTTCGAGTGTTCTTGGTGGTGCCGGGGTCAGCAGAACGTGGAAGTGGTCAGGCATCAGAACGAATGCAAGGAGTTGATAGTTCGCCTGCGCACGGTAGTGCAGCAGCGCCTGCACGAAGATGTCGCACGCCAGCGGCTTAAGAAAGAGGGCCCGGCGCTCCCAGGTCTGTGAGGTGACAAAATATGTGCCTGGAACCCGTCCATGGCGCTTGGGAATAGCCATGCCCTCAGCGGCTAAAGCCGCCCTCCTATGGCTGTCGAGTTCGGCACGGCTGAAGCCGTGCCCTGACGCAAGCGTGCCGCTGCCGCGCCGGTCCTCCCGAAGCCACCTCAGACACGGGGCACACCGCACAGTGAATGCAGTGAGCCCATCGTAAACCCTCAACGATAGCAAGCCGCGCAGGGAGAATCAAGGCGGTGAAGAGGCAAGCTGAAGCCTTGCCCCTACAGGGGAATGCCGCTAGAGTGCTGGTGCGAGACGATCACAAGCGGGCGCATCTGAAGATGCGCCCCTACAAAGACCTGATGAAGCGCGGGCGTCCCGACAAGTCAGGGCGCCCCTACAGAAGGCGATGAAAAGCGTCTACGACATTGAGCCGCTGGGGCTGGAGCGCATCCGTACCTACGCCTTGGCGAAGCGGAAGAGCAAGGTCACCGTCCGCGACTTTGCGCGGGTGACGCGCCAGCGCGCCAGCTTCCGCGAATTCTTCGATTCGCTGCCGCGAATCCTTGCGGGGAACGACCTGCGCGAAATCGTCGCGGCAATTGCGCGGGCGAAGAAGCGGCGCAAGGCCATCCTGTGGGGCATCGGCGGGCACGTCATCAAGGTAGGACTCGCGCCGGTGCTGATTGACCTGCTGCGTCGCGGCTACGTGAGCGGGATCGCGATGAACGGCGCGGCGCTGGTCCACGATTTCGAAATCGCGCTGGTCGGCAACACGTCGGAGGACGTCGAAGCGGTTCTGGGCCGTGGGGAATTCGGCATGGCTGAGGAAACGGGTCTCTACCTGAACGAAATTGCGGTGGGAGCGGCGCGCAGCGGGATCGGATTGGGCGAAGCGGCGGGAAAACTGCTCACCAACCCGCGGCTCAGAGCGAAACATCTCGATGCAAGCGTGCTTGCGGCGGCCTATCGCGCGCGCGTGCCCGTGACCGTGCACGTGGCCATCGGGACCGACATCCCGCACATGCACCGGTCGGCGGACGGCGCGGCGCTGGGCGCGGCGACACATCGCGATTTCCGTCTTTTCGGCGCGCTGGTGAAGCGGATGCATCCCGGCGGTGTCTATTTGAACTGGGGCTCGGCGGTGCTGCTGCCGGAAGTTTTTCTGAAAGCGGTGTCGGCGGTGCGGAACCTGGGGACGCCGCTTGCGCCCATTACCACCGCGAATTTCGATTTTATCCAGCACTACCGGCCGGTGCAAAACGTGGTGCAGCGACCTACGATGGGGCGCGGCTCGCGCGGCTACGCGATTACAGGGCACCATGAGATTTTGCTGCCGCTCGTCGCCACGGCGTTGGGAGCATCTCGATTTCGCTAGGTGCTGACGAGGGTGGTTGAGATTCCTCGTCCCGACCGAAACCGTCGGGACGAGGAATGACAAGAAAAAGGTGGCGGCAGCGCTGGCGGTGAGGCAGGGCCGGTAGGACAGGCCTCCAGGCCTGTCCAATGAGTTTCACTACCAAGCAGATGGATAGGTCTGGAGACCTGTCCTACGCGATATGAACACGCCGGAAAATGAATTACCGGAAGACGTGCAGGGTGCTGAGCAGCCGCACGGCGAAGTGTCCTTAGAACCGACGCCATCAGCGGCGTCGGAGCCAATGGCGGCCCCCGAGTCCATTTCCGAAGCAGACAGGCCTGGAGGCCTGTCCTACCAGGTGCCGGAAGATTTGCGCGCGCCGTGGACGTGGATGGATCTGCTCATCTTCGTGTTGTTCGGTTTCGGCAGCTTGCTGGTGCTGACCAACGTGCTGGCGAGCATCGCGGCTGATCTGTACCACATGTCGCGGCCACAATTGCTGCAATTCGTGACCACCAACGCAGGGTTCGTCACGCTGCGACAGACGCTGTGGTTTGCCGTGATGATGGGCTACCTGTTCCTGGTGGTGCGGGTGCGCCAGCGCGTGCCGTTCTGGAAGACGATCGGCTGGCGCGAACTGCGCATCGGCGCGCTGAGGCCAGGCGGGGCGGCGCTGCTGTGCGTGCTCGGTGGGTTTGTGCTGGCCATCGCGGTGCAAATTGCCTCCGCGTTGGTCGGCAAACCGCCGCAATTGCCGATCGAGGCGCTCTTCCGCGACCGCCGCAGCGTGCTGCTGGTGATGAGCATGGGGGTGCTGCTGGCGCCGGTGGTCGAAGAGACCATCTTCCGTGGCTTCATCTATCCGGTGGCGGCGCGGAGCTTCGGCGTGCCGTTCGGCATCGTCTTTACCGGGACGCTGTTCGGGCTGCTGCACGCGCCGCAGTTGTGGGGCGGCTGGGGACAAATCGCGTTGCTCATCGCCGTGGGCATCGCGTTCACCACCGCGCGGGCGCGCACCGGCACCGTCGTCGCCACCTATTTCCTGCATTTGGGTTACAACACATTCCTTTTTCTGGCCTTCTATTTCGCCACCGGCGGGCTCAGGTATTTTCCGAACCAGTAGAAAACAGGGGCCAGGGGCTGGGAGTTAGGGAAGACGGACAGTCAACGGCTCCATCTTTGGGTGTAAAGATCGCAGATGCGCCGGATAAAACTATCCCAATGCAAGGGGTCGCCGGGTTGAGGTGCAGGCACACGTGTGTGCAGAGACGATGCGATTTTCTTCTCGGAATTGTCGTAGCTGACGACAATGACGGCATTCGCCTCGAGCCCAGGACCGTTTGAAGGTTGTGACCGCAGGGGCAAGCTGCGCAACAAATCAATGGCCCCTTTCGCAAGGGTAGCGGGACTCTTGTGCGTCGTTGCCCGACGACGAAGTGGGGAGCGGAATCGCTCCCCGATGTTCACCACAGTGACAGCCGCAACGATAGTGTTTTGATCATACCGGTGTGTGAACTGATGCAAAGCGTCGAGGTCGCGCAAACGGTTTCGCTGGGCTTTGTGGTGCTCAGTCATGATGGCCTTCGCTTCACATGCGATGCGGTACGTTGCGGGCAGCGCGCGAGCAATTCTCCTCCCGTGGGGGATTGCAGGCACAGCTCTGGCTGGGGGGCCTACCACCGAGTCGACGTTCCAGTCGCTGATGCCGACCTTCACCTTTTGGTTCAACTCATAGACAATCCTTCTTGAAGCGGCGTCTTCTTGGAATTTTGCGCACTGATCCACCAAATCTTCCAGAAAGAGCTCAAGGAGTGCGTTGGAATGCTTATTCGACCGTGGGTGGTACGGTTCTTTGAGTAAATATGCAGCGAACCGATCAGGAGCGGACATCGCGACCTTTGTTTTTTTCTCCGCGGCGGCCTACCGGCAAATGAACTTGATTTCTTGTCCTTCAAAGTTCAGCTTGCAGAACTGATTCTGCGCCTGCCTGTAATACTCCCTTTCGATTTCGTATCCAACGCTTGACCGGTGAGCGTCGATTGCTGCCGCCGTTGTATTTCCAAGTCCCCAGAAAGGGTCTAGAACTGTATCGCCAACAAAGGAAAACATAGAAACGAGACGGAAAGCCAATTCCTTCGGGAACGGTGCGGGGTGCAACCTCGTGCTTTGGCCAGGGATATCGTCCCAGACTTGCCGAAACCAGCGTTGATGTTGTTCCTTCTCAATGACACTCAGTTTACGTTGTATCTCAGTGGGGTGCCGATACTCTCCGGGTTTCCGAAAGATCAGGATGTATTCGACATCATTCTTTATGATTGCGTTTGGTTCATACGGTTTTCCAAGAAAGGTCGTCCCGTTTCCATCTACCTCTGTTGCCGCGTTGGCGATTTTGTACCAGAAAATCGGACTCAGATAATCGAAACCTGCGGTCCGAGCATGTCGGACAATATCCGCGTGTAGAGGGATTACGCTGTGACGGCCGGCTGCCCGACGTGAAAGGCAAACATCTCCTACCACCACACAGAGCCTTCCACCGGGGTATAGCAATTCCAGACAGCGCCTCCAGACCTTCGCCAATTCCCGCTGGAAGTCCTCATAGTCCTCGATAGAACCCATTTGCCCCTGTGACTCGCCGCTGGGGTATTTCTTGAGCGTCCAGTAGGGTGGCGAAGTCACCACCAAGTGAACGCAAGGCGAATGACCCAACTCGGGCATCTCGCGAGCGTCACCAAGGTAAACGCGATGCTGAGTGTCCGGGAGGTTGCGCCCATCAGCCCAAGCGAGCTTCTTGTGGCGAAACTTCTCCTCGATTGGTTTTTCGACAGCTCGGCGCAAGGTATGGTTCACAGGAATCTTTCGTCGGCCCATTCTGGCTGCTGCGTGTCGGGTTGTCAACGGAATGGCGAAACTCCGGTCCGCCGGTGACGGATTGCGTTAGAATAATGATCCCCGGAAGTCAGGGGCGCCAACGTGCACGCCACGCAACCCATCCAATGGACAAGTAAGGGTGTCGTGATCCTCGACCAGAGGCGTCTGCCTGCCGAAGTCGTCTATCACACCTATAGCGACTACCGCGAAGTGGCGCGCGCAATCAAAGAAATGGTCATCCGCGGGGCGCCGGCCATCGGCGTGGCGGCAGCCATGGGCGTGGCGCTGGGCGTCGAACGTTCGGCCGCACGCACGCTTGACGAGTTGAAGGTCGAATTCCCCGTCATCTGCGACGCGCTGGCGAAAACGCGGCCCACGGCCGTGGACCTGTTCTGGGCCATCGCACGGATGAAGCGGCGCTTCGCGGAAGAAGTCGCGCGTGCGGGATCCGATCGTCTAGCGAATGTGCGCGCGGCGATGGTAGCCGAAGCGCAGGAAGTACATCTGGAAAAGAAGGAGATTGACGAAGCCATCGGGCGCTACGGCGCGGAGTTGATGCCTGCCGCAGGCAAGGTGATGACGCAGTGCAACGCGGGCGCACTGGCGACGGCGGGCCTCGGGACCGCGCTCGGCGTCATCCGCGTGGCGGTGGCGCAGGGGCGCAAGCTCTCGGTGCTCGTGCCGGAGACGCGGCCCTACTTGCAGGGCGCGCGGCTGACCGCTTGGGAGTTGCGCGAAGACGGCATCCCGCTCACGCTCATTACCGACAACATGGTCGGCCACTTTTTGAAGCGCGGCGACGTGGGCGCGGTGGTCACCGGCGCCGACCGCATCGCCGCGAACGGCGACACCGCCAACAAGATCGGCACCTACCAGATCGCGGTGCTGGCGCGCGAAAACAGCGTGCCCTTTTACGTCGCCGCGCCAATCTCCACACTCGACCTGACGATTCCGTCCGGCGAGCATATCCCCATCGAAGAACGCGCAGCGGAGGAAGTGACCCACATCCAGGGCGTGCGGATCGCGCCGGAAGTAGAGGTGGCGAATCCGGCCTTCGACATCACGCCCGCGCGGCTGGTCACCGCCATCATCACCGAGCGCGGCGTGGCGCGAGCGCCGTACGACGACTCTCTACGCCGTCTCGTCCAGGATTCAGGAATCAGGAGTCAGGATTCAGGGGCAAAGCGTTAGAAATCAGGAAGGAGGATTTCCCTCAATGCCAGAAGGCCAGCCCGCTGCTGTGCGCAGCTTTCGGGACCTGATGATGTGGCGGAAATCAATGGATCTGGTTGTGGCCTGCTATCGGCTCACGCAAGGTTTTCCCGCCAGCGAAACCTACGGACTCGTCAGCCAGATTCGCAGATCTGCTGTTTCCGTCCCGGCAAATATTGCAGAGGGCCATGCTCGAAAGCGTACGGGAGACTACCTCCATCACTTGTCTATTGCGAGCGGCTCGCTGGCGGAACTGGAAACGCACATCCTCATCGCCGTTCGTCTGGGATTTGTGGGGGAAGCTGAAGTCGATCCAATCCTCGAAGATGCGCACGAAGTCGGTCGTGTGCTCGCCGGCCTGATCCAGAAGCTTGGCATGAGGAAGCCCTGAATCCTGAATCCTGATTCCTGAATCCTTGCCCCTGCCCCTTCAGCGAGGAGGTCATAATGATTGATGCGAAGCTGATCCATTCGCTCCCCCGGATTCCCGCTCCTGTCTTGACGCTTTACCTGAATACGAATCCCGCCGAGCCACGCAACCAAGGCCATCCGCCCGGCTATGTGATTTACCTGAAATCGCGCGGCAAGATCCTGGCCAACCGCATCCCCGAAACCGGGCGGAAGCAATTCCAGGCGGAGTTGAAGCGCGTCGAAGAATTTCTGCGCAACCGCAAGCCGCCCCACCGCGGCGTGGTGGTGTTTTCTTCTCCGAAGCGCCAGGAATTTGTTCCGATGAACGTGGAACTGGAAGACGAGCTGCACTGGGGACGTCCGTCGCTGACGCAACTGCTGTGGCTGCTCGACGAGCACCAGCCCAGCGGCGTGGTGCTGGTGGACCGCTCCGGCGCGCGCTTTTACCGCTTCTGGCTGGGCGAAATCGAGGAGCTGAAAAAAGAAAAATTCGAATTGGACAAGATGGAATGGCGGCAGAAGCATCTGATGCCGCCGTCGCATCCCGGCGTGCAGAAAACCCGGGGATCGCAACGCGACGTCTTTGAGCAACGCGTGGAGGCCCAGTACGACCGCTTTTTCCGCGACGCCGCGGAACGCATCCGGCAGTGGTCGGAGCGCGAAAAGCTGCGGCCGGTTTTTGTGGCAGGGCCGAACGAAACGGTCGAGCGCGTGTGGGCGGAGCTGCCGGGCGGGTTCCAGGAACATGCCGCGGTGGTCAAAGGCGATTTTTCGCGGTTAAAGCCTGCAGAGTTGCAGGAACGCATCGCGCCGGAAGTAGCGGCGTGGAAGCGCGAGTACGAACTGGACCTGGTGACGCGAATGATGAACTCGCGCAACGGTGTGCGCGCGGTGGTGGGGCTCGACGATACGCTGCGGAGGTTGCAGGAGGGAGCCGCGCGCGAACTGGTGGTGGCGCGTGGGCTGGGCGGCAAGCTGCGACAGTGCGCGAAATGCGGGTGGACCGACCGGTCGGCCGACCGCGTTTGCCCGGCCTGCGCAGGTGAACGCCGCGGCGTCGCGCTGCGCGCGGCGCTGCCGGAACTGGCGCGAAAATTTTCGGTGCCCGTCGAAGTCGTAGCCGGAGAAGCGGGCCGCAGGCTGCGCGAAGCGGGCGGCGTCGGCGCCTGGCTGCGGTAGGGAGTAGCGAATGGCGAATTGCGAATAGCCAATCGGGGTAAGAGCGAAGAAAGAGAGGAGCCCCATGAACCCTGAGCAAACGCCAGGAAAAATTCAGAGCTATCGGGACCTTGTGGTGTGGCGGCGCGCGGTAGACCTGGTGGCCGATACGTACAGGCTCACGGCACGCCTGCCCGCTAGGGAAACCTACGGTCTGAGCAGCCAGATGCAACGCGCTGCCACGTCAGTTCCGGCGAACATCGCAGAAGGTCACGGCCGCCGCAGTACCGGAGAATTCCTGCATCACCTCTCTATCGCCAATGGCTCCTTGAAGGAATTGGAGACGCATCTCATCGTGGCTGTCCGTTTGGGTTACGTGCAGCAGGAAGAGATCGAGCCGCTACTGCGAGAAAGCGACGAGATCGGACGGATGCTCACTGCGCTGATGCGAAGCCTCCGGGACAGGCGGAAAACCGCTTAGTCTCTATTGGCGATTCGCCATTCGCTGGTTCCCGTTAGGAGCTGCGTTGGAACAGGAAGGCGACAAACCGCAGGCGCAACTGGAAAGCGTGCTGGCCTTTGAACAAGAGGTCGAGCAGGATGTCCGCAAGCGCACAAGCCTCTACGACCAGATCCGCCAGCTGGAACGCACCCAAAAGGTGTTGCTGGCACTGCGCGGCGGGATGGAAGCGCGGCTCATCCTGCTGAAATCTTACGACCCGATGATTTACTATTACCTCTGCAAAAACCCAAAAATCACCTCCGAAGAAATCGTTGAGATTGCCAAATCCGACCTGATGACCCCGCCCACGGCCGACCTGATCTCGCGGAATTGGGAGTGGATGAAAAACGAACGCGTGAAATTCCACCTGGTGATGAACCGCAAGACCCCGCACGGGCTCGCGCTGCACGTGATGAGCCTGCTAGGCAACCGCTCGTTGAAAGAAATCGCCAAGACCGTGGGCGCACCACCGATGTTCCGCCGTCTCGCGTTGAAACGACTCCAAGGCTTGCCTGACGAATAGCGGGTTCGGCTCCCGGAGGCAGGAGCCTCCGGGCTCTGGGATGTAAGTCCGGCGTAAAGCTCCACACATCTCGCCCATGAGTTTCGTTCGATTCCCTGAATTGAGATTGGGTCGTGGGAAGGGGCGCAGCCCGCCACGGTGGGCGCCCCCACAATCCCGAAGGTGGTGAGCGATTGCTTGGCCCAAGGGCGACGGTAGGGGGCCCATCACCCACAATTGGACAGGCCTGGACCCGTTCGGCAAGCTCCCCCTCGGCAGGCTCGGGCCAAGCAGAGCAAGCAAATTCCGACCTGTTCTACTTGCTGGAGCGGCTGGCAGGAGGCGGGTAGTAGCCGGTTTTGGAGAGGATGGTGTAGTCGCGGCCCTTTCTTCCGTAGCTCGTTCCGAGGGCCAGATCCAGGCGGTGGAAGCCTGAGGCCTGGGGCGCGTCCGGCCGGTAGAAGCCGAGGGTGTAGCGCGTCTTCACGCGTTCGATCAGCGCCTGGAAGGCGAGGAAGAGCGAGCCTTCTTTTTCGATGTCGAAAATTTCGCCGCCGGTTTCTTCGGTGAGCTTCTTGACGTTGACCATGCCGCGCCCGCTGCGCTGGGCGCGCGCGGCCAGCCCGCCGGGATTTCGGCCGGGGATTTTCAGGCTGTAGACAGCGGCGTCGGCGCGGAGCGCGGTGTCGATGACTTCCTTCTGGTTCACGCGGCCGGGGTTGGTGGGCACGTTGTCGCTGACCAGGACGATGATGCGCCGGGCGGCGGGCGCTTCCTTCTGGAGATAATCCGCGGCGCCGTAGATGGCGTCGTTGATGTTGGTGCTGCCTTCGGCGTGAAGCGTCTCGAACGGGTCGGCCACCGCGCCCTTGTCCTTGGTAAGATCGACGACGAGCTCGGCCTCGTCACTGAAAGTGATCAGCGCGACCCGGTCTTCGGGCTTCAGGGCTTTCAGCGCGCTCATCGAAGCGTAGCGCAGCGGCCGCAGGAACGGTTGGATCGAGCCGCTCAGGTCCACCACCAACACGACCGCCAGAGGCAACTGGTCACGGCTGAAATGGGCGATCTCCTGCAGCTGGCCGTTGTCGCTCAGGCGGAAATCTTCCTGCTTCAGGTCGCCCATCACCCGGCCCGATTTGTCTTTCACGGTTGCTTCGACGAGGACCAGGTCCACTTCGCGGCGGATGCGCGTGCCGGTGTCGGCCGGCGGGTTTTGCTTGTCCTGAGCGAAGCCGAAGGGAACGGGAATCTGCGCAAAAGCGAAGTCGGGCGCAAACACCAGCAGCGCAGCGAGCGCTGCGGCGGTGAGCTGTCGCACGTGGCTTGCGCGGAGTGAAATCGTCACGCCCATGGCCGGCACTTGCGCTCCTGTCAGTAGGAGAGGGCTTCGCTCGTGAGGGTTGCTTGCGGACAAGGTATGGAGTTGAGGGTTGGAGGCCGGAAACGACGCAACTTGGAACGGGGCCCCGAAAATTGACGCGCGGGGAGACGCCAGGCCTTGCCCGCAGCGCAGCTCTGGCGAGCCAAGCAGCCGCGGCTCAGGGCCTTTCCTGCTTCACGAACCAGCTGTAGTTGACCGCAGCGATGCAAATCAACAGGAACATTGCGCCTGCCTTGAAAAAGCTGAAATAGGACAGGGTGTGGGTGGGACCAATACTGTTGGGAAGCCCCGCGTCCATCACCAGCAGGAACTTCCAAATTATCGATACGCCGAAGCACAGCAGTCCCAACAGGTAGCTCCACCGAACCAGCAGCTTTTCCATAGTGCTCTCCTCAGCGCGGCGAATTCGGGTCTGACCGGGTCAAGATTTGCCCCCACCCTACGCCGGGCAGCCGACCGGTGTCAATGCTGGGTGTGGCAGGCAGTGTAGGGGCTTGCCTTCAGGCTGCCCCGTGAAGCTTGCAGGGCGGGCACCCGACGTTGTCGGGATAAATTCCGCCCAGCCCTTACAACTACGGTCGTTTGCGGTGCCAGTTGGTGACGGACTGATAGGCGCGGACGGGTTCGATGCAGAGGCCCTCGTGCAGCGCGTCGGCGACGAACTGAATTCCGGCTTCTAGCGCGGGGAGCGCCTAAGGACTGCGCATAGGGTGCAGATTGCTTCGCGCGCGATTCGTCGGCACAACGCCGAGCGGCGTACGAGTCCGGCGAGGGGTGGTCCAATCGAGTTGTACACGCGGATGGTGAACTTCCCCGCGGCATGTCTGGACAGCCGCTCATCGCGGAATCTCTGCAACAGTTCGACTTCGGGTTGCATGGCCGAGCCGAATGCCGCGGTGGCCACAAAGCACGGGCCTTTCTCCACCGGTTCCTTCGCTTTTGTGGCTTCCGACTTTCCTGCTGCTACCAGCGCGGCGAGCTTCTCTGCGGGAATGGATTTGTGCGCCTGTTGGAGCGCGGCGAGATGCCCGGAATCGAACTCTTTCTGGCACTTGGGGCAGCCGATCCCCTGCTCCGGTCCAAGCTCGCTCTCCTTGATGAACAGCCTGATTCTTGCCTGTCCCTTTTCATCCAGAAGGAAGGCCCCGCAAAAGGGACAACAGCCGCTCTCAGGCCCCGGCTTCGACGGCCCGGCTGATTTTTCTTCCGCTATGCCTGCGCCTCCTTTCCCTGCCGGGGGCGCTGCGCTGCCGGCCGCCACGGATTTCAAAAGCGGTCGGTAAGCCGGCATCAGCTTTTTCTGATGACATTCCGGACAAATCTCTCCCTGCATCCCGCAGCAGGTTGGACAGAAGGCTTTGCTGCAGGCGGGACAGAAAAAGCCCCGGTAGAGAAATGGGTCTTTCTTGATCTCTTCGGGGACGGACTCTGAGCCGATGTTGACCACCTGCTTGTAGAGCTGGACCATCTGGATCTGAGGGGGAACGCCGATCTCTTCGAGCGTCTTGCCGCACCGGCCGCAGTTGTAAGCGGGCATAAACCACCTCGTCGCCGCGCGCTATATCACAACCCCGCAAGCTAGCCAAGCCCGGCCTGTTCACAAACTTGGGCGCTTCTTGTGCCAATCGGTGGCGGATTTCGTGGCGCAGGCACTCTTGCCTGCGTCGATGCGTTAGGAAGAGCGCGAACGACGCAGCGAGGAGTCGCTGTGCCACAAGGATTGCAGAGCCCATCTCTTGACGCAGCCAAGAGTGGCTGCCCCACATGGACTATAGGTTCGGGCGCTTCTTGTGCCAGTTGGTGGCGGATTGATAGGCCCGGGCGAGCTCGATGCAAAGATCGTCGCGGAGCGCGTCGGCGACGAACTGGATGCCTGCGGGCAAATTTTTCGAGGTGAAGCCGCAGGGCACCGAGATCGCAGGGAGGCCGGCGACGTTGGACGCGCCGATCACATTACGGAGATCGCCTCCGCCGCCGGGCGGCCTGGCGGGTGCGTCGGCTTTGCCGGGCTGCGCGGCTTTTGCTGGCGCTTCCGCTTTTTGCGGAGCTTCGGCTTTGGCGGGCGCTTTGCCCGGTGGAGTGCCGGCGGGAGGCGCGCCGAAGTCGCGGTCCACAAGGTTCGCGGGGCCATTGCGGCTGGGCGCGACCCAGGCATCGAATTTTTCAAACGTCTTGGCGATCTCGCGTTGCATTTCGACGCGCAGGCGGAAGGCATCGAGGTAATCGGTGGCCGAAATTGTAAGTGCGGCGGCGAGGCCGATCTTCTGCGAGTCGTCGATGAGTTCCTGAAACTTTCCGCTCTCGATGAACGGGCGAAAAATCGAGGCAGCTTCGGCGGTGTAGAGCAGGTTGGCGACGCTGCCGTAGGGATAATCGGGCAGCTCGATTTCTTCGAGCGTGGCGCCGAGCTGCTTCAGAACGTCGAGCGCGGCGGCGAACGCCGCGGCAACTTCCTTGTCGCCGCTGCGTTCCCAGTTCGGCTGAATCAGTGCGAGCTTTTTGCCCGCGAGGGGTTTTTGTCCCTCAGGGGCTGAAGTCCCTGCTTTTTTGGAGCTTCCTACGGCACGGCTGAAGCCGTGCCCTCCCGGAGTCCATTTGAAGGCGCCTTGCGGGTGCGCGGAGGGATCATTCGCATCGGGGCCGGCGATGGCGGCAAGCACCAAACCGCAGTCAACGGCGCTGCGGCACATCGGGCCGAGCTTGTCCATCGTCCAGGAAAGCGCCATGGCGCCGTAGCGGCTCACGCGGCCGTAGGTTGGCCGCAGACCGCTGACGCCGGAAAATGCGCAGGGCGTGATAATCGAGCCGAGTGTCTCCGAGCCGATGGCGAAGCCCACCAGCGCCGAAGGCACCGACGCGCCCGGCCCCGACGAACTGCCGCCCGCCCAGTAGTCGAGGTTGTAAGGGCAGCGCGATGGGCCTTGCAGAGACGCTTTGGCGCCGTTGTAGCCGCCGCCACCCGCCAACTCGATCATGGCCAGCTTCGCGACCAGCACTGCGCCCGCGTCGTGCAGGCGCTTCACCACAGTCGAATCGTAGTCAAACATCTGGTCCTTGAACGGCGGCGCGCCCCACGTGGTCGGATAGCCCTTCGCGGCGAGCAGGTCTTTCACCCCGTAGGGGATGCCGTGCAGCGGCCCGCGGTATTTGCCGGCAAGTATTTCTTTTTCGGCCGCGCGGGCTTCTTCCAACGCGCGCTCACGTGTGATCGTCGCAACGGCACCGAGCTTGGGCCCAAGTTTCTCCAACCGGTCGAGAGACGCCTCGGCCAGCGCGACCGGCGAAATCTTCTTCGCGCGGATCTGCGGCGCCAGCTCTTCCACGGTCATATACAGCACGTCGTCACTAATCATCTTCTCCCCCATTGATTTGGCGACCGTAGGGGCGTGACTTGTCACGCCCGCTTCTCCCAAGATCGAAACGAACAAGGGGCGCGACCCGTTCGGGAAACTCAGGGCAAGCAAGTCGCGCCCCTACAGAGCGGAATCAGGCCTTGCCTCCACGCACCTGGAACACAAATGCGGGCTCCAGGTCATACGGCAGCACGCGGTCGCGGAAGGAGGCGAGCTGGCGATCGCGCCGCTGGACGGATTGCTTCACGCGAGTCTCCTGCTCGGGCGTGAGCTTGACGCGCGGCTCGGGCGGAGGCGGTGACGCGCCCGGTGTTTGCTGCGGCGCCTGTGGCGACGCGTCTGTCGCGACGATGGCCGCCGCGGCCGGAATGAGGGCCGCGCCGCCGGCCAGCTTGGCAAAGTGTCTGCGGGAGATGCGTTTCATCCTTCACCTCTTAGAAGCAAAAAGGCGAAACTCGAAAAGCGAAAAACGAAAATCGGGTAAAACGCTAACCAAGTTTCGGTTTTCGAGCTTCGATTGACGGTTTCTATGGCGCGGAGCATATCGCAGAGGGGCGCAGGCTGAAAAGTCCCGGGCGCGGGGAATCGTCCTCAGGAAGCGCGGCGGTTGAGGGCGGAGAGGTCTTCATTCCACTCGTAAACCGTGGCGGGGAGGCGGAGCTTGTCGGAAATCAATTTGAGTTTGGCCTGGGCCGCGGTGGCGTCGGGCGATTCGAACAGGGTGACGGGCTCGTGGTCGTCGAAGACGAAAGTGAGGGTGCAAGTGCCGCCGGGCTTGCGGCCGTTCGCCGTAATTTCCACGCCGGGAGTGAACTCGATGCCCTGGATGCGCAAGGCGTCGAGCGAGCCGCTCTCGGCGGCCGGAGAAAAGCGCCAGCCTTTCGTCAGCGTGCAGGCGCGCGAGTCGAAATCAATGGTGAGTGATTCCCGCCAAAGCGAGCGCCGGATCGCGATGAAAGTGCACACCACGCCGACCACGAGAAAAATGCAGGCGTAGAGACGATCGGAGGCGTCGGGGAGGAGCCGCAGGCCGACGAAGAGAAAGGCCACGCCGAACAGGAAGAATTTGGCGAGGCCGGAGCGGGGCCGCGTGAGAACGAATTCGCGGTCGGTTGCGCCGGTGAGACGCAGGTCGCTCGAATAAGGCCAGGGCATGGCAGGAAGCATTATAGGCGGAAATGAGAAGCAGTTAGTAGGTTGTAGGTGGTAGGTTGTAGTGACAGCACAAGGAGGGGTCAGGGGCTAGGGGGCAGGGGAGAGGGAAGGTCGAAAACCGAAAACCGAAAACCGAAAACCTCAACACAGAGACCACTGAGGCACAGAGGCGAAGAAGGGCCAGGGATGAGGGGTCAAGGGGAAGCGCAGGTTGTAGGTGGTAGGTTGTAGTTGGCAGAGAAGAACGAGCGTTCAGCGGTCCGAAATCAGCTTTCAGGCCCCAATTCGACCTGCGGCCTTTGACGTTGGACCTTTGACTTTGGACGTTCGATCTGCGACGGGAGGCGATTCGCTACCCTTTTGATCCCGCCGATTTCAATTGACAGGAACAAGGGGAATAGGTAAAATTCTCGATTGCCTGTAAGCCATCCTGCTGGACAGGAGGGGCTGCTCTTTGACAACCGGATGAAACGTGCCAGAACCCGTTCGGTTCTTGGGTGAACCGAGCGACAAAAGTTCGTTTGGAAGGTCTGGTCCCGGTCTTTGACCGGGATTTTGATTTTCCAGACACAGGTTTCAAACGAGAGTTTGATCCTGGCTCAGAGCGAACGCTGGCGGCGTGCTTAACACATGCAAGTCGAACGGGAAATTCTGTAGCAATACAGAGTTTGCCGTGGCGCACGGGTGAGTATCACGTGGGCAACCTGCCCTCTGATGGGGAATAACCCCGCGAAAGCGGGGCTAATACCGCATAAAATTCCGGTGACTGCGGTTGCTGGAATCAAAGTCCGCAAGGACGTCGGAGGAGGGGCCCGCGCCCGATTAGCTAGTTGGCGAGGTAACGGCTCACCAAGGCGATGATCGGTAGCCGGTCTGAGAGGATGGCCGGCCACACTGGAACTGAGACACGGTCCAGACTCCTACGGGAGGCAGCAGTGGGGAATCTTGCGCAATGGGCGAAAGCCTGACGCAGCGACGCCGCGTGGGGGATGAAGCTTTTCGGAGTGTAAACCCCTTTCGACCCGGACGAATTTCCCGCAAGGGAGTTGACGGTACGGGTATAAGAAGCCCCGGCTAACTACGTGCCAGCAGCCGCGGTAAGACGTAGGGGGCCAGCGTTGCTCGGAATTACTGGGCGTAAAGGGTCCGTAGGCGGTGCGGCAAGTCGGGAGTGAAATCCTGGGGCTTAACTCCAGGGCTGCTTCCGAAACTGCTGTGCTAGAGTGCGGGAGAGGCGAGTGGAATTGCGGGTGTAGCGGTGAAATGCGTAGATATCCGCAGGAACACCAGTGGCGAAAGCGGCTCGCTGGACCGCAACTGACGCTGAGGGACGAAAGCTAGGGGAGCAAACAGGATTAGATACCCTGGTAGTCCTAGCCCTAAACCATCAGGACTTGGCGTACATCCCGTTTGGGGTGCGTGCCGTAGCTAACGCGATAAGTCCTGCGCCTGGGGAGTACGGTCGCAAGGCTGAAACTCAAAGGAATTGACGGGGGCCCGCACAAGCGGTGGAACATGTGGTTCAATTCGACGCAACGCGAAGAACCTTACCTGGGCTTGAAGTGCACCGGACCATCCGCCGAAAGGTGGACTTCCCGCAAGGGACTGGTGTAGAGGTGCTGCATGGCTGTCGTCAGCTCGTGCCGTGAGGTGTTGGGTTAAGTCCCGCAACGAGCGCAACCCTTATCCTTAGTTGCCACCCGCAAGGGGGAACTCTAAGGGGACTGCTCCGGATAACGGAGAGGAAGGTGGGGATGACGTCAAGTCAGCACGGCCTTTATGTCCAGGGCTACACACGTGTTACAATGCGCGCTACAGAGCGTCGCGAACCCGCGAGGGGGAGCTAATCGCAAAAAAGCGCGCTCAGTTCGGATTGTAGTCTGCAACTCGACTACATGAAGCTGGAATCGCTAGTAATGGCGTATCAGAACGACGCCGTGAATACGTTCCCGGGCCTTGTACACACCGCCCGTCACATCACGAAAGTGGGCTGTACTAGAAGTCGCCACGCCAACCGCAAGGGGGCAAGCGCCCAAGGTATGGCTCATGATTGGGGTGAAGTCGTAACAAGGTAGCCGTAGGAGAACCTGCGGCTGGATCACCTCCTTTCTAAAGAAATCGGCAGAACACCCTGAGAGTGTATGCAGGGGAAGCTGCCCAACTCCGAGTCCCGAAGCTTCGGGATTCGTGGGCGTCGTGGTCCTCACGACCACGACAACTCGGCTCACTCAGCCGAACCCTTCGTCCCGACACAGTCGGGACTCAGGGTAAACGGGTTCTGACAGGTTTCATGAATGGCTTCGCGCCAGCGAAGCCATTCACCCTGAGCGCTGTTCGCGAAGGGTCCGCTTGTCATTGAGCATTCAGGCATTGAGGGCGATTCGCGCCAGCGAGTCGCCCTTTTTAATTTGGCAGCGTTGTGGGTAGCGCTGCCGTCCCGGCGGTGGTTTTCGTCGAGAAGGGATTTACCGGCAAGATGGCGGCGCTGCGATGGCGGCGTAAAGCCGGCGCTACAGATTCGAAAGGCGAAAAGCGAAAAACGAAAAACCAAAACCGCAATAGCAGCGGCGGCCAGCTCCGCGCCCGATTGTGACACCTGCCGAACCCCTGAGATCCGTCAACCGACAGAAAGCGTCGGGTTCGGGATGACAAGCAAAACAGCCGGTTTCCCGACGAGGGCGGGATGAATTCCGACCGGCGGCACGAGGACGATGCGGGGACACGAGGCGAGGTCCTATCCTCCGCAATCGTTCGGCTGCATTCTTACCAGACGTTCAGCCGCACGACACCTCCACCAACTGTCCCCGGTGAGTGATGTCGGGCTCGAAACCGGGAAATGCCTTTTCACGAACCTGATTCGGCGCTCGCTGCAAAAAGTAATGGATCTTAACCGGCGCCAGGCGGTGCAACACCTTGCCCGTATAAGTGGGAGCGTCCGATCCCACGCCGAAACCCAGCCCTCCCGCTTTCTCATATTCTTTTTCCGTAAGCTGATAGCAGCGCTTCCCCGACGTGTCGATCAAGTAGGTCCACGATGGCGGCTGCGGCATGTTTTCGATGTGCAGGACCGAGCCGTACAAGTCATTCTTGCGCGCGGCCAGCTCGAGGGGAATCGTCCCAATGGGCTGGCCGTTGAGTTTCAGCGTATTCCCCTCGGCACAGTCGGGTGCCAGAAGCTCGACCTTCGTACTTGCATTGGCGGCCACTACCGCGGCGCTCTGCCCCAACTCCAGTCTGGCCTCGCCTCCCAAGCGATTGTCCACGAAAAACTCCACGTGCCGGACAGGCACGCCGACGCTGGCCATGCGCGCCGCAACCATGAGTTTCTGGCCTTTTCCACCATTCGCTTGCGGCCCACCGGCGGACCAGTCCAAGGAAACCGTCTTCTCCTTCCAACCGCATGGGGTCAGCACCTGGCCGGTGATACGCGGACGCTCACCGGACGAGTTCACGCGTCGCAACGCCACAGGGAGTTCCACCTCGCGGGAAGCACCATAGGCGGGCGGGAGCCAACTCTCGGCCATCTCCGGCGCCATCGCCAGCATTGACAGCATCGCGACCCGGTTTTCCTGCGTGAAAGTCTCGGGAATCTCCGGCGCGGTTTTGGAGAACAGTTCCGGGGAGCCCATCTCGGCAAGTGGCCGACCGTCGATCAAGAACCGACCGGGGACCGGCGGCCAGAGGTGTGTCTTGTAGGTCATCTGAAACGTGACCAACTGCGTGCGGTTTCTCCACCACCGGTAGACGAAAAACCCAGTCGCACCCAAAATCGCGATTGCGGCCAGCACGGAAATAGTCCTGCGCATGGGCACCTCCGGGAGCGGCGTTTCACCCGCACTTCTATCAAGGGCGGGCCGCCAATACAACCGCCAATGCGCACCTATTCTCCTTCATTTCGGCAATAGGCAAAGAACGGGATGTGCAGGTGTCTCGCCCGAAATTGAGGGCCGAGAGCCGACCCGCCGCTCAAGTGTCGTGGGTGACGGTTGGCAAGGAGTCAGGCGATGACCTGCGCACAGACAGATACCCCCAAGGAAACGAGTGCGGGGCGTTGCCTCCTCACTCGTACCGCAGGGCGACCAAGGGATCGACGCGCATGGCGCGGCGCGCGGGAACGATGCACGCCACCAGAGCCACCAGCGCCAGCAGCGCGGCGACCGCGACAAACGTCAGCGGGTCGCGCGGGGCGACGTTGAACAGCATCCCTCGCAGAAAACGCGTCAGCCAGAAGGCTCCACCGAGGCCGATGGCGATGCCGATGCCGGTGAGTATGAGTCCGCGGGTCACCACGAGTTTCATCACCTGCGCGGGCTGCGCGCCAAGCGGATGGCGCTGCGGTGGGCGAAGGAACGCCTTGGCCGACCGCGTCCTAGGGGACCAGCACATGAAAACACCTGCACCCTTGTGAAGAATGGAGCTAAGATGCGCAACAGGTACTACCGGGAAAGAGGCGACAAGAAGCGACAGGAACGACCGCCGCCCCGACAATCAGGGTAAGTCACAGCCCAAGAGCAGACTTCAGCTAGGGGAGAAGCTT
>Ga0315268_10002932_pt1 | contig 18970 bp, 15 predicted proteins | sample C1_top_MG_FD_204535 | JGI IMG/M metagenome (GOLD analysis project Ga0315268, IMG submission 204535) | Sediment microbial communities from Yellowstone Lake, YNP, Wyoming, USA - C1_top | ecosystem: Environmental > Aquatic > Freshwater > Lake > Sediment | place: USA: Wyoming | collected 2017-08-01
TATAGCCACTCCTTCTCGGTCAACAGTTTTCTCCGGCTCACGTCTTCAAAAACCAGATCATAGTGCTTTATCGGATTATCTCTGGCAAGCACTTTTCCCGCATTCATTGTCCCACCGCACTTGGGGCACTTTCTTGCTTCGCCTTCATCCATGGTTCAGTCTCTTCTCTTTGCCGTTTCTCCTTTCAGAACCTGCAACGTGGGTACGTGTAAGATTGTCTAAGAAGTTAAATTTAGCGCTTGTGGAAGGCTTCTTTTCTGCCTACGTCGCCGACTTCCTTGCTACTGCAGAAATTGCGATGTAGACTGTCTTGTCATCTAGTTGCGATTCATGCCATTCTGCCTTGACTTTCACGCGGTTACCGTGCATTTGTACGCTCTTTGTGCGCACAAGTTCTTCCATCTCCTTCAAGTAAGGCTGCAGCAATCTAACGCTTTCATCATCCAGCTCAGCCAAGTAAACAGCATCCAAAACATCGGTAGGCATGTAGCCCAATTCCTTTCTCAACGCTTGTACTCTTCGGGCCAAGTCTCGCATCAATCCTTCGCCCAGCAGCCCCTCATCACGGTGAGCGTCCAAGAAGACTCGGACAACGCCTTCAGAAGCTGAAGTCCATCCTTCCGCTGTTGCCTGCTTTGGCGCTTCGCGAGCGTATTCAACGGCCTTTACGTTTGCCAGTTCAAGGAAAAGTCCTTCAACGCTTTTCAGTGCACCGCAAGTCTCTTCTGGAGCCGTAACAACCATTTTGCTAAGGGGCCACCGTCTCTTCATCTTAACGTTCTGTCTCGCGGCGTAAACTAATGAAACGGTTTTGAACAGTGTCTGGAAGCCTTCTTCCACCGCTTTGTCTCGCAGTTTCGCGTCAGGTTCTGGCCATTTTTCCAGATTTGCTGATTCAGGCAACGTTGGGTCTAGTCTGCGATAGACCTTTTGAAAGAGTGCCTCGCTCAGATGGGGCGTGACAGGGTTAAACAGTAGAGTGATTGTTTTGAGGACGTGCCACAGTATCGCGTACACAGCCAGCCTTCTGCCGAGCGTTTCTGGGTCGTCTGTCCAAAGCTCCTTGCGCACCATGGGCACATAGAGTCGGCTCAAATCCTCTATGACAAAATTCTCCAACGTTGCCAGTGCCAGATTGAATTCGCATGTTTCCAGTTCAGCTGTATACGTTTCTATCGTTCCCTGAAGCCTGGAGAGAAGCCAAAGGTCTGGGTTTGTGAGATGTTTTTCGTGTTTTGCCCATTCAAGCGTGTGTTTCTCAGGGTTGAAGTTGTCAAATTCAGAGTTTTGCACAAAGAATCTGCTCAAGTGGTACAGGGTAGATAGCACTTGGTATGGTCTGCGGCTCAGTTCCTGCGGATCAAAATCGTTAGGGTCAATGGGCGGGCACTTTCGCAGCACGTAGAATCTGAAGACGTCGGCGGAGTACTTTTCCAGAGTCTTGTTGGCCTCTATCACGTTTCCAAGGCTTTTGCTCATTTTCCTGCCCTTTGCGTCCTGGGTCAGACCTTGCAGTAGGAAGGCCTTGTAGGGCGATTCTGCTTTTCCTGTCAGTATGACGTATTCCAAAAGAAGCGTGTTGGCCCATCCTCTTGTCTGGTCCATGGCTTCAGTTAGGTAATCGACTGGCACGTATCTCTCGAATTCCCTGTCAGTAAATCTGGCGTAAGGCGCGGCTCCGCTGTTGTGCCACGCGTCAAGCACGAAGTCTTCTCTGCGCATTTTTGCTCCGCATTTTTCGCATTTCAGAGTGATCCGATCCACCCAAGGTTTGTGCAATTCAAAATCTGAATTTGGCTTTTCTTGGGCTTTTTCGAGGAGCTCCTTCTTGCTGGCTACAGGCGTCTTTGCTCCGCATTTTTCGCATTTCCAAATCGGCAAGGGGGCTCCCCAGACGCGTTCTCTCGATATGCACCACGGCTTGCCTTCTTTCAGGAAAGATATGAACCGGTTCTTCGGACTTTCATAGAAATAGTTCACTTTTTCCGCGGCTTCCAAGACCTTTGAGTTGATCTTATCGGTTCTCAGGAAGTACTCCTTCCTAGCCAGCCAAACCAGCTTGTGATGCGATCGCCAGCACGTTGGATACTCATGCTTCAACGTTTCAGCTGAAACCAGCAAACCTCTCTTCCGCAACTCTTCAACAACCATTGCGTCGGCGTCTCTTGCAAATCTGCCTTTGAATACGCCAGCGTCGTCCGTGAACTTGACTTCATCGTCATACGGTGCGAAGATCGGCACGCCTCGCCTTTGGGCGGCAAAAAAGTCTTCTTCGCCATTTCCAGGTGATTGATGCACGACTCCTGTCGCAGTGTTCACGTCCACGAAGTCCTCGCATATAACCTTGTGCACAAGCGGATGCTTCTGTTCCAATTCCGCCTGTTTCGGGACAATGTCTTTGAAGGGATAATCGTACTTCGTGCCTTCCAAATCCTTTCCTTTGACCGTTCCTGTTGTCTCATATTTTTCTATGCCCAGTTCTTGCATGACCGGCTGGACGCGTTGGGTCACGAGGATCCATTTTTCATTGTTGACCTTTACTTTCGCGTATTCTGCATCTGGGTGCACTGCCAGCATCGTGTCAGTTATTAGCGTGAAGGGCATGGTCGTCCACACAAGGAAATATTCATCTTGTTTGCCAGCCAGTTTGAATTTGAAGTACAGGCTGGGGTCTTCGACCATTTTGTAGGCTCCTTCGTAGCCGACTTCTGCGCTGCTCAGGCTTGTTTGGCAGCCTGGGCAGTAGGCGACCACGTAGTGTCCTTCCTCCAACAGGTCTTGGTCCCAAGCACGCTTGAGGATTTGCCATTCTCTTTCGATGTACTCGTCCTTGTAGGTCCAATAAGCCTTATCATGATTTATGAATACGGCCAATTTCCGGTCGACTTCCACCCACATTGCGTGGTATTTCATGATGGCCTTCTTGCATTCTTGGATGAAGCGTTCCATCCCCACTCCTTCGAGAAGCTCCCGCTTGTTCTTGACGCCCAGCTGCCTTTCAACTTCCAGCTCTACTGGCAAGCCTTGGCAGTCCCATCCTGCCCAGAAAGGCACGTAGTAACCTTGCATGCTTTTCCAACGATAACGCAAGTCCTTCATGACTCGACCCCGTGCATGCCCAACGTGCGGTATGCCGTTGAGCGTAGGTGGGCCCTCAACGAAGCCTAAAACGCCGATGTTGCTTTCTTCTTTTGTTTGCGTTAGTTTGGCTTGAGTTTGGTTTCTCTGCCAGAATTCGCGGATTTCTTGTTCAAGTTCAAGCGGGCGGTAATCTATCTTGAGGCCGTCTTGAGAATTAGTTTTGAATTTGGCGGTCACCTTGCATCACATTGCACCCGCAAATACTCAGAAGTAGCATCAGCAAAATATAACCTTTTTGAATCGCAATCGCATAGACGTGCAGGAGAGCGGAGTGACTCGTTACAGTGGTATCTTTTTGCCGTCAAAATCTCGCTTGGAGACGCCGAACTCGTTTCTGACTCCGGGGAGCTGTTCTTTCGTGAATATTGGTCCGTCTCTGCAGACGCGGTATCTACCGATTGTGCAGTTGCCGCATAAGCCTATGGCGCAGCGCATCAGGCGTTCAAGACTTATCTCAAGATTGGTCTTGTGTTTTTCTGCTAATTCGAGCACTTTTGCCAACATTCGTTCAGGTCCGCAGGCGTAAATAATGTCAGACTTCTCTTTGTCCAGAATTTGCTCCAGTGGTTCTGTGCACAAGCCTGTGATGCCGCAGCTGCCATCTTCCGTCGAAGTGACAACCCGCATCTTTTCTTTCTTGAACTTTCCCAACTCGCTCATGAACAATAGTTCATTCTTTGTCTTGGCGCCTTGCACAAAAACCAACGACTCGACCTTCGACTCAACCCTTTTTGCAAGAAACAAGAGCGGAACCGTGCCCGTGCCACCTGTAACCATCAACACTCGTCCTCGCGGTAGGGCAAAGCTGTTGCCAAAAGGCCCACGGACGCCAATCACGTCGCCAACTTTTTTCTGATGCAATGCTTCGGTCGCTTCGCCAACTTTCTTAACAGCAACTGAAATTGTCCCGTCCGTACGTGCATCCAAGATGCCCAGAGGGATTTCATCCACGCCTGGAATCCAAAGCATCAAGAACTGTCCAGGCTTCGCTTCTGCGCATTCTTCGTCTTTGAAGATGAAGGTCTTAACGGTTGGGCTTTCAGTTTTCACGCTCAGTATAGGCGTGGTTCTCAACTGATTAGCTTCGGTGCGATAGCCCGACAATTTCCTTCACGCTCCTGAACCCCTTCTTCCTCAAGTACGCATCCACGCCCTCTGCAATTGATTGGAAAACGTTCGGTCCGCTAGTGGCTACCGCGGTGCCAATCTGAACTGCAGACGCTCCGGCCAAAAGAAATTCCACGGCGTCACGCCAATCAGTTATGCCTCCGCACCCTACTATTGGCACTTCTACTCGTTCATAGACGTCATAGACGCACCTGAGCGCTATGGGCTTCACTGCCGGTCCTGAAAGCCCACCAACTCTGTTGGCTAAGATCGGCATGGCTGTTTCCGCGTCTATGGCCATGGCTTTAACCGTGTTGATGACCGTTAAGCCGTCTGCACCAGCCTTCGCTGCTGCCTGTGCAATAGCGGCGATGCTTGTCACGTTTGGGGATAGCTTGACAAACACTGGTTTGCCAACCCAAGCCTTGACCTTCCTGACAACTTCCGCCACGATCTCCGGATCTTGCCCGATCTCCGAACCAGTCTCCTTCACATGCGGGCAGGAAACATTGAGCTCAACCGCATCAGCGCCAGCATTCACGGCTTTTGCCGATACTTGTGCGTATTCCCCCGCCGAAAAACCATAGACGCTCACGATCAAGGGCACTTTCAGAACGCTTCTTGCTTTGCATATCTCTTCGGCAAACTCGTCAATTCCAGGGTTGGGCAGCCCCATGGCGTTAATTAAGCCGCAACTGGTCTGAACGACTGTGGGGTTGGCGTAGCCTTTTCGAGGCTTTAGTCCGATGGATTTGGTAACTACCGCACCTGCACCGCCCTCAGCGATGCTTTCCATGGTCTCCGCGGAATAGCCTAATATTCCAGAGGCCAGCATCGTCGGATTGGTGAATTTGAGACCGGCTAGAGTGACGCTTAGCCTATTCTCTTTCAACAGATATTCGCCTTAGACAGTTTTCAAAGTTTCAGCTTATAATAGTTCTCCTGACGTAGCATTGAAATCTGAGAAAGGGCATGTGTGTGCAAGGTTTATCTTGTCAGGCAGTTTTCGGCGGTCTTGGGTTTTTCATCAGAAGCGCCAGAACAACTGCGACAAGTAGAAGCCCCGCTGTCACATAGAATCCTTGAACGTACGTTGCATATGTGGGCATCGCGCCGAGGATGAATGCCATTATCATCGGACAGACTACTCCTCCTACGCCGTAGGCGCTCAGGTACATGCCATAGTTTGGTCCTAGGTTGTTTGTGCCGAAGAAGTAGCAGGCAAGTGCGGGCATAACGGAAAGGTATGCGCCGAAGGTCGCGGCGAACAGTATTATCGCCAGATAAAGAACAGGTGCTGACGTTGCGTACGGAAACAGTATCACTAGGCACAGTAGCTGGATTCCTTGCATGATGAGCAGAGTGTTTCTTGGGCCTATTCTGTCGCAGACTGATCCGAAGAATGGTCTGCCTCCGGCGTTTGCCACTGCTAGAACGGAGACTGCTAGAGTCGTGAGCCATGTCATGTCTCCTGTTAAGCCTGTCACGGTTGTGGCTATTTGTTTTGCATTTCCAATGACCATTAGCCCTGCCCCTGCACCGATTAGGAATATGAACCATGTCAAGTAGAACGTGCTGGTTCTCACCATTTGGTTGCTGGTGAACTCTATTGCTGACGGGCACCAGGGCTTGGGCGAGGCGGAAGCGGTCGACGGGGCTTTCCATTCCGCGGAGGGAAATCGCATGAAGAGTCCCAGAAGTGAAAGGAGGACGAGAAAGACTATGCCTAAGGCGAGGAAAGTGTAGGGCAATCCTAGCATGGAAATCATTGCGGAGACTGCTGGCGCAGTGACCAAGGCTGACAGGCCGAAACCCATCACCGTCAATCCTAATGCTAAGCCTCTTTTGTCAGGGAACCATCTTCCCACCACGGCTATTGGCGGATTGTAAGCGAACCCGCAGCCCGTGCCTGCGACGAGTCCGAATGCTAAGATAGTGATCCATAGGGAAGATTCTGGAAACATGGCAATGCTGTAGCACAGTAGATATCCCACGCTGAGCAGGCCCGCACCGATGAGCGCGGGGCGTCTTGGGCCGACTTTTCCTATCATTCTCCCTGAAAAAGCGAAGCTGACGCCGAATGCTAGGAGGAAAACGCTGAAGGGAATCACCGACTGCCAAGCAGGCAGCTTGAACAATCCATTCTTATCCTCTAATGCTGGTCTGAAAACGCTCCACGCGTAGATCGTGCCCAGACACAGGTTTATGATGAAGCCGGCGATGACGAGGATCCATCTGCTTGAATTCTTTTCTGTTGTCATAATGATGCCCACATTTTGATTGATGCGGATAGAAGTGCCTAAGCGCTCACAACATATTTAGTTTTTGTCTTGACAGCGGAAAGAATTGAAGGAGACAAAGTCCTTATACTGCGTAAGTTTTTATTAACAGCGAACCTAGGAATACTAAACGCTGGGATGCTTAGATGAAGGTAACGATAATTGAGAGTTCGTTTGGGCTATTGGCTTTCGACGAAGCAAGCAAGCCTGTGAGCAAGTTCTTGTTTCCTAAGAAGCCGCAGACTGCGGCAGGAATTCTTGCAAAGATCGAGGCTGGGAAGCTGACGGAAGAAGTCTCTAGCTTGGTTAATGCGCTTGTGGAAAAGGGGTACGATTTTTTTGTTTTTGAGAATGCGCTTCTCGCAAAGGAAGTTCAAGAGAAGATGCACGTGAAAGTTGAGGTTTCTAAGCCTTCTGAGGCTGGGGAACTGTTTCGCTCGAAGCCTGAACAGCTTGCGGTCGAATCAGGTTTTATGAAGGATGCTGACGAGTTTGGGCTGTGGATGCACAGCGTTGCCATGGAAGTCACCAAATCGCGAGTCAAAGGAGCGGTTGAGAAGAGAGATTTGGTCGTGGCTCAGGCAATTCAGACGCTGGACGAGCTGGACAGGACGATAAACATGCTCATGGCGCGAGTAAGAGAGTGGTACGGCATACATTTTCCAGAGCTTGACCGCTTGCTTGAGAAACATGAAACGTACGCGCGGCTGGTGGTCAAGCTGGGAAGCAAGGGTAATTTCACGGTGGAAGGGCTTGTGAAGGAGGAGGTTCCGGCGTCCAAGGCTGAAGGCATAGCTAAGGTGGCTGAGAAATCAATGGGCGCGGACCTTGCCGAAGCGGATTTGGCCCAGATTCAGGCATTGTGTAAGGAAATCACTAATCTGTATCAATTGCGGCAGGACTTGGAGAAGTATCTGGACGGGACCATGGAGGAAGTTGCGCCGAACATGAAGTTTCTTGTAGGTTCTCTTTTGGGTGCGCGGTTGATAGCTGTTTCTGGAGGCTTGACGAATCTTGCCAAGAGGCCTGCGAGCACCATTCAAGTCTTGGGCGCGGAAAAGGCGTTGTTTCGTTCGTTGAAGACTGGGACGAGGCCGCCGAAGCATGGTTTGATTTTTCAGCACACGGTCATTCACGATGGCAAGCGATGGCAGAGAGGGAAGATTGCTCGGGCTTTGGCTGGGAAACTGGCAATTGCTGCTAGGGCGGATGCTTTTGGGGGAAGACATATTGGGGAAGAGTTGAAGGTTAACTTTGACAAGAGGCTTGAGGAGATTCGGCAGAAGTACGATCAGCCTCCGCCGATGCCGCCCGTGCAACCTAAGCGTGAGCGTCCGCGGAATGAAAGGTTCAGGAATGATAAGAAGTGGAGAAAACACCGACGTGAACGTTAGAGTCAAACCTCATCCCCAGTTTCCTGCGATATTTCAAGTGACTTTTGAGGATGGGGCGCAGAGGCTGGCGACGAGGAATCTGTGTCTTGGAAGGAATGTTTACGGTGAAAGGCTTGTAAGGTTTGAGGGCGTGGAATATCGGGTTTGGGACGCTTTCAGGAGCAAGCTGGCGGCTGCAGTTTTGAAAGGGTTAAAGGCAGTTCCAATAGTGCCCGGTGATTCTGTGCTTTATCTCGGAGCAGCTTCGGGGACGACTCCGAGCCACGTTTCAGACATGGTCGGCGAGAAAGGGCATGTCTACTGTGTGGAGTTTGCTTCTAGGTCAATCAGGGATTTGGTTGACAACGTTTGTGCTTATAGGCTGAATATGGTGCCGATTCTTGAGGATGCCCGCTTTCCGGAGAAATATGCAATGTTTGTGCGCGGGAAGGTTGATGATGTCTACTGTGACATTGCTCAGCCTGAGCAGGCGAAGATTTTGGCGGACAATGCTGACGTGTTTTTGAAGGCTGGTGGCTGGATAATGTTGGCTGTTAAGGCTCAAAGCATAGACGTGACGAAGGACCCGTCAGAAGTTTACAAGGGCGAAGTGCGCGTTTTGAAAAGTCGCGGCTTCAACGTTGAAGAGGTCGTGCATTTGGAGCCATATGACAAGGCCCACGCCATGATACTGGCACAGAGATAAATGAATCACAGATAAGAGATTCAATTTACGCTTTGGATTTGTGACGTATGTCGGCGTGTCGTCTGGAGCGCGCGCGCTAACGTATCCATTTGTCGCAGAATGCCTAGTTAGCTCTTTATGGTTCCTTCGCTTCGCCCATTAACACGTTTTTGCTTCGTCGAGACGCTTCATTTCAGTTACATTTCCAGGGTTCGTTTTTTGCCGCCGAGTCTAGCGCAAGTCCACAACTTCGTTCTTAAACTTTTTGAAATATCTCAGAATAGAACTCAGGGTATAGTTTATATCTGACAATCGAATGCATGTTCTACGTGACGGTTCTATGGCTTACGGAGAGGGGGAGAAGCTGAAAGCCGCAGAATCCATGCTCAGAGAAGCTGGCTTCGTTGTTTCTCAGACCTGCTGTTCCCGTCCAAGCTGTTTTGACTTTGCAGCTCGAAAAAGCCGGGCCTTGGTTTTCATCAAGATTCAGCCGGACATAGGAAGTCTTTCAGCCAACGATTTGCAGGAGCTGAGAGCCATATCTGAAAGCTTTGCAGCTGCATCCTTACTCATAGGCGAAGAAACGCGTGAAAGGCCCTTGGAAGATGACACGGTGTACACGCGGCACAATGTTTTGGCTGTCACTCCTAAGACGTTTGAGAACGTTGTCGTTCATAATATTCCTCCTCTGATTCAGGCCAGTCCCGGAGGCTATTACGTCGAAGTTGACGGTGAGGCGCTGAAGCGGAGGAGGCAGGAGCTGGGCTTGTCTGTTGGCGACATGGCTGACATGATAAGCACGTCTCGGAGAACGGTCTACGGTTATGAACGAGGAATGGCTAAGGCTTCAGTGACCGCTGCCTACAACATGATTTGGGCGTTAGGAATTCCCGTTGCCAAGCCGATGAACATACTTGAAGCTCCGAGGTCTCAGCACAAATATTGCATATTGACCACGGCCAAGCGCGTGTTTGCCAAGAACAGGCTTCTGCAAAAAATCTTCAAAAAGTTCTCCCGTTGCCACATTACAACAGTCAAAAAGGCTCCTTTCGATTTTGTCATCGGTGTCCCCGAAGAGAAAGTGCGCATAATCGGCGGAGTAGCAAACGGCAAGGAACTTGAGCTAGGCAAGAGAGTGGACGAGATTCTGAGCGTCAGCCACATCCTTCAGGCTCACCCGATCCTGATAACTGAGCATGACGAATCGATGGGGAAAGACATTCACTGCATCAGCAGCGAAGAGGTGTCGAGGCTCAGAAGTCCAGAAGATTTGATTGCAAGCGTCAGATGAGCCTTGCTTGGCGTGAGCCTTTTCCGTCTCTTACCTTTTTAGCCGGCTTCCAAGATTTTCTGACGTAATCAGGATATTCGTCGAGCTTTTGACAGCATTTTTCAAGAAAATCCATGGTTCTTGGGTCTGACGGGTAGCCTGAACCGAAGTCTCCCACGGTCTTAGCTAGCTCCGCGATGGCGTGGTCTCTTTCCGTTTTAGCGATGATTGAGGCGGCTGAAACAACTGGATAGTTGCGGTCTGCCTTGTGTTCAGAGATGATCTCTGGCTTGTAGGTCAGACATTCCAAGATGTCATGTTTGAACCGTTCTTCAAGCACGTCAGACGCGTCCACGTACACCTTGTCAGGCTTGAGTGCTTCGATGACTTTGGCCATGGTCTGGGCTTCAAGATAGTTCAGCTTGTGAAGCTTCCTGCCGCTGTTGACCACGATGTCGATTTCCTTCGGAGACAGTTTCACCACGTCGTATTTTTGCACCATTTTCTTGACTTCTACTGCAAGCACCTCTCGCTTGTGAGGAGACAGAAGCTTTGAGTCCTTGACGCCCAGTTCTTTAAGCCTCAACAAATCCTCGTCCCTGACCAAGACTCCTGCAATCACAAGAGGTCCTATGACGGAGCCGCGTCCTGCGTCGTCTACGCCTGCGATTAACATTCTTGGCGATCGCCTTGCTTGAAGAGGGTTATTTGATGGTTCAAAGCTATAACATTTTATTACGCTGGTCAAAAACCCTTGTGGTATTGGATGAAGATGTGGCCTAGAACGGGCTTGCTCCCCACTGCCTACCGCCTCCTCTATATAGATTGAATTTGCCATTGGAATGATGGCTTCACTGTTCTGTTTGTCAAGCCTGTTGTTGGGAGGCGTTGGCCTCAGCTATTATGATTTCGTGAATGTTGTCTCTGTTCTGATACGTGATCACGTGCACTTCTGCGTCTTCCCTAGCCTTCACATTGTCAATCAAATGGTCCCTCGCTTTCAGGTGAACTACACCGACCACGAGCTTTCTGCTTTCAACGGCCTTCAGCACGGCTTCTTTGAACCTTTGAGAAAACAGTTCCATCGGTCCAATCTCATCAATGGCAACCACATTACATTCTTCAACAGCATTGGCTATTGCCGCAGCGCCTATGTTGTCAAGGTCATTCAGATTCACACGGTATCTGCCAATCTGCGGGCCGCTTTTCTGATTCACGTGCGCTAGCCATCCGCGTTTTCCAGTGTTCAAGTCCAAAATTTCAAAGCCAACTCGGCTGTCACCTGAGCGGATCTCGCGGCTCACCATCCCGCCTACGCTGTGGCCCTTGGTCTTCAAAGCCTCAACCACCTTGAGCAAGACCGTTGTCTTCCCCACGCTCGGACTGCCAGTAAGGAGTAAGATGCGTTTTTTCAACCGTGTTTCCTGCCTGAACCAGAAGTCTAATATCGTTCTGGATAAAGATTTTCTCACACTTCAATCCAGGAAAGAAATCACTCTATGCCCGCTGAAGCTTTCAAACCGGACTTTCCGACGGAGACCGTAAAGGAAGGTAAAGTCAAAATCCTAGCCCCCAAACTCAAAGCCTACACCACGCAGCCCTCGGACTACGCGCCTTCGAAGGCTCCGGTTTTCTACAATCCAGTCATGGAATTGAACCGTGACCTTGCCGTCTTAGCTCTTCAAGCATACCAACGAATGGTCAGACACGCAATCACAGTATGCGAACCGCTGACCGCCTCTGGGTTCAGGGGAATACGATTTGCAGCAGAAGTTGACGGCATCAAGAAAGTCGTGATAAACGACATCAACGAACAGGCCTACCAATTGGCGCGTTACAACGTGCAGTTCAACGGGCTTGGCAAGATAATTGCGGTGAAGAATGAGGAAGCAAACATGCTTCTGGCCAAGCACAGCGCGCCTCATAAGCGATTTGACGCCATTGACATCGACCCTTTCGGCTCGCCAGTGCATTTCATAGACTCAGCCATCCGAGCGCTGCGCAATGACGGCTTGTTGGCTTTGACGGCGACGGACATGGCGCCACTCTGCGGAGTCCACCCAAGAGCGTGCATCAGAAAATACGGCGGCAGACCACTGCGAACCGAATACTGCCACGAACTTGCGATAAGGCTTCTGGCCGGATGCCTAGCCACAATGACCGCAAAACATGAAATAGGCATAACACCCGTCTTCAGCCACCAGTCAGAACACTACATCAGGCTTTACGTGACCACAAAGTATGGGGCAAAAAACGCTGACGAAAGCCTAAAGGACATGGGTTACGTTCTGCACTGTTTCAAATGCCTCCACAGAGAAACCGCAAAAGGACTGTTTGCCGTTAAGCGTTCTGAGATCTGTAGCGAATGCGGAGCTGAACTAGGCTTTGCTGGGCCGTTATGGGTTGGCAAACTATTTGATGCTGAATTTTGCGATCTAATGATGAGGGAAGCTGAAAAACGCAAATTTAGGTTCGGAGAAAGAATCAGAAAGATGCTGACACTGATCAGAACCGAGGCTGACGCTCCACTTTCATATTACGTGGTTGATAAACTGTCTGATTCTCTGAATCTGCCTGTTCCATCAGTCAGAAAGGTGGCTGAAGCCTTGAGAAAGGAAGGGTTCCAAGTCTGTTTCACGCACTTCAACGCCAGAGGAATAAGGTCAAACGTGCCGGCAGCAAAGATTAGAGAAATTGTATCTAGATTGATAAGCGATAAGTCTTAAATACGGTTAGGTCCTAAAACTGACACTTTAGGTGACAAAATTGAACAAGAAAATTCTGCTATTATTGATAGCCACTGTTTCCGTGCTGATGGTAGCATCTCTGGTCAACGCGCAACCGTCTCAACCGTTGACAGTCTGGACTGACAAGCAAGAATATGGTTCAGGAGAAACTGGAACCCTATCCTTTGTCTTCGTGAACTTGATGGGCAAGGCAGTAACCATAAAGAAAATCACATTCGTCTATGAGGAATGGAGCGCGTACCGAGACAACCAGTGGGAAGGAAACCAAACCATGGAAGTCAACCAAGCCATCATCGCCAAGGGCGTATACGCAAACAGCACCAAATTCACGGTGCCGTCTGACGGTAGAGCCAAGACCACAGCCGTGTTCATCACGATACAGACAGAAGAATTCGGAGACCTCCACTATTCATTTTCTCCAGTCTCTGTTCTGCAATCCTCGAGATACATGGATCAAATAGTCATGCTTTTCACAGTCCAAATACTGGCCATAGGCATTGCTGCAGCTGCAATCGCGATAACAATTTTCCTCTCCGCACGTAGACCATCAGTAGTGTGGAAAACCGAAGAAGAAAGCAAATAGTCTCCCTCCCTTTTTCCTCCATTTTTCCATTCTTGCCCGAGCATTGTGTCTGTCAAAAAATGTCCTCACAAATTGTATTTACCGATTGAACACGACCCAATATGAGGGAAGCAAAATTGAAGAAATTGATTCCTGCCCTAGTTTTGATAGTTCTCACATTGAACGCTCTCACACTAATTCTCAATGTCCATCTAGCCAGATCGGATGCTGGAACAAGACTAGTGATGACTCCACAGACCAACACCTACTACGCCAATCAAACTGCTTCGGGACACGTTTTCGTACTCAACATAACAGTCATCAACATAACAAGTCTAGCCACTTGGCAAGTTGAAATCGCATGGAACCAGTCACTACTGAGCTTCGTCAACATGACCATCCCCACAGACAACGTTTTCGCAGGACAATCTCCATTCGTAGTCGGCCCAGACGCATCAACTCCAGGCAAAGTCGTCTACGGAGCCACTCTGTTCAGTGGAACGCCGTTCACGGGCACAGGAAGATTGTGTCAACTGGCACTAAACATAACTGCGGATCCAGATCAAACCGCAACGTGCAACATTTCATTCTCACGAGTGAGACCCCCGCCACCGAACACCGCACAAACATTCCTGCTTGACGAGAATAGCAACGACATATTCTTCAACGCAGAGGACGGAAACTTTACTTACGTAGGACTGACCTCACCGCCCGTTCAGATCGCGGAGCTGAGTATCCTTCCAGAAAACAACACGTTCCGCGGCAATGAAACCCCAATCGGAAGTACGTTCACCGTGAACGTCACGGTCACTAACGTCACAAAGTTTGCGACTTGGCAAGTGGGCATAATGTGGAACGAATCGCTACTAAGCTACGTCAACGTCACCGTGCCCTCAAGCAACGTATTCGCAGGCCAGAACACCACGAGTTCTCCACCGGATACGTCAATACCGGGCAAAGTTGTATTCGGATCCAGCTTGAATGGCGGAAGCCCATTTAACGGCAGCGGGATCCTATGCCAATTAACCCTGAACATAACAGCACAATCACCCATACCCGTTTCATGTGACACTTCATTTTTCGACTTCGCGCCATCCAACTCAAGCTCAACGTTTCTCAGAGACAACACGATGTCAGGCATACCTTTCACAGTGAAAAACGCAACCTTCACTTACATGCCTCCAGCACCTCCACCCGCAGGAATTCCAAGGCTAGCCATTCTTCCCCAAAGCAATATTTTCTACAATAATCAGACTACGCTACCACACATATTCATCGTCAACATTACAATCATCAACGTAACACAGTTGACCCTGTGGCAGGTCGGAATTACGTGGAACGAGTCTATTCTGAGCTTCGTGAACATGACGATACCCTCGGACAACGTATTCGCAGGCCAAGCCACGCTCGTGGCCGGACCTGACCCGTCAACTCCAGGCAAAGTCGTCATGGGAGCAATTTTGACTCCAGGAGGAATCCCATTCAACGGCACCGGCACACTGTGCCAGCTAGCCCTAAACACGACTGCATACACAAGTCTCCCCGTTTCCAGCAACATCTCATTCTATGGCGTACCGCCGACCCATCCGCCCATAACATTCCTCTGCAACGGCACATACGATGATATGATATTCCAAGCAGAAAACTCAACCTACAGGTTTGAAAAGGGCATATGGCCCGGCTCCGACCTCTACGGTTCAACAGGATCAGGATGGGGACTAACTTCAAGCAACATAACAAGCCCGGGACCTACGATAACCGTCAACTTGAATGACTTGGCTAACCTGACCCTCACGAGCGCGGACGGTCTCCCGCACAGGTTCTTCGTGGATTACGACGGAAATGGGACTCTCGACCCAGGCGAACCTGCATCCCCAGTCTTCAACAGCACAATTGACTATCATTTCTTCGCAAACGTGCCGGGCACGTTCAGGTACCGTTGCTACTACGATCCGAGCGCGATGTACGGAATTTTCATCGTGGTTCCACCGGACACTGTACCGCCCGCAATCGCAATTCTATCTCCAGAAAACAGGACGTATAGCTCAAGTAATGCGTCATTGATTTTCACCGTTAATGAGTCAGCTTCTTGGATGGGCTACAGTCTTGATGGTCAGGCGAACGTGACCATTTTCGGAAACATGACTCTGAGTGGCCTTGTCGATGGGGTGCACTGTGTAGCGGTTTTTGCTAATGACGCGAAAGCCAACATGGGAATGTCCGGCACTGTGTGGTTCAGCATTGACACGATACCTCCGAACGTGACGGGCATCGACCAGACGCCGAACGTAACCAGAGTCATGCTGGGAGACTCGGTGAGCATTAACGCGACGGTCACAGATGGTCTGTCAGGCGTGAAGCAGGTGATTCTAAGTTTCACCAACGGTGATGGAACATGGATGGTGGTCAACATGACGAATCTGCAAGGAAACGTTTGGAACGCCACGATACCCGCTTTCCTCGACAGCACAAACGTGACCTACACAATCACAGCCACAGACAATGTAAACAGTTCGATCACGACCGAAGAAATGGGATTTTCTTACCAGAGCATCGTGACCCCTGAATTCCCTTCTCTAACAGTCATACCTCTGTTCACGATGATAGCCGTAATAGCGGCCCTAGGCTGTGCGAAAAGACAACGTCACAGAAAAGACCAGAAACCTGCAAGCCTCAAACAGAGTAATCACGGGGGTTCAAAACTTGAAAGTGTTGCTGAAAGTCAGATGCCGCGGAAAGCGTGGCTACGATATCAGCAGTGTTCCTTTCAAGAAGCTTGAGAGAGCTAGCAAGTACAGAAAGAAGAGATGGGAACTGCGACAAGACTGGTTAGTTCTTGAAGCATTCTAGGTTGGCAGACGCACGCTAGGTACGATGAGGTTTCCCAAGTTTGTCAAGTAGCTCTGATGTTTTCTTGTCACCATGTCTGACTCTGTAGGCAAGCACTCCTGCTCTGATGACCGCGTTTCGCTGCCCCTCAGGGTTGTTGGGGTCGTAGTGGTTTATGAACTGTTCGCATGGAAACTCCTCACAGACACCGCAGTGAATGACGCCTTGCTTATCCATGCATGCGTAGACGGGGCAAACTCCCGTAGCCCAGAAAGGTTTCCCCTTCAGTGCGGTGCATCCTGTGCATCGAGGCTGTTTCTCTCCCAGATAATTCGAGCAATGTCCACAGTCCTCGCCGCACACCGTCAGTAGCCCAGAATCCTTTGACATATCAATCACACTCTATAGGTTCCTGCTAAGAGCTATTTAACTAGTAGCCCGCGTGCTTCGTCTTGATATTCTCTTCAGCTATTGTGTTGGTTATCAGTTTTTGCTGAGCCAGTTCCTTTTGAAGCTTATTCATAGCACTCTGGAAAAAACCGAACAACGTAAGTAATAGAAATTGCACTCACTTACTAAATACTAGCATGGATGTTGAATTTGCCTTGAAACGCGAAAAAATCCTGGTCACATCTGCCTGGCCATACGCCAACTATCTTCCGCACCTAGGCACCGTTCTGCAATGTCTGTCTGCTGATGTTGTAGCGAGGTATTACCGGCTTAAGGGCGAAGACGTAGTCTTGGTCAGCGGTTCAGATGAGCATGGGACGCCGACGGAAGTCGAAGCCATAAAGCAGGGCATCTCACCGAAGCAGTTGACCGACAGGAATCACGCGAAAATAGTCCAACTATTCCGAGAATGGGGTCTGTCCTTTGACAACTATACTCGAACCGAGAATCCTGTTCACAAGCAGTTTGTGCAAGAGCATCTGATGAAAATCTACAACCAAGGATACATTTTCACCCAGGAAACAGAAATGCTCTACTGCGAAAAATGCAAACGCTTCCTGCCAGACAGATACGTTGAAGGGAAATGTCCACACTGCGGATACGAACGAGCCCGCGGAGACCAATGCGAAGCATGCGGAAGACTGCTGGAAACAACAATCCTAGTCGAGCCTTACTGCGCAATCTGCAAAAGCAAACCAGTTGTAAGGAAAACGACTCATTGGTACTTTGACCTGCCGAAGCTCTCACAGAAAGTCAATGACTACATTGTCCAAAACAAGCAGTTGCCCGGCAACGCCAGGAACTTTAGCCTAAACCTGCTCAAGGAAGGCCTGAAACCCCGAGCAGTCACGCGCGACGTCAGATGGGGAATCCAAGCACCATTCCCCGGCGCTGAAGACAAACGAATCTACGTGTGGGTTGAAGCAGTGCTAGGCTACGTTTCAGCAACCATAGAGTACTTCAAGAACCGCAACGAACCTGACAAATGGAAGGAATACTGGTTTGACAAAGATGTCAAAACCCTGTACTTCATCGGCAAAGACAACATCCCATTCCACACGATCATCCTTCCCGCTCTGTTGCTTGCTTCAGGAGAAGACTACAATCTGCCTTGGAACGTGTCCACAACAGAGTTCCTCCAATTCAAAGGTGAAAAGGCTTCCAAAAGCCAGAGAATCGGCATATTTATCGATGAAGCATTGGGACTCTTTCCAGCGGACTATTGGCGCTACTTCCTGATAGCCACGAGGCCTGAAGCGAAGGACTCGAACTTTTCATGGGAAATTTTCATCGAAAAAGTCAACGCTGATTTGAATGACACGCTTGGCAACTTCGTACATCGAACCCTCACATTCATCAACACGCAGTTCAACGGCGAAATTCCCAAGCCTGAGGCACTGGACGAAGATGCTAAGAAAATTCTCTCAACTCTGAAAGAAAAAGTGGAAACAATAGCTGAGGAAATTGAAGAATGCAAGCTGCAATCTGCATCAAGCACAATGATTAGTGCAGGCCGAATCGGAAATCAATATCTAAACGAGAAAGAACCGTGGAACCTAATCAAGAAGGACCGAGCCAAGGCCGCAAACATTTTCTACGTGGCCACACAACTCGTCAAGGCTCTGGCGATAGTTTCAGCTCCAATCATTCCATTCGCGGCAGAGGAAATCTGGAAGACTCTGAATCTACCCGGAAGCGTTCATGAACAAGAATGGAATGAAGCATTGAAACCTTTGCCGCCTAGTCACAAGATAGCCAAACCAAAGCCTTTGTTCAAGAAAATTGACGCCAGCGAACAGGAACTCGAAGGGCGACTGGAGAAGGCCAAGGAAAATCTCGCAAAAACCGTTTAACCGCGTGGTGTGGCTGTGAAAACTTGCAGCTGAAAATCGACTTACACGTGCACACTCACTACTCGATTGATTCGTTGATCTCGCCCAAAGAACTTGTCTTCTACGCCAAGAAGGCGGGACTTGACGGCGTTGCCGTGACAGATCACGACACTCTTGCTGGCGCCTTGAAAATGGCTAAGGAAACTGACTTTCTCATCGTTCCAGGAATGGAGGTCACAAGCTTGGATGGACACGTTATTGGGCTAAATGCTCAGGAGCTGATACCACGTGGGTTGAGTGCTGACGAGACTGTGGACAAGATTCATGAAGCTGGAGGCTTGGCTGTGGCCTGTCACCTCGGCGGGTTCTTCAAAGAAAGTCTAGGCAAGCACGTTACTGCCAAGTTTGACGCCGTTGAAGTGATGAATTCCTCCGCTATTCCCTTCAGCTATGCTACGAAACGCAGTGAACAAATTGCTTCTCGTCTCGATAAGCCGCGAGTGGCGGGCAGTGACGCTCATTACGCTCCAGAGATCGGGTGTGCCTATACCGTGATCGACGCTGAGGCCAACGTTGAAGATGTGGTGAAAGCAATTGGGCGCGGTTCATGTCAGCCTTTTGGCAAGGCGATTCCGTGGTCTGTGAGAATTAGAAGAATAATGGGCGTCTATAGAAGAGGTTTCTAGCTTACGGAA
>Ga0315268_10002933_pt1 | contig 18969 bp, 22 predicted proteins | sample C1_top_MG_FD_204535 | JGI IMG/M metagenome (GOLD analysis project Ga0315268, IMG submission 204535) | Sediment microbial communities from Yellowstone Lake, YNP, Wyoming, USA - C1_top | ecosystem: Environmental > Aquatic > Freshwater > Lake > Sediment | place: USA: Wyoming | collected 2017-08-01
AATAGGGCAATGAAAATTGGCATAGAAAATGCCACAAGAGTTGATGGAGTGTTAAAGATAACCTCGACAAACTACGGTGGAACACTGGGAAAGGGGAAAATACTCCTTCGAAGCCTGTTCTATTAACTGAGCAGCATAAGTTTTAAAACAAGTTCACATTCAACCATTATCGTTTTCCTTGTGCATGGAAGAAAAAAATGACAGAAAACTGTGAGTTTGAGATTATTTCTTGGGAAAAAATTTACAATATGCTCTTGAACCTAGCGCAAAAAATCAGAGACGACGGTTTCAGACCCGACCTGATTATAGGCGTCTGTCGGGGGGGTTGGCTTCCTGCACGTGTTTTGTCAGATTTATTGGAAAATCCACGTTTGGCCAGCGTAAGAGTAGAGTTCTATTCTGGTGTGGTAGAAACGAAGAGGGGCAGACCAAGAATCACTCAACCCGTCTCTGCCTATGTTAAAGAAAAATGTGTTCTTGTCGTGGACGATGTCACAGACACTGGCAAAAGCCTTTGCCTAGTCAAATCACACTTGACGAAATCGGGCGTCAGCCAAATAAGATTGGCAACGCTTTACCACAAACCCTGGAGCACAATCACACCCGACTATTATGAGAAAAAAACCAGCCGCTGGATAGTTTTCCCTTGGGATAGAAAAGAAACAGTGCGAAGCATGATCAAAAAATATCAGCGCCAAGGAAAAACAGTGAAAGAAGCCAAAGAGAAACTCATAAAATCGGGTCTAAAACGCGGACTAGTCGAATATTTTGCAGAAGAATTCAGCGAGGGAAAAGATTGATTCGAAAACTAAACGATTTCAACATGTATGTCGCCATCGCGGGTTTTAGAAACGCCAAAATTGGAAATGTCGACCGCTTTTTTAACACCGCTCGAAACGAGTTGCAGAACATTGAAGCGATTCAGTTTTTCGACGCTAAACTGATTGCCACTTGGCAGCATCTTTACTTCGCTGTGTTGAATGCCTTAACTGCCTTTGCCAATAGAACAAATATATCCAACAATTTATCCATAGAAACGCTTCTCTACGCTTCTGCGCAAAGACAGATCAAAAAAGCAACAGAAACCATGGGAATCAAGTCAACCACAACAGACATTGCCGTGCTTGTACTCGCGAAGAGCGAAAAATCTGTGGGCGAGGCTTTAAACCGAGTTCAAAAATTAATCTCGGCAAAACTCGACGACAACCTGTTAGAACTCAGCCCAGAAAAATTCGTTGGCATCAAACGGTTTTTCGGCATTTCTGATGTTGAACTTTCTGCGAAGCTGGAAAGAAAAGGGCTTGAAGAAGACGCTCTTGTTGATTTGGTCATTGAACACGGTGCTTTGCTGGCGACGCAGAGGTAGATTTTTTAGGTTTTCTCTTTTGCTATGACCAGAATGTCTGTAGGCTTTATCACAGAGATGCCGGTTAAGCCGCCTATGACTTCGATTAGTATGATTTTGTCTGGACTGGTGAGGTTCACTTTTCTTTCGATGTTTGCTGCGGCAGCGTCGATTAAGTCTTTGGTGGAGGTTGTGGTGAACCGTTTTTCCACTGTGATGCGGAAGGTTTCGTCCTTTTTGATTCTAGTGGCGAGTTCTGTGACAACTTTTTGAATCTCAGCAGGGTTTGTGGGCGCGACTTTTTCAATTGGGATTATTCGGAAGGAGTATCTAAACTCGTAAGAGCGTTCTCTCAGTAGTGTACGGAGTTTTTCTATAACTTCCAATGGTTCAAAGGCTGTCTTGGCTGCGATGAGTCCAGACACGCCCGTTTTGTCTACTTTTGCCGCTGTGTCGCCTATTTCGCCGAGCAAATACCAGATTTCCGACGATGCTTCTTCCTCATTTCCACGCGCTGTTGTGACGAGGAGATTAAAATTTCGAAGCAACCTTTTCTCCTCACTATAATTTAGCAAGCGATGTTTTAAGAGACTTTCTGTGCGCTTAGGATGTCTTCCAGTTTTATTGGACCTTGACGCAGAATTTTTAGTTTCTTCCGAGTCAAATCGATTATCGTTGACGATGCACCGATGGGTGTTGGTCCATCGTCTATTGTGAGGTCTACTTCTTCGCCGATTTGTTTTGATGCTTCTGCAGCGGTTCGTGGCGGTTTCTTTCCTGTCTTGTTGGCGCTGGTTCCTACAAGCAATCCTCCAGACATACGGATTAATTCGAGAGCCACTTTGTGGTTCGGCACCCGCACAGCGACTGAATCCAAGTCACGAGTAACTATGCTTGGAAGCGAAGACTTTTTGGACAAAATCATAGTCAGTGAGCCTGGCCAGAATTCTTCTGCGAGTTTAAGCGCCTTTTGAGTCGTGTAGGCGATTCTTTCAATTTCTTTGACATTCAAGGCAAGGATTGGTAATGGTTTTGTTCTTTCGCCCTTTATTCTGAAGATTCTTTTCACCGCGTCTTGGTTGAATGGGTTGCAGCCCAACCCGTATACCGTGTCTGTTGGATAAACGATTACGCCGCCCTCTGAAACTATTCGTGCTGCCTCTTTCATTGCGGCTTTTGTCATCTTCAGTGTTTTCATGTTTTTCTCACGTTTGAGTCGTATAGGGCGATATTAAGACAATCTGCTTATTTTTAAAAGTGGTCAGTGATTAATGCAGCGTTTTTCATTGCGAAAAGGCTCTACGCCGTCGCCTCACATCATCCCAACACATTTGAAAGTGTAGTCTTTCTTTTATGAGTTATGCTATCTCATCAGAAGCATGTATTACTATGTGACTAGAGTGTAATCTAGCCAGACTATAGTCGTTTATTCGAGAACTATGATGTTTCTTTTGTGACCCATATCCTTGAGTATTTTAGGCCAGACTGTGACACTGACTTCGCCGAGATGTGCTTTTTTGAGTATAGTCATCTGAGTGCGTGACTGTCCTATGCCGCCGCCTATGCTGAGTGGGATTTCGTTCTTGATTATGGCTTGATGGTAGGGGTACTTGAGGAAATCAAGTTGACCTGTTAACTCGAGTTGTTTCTTTAGCATCTGGGCGTTTACGCGTATGCCCATGGATGATAATTCGTGTCTGCGCTTTGTCACGGGGTTCCAGACGAGAATGTCTCCGTTAAGTCCGTGCATGGGTCTGCCGTCCTTTGACTTGGTTTCCGTGACCCAGTCATCGTAGTCTGCTGCTCTCATTTCGTGTGGATAGCCATCCTTGAGCGTCCAGCCGATTCCGTAGATGAAGATTCCAGGATACTCCTGCAAAATCTTTGTCTCGCGTTGTTTGCGTGGCAGAGTGGGATACTTGTCGAGTATGTCCTCGGCATGGAGGAATGTGAGTTTTTCAGGGAGATCTGGGTACTTGTCCGTTTTCAGTTGTGGAAAGAGTTTTTGAACGTGCTTCTCTGCGCCTTTGATGACTTTCCAGATTTTCTCTACGGTTTCGGTTAGGTATTTTAGGTTGCGTTCCTTCTCAGTTATCGCCTTCTCCCAGTCCCATTGGTCTACATATGCGCTGTGGTCGTGGTCGAGAAAATAGTCCTTGCGCACGGCACGCATATCGGTACATAAGCCTTCTCCCGGTTTCATTCCGAACTCTTTAAGCGCCATACGCTTCCATTTGGTCGCAGCCTGCACTATCTGAGCGTCGACGGGATGCTTGTCATAGTCGTTCGAGATGTGAAACTGTATTGGCGTGCGGGAACCATCGCGGTCTAGGAGGTCGTTGACGCCGCTTTCGACGTCTACGATTAGAGGTACTTGAACCATTATCAGGTTGAGTTCCTTGCACAAGTGTTCCTCGATGTAGTTCTTAACGGCGAAAATCGCTATCTGCGTGTCTTTCGGGCTCAAAATCGAGTGATAATCGTTCGGTAAAATTTTTTCCAATTCGTCGTAGCTACCGATTCCTGGACCTGCCAAATCTGCCTTTTTGGTTTCCATATGAGGTCACGAATCAAATCCGATATCAAAGTCAGTAATATAAGTTTTTAGTAATGCACGCTTTGACAGCGTTGAGTAGAGAACCTTAAATAATTTATCTGAGCATTTTTACTGCTTCTCTTAATCAACTCGGGATGGTGTTTCTCTGTGCAGAAGCCAGTGATAGTGGTTCACGGTGGAGCTGGCGAATGGCAACCAGAAAGAAGAAAAGCTGGAATTGCCGGAGTCAAAAATGCTGTAAATGTGGGTTTCAAAGTTCTGGAGTCAAAGGGTGCTCTGGACGCTGTTGAAGCAGCGGTAGAGTGCATGGAAGATGACCCCGTCTTCAACGCTGGGCTGGGCTCCACGTTAGCGATTGATAGACGCATTGAGATGGAAGCTTCCATCATGGATGGAGAGTCACTTAATGCTGGAGCAGCGAGTCTGTTGAACGACATAAAAAATCCTGTTCATCTTGCTCGAATAATTATGGAAAACACCGACCACATCTATATTGTAGGTGAAGGCGCGGAGAAATTGGCGCGACTATTCAAACTTGAACGAAGAGACCCCACCACAGAACTGCGCGTCAAATACTGGAAAGCACTGAGGGATAAACTGAAAAAAGGCGAGGTTGACTATCTGCCCAAAACGTACAAACTCATCAAAGAGAATCCAAGGTTTTTTCAGTTAGATACTGTGGGCGCAGTAGCTCTGGACATGCAGGGTAATGTTGCCGCAGCGACCTCGTCAGGTGGTGTCACGTTAAAGTTTCCTGGAAGGATAGGCGACACTCCATTAATCGGATGCGGCACTTACGCTGACAATGAAGCGGGCGCTTGTTCCGCGACTGGAATTGGTGAAATCGCGATAAGATTGGTTCTTGCAAAGGCTGTGTGTGATGAGATGCGTGATGGAGTCTCAGCGGAGAAGGCTGTGGAAAACCTGATTATGCTCGTTAACCGACGGCTCCGGGATAGCACTAACTCTATGGGGCTAATTGCAGTTGACAAAAAAGGCGGCGTCGGAGTTGCGCACAATTCTAGAAACATCTGTTACGCTTGCATACGCTCTGGAATGGATGCGCCCTTTGCTGCCTTGGAAGCCAAACGCATAAAAACAGCTTCACCTGTGCATAGGCATCGTTCTCGCCATGTTTAAAAATGCTTAAATATGCGTACCGTTAGCACATATGACGCTCAACTGCCAACAAGGAGGTGAAAACGATGGAAGAGGAAGAATGGGAAGAAGAGGAGGGCGGCGAAGAGGAAGAATGGGAAGAAGAGGAATGGTAAACCGCGAATTTAAGAGTCACATTCAATTATTTCTATTATCTATTTAATTAATTGCTTCAATTTGTTATGAAGATATCCTAACATTATTAAGAAACCTATTTGCTCTATTGAAAAGCACAAGTGAAACTTAATGGTTCGCGTTGCAGTACTAGACACAGATAAATGCAGACCGAAACGATGCGACAGCGTATGCATTAGATTCTGCCCCAAAGTCCGCAGCAAGATTGAAGCCATACGCTTCGAAGGAGAAAAACCCGTCATTGTTGAAGCCCTTTGCTCTGGCTGTGGAATCTGCATCAAAAAGTGCCCGTTCGGTGCCATCTCCATAGTAAACATTCCAGACGAGCTGGAGGAAGAGGCGAGTCACAGGTTCAGCGCGAATTCCTTTAAGCTATACCGCTTGCCTATACCCTCGCCAGGTGTCGTTTTAGGATTACTCGGACAAAACGGAATCGGAAAAACAACCGCCATCAACATTCTCACGAGCGAACTGAAAATCAACCTCGGAAAATACGACAACCCACCAGAATGGCCAGAGGTGATTCAGCACTTCAGGGGCTCGACGCTACAAGAATACTTCCAGAGAATGAGTGAGAAACGCCTAAAAACGGTGCACAAGCCTCAGTATGTCGACAAAATCCCCAAGATAATCACAGGCAAAGTCGGCGATGTGCTGGAAAAAGTCAACGAACGCAACAAACTAAAAACAATCACCGAACAACTGCAACTTAGCCCAGTTTGGAACCGCAAGCTAAACGTCCTGAGCGGAGGCGAATTGCAACGGGTGGCAGTCGCCGCGGCGCTCTGTCGTGACGTCGATGTTTACTTCTTCGACGAGCCGTCGAGTTATTTGGATGTTAAGCAACGCTTAGAAGTCGCACGTGTGATACGGGGATTGAAAGATGAAGGAAAAACAGTCGTAGTCGCAGAGCACGACTTGGCCATTATCGATTATCTTTCAGACCAAATCTGCATTTTCTACGGCGCTCCAGGCGTGTACGGCGTCGTTTCACATATTCACGGCGTGCGCGTCGGCATAAACGTCTACCTGCAAGGCTACATACCCGATGAAAACATGCGCTTCAGAAAAGAACCCATAGCATTCCATGTGAAACCTCCAGCCCTCGGACGCGGTGGTGGTCAGGTCTTGGTGCGATGGGAAAACATGCGAAAATCTTACAGAGGCTTCAAACTCGAAGTAGAATCGGGCGAAGCCAAAGAGGGCGAAGTCATAGGCATTCTTGGGTCCAACGGCATCGGAAAAACGACCTTCGTCAAACTGCTCGCGGGAATCGAAAAGGCAGATGAAGGTATGCCAGCGATGCTGAATGAGTTGCAAGTGGGTTACAAGCCTCAGTATATTTCTGCCGAGTTTGAGGGCACGGTTGAAGAACTCCTGCGAAGCGTAGCCAAAGACGAGTTCGGTTCTGGTTGGTACCAAACCGAAATCCTAACCCCACTTACCCTGCAGCCTCTCTTAGACCATAAAGTCAACGAGCTAAGCGGTGGCGAACTGCAGAGAACCGCTATAGCCGCCTGCCTCTCACAACGAGCTCAGCTCTATCTCTTAGATGAGCCCAGCGCGTATTTGGACGTCGAAGAAAGGCTTGTTATGGCGAAGACTATCCGTCGTGTCGTGGAGAATCGTAACGTGACTGCGTTTGTTGTGGAGCATGATGTGGTTGCGCAGGATTTTATCGCCGACCGTTTGATGGTTTTCAAGGGTGAATCCGGCACTCATGGTCAGGCGAGTCAGCCTGTTAGTTTGCGTGAGGGGATGAATGTGTTCTTGAAGGACATGGGAATAACGTTCCGCAGAGATGCCATCACAAAGAGACCACGGGTGAACAAGGAAAACTCACAATTAGATAGGCACCAAAAGGCGGTTGGTGAATACTATTACGTCGAGGCTTCAAAGGATTAATAACACTGTGAACAGAATAAGAAAGCGTTGTTGGACGGAGATTTAATGCCTAAATATGATGGAAAAGAACAAGAATTACTCGAAGCCGCTCTGAAGGTTATGGACAACGCTTACGTGCTCTGGGGCTTCAAAGTTGGCGCCTCTGTGTTGGCCGAAGACGGTAAAATCTATGAGGGCTGCAATGTGGAATCTTGGATATCCGGCTTAGGCATATGTGCCGAAAGAAACGCCATAAATCATGCGGTTTTACATGGAAACAAGAAGATTAAGATGGTTGCTGTTGTAATTGAGGACAAAAACGTCGAGGCAACCAGACCGTGTGGCGTGTGTTTGCAGTACATTAAGGATTTTTCCGAAAACAACGTAAAAGTGATTATGGCGAAAGCGAAGGCGGGAAAGATTCTCTCCGAGAGCATCGATGTGAAGACCATTGAAGAGCTCTTGCCATATTCGTATGAGATGCGTCAACGGGCTCTGGACTCTTTCATGCAGGGTTAGATTTTGAATTCGCGACAAACGTTAAATATTGACCTTGATGCGAGTGAAACGCGGAGGTCAATCGAGTGGTCAACGAGGGAAGAGGCAGGCTTTTCAGGAGAAAGGACGGGAAATACTTAATTTACTTGCCCAAAGACTTAGCCGAAGATAGCATGTTCCCACTCAAAACGATGGACAGCGTAAAAGTCAAAGCCTTCTTCAAACTGGGTGATGCTAGGCTCCTGATAGAAAAATGGAACGAAACCACGCAATAACACCTGTTCTGGCGGCTTTTCCCTCTCAAGTTATCCAAAATCATTTTTAACAAACACCTCATATGCTATACGCGGTGAAATCGTTCATTGCAAAAAATCACAACGCCCTTCATACTCGTAAACTTCAAAACCTACTTAGAAGGCACAGGAAAAAAAGCGGAGGAACTCGCCAAAAAAGCCGAGAAGGTTCATCAAGAAACTGATGTAAGCATCGGACTGGCGCCTCAATACTGCGACATTGCCGCTTTAGTGAACACGGTTTCGCTTCCCATATTCGCACAGCACATCGACTTTGCGCAGGCTGGAAGTTACACGGGTCATGTGCTTCCCGAGGCTGTAAAAGCCGCTGGCGCTGTGGGCACGCTTATTAATCACTCTGAGCGACGATTGAAACTCGCCGACATAGACGCCGCCATAACGAGAGCACGTGAAATCGGCTTGACTTCGGTTGTGTGCAGCAACAACGCCCAAGTGAGCGCTGCCGTTGCAACTCTGCAGCCAGCCATGCTCGCAATCGAGCCACCTGAGCTTATCGGTACAGGGATTCCTGTTTCGAAGGCAAAACCCGAAGTCGTTAGCGGAACTGTGGAGCTGGTTAGGATGGTCAATAAGGAAGTCACTATTCTGTGTGGTGCAGGTATTACCAAGGGCGAGGATGTTGCCGCCGCCATACGCTTAGGCACTAAGGGCGTGTTGGTTGCGAGTGGCATCGTGAAAGCGAAAGACCCATATACAGTGATGCATGAGTTTGCAGATGCAATAATGAAGTAATCTGGTGCAATGCGTGAAAGTGGAAATAGAATGCGCCGAATGTATTGTTCACCGTGGTCATGCTGAAATTGTTGAAGCCACGAGAGACTCAGCCACGCGATTTGAAGCCATGAACGCGCTGTTTGAATTTCTGAAAAACGAGTTTAACCCAAACGCTGTTCCAGCTTATATCGGCACGGAACGCGACAGAATCGTTAGAAAAGTAACCCGCAATCCTGACCCATACTCTGAGAGGAAGCGGTTGTGTAACCAAAAAGCCTTAGAAATGCTTCCATTGGCAGAAAAAATCATTGAAAACAGCCCGAACGAAAAAATACGGTTCAAGAAAGCCATTTTGTGTAGTATCGTGGGCAATGTTATGGAGTTTGATATTCCAGTTCATTCGTTCAACTTCGACGACCTCGAGAAACTGATTCAGGAGTCGGAGAAAGACCTAGCCATTGACGAAACAGCCAGAATCTTCGATTTGGCAAAAAAGGCAAAGAACATTCTGTATCTTCTTGACAATGCTGGGGAGGTGGCTTTTGACACATTGCTCGTAAGAGAGTTGAAGAAACTCGGCGCCCACGTGACTGTCGCGGTTAAGTCAAAACCGATATTGAACGATGCAACCCTCGAAGACGCCAAGTTCGTGAGCATGGACAAAATCGCCGATGCGATTATCACGACTGGAACCGATGCAGTGGGCTTGAACCTGAAAGAATCGTCTGAGGAATTTCTGAGATTATATAACTCTGCCGATTTGATAGTCGCAAAGGGCATGGGATACGCTGAAACCGTCACAGAAAACAGTCTGAAGCGCCCTCACGCTTTACTGTTGCGTACCAAGTGCCATCCTGTTGCTCGTTTCTTCGGCGTGCCCAGAGAAAAGAACGTGGCCAAGATAATGCTGTAGCGTGTGGCAGAAGCAGGAGTCGAAAATGAGCGTATCATTGCCCAGAATGAGTTTGGACGCCAAAATTCTCCAGAACATCGATGATGCGTTACGGTTTGAGTGGCTGATAACGAACGGCTTGGGTGGCTACGCCTCTTCCACACCCTTAGGTGTAAACACACGTAAGTATCACGGGCTTCTCGTTGCTGCGTTAGATCCACCCGTGAACAGGCACGTCATACTGAGCAAACTTGACGAAGAAATCCAAATAGGAAATGAAACGTACAAGTTAGGAATAAACGAATTCCGCGACACTTTCTACCCCAAACCGCAAGGCTTACTTCAAGGATTCTCACTCAACCCTTTTCCAGTTTTCAAGTACAAAACGCGAGAGATAACGCTGCAGAAGACTATTTTTATGCCAACGGGCAAAAACGTGACAATCGTGACCTACGATGTTCAAAATGCAAGCAATAGTCCAGCAACTGTGAGAATTTTTCCTCTGATAAACTTCCGCCACTTCTACTACACAACCCACAAAGCCCTACTAAACTGGAAACTGACACAAAAAACCCAAGAGAAAGCCACCGCTTTCCAGTTTATTCCATCGCAACGTGTTCTGCTCCTATCTGCAAACAAAGGAAAATACCTCGCAAGGCAAGGCGTCTGGATAGAGAACATGTATCTCCGCGTCGACGCTTCAAAGAAAGAAGACTGCTTAGACGATTGCTTTTCACCTGGAAATTTCGAATTCCAAATCAACCCGAAGAAACAGGAACAATTCTCAATCACCGCGATTGCCGACGAAACCGAAGAAGAAGCAAACCGTCTTCTCAAAGGATTAACAAAGGAAGACTCGTACTCTCAAGAACTAAAGCGTCTCACAGATTTATTGGTCACTTTCCAAAAGCGATACGCAGACATTAAGATGGGCGATTGGCTGAAATGGCTAATCTTGGCAGCAGATATGTTTGTTGTGAACCGTGCCTCGACAAAGGGAAAGTCGGTTATCGCTGGGTATCATTGGTTCGAAGACTGGGGCAGAGACGCACTCATCTCACTTCCAGGCTTAACCCTAGTAACTGGACGCTTTGACGACGCAAAAATGATTTTGTCCACCTTCAAACTATACTGCAACCAAGGAGTTGTTCCAAACCGCTTTCCAGACCGTGAAGGCGACAAACCAGCGTACAACACTGTGGACGCGAGTTTATGGTTTTTCTACGCCGTTCAAGAATACGTCAAATACACAGGCGACTTTGGATTCGTAAAAAACGAGCTATGGAACACTCTGCAATCTATAATCCACTATTATGAAAAAGGCACATTAAACAACATTCATATGGACAACGACGGCTTAATCGCACATGACGCGCAACTCACATGGATGGACGCCGCAATCAACAACGTTCCCATAACAGGACGCGCTGGAAAAGCCGTAGAAATCCAAGCGCTCTGGTACAACGCGCTTAAGACCATGCAACAACTTGCCAAACAATTCAACCAAACGAACCTCGAACAAAAATATGTAGAGATGGCTGAAAAAGCCGAGAAGAGTTTCCTAGAAAAGTTCTGGAATCCGCAGAGTAACTGTCTATTCGACGTAATCTCCGATAACGAGAAGGATTCCTCCCTCAGGCCAAACCAGATACTAGCCGTTTCACTGGGTTTCTCGATGCTCGACCAGTCAAAAAGCGAAGCCATCGTAAACATAATTCAGAATAAGCTGTGGTGCGAGTGCGGACTTCGAACTTTGTCTCCAGACAACCCATGCTACATCGGCAAATACACAGGTGATTGGGCACAACGCAACCGAGCCTACCACAACGGCACCGTTTGGCCATGGCTACTAGGACCATTTGTAACGGCGTTCCTAAAAGTGAAGAAACACGAGTCACGGTGGCGAGAATTCGCTCTTCAGAAGTTTCTTCTGCCATTCTTTCAAAAGACCATCCATCACGACGGACTCGGAGCGATAAACGAGATATACGACGGCGATGAACCTCACCTGCCGTGTGGCTGTATAGCTCAAGCATGGAGCGTGGCTGAGCCTTTGCGAGCTTTTGTAGAGGACGTAACGCTCAAATTTCCGCCCTTTTGAGGGAAAAGTTGATTTGTAATTAGGAAATTAAATAAGGGTGAACGTTTAACTTTCTCGCTGCTCTAAGCAAAAAGCGGGCGCTAGTGATGACTGACATCTGTCTAATGTTCGAGGTGCATCAGCCATTTCGGCTAAATCGCAATTTTCCCGCTGACCTGCTGTCTCGCCAAACGGTGACCAAAAAGGACCTGTACGAGCTGTACTTTGACAACGAGTTGAACAAGCACATCTTCGACAGAGCCGCAAGAAAGTGCTACCTGCCCGCGAACCAGATACTGCTAAACGAAATCAACCGTTTCAAGAGCGAGGCTAAGCCGTTCAAGGTCTCGTTTGGAATTTCAGGCGTCTTCCTCGAGCAGTGTGAACGCTGGAACCCGAGTGTTTTGGAATCGTTTAGGCAGTTGGCGGAGACTGGCTGTGTCGAGTTTTTGGATGAAACCTACTATCATTCGCTCTCGAGCCTCTACGGAAACGACCGCTCAGAGTTCATTGAACAGGTGCGGATGCACAGGCGTGTCTTGAAGGACCTGTTCGGTTACGAGCCAAAGGTGTTCGAGAATACCGAGTGCCTCTACAACAACTCCATCGCCAAAATCGTGGAAAACTTGGGCTACAAAGCGATAATCACCGAAGGAGTGGAGCGAGTGCTTACTTGGAGAAGTCCCAATTATGTTTACTCTGCTGCTGGTTCTCCGTTGAAGGTGCTGATGCGCAATTACAGGCTTTCTGATGATGTTGGTTTCCGTTTTTCTGCTCGTTGGTGGAACGGCTGGCCATTAACTGCTGAGAAGTACACGAGTTGGCTTGCTGGGACGCCTGGGCAGGTGATTGTGCTTTTTGTGGATTACGAAACCTTCGGGGAGCATCACTGGCCTGAGACGGGTATTCATGAGTTTTTGCGTTGGCTTCCTGGCGAGGTGAATAAGTGGGAGCATCTGCGTTGGAGTACACCGTCTGAGGTTGTGGAGAGGCATGCGCCTGTGGATGAGGTTTACGTGGACGATTTCTATCCCGTGTCTTGGGCTGACCTCGAGCGGGATCATACGGCGTGGATTCAGAATTCTATGCAGCAGATTTCTTATGAGTTTTTGAGGGGCTTGGAGCCGTTGGTGAAAGGCATAGGCGACGCGGACATGCTGCGTTTGTGGCGGTATTTCCAGATGAGTGATCATCTTTATTACATGAGCATAAAAGGCGGCGGACCCGGCGATGTGCATAGTTACTTTAACCCAACTGGCAACCCGATTGAGGCGTTTGCGATTTATTCGCGTATTTTGTCGGATTTTGAGGCGCGTTTGTTGAAAGAACTGGAGAAGCCTGAAGTCGCTGCGAAGTGGATTCTGCGGAATCTGACGGGTGCGAAAGGGTTCACTTTCTTCTATGAATTCGCTACTCCGACGTCGTGGACTGTTTACAGCCTGAGGGAGTTTTTGGCGGCTGTTAAGGCTGTGGACATTAGTTCTGTGGAGTTTCATGTTGAACGCGATGATTTTGAGCGATGGATACGCGAGGTTATCGGCGATGTGGTTTTGGCGGATAAGTTGGCTGCGGTTAAGCGTGAAGGCGTGTCGGGTGAGGATTTGAGGCGGCAGATAGCGAGGCTTGTGAGGAACAGGATTCGTCAGTTGGAGACTTTGGCTGCGAAGGCTGTCTAGGTGGTTGTGTGTGTTGCGGGTCTATGTAAACAGTCTTATCTTCTCTCTCAGAGTAAGCGATATGTACATACTCGTGTGAAATATAGAAAACTTTGGTTTCGGTGCGCTGTGATGAAGATTTGCCAAATAACTTGGGAATATCCGCCTCGAATAGTGGGTGGCATCGCGCGGCATGTTGAAGACTTGTCCAAGGCTTTGGTTAAGCTGGGGCACGAGGTTTATGTGGTTACTTTGGATTTTCCGGGTGCGCCGAATTACGAGGAGATTGATGGTGTTAAGGTTTACAGGGCACCTTCGGAGATTGGGCATCCGCATTTTTTGACTTGGACTCTTTTGTTCAATAATAGTATTGAGAAGCGCATAGCGGAAGTTGGTGTTGATTTTGATGTGTTGCATACGCATGACTGGTTAACCGCACCTGCTGGGATTGCGGCGAAGCATTTCCTGCGTAAGCCTTTGGTTGTGACGTTGCATAGTACGGAGTATGGCAGGAGTACGTTGCATAGTGTGGATAGTTTTACGGTGGATGGTTTGGAGTGGTGGGCGACGTATGAGGCGAATAAGCTTGTTGTGACGACTTATTCTATGCGTCATGAGGTGTGTGGGCATTTTAAAGTGCCTTGGGAGAAGGTGTGGATAATTCCCAACGCGGTTGATGCTGCGAAGTTTCAGGTTAATGTTGACCGTAATGCTGTGCGGGCTAGGTATGGTGTGAGCGGGAATGAGAAGCTTATCTTGTATGTGGGGCGTCTTGTGCCGCAGAAGGGTGTGGAGTTTTTGATTGGTGCCGTGCCGAAGATTGCGGCGAAGTACGGTGGGGTGAAGTGTGTCATCGTTGGTGATGGGTGGCTTAGGGGGCATTTGGAATATTTAGCCAATCAGACGGGGCAGCGGTGGAGGTTTAATTTTGCGGGTTTTGTCCCTGACAACGAGTTGATTGCGCTCTTGAAGAGTGCTGATGTCTTGGTTATTCCCAGCATTTATGAGCCGTTTGGTATTGTCGCGTTGGAGGGTATGGCTGCTGGGGTGCCTGTTGTGGCGAGTCAAGTGGGTGGTTTGGCTGAAGTGGTGGAGCATGACCGTACGGGTGAGTATGTGTACATGCGTAATCCAGACAGCATCGCGTGGGGTGTGGACAGGGTCTTAAGCAATAGTGGGCATGCGCAGTGGCTTGTTAAGAACGGGTTGGAGGCGGTGCAAAAGGTTTATAGTTGGGATGCGGTTGCTAAGAAGACTACGGAACTTTATGAAGACGTGATCAAAGGAGGGAAAAAGTAGTGTCGCTTTATTACAGTCCCAATTTGCCTGAGGAGTTCCGTTTCTTAGCCATGCTGCACAACATAGGCGCGATTATACCTGAGAAGGCGTTAACTGCTGATGAGATTACGAAATGGACAACTATGGACATTAATACAGTGCAGGGGCATCTGGGTAAGCTTATTGATTTGGGGTATGTTAAGATAATGAAGACAGACAGTGTTGACAAGTATTACGTGTCGGTGGACGGAATAAGAAAAGTACTAACACTATACAGCTAAATTTGCGATATGTGCGCACAGCATGATTTGAACTTTAAAGCTATATGTTTTGGACCCGAAAATTAGAGCGCTAGTGGATGGATAGTTCAGAGGCTCATATTTCGCTAACATGTGATGCTTTGACGATGTGTCTTCGTACTATGCTAGAGGCTCTGATCCATCTTTTGTGTTAATTTCGATTGGTCTTGCTGATCATTTTTTCCATCTGACAGTTTTCTGATAAACCTAAACCAAAGACCAATTAGAAAGATGAAATGCACAAGCCATACGAATATTTCGCCTTTATATGTATTAATTGTGTTAAGTATGTAGTCAATTGTTACTCCACTGTAAAATCCATCCATCAGATAAGCGATTAGGGATAGAAAATAAGCAACTTCGATGAAACATTGAATAATTATTACTTTTCTGCGTTTGAGTTTCAGGGCAACCATTAAAACTGGTGCCAAAAGTGCGATGAGCAAAATAAAATTTATCACGTGACGTATTAATTGCTCCGAAAACATCGATTCCACACTAGGAATCATTATAGTCATCCCGCAATGCTATGCAATAAATGCCTTTTCACATCCTAATTTGTTTCCAAGCGATGACGAGGGTTCATCTCGGTTCTTTATTATATATGCCCCGAGCATTGTTACTCGCCAAACATATGAAGGTGTCAGAACCAGCATCCAACCAGCCCACACCATGTATAAGGTCCAAGGGGCTGCATCAAACCAAGAATCAAAAGAGCCCGTCGCTATTATGGTCTCGATATAAGGCTTCATAGTCGATTTTGATTACGGCTGCAAGAAAAGTAACCACTGCACAAACAGCTGCTCCAATTAAAGTCTCTAATAGTAAGACAGTTAGTAGTGCAAACAAAGCGATTGCTGCGTTTATTGCGACGTCAATGTTAACTGCGTCTATCGCTGATAGGTGCAGATGAGAATATGCCCCATAAGGTAAGCCTAAAAATGCATACCAAGACAGTACTTCAATATATGAACTATCGCTAGTTATCCTGACCGACTCTGAACTGATTAAAGCATACTTTTGCTGGTCTGTCAACCGAATTCCAAGGTCGGTTATAGCCTTCTCGATATTCTCTGTTGAAGAAGATGTCTGTTCAAATATTGTTTGTCTGACGCTTTTCAATCTTGCTTTCTCTACTTCAAGGTTGAAGATGTAAATTATGCCATTTTCTCTTCTTGTCAAGATCGTAAATACCTTGACATTAATTTGTTCTTGCAGAGCATCCAGTTCATTTTCTTGGATAGACTTCTTTGAATCGTTATAGGCCTTCACGGGTATTCCTGATAAAAACTAGTCAGCAATAATAATGCAATCATCACGGTTATTACTTGCAATATTTTTGCTTTGTTCAACTTCTCATCCCCATTTTTTCCCATTGTATCTATAGGTTTTTCTTTTAAGACTTTTGGTCTTGATCGTCCAATTTAGTTTGCATGTGGATTGGTTATCAACAACTCGAGTAAATAATTCACCTGTTATGCATGCAGTATATTCAGATACTATTTTGAATCATTTAAGTGGCTTTTTGGGTTTGGGCGTGTTTGTCTTCTTAGAAACCGTTAGCCTCCTCCATCATGGGCTTTGCAAAAACGATACCTAGACTAGAAGGCGTGTGTTCCCAGAAAGCCTAGAAGCCCATAACAAAAAATAAACCCTACAAGGTTTACTACGTAAAATTAACCTCTAGAGGTTTATTTCACAAAATAAACCTTATAAGGTTTATTTTATATAATTAACCTCTAGGGGTTTAGAATGTCCATTGCCTGTGTCATTATCGTCGACATAAAAGGTTCAACTATGCTAGGAAACAACCGAAGACGTCAAGTTCAGAGAAATATCTTTGACATACTAGGCCAACTAAAACAAAGATTCGCCGACGATATAGTCGGCGCAGACATGACGCTAGGCGATGAATTCCAAATCATCTTTAACACACCAGAAAAGGCGCTGGACATTTACGAATTCCTTACCAGTCAACTGAAAACACCATTCTACACAGGTGTAGGGGTAGGCTCAATCGAGTCGTTTACAGATAAAAAATCACCCACAACAATGTACGGCGAAGCCTTTTACCGTGCAAGAGACGCAGTAAACAATGCAAAAAAGAAACAAATCGACATAACATTCGCCACAGGAAACCGAAAACTAGACTTCGAGCTAAACACAATCACCGAACTCACATTGTACATAAAGAAAAAATGGACAGAAAGACAACAAACAATTATCAACTACCTAAAACAACACGACACAACAACACAGAAAGAAGCTGCTAAACATTTCAGAATCTCAGAAACAGCCATCTCCAAAACCCTCAAAACCTCAGGCTACGAAACAATCAAAAAAGCTACACAACTAACCAAGACCTTACTAGCCCAAACGAAATAACTTATAACCACACAAAACCAAAAGACATCACCTTAGAGTGCTTAGGTTGTCTGCATTAGCTGAAACATTAGTCAGAGCAGCATTTTATCTTGTCGGGTACGTAATCGCAGCAACGGCTGGTACATGGTTAGTCACCTATGTACTCTCAAAATTAGTACTAACCGAAGAACAAAGAAACGCTTTGGCAGCCATAAAAGGTGCTGGAAAAATCATCGGCATCCTCGAAAGAATCCTCACGGTCACCTTCATATACGCAAACGCACCCACAGCCATAGCGCTCGTATTTGCGGCAAAGTCAATCATCCGATTCGAAGCAGCAAAAGAACGACCCTTCGCAGAATACTACCTCATAGGCACCATGACGAGCATAACCCTCGCCGCACTGACAGGCATCCTATTCGCCACCCTAGCACAAACCTTCACCCTATCCACGTAAAACCAACGGTTCTCGTTCATATTTGTAGCATATTTGGATCCTAGTAGTATCATATAGTGAACCGGGTCTAGAGAAGCGCAGAGCAGATACACACAGCGTGAGAAAGAAGCAAAGTTAATTTAAGGATTTCAAACATACCAGCAAAATCCGCGCCAAATTCTTTGTTATCATTGTGTTTACTTTTTCATCTTCCCGGCAGAAAGGCGGCGCAGTTATTTTCATCACACAGTTAAGAAGTCTTATAAACAAAACGCTGTATATAGCGTGAAGCGGCTTCTCAAAAACGCTAAGAGAATGAAGCAAACATGAAATGTCCCTACTGCGGCTCCGAAGACCTAAAAACTCTCGAAACACGAGACTCACAAAACAACGCCGTCAGAAGACGCAAACAATGCGCCAACTGCGAAAGACGCTTCACCACATACGAATACATCGAAAAATTCGAACTCATGGTACACAAAAAAGACGGAAGGACAGAACGCTTCGACCTCGACAAAATCATCAGAGGCCTACAGAAAGCCTGCGAAAAACGCCCCGTTTCACTAGAACAAATCCGCGACCTCGCAGAGCAAGTAAGACAAGACCTGATGGCGCAAGGAAAAGAAGAAGTCATTTCACAGGAAATCGGCGACCTCGTAATCAAACACCTAAAAAAACTCGACCGCGTAGCATACGTCCGATTTGCTTCAGTTTACAGGCGATTTGAAGAGCCAGAAGACTTCCAAACAGTACTCAGAGAGGTAAGAAAATGAAATACGTCAGAAAACGAGAAGGCAAACTAGCCGAATTCGACCAAGAAAGAATAACAAACGCCGTATGGAAAGCCGCCAAAGCCGTAGGCGGAAAAGACAAAGAACAGGCTAAACAAATAAGCAACCAAGTAGTAGCCGAACTGCAAAAACGCTTCGGAGAAGAAGGCGTACCCACAGTAGAAGAAATCCAAGACACAGTAGAAAAAATACTCATAGAAAACGGACACGCAAAAACCGCCAAAGCATACATCCTATACAGAAAACAACACCAAGACCTCCGAGAACTCGCCTCACTCCTAAGCTCAGCAGATCTGGTGGACCAATACCTAGAAATTGAAGATTGGCGCGTCCGCGAAAACTCCAACATGAGCTACTCACTCCAAGGCTTGAACAATTACCTCTCCTCCACACTCGTAGCAAAATACTGGATAACAAGAATCTACCCCCCCAAAATCGGAGACGCACACTTCTCCGGCGACATGCACATCCACGACCTCGGCGTACTAGGCGCATACTGCGTAGGCTGGGACCTCGTGCACTTGCTGCTCTCAGGCTTCGGCGGAGTATCAGGAAAAATCGAAAGCTCA
>Ga0315268_10002934_pt1 | contig 18962 bp, 13 predicted proteins | sample C1_top_MG_FD_204535 | JGI IMG/M metagenome (GOLD analysis project Ga0315268, IMG submission 204535) | Sediment microbial communities from Yellowstone Lake, YNP, Wyoming, USA - C1_top | ecosystem: Environmental > Aquatic > Freshwater > Lake > Sediment | place: USA: Wyoming | collected 2017-08-01
AGCAGCGCCTTGTAACTGATCTTCAGCAGGGCGGCGGCCTTCGTCCGATTCCAGTTGGTCTGTTCCAGGGCCTTGCCGATGGCGTCCATCTCGGCCTCGTCTTTGACGCCGCGCACCAGCGATTTCAAGCCGGCTGGGGCGGCCGTGCCTCCGTCGGCGGCGCCGGCGGCCATGGCCATGGCTTTTGTCGGCGGCGGGGCCAGTTCCGCGATCGCCGCCGCTTCGTCGGCCAGCACCAGGTAGCGCTTGAGGAAGTTGACCAGCTCCCGCAGGTTCCCCGGCCACTGATACTTTTCGCAGGCTTGCAGCAGCGAGGGAGTCAGCGGCAGCGGCGGCCGGGCATAGCGTTCCGCCATCTGGTTCATGAAGTGCCTGAGCAGCAGAGGTATCTCTTCCCGGCGTTCGCGCAACGGCGGCACGTTGATGGTGAACCCGTTGAGCCGATAATAGAGGTCTTCGCGCAGCATTTTGGCGGCGATGGCTTCCTGGACGCGAACGTTGGTGGCCGCCATGACGCGCACGTCCACCCTGACCACGTTTCGGCTCCCCAGGCGTGAGAACTGCTGGTCTTGCAGCACGTGCAGCAGCTTCGCCTGCAAGGCCGAGGGCATTTCGCCGATCTCGTCCAGCAGGATGGTGCCCTTGTTGCAGAGCTCGAACTTGCCGGGCTTGGAGTGCGTGGCGCCGGTGAACGCCCCCGGCTCGTAACCGAACAGCTCGCTCTCCAGGAGGTCGGCCGGAACCGCGGCGCAGTTGACCTTCATGAACATGCGATGCGCGCGCGGTGAGTATTTATGGATCAGCTTGGCGACCACTTCCTTGCCGCTGCCGCTCTCCCCCAGGATCAGCACCGGGATGTCCACGTTGGCCACCAGCTTGGATTGCGAGCGGATCTTGCGCATGGCAGGGCAGCCGCAGACGAAGAACTCGTCCTCGCCCAGGTCTTCTATCTCGCCCTGCGCCGGGGCGGCGGTGGCGGTGGTGCCCAGGCACTGCTGGATGACGGCTTCCAGGTCGTCCTTCTGGAACGGCTTGGTAAGGTAGTCCTGAGCTCCCGAACGGATGGCCTGCACCACCTTGCGGGTGTCGCTGACACAGGACAGCATAATGACTTTCAGGTGCGGGTATTTTTCGCGAATCTGCTCCAGCGTTTGCAGGCCGTCGATGCCGCCGGGCATGAGCACGTCGAGCAAGACCACATCGGGCGCCGGGCCCGCCTGCAAGCGCTGCAGGGCCTCCTCGCCGCTGGCGGCGGTGTCCACCCGGTACGACTCCACTTCGAGCAGCGTGCGCAGGTAGCGCAGCATGCTGGGTTCATCGTCTACGACCAGGATACTCGGGGAGTTTGCCATGCCTTCGCCCTGCCTCGTTTCGCTCAGCCGTGTTTCAAGGGGAGAAGAAAAGAGAACTTGCTGCCGCAGCCAGGTTCGCTTTCCACCCAGATCTTGCCGCCATGGGCTTGCACCAACCGCCGGGCGATGCCCAGCCCCAGGCCCATGCCGGCGTCGCTGCGATCGCCGTTCCGCACCTGGAAGAAGTCGCCGAAGATTTCCTGGTGAAACTCCGCCGGAATGCCCGAGCCGGTATCGGAAACGCTGATCCGCGCCGCATTTGGCGCCGCGACGGCCTGGCGCCGGCGCTCCTTTTTCACCGGTCGCGGTTCAGGGGCGCGGCGCTCCCACACCTGCGGCTCGGCGTTCAGCCACACCGTCCCGCCGGCGGGAGTGAACTTCAGCGCGTTCTCCAACAGGTTTGAAACCACGCGCTGCACGCGGTCGTAATCGAAGGGGAACGGCCGGAGGTGTTCGCTTCCCAGGTAGTAGAATGCCACTCCCTTCCCTTGAAACCGCCCTAGCCAGAAACTGCAGATTTCGGTCAGGCAGGTGTTCAAATCGCGGGGTTCGTCAAGTTGCAGATTGAGATTGCCGGTCTCCAGGGCTGAGAACGTGAGAAAATCCGTGATCAGCCGCTGCAGGCGCTGGCTGCTGGCATGCATGTCCGTCACGCAGCGCGACTGCCGCTCATTCAGCGGGCCAAGTTTCCCGCTCATCAACAGTTCAATGTACCCGGAAACCACCGATAAGGGCGTCCTCAGGTCATGTGCCGCGGTGGCCAGCGCCTGCGCGCAACGCTGATACTGCCCCTGCAGGCGCTCGTAGGAACGGAGCATTTCCTCGGGACAAGCTTCGGCAGCACCCTCAGCGGCAGCGCATGGCGTCGAGCGCGCCGAATCGCTCTCGGCACGCAGCTCAGCTTTCGGATTGTCCGCACATTCCGACATGCCCGACCAGCTGGCCGTTGAGGGGGAGGACTAGGGTTTATGACTTGGCTAACCCCGAGTCGCCATCATATGAGAGTACCCGGATGGTGTCAAGGAATACGGGTGCAAGTGTTTTCCTCGGCAACCGCAAAACCTTGCTGTGTTTACTGCCTTGGTGCTGTCGAATATTACCTGAACAGAGCTGCTCTTATAGGCGTAACTTGCTGATTCATCGTCGTTTACCATCAGTCACCAAAAGTGACACGAGGTCGCTTCAGTTTGGCCCCTCATGTGCGCCAGAAGGGCCAGGTACTGCTATGACGAAATCTGGAGCGGAAAGACGAAAGCACCAACGCCTCCCCCTATCGATTCCGGTTTTCGTCCGAGGCGTCGACCAGGAAGGTAAGGAATTTCTTGAATTTGCCACCGCCCTGAACATCAGTGCGGGTGGCATATTGCTCGCCACACGTCGCAGTTTGCCGCGCATGAGCAGCCTCTCGCTGGAGATTCCGGTGGCCCCATTGCCCCCGAACACCGTTTCGCCACAATCAGTTCGCAGCCTCAAGGCACGGTTGGTTCGGGTCACGCACGGGGAACGGTGTCATCTGTTGGGGCTGAAGTTCACCCGGCCGCTGCACGACAAGGCAAGAGGGAAAAGCGTTTCCGTTTAGAGAAGTATTTTTCACACCTCGATGCCCCTCAGTCTTCGAGGAAATTGGTGTTCCTGCCAGCGTCCCCCCCTAAGTACCTGAACCCATTGCGGTAATGCCGCGACTAAGGAAATGCGTCTGTCCGGCATTCAACTAAAGTTGGTGAAATGTTTGGCTGCTTAACTGCAACGAATGTGCCGAAGCTGACAAATGTGTGAGAGAGGGTTCACATGTCATCTGCAGGTATAGCTGCGGCCATGGAGCGGGGGCCTAGTCCGATTCCTCCCGAAGCAGTTATGTTCGGCACCACGCGCCCGATGCAAATAATACGGGAGCGCATTCATAAGATTTCCGGCGCCAACCTCCCGGTGTTGATCCACGGCGAAAGCGGGACGGGGAAGGATATCGTGGCCCGCATGATTCACGCCCTGTCGCCCTGGAACAACGGACCGTACGTGAAGGTCAACTGCCCGGCCATTCCGGGCACGCTGCTGGAAAGCGAACTGTTCGGCTATGAAAAGGGCGCGTTCACCGGCGCCTACGGTACCAAGCCCGGCCGGGTGGAAATGGCCAACCGCGGCACGCTTTTCCTGGACGAGATTTCCGAACTGGATTACAGCCTGCAATCGAAGCTGCTGCAATTACTGCAGGACGGCCAGTTCTGCCGCATTGGCGCGCAGGAGGACAAGAAGGTCGAGGTGCGGGTGGTGTGCGCCACCAACCGGCAACTGGACCGCGAAGTCGAATCCGGCAGCTTCCGCCAGGACCTGTTTTATCGCATTAACGTGGTCGACATCCACATGCCGCCGTTGCGCGAGCGCGCTCCCGACCTGCCGCTGCTGACGCAGTACTTCCTCGATCTGTACAACGAGAAGTACAATGCCCGCGCCCGCCAGCTGTCGCCGTCCATGCTGGCGCACCTGCAGCGCTATCACTGGCCGGGGAACATCCGTGAGCTGGAAAACCTGATGCGCCGCTACACTATCCTGGGAACGGAGGAAGCGATCACCTCCGAGCTGCTGCCGCGCAAGCAGCAAGTGTTCGATAGCGAGATCCCGCTGGATGGTCCCGTGTCGCTGAAGGCGCTGACGCGCCAGGCGGTGCAGGAACTGGAACGCAAGATCATCCTGCGCGTGCTGCAGGCCAATCACTGGAACCGCAAGCGCACGGCGCGCGCCCTCGGCATCAGCTATCGCGCCTTGCTCTACAAAATCCGCGATGCAGGACTGCCGTCGGTTCGCGGGCGCGGACACGACACTCCGACACACGACGCGTGATTGAACTCCACCGGCAATCAGCCTTCAGCCACCGGCGGCTGAAGGCGGATTGCTTTTTTGCTCACAAGCGGCTGTGATCCGTAATTCTTGCCGCCCCGCGGGCCTTCGGGCTACGATGCGCTGTCCAGCAGAGCGCCCCGTTACCACCGGAGGTTGTCCATGAAGGCCCATCGTCTTGCCGCGCTGCTCGCCCTCGCCGTGGTTTTAATCGCCGCCCCGCTGCGGGCCCAGGTTGAGACCAAAATCTCGATTCCTGCCGGCTCGCCAGAAGACCGGGAACTGGCCGCCATCGGCAATGAACCCGACGCGCAGAAGCGCACTGCCATGCTGGAGGAGTTCGTGCAGAAGTTCGCCGCCAACCGTTCCGCGATGGCCTACGGCAACTGGCAACTGGCGCAACTGTTCCTCAGCACCGATGCGGCCAAGGCGATCGGCTACGGCGACAAGGCGCTGGCCGCCATGCCGGACATCGTGGACATCCTGGTGCTGCAGGTCGATGCCGCGCAGCAACTGAAGGATTACGGCAAAGTGGTGGCGTACGCGGCCCGCGCCGCTGCCGTCGCGCAGAGCGTCTCCAACCAGGCCAAACCCGCAAACCTGAAGGAACAGGACTTCGCACAGCAGGTCGAGGACCAGCGCATAGCCTTGCAGCCGAGCCTCGATTATGTCGAGGCGGCCGGGTACAACGCCATCGCCGCCGAACCCGGCGCGCGCCAGCGCCTGAAAGAAATTGACCAGTACATGGCGGCGTTTCCCGCCTCCAGGTTCGCCCAGCCACTGGCGACACTGGCGATCGTCAGCTTCCAGGAACTGAAGGACACGGCGGGGCTGGCCAGCTTTGGTGACAAAATGCTGGCCAAGAACCCGAACGACATCCGCTTGCTCACCGTGCTGGCGAATGCGTATTCCACCGATCCGGCGCATATGGCCAGGGCGGCGGGCTATGCCCGCAAAGCCATCGATCTGCAGAAGAGCAAGCCGGCAGAAGGCGCCCAGGGGCTGGCCGGCGTGGCCCACTCGGTGCTGGGCCGCGCCCTCCTGAACGAAGGCAGATTTCCCGCCGCCGCCGCCGAGCTGAAGACCGCGACCACCTTGCTGAAGGAATCGCCGGACGATCTGGCGGGCGCTTTCTACTATCTCGGCTACACCTACGCCAAGATGGAGCGCGCCGCCGACGCCATCGCTGCCTTGACTGAAGCTGCCGGTTTCCAGAGCGCGTACCAGCAGCCGGCGCAGGAGCTGCTGGAGAAGATCAAGGCGGCGCGCGGCAGGCGGAGGTGAGTTACAAGTAAAAAGTGGAAAGGGAAAAGTCAAAAGTGGACGGGTGGCCCACTCAAGCCCTCCTTTGGCTTGAGTGGGGCAGTTCCCGTCGCGTAGTGGCGAAAACTGCTCCATTGCCAGTCTTCAGGACGTTCACACAACCCGCGCTTCACCGGATTGCGATGAATATAGCGAAGCTTTTCCACGAACTGCCGATAGTTCCGGACGTTGAAATCGTAGTAACGCTTTTGCCAGAAGTGCTCTGCATCGGCAATCAAGCGCCGCGACACCCCTTGCTTCAACGACTTGAGCGCATCGGCCAGCGTCTGCCGCTGCGGCTCGCTGATCAGCAGGTGAACGTGCTCCGGCATGACCACGTACCCGTAGACGCAAAGGCCGAAACTGCGTCTGACTCGCTCCAGCGCGGCCTCGAAAACCCGCTTGGCTGTGGCCACCGTGAGCGACGGACGACGACGGTAGCAACAGAACGTCACGAAGTGCGTCTGCCCGGATTGATGAAATCGTTTCAGTCCCCAAGGCACCGGGCCAGCTTAAGCCTTGAGAACTGCCCCACTCAAGCCAAAAGCGGGCTTGAGTGGGCCACCCGTCCCGTCCCCACTCAAGCCAAAAGCGGGCTTGAGTGGGCCACCCGTCCCACTTTCCACTTTTAGCTTTTCACTTGTTACTTTTTTCTACCGCTTCACTAATTCATTCGAGAGCAGGTGGGCTTTCAAGGCGAGATTGTAGGCGCGCTCCACGTCCCCATCTTTGCTCGCATCTCGCGACTGCTGCACGTAGCTGCGGATGTGCTGCACCATGGCCTGCTCGTCGGTAGTGAGCTGGCGGGTAATGCTTTTCAGGTTGTACTCGGTGGCTTCCAGCAGTTGCGCGGTGTTGAACTGCTGATGGATCGCGGCGTCGTGCGGCAGGCTGGCGGAAAGCTGCGCCCCCGTGGGCCGCGTGCCGCCCTCTTCCACCACGGTGCGGGAAGGCTTCTCCGGCGCAGGTTTTTTGGCGATGTTCCTTTGTGGTTTTGGTTTGGGCCTCGGCTTGGCGACGGGTTTGGGCGGCGGCGCCGCGGTTTCAGGCGCAGGGGTGGCTTCCGGCTGCGGACGGTTCGGCTCGCCGCTGGCGGGCGGCGGGGGCGCCGCCTTGGGCTGGGCCTCGGGCGTGACGGTCGGCGCCTGCGCCTGCGGCGGCAGGGGTGGCTTCTTCTTCCTGAAGCAGCCGCCCAGAGTGAGCGTGGCAGCCAGCAGCCCTGCCACGATAATCGCCCGCCAAACCCTCATGCTGATGTTGTATTCTCCCCGGCCCGGAACCGCAAGCGCGCGGCTCACGTCCTGGCCGTAACCTCGCGTGCCGATTCCGCCGTTGGCGCCTGCTCCACCGCCGGAAAGCGCAAACAGAACGCCGTCCCCATGCCGGGCTGCGATTCGAAAGCCAGCGATCCGTTGTGCAATTGCATGACGCGATAGGCCATGGCCAAACCGATGCCGCTGCCCGACTTCTTGGTCGTGAAATAAAGGTTGAAAATCTTGTCGCGGATGTCCGGAGGAATGCCCGGACCCTGATCGCGCACTTCCACTTCCACGGCGCCGTCGTCGCGGCGGGCGGTGATGGTGAGGGCGCCGCCGCCGGGCATGGCCTGGATGCCATTGATGGCGATGTTCAGCACCGCCTGCTTGACCAGGTCCACGTCGGCCTTGACGCCCAGCGGCTGCTCCGGGACGTCGCAGCGCACGCTGACGCCCAGCCGCGCCGCCTCCGGTCCGGCCAGCACCACCACTTCCTCGAGCACCCGCCGCAGGTCGGCGTCGGCCAGACGCAGTTCCACCGGCCTGGTGAAATCCACCAGCGTCTGCACCACCCGGTCCAGGCGCTGAATTTCGCTGCCGATCACGTCCATGTGCCGCCGGGAATCGGGATCGATCTCCTTGATCTTCTCGCGCAGCACTTCCAGGTGCACCATGATGGCGTTGATGGGATTGCGCACCTCGTGGGCCACCCCGGAAGTGAGCCGGCCGATGGCCGCCAGCCGCCGCGACAGCTCGATTTCGTCTTCAATCTTGCGCACCGACTCGGCGTCGCGCATGTTCAGCAGCGCCCCGATGTTCTGCCCCTTCTCCTCGATGAAGTCCAGCGACACCTGCACCCGCCGGCCGCTTTCGCTTTCCATCTCGCGCTGCACGATGGGGCGGCGAACCGCGAATGCGTGCGTGATCATGCGTCCCAGCCGGGACCCGTCGGGGAAGACTTCCTCCACGTTTTTTCCCAGCATCTCGGCGCGGGTGCGGCCCACGAAGCGCTCCGCCGATGCGCTGACCAGGACCACGCGGCCATCGTGCGTGAACAGCATGAGCCCGTCCTGCAGGTTGCCCATGATCTGGTCCAGGTTCTCCTTCAAGGCGGAGAAGACCTCTTTCACGTCTCGCATCTGGCGGCCCAGACGGTCCAGCTTGGTGGTGACCACGCCGTACTCGTCGCGGCGGCGCGGCTGCTCCTCGAGCACGGTGTCGATCTCGCCCGCGCTCAACCGGTCCAGGCGCTGGCCGATGGCTTCCAGAGGCCGCAAGGCGAAATTCGACAGTACCGCCGCCAGCAGGAACGAGACCAGGATGGAAAACGCGGTGAACTCGAAGGCGCGGTTGATCTGCGGCTGCAGCTCGCTTTTCAGAAAAACCGTGGAGAGCCCGACGCGGATGTCGCCGAAGGGCTTGCCTTCGCGGCTCAGGGGCAGGCGGACCTCGTACACCCGGGGCGCGCCGTACACCATGCGCAACTGGGCGAGGAACCCGCCCTTGAGCACGTCGCCAAAGTCGGGCCGCGGCCGCATCAGCTTGCCCTGGGCGTCGGCGTCGGTGTGCAGCAGGGCGCGCCCGTGCGCGTCGGTAATGGCCGCGTCGTAAATGGTGGGCGAGTAGCCGACGATGGATTGCAGCAGGGAATTGAGCCCGGGGTCGGTCTGCAGGCTGTCCTGAATGGCGGCGCGCACCGACTCGGGATTGTCGGGGTCCACGTCGTAGTTGTTGCTCAAGTCCAATTCCAGCGCTTCGCGCGCGCCGTGGTAGATCTGGTGCGCCACGAAGTCGCCGCCCGCGTACTCCTGCGACACCCGCTGCCGCAGCAGTTGCGACACGTAGATGTAGGACAGCGTCGCCACCAGCGCCACCACCATGGCGCTGATCGAGATGACGAGCTTGGTTTTCAACCGCATGAATCAGGCTCTAGGCTTTAGGCTCTAGGCTTTGGGCTTCAAGCTTCCGGCGGCAGGAGAAGTATTGAGATTGCGCCTAGCCCCTAGCGCCTAAACCCTAAAGCCTAAAGCCTAAAGCCTTACCGTCCCACGTCCGCGGTGGCGACATTGGCCCCGTACTCTTTCAGTTTGTTGTGCAGAGTCTTCAGGCTGATGCCCAGGATCTCAGCCGCGCGGGTCTTGTTATTGTTGGTCGCCTCCAAGGTTTTCAGGATCAGCAGGCGCTCCGCTTCCCCGACGGTGGTGCCCACCCCGAGGCGCACCGCGTTAGCTTCCTGCACCGGCGGACGCGGCGTCACCTGGCCGAATCCCGGCGGCAGGTGCTTGCTCTCCACCACTGAACCGTCGCACACGATGGCGGCGCGCTCCAGGCTGTTGCGCAACTCGCGCACATTCCCCGGCCAGGCGTAATTCTGAAACAGCGACATCACGCTGTCGCTCACCATTTGCACCCGCCGCCCGTGCTTGGCGTTCATTTCCGCCAGCAACGCGTCCACCAGTTCCGGCAGGTCCTGTTTGTGCTCGCGCAGCGGCGGCATGGGAACGTTGAACACGTTGAGCCGGTAGTAGAGGTCGTGGCGCAGGAATCCCTGCGCCACCGCTTCCTCGGGCACCTTGTTGGTGGCCGCCAGCACGCGAACGTCAACCGTGGTTTCCACCTTGCTGCCCAGGCGGCGCAGCTTGCGGTCTTCCAGCACGCGCAGCAGCTTGGCCTGGGTGCCGATGGGCATCTCGCCGATCTCGTCCAGCAGCAGGGTGCCTCCTTCCGCCAGCTCGAAGCATCCCACCCGGCGCTCCAGCGCGCCCGTAAAGGCGCCCTTCTCGTGGCCGAAAATCTCGCTCTCGATCAGCGTTTCCGGGATGGCGGCGCAGTTGATGGCGACGAAGGGCTTGTTCTTACGCGGGCTGAGGTCGTGGACGGTGCGCGCCACCAGTTCCTTGCCGGTGCCGCTTTCGCCGGTGATCAGCACCGATGCCGTGCTCGGCGCCACCATCTGGATGAGGTGGAAGATCTCCTGCATCTTGCGCGAGGAGCCGACAATGGGACCCATCACCCCTTTGTCGCGCAGAGTGCGGCGGGTGACTTCCAGTTCGCGCTCCGCGTTCTGCTGGTTGACGGCGTGTTTCAGGATGGTGCGCAGCCGCGTGGGGTCGCTGCCCTTCTGGACGTAGTCGTAGGCGCCCATCTTCATGGCTTCCACGGCGCTGTCGATGCTGCCGTGCGCCGTCATCACGATCACCTCGCAGGCCTGCGGCAACTCGGCCACGCGGCGCAGCAGTTCCATGCCGTCCATGCGCGGCATCATCAGGTCGGTCACCACGATGCACGGCGACCAGGCCTTGATCTTCTCCAGGGCTTCCACGCCGTCGCAGGCGGTGTCGCACTTGAAGCCCCACAGGCTGACCAGTTCCGCCAGCCCGCTGCGCTCGTTCTCCTCGTCTTCGACGATGAGCACCTTCACTTGCGTCATAATACTGCCTGTCTTTCCATTATTCCGGGTCGGCGTCCGCTCCGCAACCCGCGGACCCGCGTCCCGCGCGGTTTTTCTAGGGTCAAAACTCCGGGTCTTTCTAGGGTCAAAAGTCCAGCAGGTCGCTGAAAAACTATTCTGTGTGTCAGGGCACGACTTCAGTCGTGCCGATAAGGCCTTTCTTTTTGTCATTCCGAGGGGACTTTAGTCCCCGAGGAACCTGCTTTTCGCAGTTTTTCAGCAACCTGCCAGGCGCCAAGCCGGGGCGCAAACCCGAGTACCTCCTGATAGATGCGCCTGAGCGGGCGACGGTGACTTGAAACCCTCAGGGCAGCGAATTCAGCCAGTCACTTTTCACTCGCTTGACGATGCGTTACAATCCTTAGTTGCGGCCGAACGCTTTTGTCTCTGTTACTTGTCTCTGTTACTTGGGCTTTCTAGTCAGCGATCATTACACCTGAGCAATGGGCCCCGAAAAAATCCTGGAGGAATCCGCATGTCACTTCGTGAAAGCTTTCGTGGCGGTGTGTGGTTGGTCATCGCCCTCTCCCTCCTACTGATCTCCCCCACTGTGCTCGCTCAGGAGGCCACGCCCCCGAAGGTAGACATCTTTGCCGGCTACTCCTGGATGCATCCGGGAGGAAGCATCGGCGGGTTCAAGCTCCCGGATATGAACAAGGGCTGGGGGGTGACCTCGACATACAACTTTAACAAGTACGCCGGCTTCAGCGTGGATGCGGGCGCGAACTACAGCGACCCGGCCACCGCCAGCACGGTGATGATCGGCCCTCGCCTCAAGTTCCGCCAGGAGCATTTTGAGCCGTTCGTGCAGGCCCTGGCAGGTCTGCACCGGTTATCCGTCAGCGGCTTGGGCACCGACAACCGTATTGGCGCGATTCTGGGCGGCGGCTTCGACATCCCGATCACCCGGACCCTCGCCTTCCGCCTCATAGAGGCCGATTACGTCTGGGGTCATCACAACTTCTTCCCGGCCATTGCGGGCACTCAAAACCTTTCCGGTGCGCGGCTGCGCAGCGGCCTGGTGTTGAATTTCGGAGGTGGTCCGCCGCCGCCGCCGCTGGCTGCCAGTTGCTCGATCACTCCTTCGTCGGTGATGGCCGGTGAGCCGGTCACGCTGACCACCACGGCCACCAACATCCCGAAGAACCAGACCGTCGATTACAAGTTCACTACCACTGGAGGCAAACTGACGCCGAAGGAGAACACGGCGGCGGTCGATACCACCGGTTTGGCGCCCGGGCAGTACACCACGACCGCCACGGTGACCGCCCCCAAGGCGAAGAAGATGCCGCCGGCCACTTGCAATGCGGCATTTACCATTCAGGAGCCGCCTAAGCATCCCCCGACCATCACCTGCAGCGCCAACCCGGCGACAGTGCAGGCGGGGCAGCCGTCCACCATCACCGCCACCGGCCAGAGCCCGGACAATCGGCCGCTCACCTATAACTTCACCGCCACCGGCGGCCGCATTGCCCCCAGCGGGCCACAGGCCACGCTGGACACCGCGGGCGCACCGGCGGGACCGATCACGGTCACTTGCACCACCACGGACGATCGCGGCTTGTCGGCCAGCAGCACCACCATGGTCAACGTCGAGGTGCCGCCGCCGCCACCGCAGGCCAGCAAGCTGAACGAGATCCAGTTCAAGAACAAGCGCCTGCCGGCGCGCGTGGACAATGAGGCCAAGGCCATCCTGGACGACGTGGCCCTGCGTCTGCAGCGCGAACCCGATGCCAAGGCCGTCGTCGTAGGCAACTTCGAGCCTGCCGAAGGCAAGAAGGGCCGCAGCATCGCCGAGCAGCGCGCCGTCAACACCAAGGCCTATCTCACCCAGGAAAAGGGCATCGATCCGGGCCGCATCGAGGTGCGCGTTGGCAGCGCCGGCGCCAAGACGGCGGAAATCTGGCTCGTGCCCCCCGGCGCCACCTTTAACCAGGCCGGCACCGAAACCTTCGATGAGAGCAAAGTGAAGGTGGGCAAGAATGCCTATCCGCGGCCCGCGGCCAAGCCGCATCCCAAGGTGCGGGGCAAGAAGGCCGCCAAGCCTCCTGCCGCAGCTCCGAAGCCGTAGCTGGGGAAGGGCAGCGAATTGAAACCTGGGCCCGGCCGAACTCGGCCGGGCCTTTTCTCTTATCTCTTAAGGACACTCTGATTGACTGCGGTTCCTTGAAGGGGACGGCCGGGTGCCCCGTCCAAGCCCGCTTTTGGCTTGGGCGGGGATTTTTCCGGAGCAAAATGAGCGCGGCTTTACAGGCGGAGAAACTCGATTTGGGTGTGTTTTGGAAGGGGCGCGGCGGAACCTGTCCCGACCCTGAGCGAAGCCGAAGGGGAGGGAGCCGCGCCGGACATCTTCTTTATTTGTGTCATTCCGAGGGGACTTTAGTCCCCGAGGAACCTGCTTTTCGGAATTTTTCCGCAGCCTCTTTAGCCGCTGAGGCACCGGCGACGCACTTGATCAGAGCGAATCTACCGAGACACGGCTGAAAATCTCCGCAGCGCGCTACAATCCGTGTTCGAATGGTCATGGCGCGCGAACAACCTGCATCTTACATTGCGCATATGTCCCGCATTTTTTTCTCCAGGCTCCTTCTTTTGACGCTTGCGCTTTGGCTGCTGCTTCCCGGAGCGCCGGCGCAGACGTTACCGCGCGCGAACGCTTGGGTCCTGCTTGGCCCGGAGGGCGGCGACGCCCGCAACCTGGCTTACGACCCGCGCGATCCCAGCCGCGTTTTCCTGGGCACCAGTTCGGGCGTGCTCTACTTGTCCTCGGACAGCGGCGCCGCCTGGACGCGCTTCGCCCACCTGGGCGCGGGGAACGACTATGTGCTGGACAACATCGCCGTCGATCCCACGGATTCGAACGTGATCTACGTGGCGGCCTGGAGCATCGAGAACAACGGCGGCGACCTGTTCCGCTCGCGCGACGGCGGCCGCACCTGGCAGGCGCTGCCCGGCATGCACGGCAGGTCCATCCGCGCCTTCGCCTTGGCGCCTTCCGATCACCGGGTGCTCGTGGCGGGCGCGCTGGACGGCGTTTTCCGCAGCGACGACGCGGGTGAGACCTGGCGTCAGATCTCCCCGCCGCACCACGCCGAGATCAAGAACATCGAGTCGCTGGCGCTGGACCCGCGCACCCCCGACATCGTTTACGCCGGCACCTGGCACCTGCCCTGGAAGACCACCGACGGCGGGCGCACCTGGCATTCCATCAAGCAGGGCGTCATCGACGACTCCGACGTGTTCTCCATCATCATCGACTCGCACCAGCCGTCGGTGGTGTACATGAGCGCCTGCTCCGGCATTTACAGGAGCGAAAACTCGGGCGAGCTGTTCCGCAAAATCCAGGGCATGCCGTTCTCCGCGCGCCGCACCCGCGTACTGCAGCAGGACCCGCAAAATGCCGGCGTGGTTTACGCCGGTACCACCGAGGGGTTATGGAAGACGGTCGACGCCGGTAAGACCTGGCGGCGCATGACCGCACCTAACCTGATCGTTAACGACGTACTGGTGGACCCGCGCCGCCCCGCGCACCTGCTGCTGGCCACCGATCGCAGCGGCATGCTGGCCAGCAACGACGGCGCCCAGACGGTGTTTGCCTCCAACCACGGTTTTGCCCACCGGCAAGTCTCGGCCGTGGTAGCCGACCGCAAAGATGCGAACACCATTTACGCCGGCGTCGTCAATGACAAGGAATTCGGCGGCGTCTTCGTCAGCCGCGATGCCGGCGCGCACTGGTCGCAACTGAACGCCGGTCTCGCCGGCCACGATATTTTCACTCTCGCCCAGGCTGATGCCGGCGCGCTCATTGCCGGCACCAACAACGGCGTCTTCCTGCTGGACGGCAAACCTGCGCGCTGGAAGCCCATCAACCTGGTCTTGACCGAGAAGGTCACCTCGGTAGTGAGCCGCGCCGCACACTCCAAGAAGAAGCGCGTCACCACGCGCCGCGAGTGGATCAGGTCGGAACTGCGCGGCCGCGTGGCGCAACTGGCCGTCGCCGGTCACCGCTGGTTTGCCGCTACTTCCGCCGGCATTTTCACCAGCCTCGATCAGGGCCATAGCTGGCATGGCGGCCCGGTGATCGGCATGCATAATTTCGTTTCCATCGACGCCTTGGGCGACCTGGTGGCGGCGGCCACTCCCAACCGCGTGCTGCTCTCCCAGAACGGCGGTATCAACTGGAGCGCTGCCACGCTGCCCCCGTTCGTGACCGCGGTCTACGGCGTTGCCCTAACGCCCTCCGCGGTGTGGCCCGCCACCCGCGAAGGAGCGCTGCACAGCGGCGATAACGGCGCTACCTGGGATCACGTGGTGGTGGGCATCCCGGCGCGCAACCTGGTGTCGGTGCATTACGACCCGGTCCGGCAACGGCTGCTCGGAGCGGCCACTTCAGGCGAAGTTTTCGTCAGCCGCGATGCAGGCAAGACTTGGTCGCGCGCCTCCGATGCCGCTTGGGACATCCGCCGCGTCGCCGTCGCCGGCGAACGCTTGCTGGGCATCACCGCCTTCAGCGGCATCGTCGCCCAACCCGAAGATGCGGCGCAGTCCTCTCGCACCGCGGTTCCTACCGGCAATCTGCCGTAGTCCGATTCCGTGTAGCGGCGGAATTTATTCCGCCCTCAGGTCGGCGGACTGAAGTCCGCCGCTACACAGGGAAAAATTTACCCGGCCAAAGCGCTCCCGATCACAGCTATGTCGTTGACAAATAAGGCGACAGGAGTGGCACGCCAACTGCCTTGCTGGTCTGCGGGTGGAGGTCCGGATGAAGCTGAAGCCTGCTGTTCCCCTGATCTTGCTGCTGCTTTCCCTGCTGCTGGCCGCGGGCTGCAGCGGCATGCCTGACACGATCAATGCCGGGGGGCCGACCGCGGGCTCTGCCCCTCCGTTCGCAGCCGCGAAGAAGGGCCTTTTTTCCCGTGAGGCCCCGGCGCCCGACAGCGTGACCATTCCCGCGGGAACACCGATTTCAGTCCGTCTGCAGAACGCGGTCTCCAGCGCCTCGGCCAGGCCGGGCGATGAATTCGCCGCCGTGATTGACGAACCCATCGTGGTGGACGGCCGCACCGTGGTGCCGCGTGGCGCCGGCGTCACCGGCCGCGTGGTGGCGGCGCGCTCCTCCGGACGCCTGCATAACTCCGGCTACCTGCGGCTGGCTCTGGCCACCATCGACGTTAACGGCAAAGCGACCCCCATCCACAGTTCCAGCGTCTTCATCATGGGCGGGGCGCACAAGAAGCGGAACCTGGCGTTGATCGGCGGAGGCACGGGCGCGGGCGCGCTCATCGGCGCCATCGCCGGCGGCGGCAAGGGCGCCCTGATCGGCAGCGCTATGGGCGCCGCCGGCGGCACCGCCGGGGCTTATGCCACCGGCAAGAAGGACGTCGGTTTTGCCGCCGAACGCCGGCTCACCTTCCGGCTGACCCAGCCCCTGGTCGCCAAAGGTTAACGGCGGAGTGAGTTCTGCAGTTGTCAGTTGTGGGTGAATTGGCGCAGCGGCAAGAGGGGCAAGGTTCAGTTGGGCGCGAGAGATCGCGCTTTTTTTTGCCCTCGAACTGCGAATATTCCCAAAACGGGAATATCTCCTGGCCCAATCTGGCGCGCCGCTATTTCCCGTTCCGGGCCGCGTTTTACGCGGGGATTTCTCATTTAGGGAAATTCCCGCCCTGGCCTGGGGCCAACACCCCCCTTTAGCAGGCGCGCTAAGTCCGTTTCCATTGTGAGGTTCGTCACATTTTTCCAAAACGGAAAACTCTATGCTTCGCTCGCCTGGCACCGGCCTGGGTTCCATGTTGGTCTGAGCGGCGGTATGTCCCGTTCCCTTTCGAGATCGTCCGCGGCTGGCACCCACAACAGGGGAATGGAATTCCTTGGCGCCGCGGCACGTGCCTGCCCCCACGGAATCATGGTGGAGCAGGACGGCTGCGTGGTCTATGCCAATCCTGCCTATGCCCGCCTGCTGGGTCTCGGGACTGCGGCCGCGGTTCTGGGCCGGCGGCGGCAAGACCTGCCCGCTCCGCGGGGCAGCGGTCGCAGGGCCGCTGACGGGAATCACGGCGGGCCCGAGTTCGAGGACATTCGCTTGCAGTTCCGCAGCCGCGGACAGCGACTGGCGCTGCACGTGTTGCGCGACAGCAGCGAACGCCGCCGCCTCGAGCAGCGGCTCCGCGAGTCCGAGAAGATGGAAGCCCTGGGGCGGCTGGTGGGCGGCGTGGCCCACGATTTCAACAACGTGCTTACCGCCATCACGCTTTACTCCGATCTGCTGCTGGAACAGGGTCCGCGCCCGCCGCGCCGCGAGGCCGAAGAAATCCACATGGCCGCCCAGCGCGGGGCCGCCGTGGTGCGGCATCTGCTGGCCTTCGCGCGGCAGCAGCCGATGAGACCGCGGGTGGTTTCGCTGAAGGACGTGGTCGCCTCCATGCGCGGCATGCTGGAGCCGCTGCTGGGCGGCGACGTCGAGCTGGTCACGCGTTTTTCCGAGGCCGAAGATGCGGTGCGCCTCGACCCGGCGCAGATGCAGGAAGTGATCCTCAACCTGGTGCTGAATGCGCGCGATGCCATGCCCCGCGGCGGACGGGTGCGGATTGAAACCGGCAGCCGCACCCTGACGGCGCCCTCGGCGCGGCGTCATCCCGGGCTGCGGGCCGGCCGCTACGTCACGCTCTCGGTCAGCGACACCGGCCTCGGCATGGATGAAAGCGTGCGCGCGCGCATCTTTGAGCCTTTCTTTACCACCAAGAAAGATGGCGGCGGCAGCGGCCTGGGCATGGCCATGGTCTACGGCATCGTCACCCAAAGCGGCGGAACCGTAACCGTGAACAGCAAGCCGGGCAAGGGGACGCAGGCCACCATCCTGCTGCCGCGCGCCCCGGCGCAGCCGGAGGCGGTTGAGGGCGGCGCCGCTGCGGCCGCCGCGGCCGGCAGCGAGACCGTGCTGGTGCTGGAAGACGACGCGGCGGTGCGCAGCTCGATCGCCCATCTGCTGGCGCAGAGCGGATATCGCGTCATGCAGGCGCGCGACGGGCCGCACGCCATCAGGCTGGCGCGCGCCTGCCGGTCAGCGATTCACCTGCTAATCAGCGATGTGGTCATGCCCGGCATGGGCGGCTGCGATGCCGCCCGCAACATCCGGCAGTTGCATCCGGAAACCAGGGTCCTGTTTATCTCCGGCTACCCGTCCAAGGCCCGCGCCGCTGCGGCGCAGGCCCGGCTCCTCTACAAGCCGTTTTCGCGCGCCGTGCTCACCCAGATGGTGCGCGAGGTTCTTGACCAGCGCCTGCGGGGTGATGGCCGCGGCGCGCCAGCCTCGGCTGTACGTGAAAGGGAATTGCTATGACACTGGGCGTTGAAATGACCGCTGGGACCCGCGAGATCCCGGGGGCCAACCTGCTCAACCTGCTCATTATCGACGATGAGCGTGCGGTGCGCGAGGGCTGCCGCGAGGCCGCTCAACTGGCCGGCTTCAACAGCTTCGTGGCCGACAGCGCCGAGCATGCGTACAAGGTGCTGGACGCGCAGAATGTCGACATCGTGCTGCTCGACCTGAAACTTCCCGGCGCCAGTGGTCTGGAGGCGTTGCGCGCCATCAAGAGCCGCCGCCCCAACGCCGTGGTCATCATCATTACCGGCTACGCCACCGTCTCCTCGGCCGTGCAGGCGATGAAAACCGGCGCTTTCGACTACATCAGCAAGCCCTTCACCCTGGAAGAACTGCGGGTCATGCTGGAGCGCGCCATGGACGAGCTGAAGATGACCACCGAGAAGCGCGTCCTGCGCGAGCGCCTGCGCTCCAAGCACGGCTTCGGCTCCATCATCGGACGCTCGCCGGAGATGGAGAAGCTGTACCGCATCGTGGCCAAGGCGGCGCAAAGCACCCACCCGGTGCTGATCATGGGCGAAAGCGGCGTGGGCAAGGAACTGGTGGCCCGCTGCATTCACTACTCCGGGCCCTTCCACGACAAGCCCTTCATCCCGGTCGACTGCGGCTCGCTGGTCCCCACCCTGATCGAGAGCGAGCTGTTCGGCTACGCGCGCGGGGCGTTCAATGGCGCGGTGCGCGCCAAGGAAGGCTTGCTGGCCATCGCCCAGGGCGGCACCATTTTCCTGGACGAAGTCGGCGAGCTGCCGGTAGACCTGCAGGCCAAGTTGCTGCGCGCCATCCAGGAAAAGGAAATCCGCCCCGTCGGCAGCACCAAGCGCGTGCCCATCAACGTGCGTATCCTGGCCGCCACCAACCGCGACCTGGAGGCCTCGGTGGCCGAAGGCAGCTTCCGCCGCGACCTTTACTTCCGGCTCAACGTGCTCAGCCTGAAGATTCCGCCCCTGCGCGAGCGCAAGCAGGACATCCCGCTGCTGGCCGAGCACTTCCTGGAGCGGCTGTCGCGTACCACCGGGGCGCAGCGCACCCTGAGCGACGAGTCGATGAAGGTGATGATGTCCTACGAGTGGCCCGGCAACGTGCGCGAGCTGGAGAACTGCCTGGAACGCGCCTGCGCGCTGAGTTCGGGCCCCACCATCCAGGTGGCCGACCTGCCCTCGCCCATCCAGAACGCGCACCATCGCATTCCGCCCGAAGGCATCGAAGGTCCCAAGATCGTGCCCATCGCCGAACTGGAAAAGCAGACCATCCTGCGCACCATCGACCAGCTCAAGGGCGATAAGCTGCTGGCGGCGCGCATGCTGGGCATCGGCAAAACCACTCTCTATCGCAAGTTGAAGGAGTACGCGGTGCAGGAATAGACGAGCGAAGCAAACGAAACCTAGCAGCCC
>Ga0315268_10002935_pt1 | contig 18961 bp, 18 predicted proteins | sample C1_top_MG_FD_204535 | JGI IMG/M metagenome (GOLD analysis project Ga0315268, IMG submission 204535) | Sediment microbial communities from Yellowstone Lake, YNP, Wyoming, USA - C1_top | ecosystem: Environmental > Aquatic > Freshwater > Lake > Sediment | place: USA: Wyoming | collected 2017-08-01
TGAACGGCACGCGCAGGACGTCCATGATTTTCCTGGCGACGCCTTCCACGCTGTGTTCGCTGGATAATTCATTCAGCAGGATAACGAATTCGTCGCCGCCGAGCCGGGCCACGGCATCGCTTTCCCTTACGCACTGGGTCAGCCGTTTGGCGACTTGCTGCAGCAGCATATCGCCGCTGGCGTGACCGAGCGTATCGTTGACCTGCTTGAAACCATCCAGATCAAGGAACAGCACGCCGAGAGGATGGTTGTGGCGTTGCGCCAGCGCGATGGCGCCGGACAGGCGCTCGTTGAAGAGGATCCGGTTCAGCAGGCCGGTCAAGGGGTCGTGATAGGCTAGGTATTCGAATCGGTCGGCTTCCCGCTTTTTTTCGGTAATGTCGCTGAACAGGTTGATGTAATGGGTAATATTGCCGTTTTTGTCGGTGGCCGTACTGACCGTGAGCCATTCCGGGAACACCTCGCCATTCTTGCGCCGGCCCCATATTTCCCCCTGCCAGCAGCCTTTTTCGAGAATTTTATCGCGCATCCCGGCGGCGGAAATAACATTTTCCTGGCTGGCGTAAAGAAATTGGGATTTCTTCCCCACCACCTCTTCCTCCGAATAACCGGTTATTTCCGTGAAGGCGCGGTTGACGCTCAGGATGTTCTGTCGGCTATCGGTGATCAGGATGGCTTCACGGCTGAATTCGAACACCTTGGCGGCAAGAAGGAGATGTCTGTGGGACAGTTTGGCCTTGTTTTTTTTGTTTTTCGCGGCCAAATTTTCCGAAGCCGAAACAGACTGTTTCGTGGCGCTGTCAGGAAGGTTAACGTAGGGCATGATATATGATTTGCCTTTCGCCGATATTGCATATTGCGAAATAAAGCCGCTACCCTTGGCATGGGTCGCGCCGGTGTGTTTCATGAATACAAACTTCTGCCGGGTTCGGCATGGCGGCCGCACATTTCAACCGGTTCCGCGGCAGAGATTTCATTGGCATTGCTGAAAATTGGCCTGCCCGACTGGCAAGGTGCTATGAGGTAGCCGTGATTCCTTGAGCTATTGCGCGTGTCGTAGTTCATGATCCTTCCCTTTCTCGAAATGCGCGGGGCGGTCCGGCCTGTGAGGCCACCCTCTATCGCGCCTGCTGAGTATCCATTGCAATAGCCTTGCTGTTTGCCTGTCTGTTAACGAAACTGCTGGTCTGATTGATTGCGATCGCGCCACTTGCGCCCCCCATCGGTTTATTGCCGCTGATCGCGCTCCGATCGGTATAGGCCGGTAAGCGTAGGTCATCGACCAAGGCTTGTTTTGGGCCGAGCATGAAGCCGAACGCGAAGCTGGTTGCAGCCGCTGTTGCGTAAGCAGTGGCGACGGCGGTGATGAGCGTGGTTTTGTTCATCGCGCTTATTTCCAGCCTGCCGTTACGCTGATGTTGCTTGTCTGGGCATTTGACGTGCCGGATCCTGTGCGGCGGATGCTGCCCGGCTCGTCCCACAGTATGACTCCAAGCGATAGCACTGCAAGCGACGCCTCCATATACAAGCCCTCGGCTTGGGCGAATCCTAATAGGCTTTTGGCAGGTATCATAGCTTTGTCAATATGTCCGCTCATGATCTTTCTCGCTAAATGAAACCTTCTTAATTCATGATTCATGCAGCAATAGTCATGCCATATAGATAACATTGTGTTGTTTATGGTTTTTTTTGGTTTTGCGAAAAAACCGGAAAGGGTAAATGTAATAATTAGGAAACAGAAAGCGTGCGCTCAAATTGCGGAACTTATGCAATTGTTTGATATATGGTGTTTTTTTCTGTGTAACGAATTTGAGTCAGGCGTCTGGAGTGATTGACCGCCCATAAAAAAGCCTGCCCAGGAACCGCCGGCGCTGGCTATCGGGGGGTGGCTAAAAGCAGCTCCCAGGCCATGTTTACATCAGCCCATGGTTCTGGAGGCCGCATTTTTCCATCAGGCGGTACAGCGTTACCCGCGATACGCCGAGCTCATTCGCCGCCCTGGAAACATTGTGGTGGGTGTGCTGCAGCGCGTTCTGGATGGCTTCCCGCTCCGCTGCCGTCCGCACTTCGTCGAGGGAGCGTATCTGCCGTCCTTGAACCCCGCTCTCCAGGCCGAGGTCGGCCGCCGTGATCAGGCGGTTTTCGCACATGACCAAGGCACGCCGGATCCGGTTGATCATCTCGCGGACGTTCCCCGGCCATTCGTGTTCGTTCATCCCCCGCAGCGCCTCCTGAGTGAATCCCTGCACGTTGTGGCGCTTGTCGGCGGCGAATTTCTTGAAAAAGAATCGGGCAAGCAATTCGATGTCGCCCTGGCGCTCCCGCAGGGCGGGCATCCTGATGTCGAGGACATTCAGCCGGTAGTACAGGTCTTCGCGGAAACGCCCCTCCCTCGCGGCTGCGTCGAGGTCGACATGGGTCGCGGCGATGACCCGGGCATCCACGCTGACGTTCGTGGTGGAGCCGACGCGCTCGATGGTTTTTTCCTGCAGGAAGCGCAGCAGGTTGACTTGCATGTCCAAGGGCAGGTCGCCGATTTCGTCGAGGAAGATCGTGCCGCCGGCGGCGGCTTCGATGCGCCCGATCTTGCGCTGGCTGGCGCCGGTGAAGGCCCCTTTTTCATAGCCGAACAGTTCGGACTGGATCAGTGTGGGCGGCAGCGCGCCGCAGTTCACCGCCACGAAGGGGCCGCTGGCCCGGTTGGAGCGCTCGTGGATGGCAAGCGCGCTGAGTTCCTTGCCGGTGCCGCTTTCCCCGGTGATGAGGACGGGTGCATTGACGCCAGCGACCTTGCGCAGATTGGCGAATAGCGACTGCATGGCCGGACTTGCCCCGACCATTTCATCCTCGCCGGGGTATTCCTCGTTTTGCGCCGGCGTGTCCGGGCCGATGTTGGCCATGCCGTAGGCGTGTCCTAATATGGGCAGCAACCGGTCGATATCGGCGGGGAGGGTGTGGTAATCGTAAAAATGCTCCCGGATCAGATGGTTGATATCCTCGTTCTGCATGCAGACGGAGGGAAGCAGGGCGATCCATTTCATATGGTTGCCCGCGCAGATCAGATTTTCTTCCGAAGGAGGGATGTCCTTTTCCGACGGATCGAACAGAGCCAGACCGACGTGGAAACGCTGGGAATCGACCATGTTCCTGGCGATATCCAGATTATCGGCGACCTGCGCATCCCATCCCGCTGCGCGGATGTCCGACAACAGGACAGGCGATGCCTTGGGGGTTTTGAGATACAACAATTTGCGGTTTTCCATGATTTAGATCTCCCCTTTCTTGCTTGTTACTTGCCGGAGATTCTCTCCGTGGTCGCAACGGCTGTCTGTACGGTGTTCCGCCGCTTTCACAACATGTTTCGGTTACGCAGTCTTGCTGTGCTCCGCTTTCATCAGTGATGCGCCGCAGTGGACTGAGATAAATCCATGACCGTTTCCACTCCCCCGTTGGCAGCCATGATTCTTAGTCTGGCGCCCGCCGTGGAGAGCAGCGCGTGCACCAGGCTGAGGCCGTTGCCTGTTTCCCGGCTGCGCTCGAAATTGAATCCGATCGGCAGTTTTCCCTGGTTGAAGATCCTGATTTGGGCGGCCTTTCTGGCGCAAGTCACGCCGAGCCGGACAACTTTTGTGCCCCCTCGGCGACGGTGGAATGCTTGACCGCATTCATGATCAGTTCATTCAGGATCAGGGCGACGGCCACCGCCTCGTTTTCGGCGATCTGCGCCGGCATGGCTGAATCGGCCATGATGCTGGGCACGATCCGGGCCTTGGTCAGGCCGCCCACGGTGCTTGCGATGCTGGACACCATGTCGCACAAGTTGACCCGGCTGTCCGCCTGCTTGCCTTGCAATCCGTGGATGGCCGCCACGGCCTGGATTTGGGTGATGGTCGCATCCATGATGGGGCGGATTTCCGGGTGCTCGTCCGCGTGTTGCCGCAGCAGGCCGGCCACGCCCTGGAGATGGTTCTTGATGCGGTGGTGCACTTCCCGTTCCACGCTATCGCGCAAATTCATCACGTTGTCAGGGCAATCAGGTTGCTCCATTTGCGATAGCATAATGTTATCCCCGTGAGATGGATCGTCTGCTTGCCGGCAGGCAGCCTGTTTCCAGAATCGGCGCCGTCATTGTTTTTTTTTGCCTTCGAGTTGTAACTATAGTGCAACAGTTGCGCCGGATATATAAGCGCAAAACGTAATCTTGGGTAAAAGAAATCCTTATCCTATTTCGCAATCAAAAGCTAAGGAAACGCCGATTAATTCGGTTTTGTCGTTCCCGCGTAGGCGGGAACCCAGTTAAATCAAGGCACTGGATCCCCGCCTACGCGGGGATGACGAATTAATCGGCGCTTCCCTAAATATCGCAGGGTGCGCATGGCGCACCCTGGCATCCTCGCGCTTTGGCATGACTGAACTAAAGGGGGAACGGTGCTCCGGATGCTACGCCGGGCATGGCTGGTCAGGCTTGGATGATGCCATGGCGGATCGCCAGCCGGGCAAGCTGGGCGCTGTTCTGGACGTCCAGTTTTTTCATGATGTTGGTGTGATGAACCCCAACGGTTTTGGGGCTGATGGAGAGAATTTTGGCGATTTCGTTGACCGAGTGGCCTTCCGCCAGCAACTGGAATAGCTGGAATTCACGGGGTGAGAGTGTCAGCAGGGGGTCTGCCGGCTTGATTCGCTGGCGTATGAGATCCGGGACGTATTTGGGGTCGATGAACAGCTTGCCCTGGGCCACCTGCCGCACTGCTTCCACCATTTGCCCGACGCCGGTTTGCTTGGTGAGGTAGCCTGCGGCGCCTGCTTCCATTGCGCGCAGGATCAGGGTTTCGCTGTCGTGCATGGTGAATATCAGGACGCGTGCCGACGGGTCCTTCGCCCGGATGCGGCGCAAGGTCTCCAGCCCGCCGATGCCGGGCATGCTGAGGTCGAGGATCACCACGTCCGGCTGTGACACCGGGTAAAGCTCGCAGCCCGTTTCGCCGTCGCTGGCTTGCGCCACCACCTGGATGTCCGGCGTGTTGTCCAGCAGGCGGGCGTAACCGTCCCGCACTATCGGGTGGTCGTCGATCAACATGACCTTGATCGATTTTTCCGTCTTCGGGTTTGAGCGTCGATCCAGTCCAGACGCTCGACGTTCCTGGAGGGATTTTTCCGTCCTCGGGTTTGAGCTTTTCATTTGCTGTCCTCCAACAAGGTAAGCGGTAGCGTGGCTTCTATGCGCATGCCCTGTCCAGGCATGCTTTGCAGCGTTAATTTGCCCTCTGCGGCGATGATGCGCTCGCGCATTCCCAGCAAGCCCATGCCTTGTCTGGGAAGATGAGTATCCATGCCCTTGCCGTTGTCTTCCACCGACAGCAGGATGTGATCGGGCCCGCGCCGCAGGCTGATGGATACCCGACTGGCGGACGCATGGCTGGAAATATTGGTCAGGGCCTCCTGAATGGTACGGTACAGCGTAATATCGATGAGCTCGCCCAAGCCTTCAAGAGCGCCATCCAGCGTGAGTTCGCAGTTGATATCCGGATGGTGCCTATGCCACTGGCCGAGCATTTCCCGCACGCTGTCTTCCAGTCCGAGCTGGTCCAGCACGCTCGGGCGCAGGCGGCGCAGGATGCGGCGAATTACTTTGTGTATCTGTCCGGCGCTGTCGATGATGGTTTGCGCGCTGTATCGGCAGGCTTCCTTTCTGGCCTCGCAGTGGCGTGCGCCAGCTTCCGCCTCAGCCTGGATCGCTGTCAGCCACTGGCCCAGCTCGTCGTGCAGCTCGCGGGCGATGTGGCGGCGTTCTTCCTCCTGTAAGGCGAACATGCGCTGAGTGAGGCGACGGTTTTCCTGCATCAGTTCATAGGCGCGCAACTCGGCTTCTCTGAGCGGGGTAATGGGCATGCTGATCCCCACCAGCCCGGCAACCTTGCCGTCCGGCCCGTAGTAAGGGGCCTTGGATATGGATACCCAAAGCTGGTTCCCCTGCGTATCTTCGATATGCTGCTCCATGATCGTCATGGCCTTTTCTGATTGCAGCACAGCACGGTCGGAAAGCTGGAATTCCTCGGCAATCGCTGGTAGAAACAGGTCAAAAGCCGTTTTCCCCAGCATTTCCGCTACAGGCAGCTGCATCAGGTCTGCGCAGAACTGGTTCATGGCGATATAGCGCAATTCCATATCCATGAAATAGACGGCTGCCGGAATTGTGTTGAGCAGTGCCTCCTGCTCGGAGCGGAATTGCATCAGGCTGCTTGCCATGCGCTTTTGCTCGGTGATATCGCTTATCACTGTATGGCAGTTGCTGAGGGGGGCGGTACTCCCGATGGCTGAGCTTTCCAGTCGCACATCGCGTATTTTTCCATTCACCTCAATTTTTAGTTCCGCGGTTGCGTTGGCCGAGAAGCGGAACACCTGGCGCAGGTGGTTGAGAAGCCCTGCACTCTCGCCAGGAGCAAGCCAGGAAATGAAAGGCTTGCCGATGAGGTTCGCGCGTTCGCGACCGAACAGGGCGGCGGCGGTCAGGTTGGCTTCCAGTACGCGGCCATCCTCATCCAGGGTCAGGTAGCCGACCGGGGCAAAATCGTACAGGTCGGCATAGCGGTCGCGAGACTCTTCCAGCTGCTGCTGCATTTCCCGCAGCTCTTGGTTTTGCATCTCCAGCTCGATCTGGTGCACCTGCAGTTCATGCAGCAGAGACTCCACCCCGGAACAGCAGGGCTGGTCATCTTTCAATTTTGACCTGACCTGCGCGATCTGTTGGGTTAACTGGAGATTGTTAAGTTTCGAGTAGTCCGTCATTGTCTTAATCCTCGATTTTCCGTTCCGTGATGTCGATGAACACCGCCACCACGCCCTGGATGCGGTGTCCCATGGTCTTGTAGGGGCGGATGCGCAGCTCATACCAGCGGCCCTGGTTATCCTGGACTTCGAGGAACTGGGGCGACATGGTGTCGATGACCTCCAGGGCCCGTTTCTCCAGGTCGGGCACGTTGACGTTGGGCCGGATATGGCCGATCGGACGGTCGATGTCGGTGTCGATCAGGTTCAGCAGTGTCTTCGCCTTCGGCGTGAAGCGCCGGATTCTAAGGTCCTCGCTCAGGATCAGCACCGCCAGGTCCACGCTGGCGAGCAGGTTGGTCAGGTCGTTGTTGGCCCGGATCAATTCCTGGTTGTGCATCTCATGTTCTTCGTTGATGGTGGCCAGTTCCTCGTTGGTGGATTGCAACTCCTCCTTGGCGGTTTCCAGTTCCTCGTTGGTGCTCTGCAACTCCTCGTTGGCGGACTGGATCTCCTCATTGGCGGACTGCAGCTCCTGGTTGGTCGTTTCCTGCTCCTCGATGATGGATTGCAGGTATTGCCGGCTGGTGAGCAATTCGCTTTCCAGTTCGTGGATTTTGAGGTCCCTGGGATCGGGCGTTGCTGAAACGGCAGGGCCATCGCTTTTTCTTTTCTCCCCCTGAACATCGCTTACCGGCTCGAACAGAACCAGGAAGCAGTGTTCGGCTATTTCCGTTCCCTGGAGCGGAATCACTTGCAGGTTAAGTGTCTGGCTGCCGCCGCCATGGCGGGTATGGATGTTTTCCTTGCGCACCGTGGCCTTGCTGTCGATCGCCTGGTGCAGCATTTCGCGCAGTTCCAGTGCCAGATCCTGCCGCGCCATTTTGAGCAGGTTGAGGCTGGCGCTGCCGGGGGCCGGTTCAATATAGGGCCCGGTCTGGCCGCGGAACTGGAGGATTTGCATTTCCTGGTTGATGATCACGCCCGGAGGGCTGTAGGCATCGAGGATCGCGCACTCGGCTTCATGCTGGATATCCAGCGCCGACGGCCCCCGCACGGGAGCGGGCTTCTCCGCGTCGAGAGGGGAGATGCTGTGGGGTGGGGCGGTGAAATCGTAGCTCGCCCTCAGAGCTGTCGTTTTTTTAATGTAGATTTTGCTTTTCTTGTCCACCAGGGCGAACAGGTCGGCCAGGGCTCCGGTTGTTTCGGAAGTGCCAAGCATGAGGAAGCCGTTTGGCCGGAGGGCGTAGTGGAAGGTATGCAATACTTTCTGTTGCAGCATCGAACCCAGATAGATCATCAGGTTGCGGCACAGGATCAGGTCAAGCTTGGAGAACGGGGGGTCTTTGATGACGTTCTGCAGCGCGAAAATGCACATATCCCGGATCGCCTTGCTGATCTGGTAGCCAGCGGTTGTCTTGATAAAAAAGCGTTGCAGGCGTTGCGGCGACACGTCTTCGACTATGCTCTGCGGGTAGATTCCCTGACGCGCCTTGTCGACGGCCTTGCCATCGATATCGGTGGCGAAAATCTGTACCGCGACACCCGGCGCCCGGTCGCCCAGGAATTCCATCAGGGCGATGGCAAGCGAATAGGGCTCCTCCCCGGTGGAGCAGCCGGGCACCCAGATGCGCAGCGGTAAATCGCCCGCCCGTTTTTCTGCCAGGCGGGGGAAGACTTCTTTCTTCAGGGCCTCGAAGGTTTCGGGATCGCGGAAGAAGCTGGTCACGTTGATCAGGATATCCTGGAACAAGGCATCCAGCTCGGCCGGTTGTTTCTGCAACAGCTTGATGTAGTCTTCCATCCGCTCCAGCTGGTGCAGCACCATGCGGCGATGGATGCGCCGCTGGAGAGTGCTGTGCTTGTAGTAGGTAAAGTCGTTGCCGGTGTGCGCGCGCAGCAGGATGAAAATCTTGCTGAGGTTGTCGCCGCTCTCGGCCAGCATCGACTCCTGTTGGTCGAGCATTTCTGGCAGCAGGTAGGGGTGGTGCGCCAGGCGGGTCAGTTTTTCGGCGATGCCTTCGGGCGTCAAAATGAAGTCGACATGGCCGACCGCGATCGCGCTGTGCGGCATGCCGCCGTACTCGGCGGACTCCTCGCTCTGGGCGAAAGTGATTCCGCCCGCCGCCTTGATATCCTTCAGGCCGAGCGTCCCGTCCGAGGCCGTGCCCGACAGAACCACGCCGATTGCGTTGTTTTTCTGGTCGTCCGCCAGGGAGTGCATGAAGTCGTCGATCGGCAGGTGTTTGCCGTGCTCGTCACGCGGCAGCAGGTGCAGCACGCCATGCAGCAAGGCCAGGCCGTAATTGGGGGGCAACACGTAAATGTGGTTGGGCTCCAGCCGCATGCCATCCTTCACCTCGGCCACCGGCATGGCGGTGGCGCGGGAAAGCAGGCCAGGCAGCAGGCTGACATGCTTGGGGTCGAGATGCTGAACCAGGACGAAAGCCATGCCGGTATCGACAGGCAGATTTTGCAGCAGCTTGGTGAAGGCCTCCAGTCCACCGGCTGAAGCGCCGACGGCCACCACCGGGAAGGCCGTTTCGTGTGTGGCGGCTTTTGCTGCCTTGCCGCTGTACGGGGTCTTGGAGGATTTGTCTGTTTTGTGCGCCACGTGATGATCCCGATGGTATGCTAATCTGAATTGTTAGCTATCTGTATCAATTCTATACCATGCAGTAGGGTTGCTTGGCCTGCAATAAGGAAATTGCCGATAAACGCGCGCCAGGCAGCGATCTTCCTGCGGATGCGTTGCCCCGATCCGACATGGATTCGGGGTTGAAATGAGCCATATGGTAATGGGTGATGAAAACCTTAGCCCATCACTCATCCCCCATTACCCATCACTCCATTTTGGTTCCGGCTTTGTCCGGCTTAGGAATCCGTGAGCGAAGTGCATCTGCCTGATTACCACGGTGGCAGCATCCTCAACCTGATGGCTTCCATCGAGTCGGCCTGCGGCGGGAACCCATCCTGTCAGCCGTTGCGCGCGCTCCCGCCCGAGGCGATCGTTGGTGCCCGCAATCTCATCCTGCTGGTGATCGACGCCCTGGGGCACGATTTTCTGGCCGCTTCGTCTGCCGCCGCCTTGCGCCGCCACCTGCGGGCCAAAATCACCTCGGTGTTCCCCTCCACCACGGCTACTGCCATCACCACCTTCCTGACCGGGCTTGCGCCCCAGCAGCACGGCCTGACCGGCTGGTTCACCTATTTTCGCGAGATCGGCAGTGTCGCCGCCGCGCTGCCGTTCCACCCCCGGCACGGCGGGTGCGCCTACCGCGATTCGGGCATAACGGTGGACGCTTTGATGGGCCATGTGCCGTTTTTCGACAGAATCGCCCTGCCTTCTTACGTGGTATCACCGGCGTGGATCGTGCATTCCGATTTCAACGTCGCCCATTCCGGCCGGGCGCAAAGGCGTGGGTACGATAAGCTGGAAGGGATGTTCCAGGCCATTGCCGGGATTGTGCGCGAGGATGCGCAGCGCAAGTATATTTATGCCTATTACCCGGGGCTGGATACTCTGGCGCACGAGTACGGCATGGGCAGCCCGCGTGCGGCGGCGCTGCTGGCCCGGCTGGACAGCTGTTTCGAGCGGTTTCTGGCGGAAATCGAAGGCAGCGGCAGCACCGTGATTGTCACCGCCGACCATGGCATGGTGGATGGCGAGGCCGGGCGCCAGATCGAACTGGTCGACCATCCCGATCTGGAGAAAACGCTGGTGCTGCCGCTGTGCGGCGAGCCGCGGGCTGCCTACTGTTACGTGCATCCCGACAAGACCGCGCAGTTCGAACGCTACGTGCGCAGCGAACTGTCGGATCAGGTACTGCTCTACCCCAGCCACCGGCTGGTGGAAGAGGGCTGGTTCGGGCCGGGCGAACCCCATCCGCGGCTGTTCGACCGGATCGGACATTACACCCTGGTGATGCGGGAGAATTACACCATCAAGGACTGGCTGACGGGGGAGCGCCGCTACGTCCACATTGGCCGCCACGGTGGGGTGAGCGCGGCGGAAATGGAAGTGCCGCTGATCGTGGCGCGGGCCTGAACCGTCTGTCGGTGCGGAAGGGAGATGATAGCCATGCACATTCCCTCCTATTTCCTTCGGGTTTGCCTTGGCTGCCTCGCCACCACTTGCCGGACTATCTGAATTCCGGGCCATACTTCTCACGGCGGCTTCAAGCAACGCCGCCGATTCAAAAACTCACGGCATGAATGCGCTGTCCGGAACCGACTCCGGATATTCGACTTTCTCTATGATCGAGTGGCCGATGTGCTGCCCCATCGCGTAATGCTCTTCTCGGACGGCGTGGATTCGACCGTTTTCCTTGCGGAAGTCCGAGTAAACAGTCGCAAACTCAACGGTGTTGCCGCCGAGCGACAGGATGCCGCGAGAGCGGAGGATGTGGCCGGTTTCCGGATCTATCTCGACGACAAGTTTGAGTTGGTCTTCGAGCGGAAACTCGATGGCCCGCACCGCCTTGCCGTCCGCGGTTGAGGCGGTGCCGAGGTCGACTGCGGCAGACTGCTTCGCGAGCATGTTCCAGGGCAGAGCGATGCGTGCGGCTTGCAGGGCAACTGCGCCGCGAAACACCTGATTGGCAGGGGTGTGCTGCTGCCAGGCCATTGCGCCGACCATGGTCCGCGCTTCAATGCCTGATGCGTAGCCGATCTCGATACGGAATCTGTCGGGCGCCTTGTACAGCCGCAAGAGCGAGCCGTTACCCCGGCGGAACGAGGTCGTGGTGCCTGTTTCGCGGATCGCCGCTGGCGGCGTTGCGCCGTACACAGAAGCCACTTTGTCGAAGATTTGCTGCAGGGATTCCGTTGCACAGGCAGAACTGGCAACGAGGATGGTCAGCGAATACAGCAGTCCAAGGGCAAGGGATTTCAAGGTTTATATCCTTTTGGCAGGGCATGTCGGGCCGGCAGTTCGAGCGCGAGCTGCTTGTTGGCCGCCAATGATATATGAGATCGGCGGGTGATGCCCATGTTCCGGATTACAAGCCGAGCCTGCATTTGGCGCGTTCGACGCAGCTATTCATCTGCGCCTTTGGGGCCTTCTGCAGCATGCGCAGGAATTCGTGCGGAACGGCGCTCAAGCCGTATTGCTGACTGATATCCGACGCCATCCTTAGCCACAGATGGGCGGTCATTTCCGCATCCGCCAGGGCGCGGTGATGGCGGATCGCCGAGGGAAGCCCCAGATGCCTGACCAGCGTCCCCAGCTTGTGATTGGGCGCAACCGGATAAACGCGGCGTGCCAGCAGCATCGAACAGGCAAACTCCTGTCGCCGCTGCCGGTTAATCCTCAACCACTCGGCATCCAGAAACTTGCTGTCGAACGAAGCATTGTGCGCCACCAGGGGCACGTCGCCGACAAACTCCGCCAGCGCATTCATCACCTCCGCTGCCGGCGGCGCTTTGCGTATCATGGCGTTGGATATGCCGGTCAGCGCTTCGATAAATGCAGGAATGCGTGCACCCGCATTCATCAGGCTTTGGTAGCGATCGACGATTTTTCCGTCATCCACGATAACCACCGCCACCTCGGTCGCCCGGTCCCCCATGGCGGGCGATAGGCCTGTTGTTTCAAAGTCGATGACCGCTATGGTCTCCATGCATATCCTATTGATGGGCAATAATTCAGTTGGGTAAACCCCCGGCTTTGCCGGTGGGCTCCGAAAGATTTGACCGCTACGGCGGTCGTAAAGATCAAGGCCGTTGTTAGCGGCATTATGCCCTCCCCCTGGCGCTTGTGCGAGTGTCCCCGCCGGGTTTCCGTTGCAGCCCTCCCCTCAATCCCCCTGGCGGGAGGGGAAGCAATCGTTCCTTCCCCCGCTCGCGGGGGAAGGTTAGGGAAGCGCTGATTAATTCCTATTTCGTCATTCCGGCGAAGGCCGGAATCCAGAAAAATCAACATCCTGGACACCGGCTTTCGCCGGTGCGACGAATTAATCAGCGCTTCCTTAGGATGGGATTGGCAACGACTGCGGCGAGACAGGGGAGGGCTAGGGTGGTGGTGGAAAGCCTTGCGCAGTTTGCGCGGGGATCTTGCTGTGTCGTAGCCCGCTTTCAGCGCGTATGTTTCGCCGGGTAGCCGACTGATTGCGCAAGGATGATTTGCTGATGACTGCCCAGCCCCATCGCTGCGCCAAGTGCTGCGCGATCGATCGACCCGCGTACTACCGTAGCCAAGCCAGCCGAAGCGCAGAAGAGATACACATTCTGGGCAATGAAGCCGGTGTCGGTTGCGCTGTAGACCGCTTGCTGTTCAGCCTCGGCGTCGCTCATCCGGTTGAGGTCCGCCACATACACCAGGTTCACCGGCACCGTTGCCACAAAGTCCTGCACACCCGTCATTTTGCGGATGTCGCTGGTTACCACGCGCTTCAGCGTATGGGTGATGGGATTGTAGCGATAAACCCCTTTTGCCGTTGCCACGTACACATCGATCTCGCGCCAATCGCGAGCTGAAGGCGCGGTACGCTTGCCCGAGTCGGCCCGATTCACGCCATTCGCCGCCCACAACAGATTCGACAGCACCTGTTGCGGCAGCGGCTTGGCGCCGAACTCACGCGTCGAGTGGCGCTCTTTCAGCACCTGCATGAAGGGCTTTCCGCCCTCCATCTGGGGCGGCGGCAGTTTGATCCCATCGGTTTCCTGCGCCAATCCGTTTCCCATCATGCTCATCATGAATAATCCCGCATACATCCATTTGTCCATGGCCGGTTTCTCCTTGGCAGAACAGCAGCAATAATAATAACTATAGACGCGCAGGGGCGGGAGGCAAGCCAGAATGTTTCTCCTCCCGCACGTGAGAGAGGGAGAAAGCTCGATCATGCAGGATGTTGCTTGAGATTCTGTGAACAGGCGTAAAAAAGCCCCGGCATGCCGGGGCTTTTTCTTAAACTACTACGGGATTACGCAGCTTGAATATTTGCAGCCTGATTGCCTTTAGGGCCGGCTGTCACCTCAAAACTTACCCGCTGGTTTTCTTGCAAAGATTTGAAACCCCCTGCCTGGATCGCAGAGAAATGCGCGAACAAATCTTCGCTGCCATCATCCGGGGTAATAAAGCCAAAACCTTTTGCATCGTTAAACCATTTCACAGTACCTGTTGCCATTGTGTCACCTCAATATCAAGTTAACCTTAACCCGGATAGTTCACGCCCCAAAAGGGCGCAAGAAATTAGCGTGAACGTCGCACTGGATTCATATTGACAGGTGAAGTGTTGCAAAGGAGCGGTGTCATATTTCATACACCAATCTGAACAATCTTTTTCGAATCAAGCAAATACCCAGAAGGGTAAAAGAGCCAAGCGCATGCGCGCGTCAATCTAAGAAATAGCCGGGTGAAGACGAGCAAATGCCCAGTCCATCGAATATCAAGGAAAAAACAGACCAACTTATGAGGTACCGCAATTGAAACTTGAATTCCACAGACCTGCATAAGACTACAGCAAAAACAGTTAAGTTCAATTTATTATTTTTTTCCTGGTTTTGTTGTACGTGCGTTCATGCACAACCCCATCTGGCTTTCGGACAGACTGAGGGTCGAGCGCACCGCCTCCTTTAGCTCCGGATTATCGAAACCTATGCGTCTTCTTCCGCCTGCTGTTGCAGCGCCCACATGTGCGCGTACACGCCATTTCTTGCCAGCAACTCCGGATGTCGCCCGCGCTCGACAATGTGTCCGGCTTCCATTACCAGGATTTCATCGGCTTCGACCACGGTGGAAAGCCGGTGCGCGATGATCAGGCTGGTTCGGCTTCTGGCGATTTCCAGCAGCTCGGCCTGAATGGCTTTTTCGGTTTTGGTGTCGAGCGCGGAGGTGGCTTCGTCCAGAATCAGAATCGCCGGATTTTTCAACAAGGTGCGGGCGATGGCGACGCGCTGTTTTTCGCCGCCGGAGAGCTTCAGGCCGCGTTCGCCGACGACGCTGTCCCAGCCTTGCGGCAGGGATACGATAAAGCTCAGGATATGTGCGGCGCGGGCGGCGGCGACGACTTCATCGCGCGTGGCATCGGGGCGGCCATAGGCGATGTTGTAGTAAATGCTGTCGTTGAACAGCACAGTGTCCTGCGGCACCACGCCGATGGCCGCGCGCAGGCTGTCCTGGCTGACATGGCGGATGTCCTGGCCGTCGATCCGGATGCTGCCTTCATTCGCGTCGTAAAAGCGGAACAACAACCGCGCCAGGGTGGATTTTCCCGCGCCGCTCGCGCCCACGGCGGCCACGGTTTTTCCGGCCGGGACGGTGAAGCTGACATCGTGCAGAATCGGGCGGTCGGCGTTGTAGGCGAAGCTGACGTGCTCGAACTTCACTTCCCCGCCAAGCACGGCCAGCGTACGTGCATCCGGCGCGTCTTCCACTTCTTTCGGACGGTGCAGCAGGGTAAACATGCGTTCCACGTCGGTCATGGACTGCTTGATCTCGCGGTACATCACCCCGAGAAAGCTCAAGGGCTGGAACATCTGCAACAGAAAGGCGTTGACCATGACCAGATCGCCCAGCGTGAGCGTGCCTGCCACCACGCCGTTCGCCGCGCGCAGCACCATCAGCGTGACCCCGACGGCGATGGTGCCCGCCTGCGCAGCATTCAGCAGGCCGAGCGAACGCTGCGATTGCAAGGCTACCCGCTCCCATTCCGCCAAACTGGTGTCGTAGCGCGCAGCCTCATAGCGCTCGTTACCAAAATATTTCACCGTTTCATAGTTCAACAGGCTGTCGATGGCGCGGCCATAGGCTTCCGAATCCAGCGCGTTGGCGCGGCGCACAAACTGCGTGCGCCAGTCGGTAATGGTCACGGTAAAACCGATATACGCCGCCAGCGTCACCAGCGTAATCAGCCCGAACACCCAGTCCAGCTTGACGAACAGAATGACCGCCACCATCAGAATTTCCAGCACGGTAGGCGTAATACGGAACAGCAAAAATCCCACCAGACTGGAAATGGCCTTGGTGCCGCGCTCGATGTCGCGGGTGATGCCGCCGGTCTGGCGCTCCAGGTGAAAGCGCAGCGACAGCGCATGCAAGTGCTGGAACACCGCCATGCTCACCCGGCGCATTGCACGCTGCGTCACCTTGCCGAACACCACATCGCGCAGGTCGGCAAAAGTAGTGCTGGCAAAGCGCAGCAGGCCATAAGTGATGATGAGCGCCAGCGGCAAAACCAGATCAGCGCGCGACTTGTCCAGCGCATCGATGATTTCCTTCAACACCAGCGGCACCATCACCGATGCCAGCTTTGCGCCGATCAACAAGACCAGCGCCAGCAATACCCGCCCACGAAATTCCCACAGATAGGGGAACAGGCGGCTGATCGAACGCACATCGGTCTGGCCGGGCTGAGGCGTTGTGCTGGAATGGGAATGCTCGGATAGGGACATTGGGTCAGTTAGAATCTCGAATTAGCCAGTTTTTTGACCTTGGCTTCCAGCCCAAGGTGGCGCTCTTTGATGTTGGCCTGGGAAAATAAAACGCACCAGTTCGCTGCGGCAAGCAGGCGGCCTATACGATTTTGCTTAGGCCGCCATTGTAGCGCCGAAGCCGCGCAGGGTTCCAGAGTTTGCCAACGATGTCGCGAGTAGTCATCTTTTAGCGTTTTCATGAATTGATCGGCGCTGACGATGGGGCAGACGAACTGGCCAGCGAAGCTTAGGGAAGCGCTGATTAAATGACAAATCGTCATTCCGGCGAAGGCCGGAATCTAGAAAATTCAAAACACTGGACACCGGCTTTCGCCGGTGCGACGAATAAATCAGCGATTCCTTAGCAGGTCCTGATCGCCACTGACCGGATAATCGGCCTTGTCCACAATGGCGAGCTGCAGGAAAGGGAGGTCGTAAGGATCGCGACAATCCGTGATTTCGGGCGGCGGGTTGGGGATGCGCACGGTGGTGCACCAAGGCAGGTAGTCGGCCAGTAGCTCTTGCCGTTCCTCGGTGGGCAGTTTGAACTTCGGGTAGGCCAGCACCCCTTATTATTTGCATGACGGTGAACCGGCGAAAGGCAAGGGCTACTGAATGAGCCCGATTGGCTTGTCGGCAGGCAATGTGGAGACGTAAAAGTAGCGCGGCTCTTCGTCGATGAAGCGATCGATCACGGAGGACTGGGAACGGCTTTCTCCGGGAGCAAGGTCCGCCCGACCGGCGACTTCGGCGCTGCCGATCTGGACGCCGTAGCGGTCGAACACAAATATTCTGGCCTCGGGGTGGACCGTTCTGGCCGTGCTGTTTTCCATCACCAGCTTGTATTCGTAGCGCTTCGTACCGTTTTGATTCAGTACCGTAAAGACGATGTTCTTGAGGTAGGGGCCATTGATCTTGAGCACCTTGTCCGGCACCAGGTCGTGCAGGTGCGGAAGCCGCCCTTTCGCCATCTCCGACACCATCTTCCTGGCGCGCTCCAGTTCAGGACCCGTTTGGCTCAACTCCTGCCGGGCCTTGGTGAGTTCGGTCTGCAGCGCGGCGTTTTCCCTGACAAGGCCGCTGACGCGCTCGACGGAGAATATAATCACGAGAAACAGCACCAACAGGGAAACGGAAAGGGCGACCGCCAGCGCCAGTCTGCGACTCACCTTGTGAAGGGCCGAACTCGGTCGGTATGAATGGCTGCGCGCAGAATGGCGCGCGGCGCGGGCGCGCGAGGGATCGGGTCGCGCGCCTACAACGACGGGTTCATCGAGCGTTTTTTCGTCCATCGCCCATCCTCACTGTCAAAAAATGCCCTGTTTCCGCCCGAGCAGCCTACGGGGCGGCTTGCAAAATACGGATCGCTACGGCTCAACGTAGCCGATTTTGAGTCTAGCACATGCCTGCCGATGTTTCCGCCGCCGACTCTCCATAAGCGTAGTCATTAAGGCATACCCCCAGGTTCAGTCGCAGTCTCCGGGCAAGGATAAAGAGCCAAACCGCTGATGCCTGAAGTTAACGCTGGTGCTGCCCAGGATTCCATGCCCCGGCCTGACCGCTAGGAGCCTGTCGGACTTAAAGGAAATCGGCTGCAAATCTGCCTGGCCGGTCCATATTTCGCCGCTTTTCTCGCCGTGGTCGCTGCGAAGCGGCGGGAACCCGGCGGGGACACTCCTTGCGGGTGTTTGGTCAATAGAATGACTATTGACCTGCAAAACCGGCAAAATCTGTCCTCGCCCAGCCGAATTTTGCGAGCATCCGCTGCGCGGCTTGCCTGCTTGGCCCGTTTCGCTTCGATTCTTCAAGTCCGACAGGCTCTTAGGCATAAAAAAAGACCACGCAACGCGAGGTCTTTTTTGTCAGCTTTGCAGCACCCGCTTATTTTTCCTGCTTGGCAATGATGGCGTCCTTGATCTTATCGTAGACGGCCTGGGGCAGAACCTTCTGTTTCACCAAGTCGTCCTTGCCCTTGTACGGACGTCCCTTGACGATGGCTTTGGCGCGGGCTTCGCCGATGCCTTCCAACTGGCTCAGCATTTTCTCGCTGGCGGTGTTGATGTCCAGCTTCTCTGCGGGCGCTGCTTTGGCAGATTCTGCGGGCTTGGCTGGTGCTGCTTTGGCGGCTTCTGCAGGTTTGGCCGCTGCGGGTTTGGCGGCGTCCGCGGCAAACAGCGCTGGGCTGGTGGCGATGAAAGCAGAGAACAGGATGGCGGAAAGTAGTTTGTTCATTTGTGCCCCTAAAAGTCGAGTGGTAAGCGCGTCATGAGACGCCCCAATTAATTTAACGGTCAATGGCCCGACCGGTTGACCGCGCGCTGCGCAGGTCGATGTTACGACGGCCAATCGCTGAAAGGAAACGGCTTTTCCTCGGTATTGAAGGATTGAAAGTCGACCAGCTGTTGAACGTAGCTTCCCAAGCTGCGACCGAAGGCGAGCAGCCTGTCGTTGGGCGCGCTGCCAAGCAGAACAAAGAAGAACTGCAGCACCGCCACCACGAACAACACCGTCCCCGCCAAGCTGTAGAGTATGCCGAGCAGGATCATGAACACCCCGCGCAACCAGATGTTGTCTTCCGTGGATGCCTCGTTTCGATGTTGTGTCATTGCTGCCTCCGCGCGCCGTTTAGATATCAAAATATAGACGCTCGCCGAATAAAGGGGCCACCCATTAGTCAGCCCGTGTCAAGCGAGTAAACGATTCCTTGGCGGCGTAAGCCGCCGGTTTTAAACCTCTTCACTACTCCGTCGCAATAGCCGACCGCACCCGTTTTTTCAAAGTA
>Ga0315268_10002936_pt1 | contig 18959 bp, 17 predicted proteins | sample C1_top_MG_FD_204535 | JGI IMG/M metagenome (GOLD analysis project Ga0315268, IMG submission 204535) | Sediment microbial communities from Yellowstone Lake, YNP, Wyoming, USA - C1_top | ecosystem: Environmental > Aquatic > Freshwater > Lake > Sediment | place: USA: Wyoming | collected 2017-08-01
GCCCTCTTTCTTCAGGCCGAGGATGAAGTCCCTCACGATCTGACTCGCTTCAGGATCCAGGCTGGCGGTCGGCTCGTCCAGGAACAGAATCCTGGGCTCGTGGAGGAGCGCCCTCGCTATGGCGATCTTCTGCTTCATCCCCTTCGAGAACTTCGAGACCTTGTCGTCCTTCCTGTCCCATATGTCCAGTTTCTTCAGCGTCTCCTCGATCCGGGACTTGAGCTTGGCGGGAGGGATGCCGTATATTTCACCGTAGAACCTGAGGTTCCTCTCGGCGCTCAGGGACTCGTAGAGGCCGGGGTTCTCTGGAAGCAAACCGAGCTGCTCCCTCACCTTGATAGGTGACTCGATGATGTTGAAGCCGCCGACGTCAGCCGTGCCTTCAGTCGGTCCAAGGAGACAGCAGAGCATGCGCAACGTAGTCGTCTTGCCGGCACCGTTGGGGCCTAGGAGAGCGAACACCTCTCCCCATGCGACCCTGAAAGAGACTCTCTGGACGGCCGGCTTCGCGCCGAAGACCTTGGTCAGCCCTTTCGCCTCTACTGCCCAACTTGACATCGCTGCTGGCAGAATCGGGCGGGGAAGATAACTTTACCGCCAATTCCATGACTCGATGATGCCGAGTTTCCGGGTGGCGGTTCAGAGGGGTAGTGCAGATGCTCCATGCCCCCGCCCGATTTCCACCGATGGCTGCGCTTCGGATCCTTACAGGGAAGTTGCAGACCAGCCTTATGGAGTGGCGGTCCGGGATGGAATGTCCCTACGTTCGGACGGAGTCCTCCTACGTGTAGGGGAAGGTTTCCTACGCGTAGGGGAAGGGCGTCCCCGTCCGGACCTATGCCTGGACCACCCTGACCCACCTGTCCCCGTCCGGACAGAGTCCTCCTACGTTGAGGTGGAGTCTTCCTACGCGTAGGCGAAGGCCTCCTACGTCGAGGAGGAGTCCTCCTACGCGTAGGGGAGGTCCATTTGGATGTAGGAAAACGAAGTCCACGCGTGGGAACATGTTTCCTACGTGTAGGGGAGTCCCTCCTACGTCGAGGAGAGGTCCATCCCATTTGAGGATAATGCTGCAACCGCCGAGAGTCAAAGCATCCAAACCGAGGAAAGGTCTGAAACGGCCGGGAGGCGCTCCGCGCGCGATCGGACGATGTGCACCCGAAGCCAGGCGAGGCCTTCGCAAATGCGGGAGAAGTCAATCGCAATCGAGGACGCATGATTCCAGAGCCAGGAACGCCGTATCCGATTCGGGGGAGAAGGTCAGGCGATAGATTCACAGTTCTTTTGCCTTGTAGACGAGCCTGCTCATGTCCGTCCGCATTATCGCCTTGGCGGCCTCTTTAAGGTCTGCGCACGTGAGGTCCGGCCTCGCCCGCCTTCCATCGTCCTCGAACCGCCTCCTCCTCTTCGCATCCGCGATCCATACCGTCCAGCACCCGAAGTGCTTCCCCACAAGGACGTCAGAGACCTTGTCCCCGACCATCCACGCCTGGCGCGGTGAGACATCGAGGTCCCTTGCGGCGGCCAGCAGCATGGCGGGTTGGGGTTTGTGGCATCTGCACTGGCTCATCAGGTTGTGCGGACAGTAATAGATCTCCTCCATCCTGACGCCGCGCTTCAGGAGCTCCTTCAGCATGTTGTCGTGGACCTTCCTCAGCCCCTCATGGCTCACGATCTTCCAGCCCATGACGTCCTGGTTGGTGACAATCGCCAGACGGAAGCCGCCATCGCAGAGCGACCTCATCGCATCGATCGCACCAGGGAGGAACTTGAATTCCCGCCAGGTCTTGAGGTAGCCGGGCACGCCCTTGTTGATGACCCCGTCCCTGTCGAGGAAGACCACAGGGCCTTTCCCGCCGGAAAGGCCACGCGTCTTCAGCGATCCGTGGCGGTGGATCTTGATGTTCGCCTGCTTCTCCGGCAGTTGGCGGTACAGGTCCACGATCCCCCACTTCGCGAACGGGTTCCTCGCCAGCTCCAGCCCGTGGTCGAACGTCTGCCAATCGACCTTCTCTATCTCGTCCTCCTTGGGATGGAAGTCCTTGCCGAGCACCCGTCCCCGATACACGAAGCCAAGGGTGTACGCAGGCTTCTCCGGAAAAGTCGAAACGTACGCTCCTATCTGATCTCCAACCGCCACTCCGACACCTGTCTCCTCGGTGAACTCGCGTGCGCATGCGACCTCCGGCCTCTCGCCGTACTGCATGAAGCCGCCAGGGAGGTTCCAGTAGCCTACGGAAAATCCTCTCTTCGCCTTCACCATGAGGACCTTGTCGCCGTCGACAGCCGCGACCTCGGAGACGCAGCGCATCGTCGTCATGTAGATAGCGTTCTTGACAACGGTGTCCACGTCATCCCTCTCGAGCGCGTCGTCCCGCCATAGCCACTCATCAGGATGCCGGTCCAGTAGCGGCTTGACCATCAGGACGTCCTCGCCCGCCAGCCGCATCGTCGCGATCTCCTCGTAATCGAACGGCAGCGGCTCCGTCGACCTCGGGAATCTGAATTCAACTCCGTCTTTGACCAAGTATACCTTTCCGTCAGTCTCGGCGTATACCAGTTGCTTGCGTTTTTTCGGCGGCATCTCGGACCTTTTTCACTTGAAACGCGGGAGGACATATAACGATGCGCAAAGGGGGTGGTTCGAGGCATGTGCCAGTCCGTCTAAACCCGGTCATAGGTTATCGGACAGCCGAAATCCGTCGCAAGGTATTTATGGCCGGAAGGATAAATAATATGACACAGGCGCGGAGCATGTGCAGGATAATAAAAGCAAAGAGTGACACCCTGGCCCTCATACTGCGTTCAGAGTACGTGAACGAGGTCTGGAGGAAGTCACAGCCGACCGAGCAGCCCTCCCCCTCTCCCCTAGAGGTCAAGGCTGCGATTCCGAAGGAGACTCTTTAACCGCCGCAGAAGGTCGAATGCCCCTATTCGACAGACGGTTGGCCTGCCCTTCTAATTCTTGAGCCTTGGCCTTGGATTGAGCGGCTTTTGCCTCGAGCTTCGACGCTTCCAGCCTGAGCTTGGCGGCCTTCTCCCTGAGCGATGCCGCCTTCGCTTCTTGTTTCGCCTGTCTTTTCAATTCCCTGATTGTCGAGCCGGGGATAGCCACGGTCCACGCAGATGCGCTTCTCGATATAAATCTTGAGCCAGGGCCTTAGCGCTCGCGACTCTTGCCAGCTTGTTGTTCTCACTGACAATGGAGGGGGACACTCGATTCGGCGGATGCCGCCACGGTTCCTCAATAAGAGAGAGCCGCGAGGTTCGTCTCTTGCATAATCAGAGAGTCGCCTGTGGGCAACGCCCGAAACCGACTGAGGATGCCAGGGTTGGAGCAGACCAGAAATGCCCCTGTCTCCTTCTCGACTGACGGGCGAGGATATGACTAAATAGGTTGCCGATGGCTGACTGCAGAGGCATTCGATTCGAGCCGCATTCGAGACCGATTCGGGACGTCTTCGGGACAATTCCCTAGCAGATTCGATTCGAATGGTCTCGCGATGGCGGCCCCGCTAGGTCTTCCAGCGTCACTGCAAAGACGCCTTCCTTCTCAAATGAACACGGCGTCTGCGGGCTCCACTTGCCGCCGCGAGATCCACTTCTGTACCGCGAGAGCATCTTGACATCCCCGGTTGCGGTTTGGATGAAAGCAGAATCAGAATGATTTCAGAGATCCTCCACGAAGACGGGGACGCCATATTTGCTAAGTCTGACATAGCCTTTGCTTCCTGTTTCGTTGTCGTCTGCCGCTCGGTCGTCAAGCCCCGTGTCGGCACTCGCCTAGCAGACTCGCTGCTCGATACATATGCTATGACCCATTCAGCACCCCCGTTATTCACGCACCGCCGTTAAATAGGCGTAAAACGCCGTTCAAGAAGAAATATCTGCCATCGGCTTGCTAGGAGTCAGCATAGGTCCGCGATGAAAGACTCATATGCGGAAGCGACAGTGCGCCAACTCATGACGTCAAGGAGGGCTACTGCGAGCCTGTTCATCACCTTCTTCCTATTGGTGGGCGGCTTCTTTGCCGTCATCACAATTGTTCCTACGACGGTCAGAGCGACGACCCTCTACGTTGGCGGTATAGGTCCAGGGAACTTCACGACGATAAGTGCCGCGATCAACGCTTCAAGCCCCGGGGATACTCTGTACGTCTACAGCGGAACATATGTTGAAGGCCTCTGGATCGACAAGCCGCTTACTTTGGTCGGGGAAAGCAAGAACACCACGATCATTGACGGCAACGCTTGGGTGGAGACGAGCTGGGTGAACATCACAGGATTCACGATTTCCAGCGCGGGGTCCTACGAAGCCATAGTAGTATTCGCGGTCGACAACGTGTCAATCGTCGACAATATCGTGTCAAGTGCCGGCATTAGTATCCATCTAGAGAGCTCAAACAACAATACTATCGTCAACAACACGATCTCTTCGACCAATTACAGTGCAGGCGTCTATCTTAGCTCATCCAGCGGAAACATCGTGAGCGGCAACACGGTCACAGGCGCTTGGGGGGCTATTGAGCTTTGGCAGTTGTCGAACTTCAACTTCATTGCCAACAATTCAGCAAAGGGCGGCATCGATCTTCATTACACCAAGAACAATACCATAACGGGCAATGTGGCTTCCAACGGTGGCATCGAGGCTGTTTCTTCGGTCAATACCACGGTTATTCGGAATGAGGTGTCAAATGGGCGGGGCATTTGGCTGTGGTGCTCGAGTTATAACGACTGGTGCGCCAGTGGCAACGTGATTGCCGACAACAGCGTGTCCACCAGTCAGTACGGTATCCGCCTCAACGCGTCAAACAACATCGTCGTTGGCAATACAGTCTCAAACAATGACTTCTATGGCATAATCGTCCATTGGCCGGATCAGGGCGGCAACAGTATATTCCACAACAACATCGTGAACAACACAGTCCAGGCTGCCTACTACAATTACACGACCTCCTGGGACGACGGTTATCCTTCGGGAGGGAACTACTGGTCGGACTATCCGGGGGTCGACCTGTATTCCGGTCCCGATCAGGATCAACCATCCAGTGACGGCATTGGCGACACGGGCTTCTTCAAGGACAGATATCCCTTGATGCAACCGACAACATCGGGTCCCTGGCGCCCTTCATTACCTCGTGATCTCAAGGCCACTGCAGGCGATTCTCTTGTGACGCTTAATTGGAGAGCGCCTGCTTGGGATGGAGGCTCGCCAATCACTAACTACAGGATATACAGGGGCCTGGCATCCGGAAACGAGTCACTCCTCGCTGAAATCGGCAACGTTCTCACGTACGCCGACTCCGGCCTCATGAACGGTCAGAGATACTATTATCAGGTGAGCGCGAGGAATGCCATAGGAGAGGGATCGAAGTCGCCCGAGGAATATGCCACTCCAGCAGGGGGACCGACATTGCCAGACTCCCCAGTCAGCCTCGTGGCGGCAGGCGGCATCGGTCAGATTACGCTGACTTGGTCTCCCCCTTCGTCGAATGGTGGTTCGCCTGTCACCAACTACTCGGTGTACAGAGGAACAGTCCCGAACGGCGAGACCCTCCTCGCTGAGATCGGAAACGTCTTGACATTCGTTGATACAGGTTTGGGGAGCGGGCAGAGATTCTACTACAAGGTTGCCGCCAAGAATGTGGTGGGAGAGGGGGCGCAATCGAACGAGGCGAGTGCCAGGACTATTGCCGTTCCGGGTCCGCCTGTCGGGCTGTCGGCGGTGGCGGGGGATGGACAGGTCACGCTCACATGGTCGCCACCAGCTGACAACGGCGGCTCGCCGATTACGAACTATATGGTCTACAGAGGCACGGTGTCCGGCGGGGAGTCTTTCATCGTCCAACTGGGGAATGTATCCTCTTATGTGAATACAGGTCTTGCCAACGGACAAATCTACTTCTACGAAGTCAGTGCCGTGAATGCAATCGGTGAGGGACAGCTTTCCAACGAGGCGAGTGCGACCCCTACCTCAGGACTGAACCCGCCATCTGATCCTCAGAACCTGCAGGCGGCTTCGGGAGACCGACAGGTGACTCTCACCTGGACACCTCCCGCCTCGAATGGCGGTTCTCCCGTCACCAAGTATGTTGTCTTCCGCGGGACGATTTCCGGAGGGGAGACATTCCTCGCTGAGATAGGAAGTGTCCTCATCTACATCGATGCAGGATTGACGAACGGGCAGACATACTATTACAGGGTCAGCGCTAAGAACGCAGTTGGCGAAGGACCGCGTTCCAACGAGGCGTCTGCAACTCCGACGAGCTACATCAGCGCCCCAACTGCACCTCAGAACCTCAAAGCTTCAGCCGGCAACACGCAGGTGACGCTGAGCTGGAACCCGCCAATCTCGGATGGCGGTTCTGCTATCACGAATTACAGGATATACAGGGGAGCGGCCATAGGTGGGGAATCGTTGCTTGTCGGAGTCGGGAACATCCTCTCTTACGTGGATGCAGGACTGACGAATGGTCAGACCTATTTCTACAAGGTGAGTGCGGTGAACGTGGCGGGAGAAGGCCTGCAATCAAACGAGGCAAACGCGACTCCCGAAGCCCCGCCGTCTGTCAACTTCCCGCCAACCTGCAACATAATCTCCCCCCTGCCGGGGAACACGGTAGGGGGCGATTACAGAATAGCCGGCATAGCCTCCGATGTCGACGGGACTGTGCAGAGTGTGCAGGTCAGCATGGACGATGGACAATGGATCGAAGCATTAGGCAACACCTCCTGGACTTATGACTGGGACACCACACTCATCCCGAACGGGCAACATACCATCCGCGCTCGATCATACGACGGGACAAACCACTCAGTCGAAGCGAGTGTCACGGTGATGGTAGGCAACGAGGTTCAACAGCCCCCGCAGGAGACCTCGGCATACCAATGGGCATTCTGGATGGCGTTGGCGGCGGCGATTGCTGAAGCGTTCTTCCTGTTGTACGTATTCTGGAAGAGCGGAAAGGGGGAGGAACCAAAGAAGGAAAAGGGTACCGAGCCGACACTTGAACGAGAGGAAGAAGAAAAAGAAGTCAAGTAGACAAAGGGTGCGTTCTCAAAACCTACTTATCGCCGTCAAGTCTACTCCCGTTCCGTGAGAGTCAACGTCGAGGCCTACGGCTGCACCCTGAACAAGGGGGAGGCCAGGATGATGGCCGAGGCTCTCCGCGGAGGTGGGCACTCCATCGTCGCCGATGTGGACTCAGCTGACGCGAGTTTGCTCGTGACGTGCACCGTGATCGCCGCCACGGAGAGACGGATGGTCTCTAGGATGAAGGCCTTGGCGGGGAATGGCAAACCGCTGATCGTTTCAGGTTGCATGGCCACGGCGCAGCCCGCCATCGTGAACGAGATCGCTCCGGATGCCGAGATCGTGCCGCCAGGAGACTTCCTCCGTCTTTCCGAAGTATTCGGCGGGAAACGTGTCGGATGGCGCGAGGAATCTGTCTCGATCGAGCCGCCAAGCACAAGCGTCGAGGCGATCATCCCGATCGCCCAGGGCTGCCTCGGCGGTTGCACATACTGCATCACGAGGATCGCGCGTGGAGGCCTAAGGAGCCACCGCCCCGAGGATATCATTCGACGGGTGAAGCGCTGTCTGGCGGCGGGTTACAAGGAGATATGGCTGACAGCTCAGGACTCTGCGGCATATGGGCGCGACATCGGACTCACACTGGCCGAACTGCTCAGGTCCGTGGCGGGGGTGACTGGAGATTTCCGGATTCGTGTTGGCATGGCGAGCCCGAAGACATGTCTCCCGATCCTTGACGATCTCGTCGATGCGTATTCCTCCCCCAAGGTCTACAAGTTCCTGCACCTCCCTGTACAGAGCGGAGACGATGAGATTCTCAAGGCGATGGGGCGGAGCCACTCGGTTGACGATTTCAGGCGGATTGTTGCGGCGTTCCGCAAGAGATTCCCCGACATCGCTCTATCAACTGACATAATCGTCGGATTCCCTGGGGAAGAGGAAGCCGATTTCGCAAGATCCGTTGGCCTCATCGATGAAATCAGACCGGACATAGTCAACGTGACGAGGTTCTCCCCGCGGCCGGGAACGACGGCCGGGGCGGTTGCAGGGAGGATGACCGGTCGACGTGTCAAGGAATGGTCTCGTGAGATGACCACGCTGAGGTTCCACATTTCCCGCCAAATCAACTCGCGGTACGAGGGTCGGGTCCTCGAAGCGATGACGACGGAGAGGGGACGCGACAGGACTACGCTTGCCAGGACCGCCGATTACAGACAACTCGCCCTCCAAGGCGAGCTGCCTCTCGGCGTCTCGATCAGGGCGAAGGTGACTCACGGCCGCGAAGTCGATCTCCTCGCCGAAATTGTCCAGCCGCCAATCTCACAATCTCGTCCTCAAGATACATCCGCACCGAGCCTCTAATACCCTCCTCTGGCATTCGATAATCATGGAGGGATGTCAGATCCCTACGCGGGGAGAAGTCCAGATGCGTCCAAGGCGAAAGCCAAGGGCACGCAGCTCGACGCGCCTCAGGACACGTTCGCGCTCAGCCAGCGTCCGTCCAGGGCGGTGCGTCACCGGAATCCCAAACCTAGCTCCGTTTGTGGGGCCATCCAGCGCCCCGTTCCGACACAAGCCTACACCCCCTTCAGCGCACCACACCGTCCGAGAGGACGCGACGCTGGTCACGGCGTCAACAGCACCTCCTCAAGACATGCGCGAAGAGCTGCCTCCAGACCGCCACGTTCCCATCCACCGGACGAGAACATTCGGCGGCGACGAGGACCCTGCGACGCAGACCTGGCCGGCCTGTACACCTCCCAGGCCGAACTGACATCCCTCCCTATTTTTTTGACATCCGCCACCATGTCGTCGCTGACTGAGGGATTGCGTAGGGAATCGATTTATATCCTGAGACGCTAACCCTTATCCGGCGGGCAGTGCCGAGGTCGTCTAGTCCGGTAGGGCGCCAGCCTGGAGAGCTGGTGGCGGGAAACCGCCTCGGGAGTTCAAAAGGACTCCAGCTCTTGTGACGGCATGGATCCTGAAATTCTCCCCCTCGGCGTCCCGCCCTCGATACTTCTTAATACCTTCCTGCGATGGGCCGCGCGGTGAACGAGGGGAGACAAGGGCAGGAGGCAGTTCTATGGAGAAGATAAGGAAGGCGATGGAGAAGTTCGATGTCCCCGGGCGCGACCTTTACGACATCCCGACATCGGGGCAGAAGTTCCCGGACGGGGCTCACTACAGGATGGAGATATCAGGCGTCGAGAGGTACTCGACGCTGGAGGCGCTCGTCCAGGAGATGGAAGAGCGCGACGTGCCGATTCACAGGCTCATAGGCACGGTCATGGGCGCGACGCTCCTGCCCGACGACGAGCTGAAGAGATATGCGGAGCTCGCAGCCGAGAAGAAGATGGAGGTGATCATCACACCGGGACCGAGGACCTCATGGGACCTGGGGCGGCAGATCTACAGCCCTGAGGGCGTGCTCTCCGGTCTGAGGGTTCGCGGCTCCGACAACCTCTCCTACCTGATCGCCGACATCCAGCGCTGTATCGACTTCGGGTTCAGGGGCTTCCTCGTCACGGACGAGGGCCTGCTCTGGCTCCTATCGAACATGCGCAAGGCCGGTGACCTGCCCAAGGATGTCGTGTTCAAGGTGTCCATCTTCGCGGGTCACGCGAACGCCGCGGGCGCGAAGGTCCTGGAATCGCTCGGCGCGAATACGTTCAACCCCGTGGCGGACCTGACTCTGCCGATGCTCGCCTCGATAAGGAAGGCGGTGAAGCTTCCGATAGACATCCACATCTATCTCGCGGACTCCTTTGGCGGGTTCAACAGGTTCTGGGAGGCGCCGGAGCTTGCGCGCGTCACCTCCCCGTGCTACTTCAAGATCGAACCAGGCCCCGCGCTCGCTGCCGGTGGCGGCATCTACAAACCCTGGACCCCGGAGGCGAGCCACGCCTACATGGCCAAGGAGAAGGTGAAGTACGCAGAGATAATCCGCGGCATCGTCGAGAAGATCGACCCGAGCCTCAAGCTCTCGAAGCACGGGGTGAAGGACCTCGCGATCCCCAAGCCGTAGGCATCCCTCGATTCCTCTTTCAGTGTCATAGTGTCCGATGCGGGAGAGTGACGAGATGACAAAGTTTCGCCTTCGAGGCGTGTACCCAGCCCTAGTGACGCCGTTCACGAAAGATGACAATGTCGACGAGGTCGCGTACAGGAAGCTGATCCAGGCGGTGCTCGGCGATGTCGAAGGGATCGTCGTGGCGGGGACGACGGGTGAGTTCGTCTACCTGAGCGTCGAGGAGAGGAAGAGGCTCTTCGAGATCGCGGTCGACGAGGTCAGGGGAAGGAAACCGGTGATAGCCGGGACCGGCGCTGCCTCGACGAAGACCGCCATCGAGCTGGCGAAGGTTGCCGCCGATGCCGGGGTCGACGCATGCCTCGTTGTCTGTCCTTACTTCATAGGGACCGACGACAAGGGAATCCATGAGCATTTCTACCGCCTCGCACAGAAGAGCGAACTGCCAATCATCCTGTACAACATCCCTCAGACGGCGGGACGGTACATCCCCCGGCGCGTCGTCGAGGACCTCGCGCGCATCGACAACATAATCGGGCTGAAGGATTCCTCTGGAGACCTGACCTACACTCTCGAACTGCTCGAGAAGGTGGAGGGCAGGATCGACATAGTCATTGGCCACGACGAGGTCGTGCTGCCAGCGTTGGCGGCGGGATGCAGCGGGATGATACTGGCGAGCGCGCAGGTGTTCCCCGATATCTGGCAGAAGGTGTTCGCCGCGGTGCATATTGGGGATTTGGAGACTGCGAGGGCACTGCAGATGAAGGTGCAGAAGCTGGCGAGGATATTCTGCAGGCTCGGCGGCCCGGTTCCGGTGAAAGCGGCGCTGGGGATGATGGGACTGGACATGGGCAAGACGAGGATGCCGTTGAAGATCGGCGGTGCGCTGGTCCACGAGGACAGGGAGGAGATACGCCTCGAGCTGGAGAAGATCGGCAAGGTCAAGCACAAGGAGTCGGAGGTCGAGCAGGTCGAGCTTCCCTTGGAACAGAGATTCGAGGACGTCGGAATACCCGAGGATGCGGTGAAGAAAGAGGGACTGGCGGTCGGTTCCTCGGAGGCAGGCACGGGCATCGAGAGGGTCAAGATGGATCTCGTGGCGGGCAGCAATAAGACGTCGATCGCGAAGGCGTTCGCAGTCCAGCTCACAAGCCCGAGGCACGGTTACGAGGCGTTGACGATCATCCTGGAGCCGAACCTCACCATCAGGCCCGCCAGCCTGGTGGTCCCGACCGTGAAGCTGAAGAACCTCAGGCAGGCGAACATGATCTACGGCCCGAGCCAGTCGGCCATCGGGCGCGCTGTCGCGGACTGCCTCGAGAGCAATGTCATCCCCGAGTCGGTCATGAACAGCCACCTCATGATCTTCAAGGTCTTCATGCATCCGGACGCCCTCGACCGTCAGAAGCTATATGAGAACAACTACGCCGCCGCGTCCGAAGCGATTAAGGGAGTATTCTCAAAGGGGGTGCGCTGATGCCGAAGGTCGACTGGCTCAAGGGAATCTTCCCCGCCCTGGTCACTCCGTTCACTAAGGACGAGGAGATCGACGTGGAGGCGTACAAGAAGCTAATCGACTTCGTCATCGACGACGTCAACGGAGTCGTGCCGTGCGGAACGACCGGCGAGTTCGTCTACCTCTCCATGAAGGAGAAGATGAAGCTCTTCGACACCGCCATCGACCACATTGGCGGGAGAGTGCCGGTGATCGCTGGCACGGGCTGCGAGAGCACGAAGGAGACGATCGAAACGACGCAGTACGCCAAGGACGCCGGCGCGAAGGCCTGCCTTGTCGTCTCCCCGTTCTTCTTCAGGCCGCAGTTCAACGAGGTCTACGACCACTACGAGAAGGTCAACGACGTCGGCCTGCCATTGATCGTCTACAACATCCCTCAATGCTCCGGCACACACCACAGGTGGTGGACGACGGAGGGTCTCGCCGACCTGACCAACGTCATCGGCGTCAAGGACTCGAGTGGCGACATGCCTTACATGATGGCCCTATTTGAGAAGGTCAAGGGGCAGATTGCCATACTCTGCGGACACGACGAGATAGGCATGCCGGCGTTGGCGGCTGGTGCTGACGGTCTCATACTCGCGAGCGCGAACCTGATTCCCGACATCTGGCAGGAGATGTACGCGGCGGTGCAGAAGGGCGACATCGCCAAGGCGCAGGACATCCAGGCGAGGATCCAGAAGCTTGTGAGAATCATTGCGAACAAGGGCGCGAGCCAGGCGGTGAAAGAAGGACTTGCGATGATGGGCCTGCCCGTCGGCGAGTCGAGAAGACCGATACTCTCTGGCGGCATATTCGAGAGGGAGGACCGGGAGGAGGTCCGGGCGCAGCTCGAGTTCCTCGGAAAGATACAAAGGAAGAAGGTGGAATTGAAGGACCGCAAGGGGAAGACGGTCCACACAGATTATCCCGTATGTCCGAAGACACCGCCAGACTTCGGAGACCTCTCCTTCCGCAACGGCGAGGCGTTCTCAGGTCCGCCATCATCCGAGGTGGCGCACATCGACCTGCTGCTTGGCTGGAAGGACGGGCCTGTGGGGACAGCCCTCGATGAGGCGCTGGTCAGGGATAATGGCGGCGACGGGACTAGGATGAAGCTTGTCATGGACCGTCCCAAATTGCTCATAGTCCCGACGGTCACGATCAGGACACAGCGGCAGGAGCAACACGTGTTCGTGCACGCGGCGGGTGGCATAGTCGCGGCGACTCAGAGACTGATCGAGATAGGCGTGATTCCCGGGGCGTTGCTCGACGAGATATCAATGATAGCCAACGTGTTCGTGCACCCGAGTGCGTCAATTCCCAAGAGAATTAGATTGAACAACTACAAGGCCATGGGCGCGGCGGTGAAGAAAGCGCTGGAGCACCAGCCTACGCTCGAAGAGGTGCTGAGGGAGAAGGCGTCCGCGAGACATCCGTTCCGGTACACGCCATAGGACACTTGGACAATCTATTTCAAGCACCTTAGGGCTTCCGAGGTCTGGGAGCCATGACCTACAAGCTGCTGTTCGTCGAACCGCCAAAGGACTACTGGTTCCTCATGGGCGAGTACCTCCCGCCACCGACCGCTCTCTTGGCACTCGCCGCCTATGTCGAGCGTGAATTGCCTGACGTCGAGATTCAGGTGATGGACTGCCAGGCAGAGGGGAAGGGATGGAAGGACATCGAAGAGAGGATTCGTTCCTTCTCTCCCGCCATGGTGGCGGCCTCGGGCTTCACGTGCAACGCCTACGTGTGCGCGCGTGCGGCCGAGACCGCCAAGAAGGTCGACAATAACATCACGACTGTGATCGGCGGGCAGCACTTCACCGTAACCGCCGAGGAGTCGCTGAAGAGCTTCCCCGAGATCGACTACATCGTCTGCGGCGAGGGAGAGATCACCCTCGTCGAGCTGATCAGGTCGCTTGTGGCGGGAAAGGACGTCGGCTCCGTGGCGGGTCTCGCCTTCAGGCACAACGGCTCGGTCGTCCGGACACCGCCAAGGCCCCTCATCGAGAATCTGGACACCCTCCCCTATCCTGCCTACCACTTCGTCGAAGACCTCTTGCCGCAATATCACTTCACGCTCATGGCGGGGAAGAACACACGATACATGATCATGGAGGGCTCGAGGGGCTGCTCGCACAAGTGCTCCTTCTGCAGCCAATGGCGACACTGGAACGGCACGTGGCGGTCGAAGTCGCCCAAGCGCATCGCCGACGAGATGCAGCAGCTCCATGACAGGTTTGGCGCGGGCTTCATCTGGTACACCGATGACAACTTCGACTACAGGAGGAGGGGGAAGGAGCTCTGGGAGGAGCTCAGGACGAGGGAGTTCACCAAGAACATCTCGTGGTTCTTCCAGGCGAGGACCGACGACATCGCGAACAATCCCGAGTTCGTCGCAAAGATGAGGTCTGTCGGAAACACCTGGATCCTCGTCGGCATCGAGAACAACTCTCAGGAGACGCTGAAGGGATTCAGGAAGGGGACGAGGCCGAGCGATGCGGCAACGGCGATCAAGGTGCTCAACGACAACGACATCCTCAGTCAGGGGATGTACATCATCGGTTCCCGGAAAGACACGCCGGCGTCCATCGAGGGCCTGCTCGACTTCTCCTTGGAGATCGACTCGCAGATATCGGTTTACGGCATCCTCACGCCGATGCCCGGGACAGAGGTCTACGACGAGGCGAAGAGGAACGGGTGGATAGAGGACACGAACTGGGCCGACTACGACATGATACACGCGATAATGCCGACGGAGACGATGACGACGCAGCAGGTCCAGGAGGAGCTGTACCGCTGTTACAAGAGGTTCTACGGCTCGATCTCCAGGGGGCTTGCAGGCGTCTTCTCAAGGAACAAGATCAAAAGGCAGGCCTACCGCCACATGGCGAAAAAGAGCGTGCTGAGGAACCTGAGGCGCATGCTTTGAGGCTGGAGACGAGCATCCGTTACTATGTCTTCCTTTCCGTCGTCGCCGGTATCCTCGTCCTTGTGATGGTGTTCCCGGGTTCATCGGGACCGCCCGAGGTCACATTCGGGACTCGTGCGGTGATTGGCGGCGCCTTCATCGCGAGCTGCCTTCTTGGAATCTCGATGGCTCTCAAGCCAGCCTGGCTGAGGAGAGTCACGAAGCAGGCGGGCCACGGATCGAGCAGCGCAGGTGAGGAGGGCACGCGAAGGAGAAGACAGGGCCATCATCCAGACTGCGAGCACTTCATGGGCCATACCGTCCGGATTGGCGGGAGGGTTCTCTGTGGCGGTTGCACGGGCCTCCTGCTCGGGTCCGTAGTCTCGATCGTCGGCGCGGCATCCTATATGTTTCTATCACTGAACGAGTCGAGGGCGGTCCTTCTCACGATTCTTGGGGCGGGACTGTTCATCGTGTCATTATGCCTCGTCGAGATCAGGATTCCCGCCAGAGAGAAGTCGGTCCACCTGATGAGCAACATGTTCCTCGTCGCGGGGTTCCTGCTGGTGGTGACAAGCGTCCTTGAGCTGACCGGCGACGCGCTCTTCGGCCTCGTGGCGGTGGTGTTGTCTTTCCTTTGGCTCGACACCAGGATACAGATGTCCGGCTGGCGGCATTCCGAGATATGCGGTTCGTGTCCTGAGACCTGCAAGGCGTACTAGGGTCAGTGCTTCCTCGTCACCATCCCGATGCCGAGGATGATGATGGCCAGGCCGATGACGACAGGAATGATCCACCAGAGTTCAATCGATTGAAGGGAATTTTGCAGTCCCGGAACCGACTTCAGGCCTTCGAGTATGATCATCAGGCCAACGAGGACGATGATCACGCCCCAGAATATCGGGGCCCTGTGCCCGCTCGCCGGACACCCTTCCTCGCAATCCTGCTGTTGCGCCCTCCTCTGCCGCTCCATGCCTGTCGGGGCCAAGGGCGCGGCGCAGCTGTTGCAGAACTTCGCGTCGTCGGCGTTCTGCCTGCCGCATCGCTGACAATAGACCATGAAGAACCTCGGGGCGTCATCATCCTAGTTCTATTAATTAATGACCCCTGCCTTTGGCGTTGGAGTGTCCGCCTATTCATTTCTCTTTGCTTCTGATCCCGCCGCGAGCATCCCCTTCAGCTTGTGTATTGACGGGACAGGGTACGGATCGATCTCTCGCAGGACAGCAAGGTAGACGCTGGTCATGTCGCCGAGCAATAGGACGCTCAGCATCCTCGCAAGGAGGCTATCGCCATCGTCCTCGACCTCGATCACCTTGGCCTTCTTGGAGACTATCGTCTTCGTAGCATCAAGCCTCCTCGTCATCTCGGCCGACTCGTCCGGGTCCCTGAGTAGTATCGGCAGGAACTTGGCAGCCCTCGAGTCGCTTCCCCAGCCCTCTAGCTCGTTGTGGTCCGCCTCGGGGAAGAAGGACGCCCAGGCGAGCACCTTCGCCATCTCGTTGAACTCCGTCTGCCATCGCCTCGCCACAGGGGCGTACGCCATCGAGCCGTAGATGATCGGTGTCTTGCCGTGGACCTTGAGCGCCATCGCCTTCGCCCTGTTCTCCTTGATGCTCTTGTCGGGTGCCAGGTGCTTCCTTACATCCTCCAGATGGGAGACGGCGATCTTCGCCTCCTTGTTTATGTCGCCCATGACGACGTTGCGGCAGATGCCTAGGACGGCTCCGAAAAGATATCCGAAGGCGCCACGTGGCGGGTACCCCTTGGGTATAGTAACGACCTCTGATTTGTTCTCCTCGCAGAATCCGGCCAGCTTGCCACCGCTGGTCACGCCCACAAGGGTGCATCCGATGCCAAGCGCCTCGCTCGCCGCGCTCAGCGTCTCCTCCGTGTCCCCGGAATAACTCACCGCCAGGACGGTGTCGCCCTCTCCCGCGTAGGCGGGGAGGCGGTAGTCCCTCACGACCTCGACGTCGGTCGCACGCCTGTCCAGGCTCCATGCAGCGAACACATCCCCCGCGATTCCTGAACCGCCCATCCCGACGATGAAGATGTGCCTCAGGTGCTTGGGCAGCTCGTACGCGTGCGCCTGGTCGAGGCCGAACAATATCTGTTCAGGGAGGGAGGTGATTATCCCTAGCATGTCCTTCTTGTCGACCCTGGAGACGTCGGTTGGGGAGAGCATTGAGCCGACAGCATCGCCTATGGACTATTATGGCTATCGCACACGGACTCTACTACCCGTTTTGTGGTAATTACAACAAGATTGATATATCGACCTGGCTTCGTAAGTGGTGTGACCCTGACGGAAAGGGCATTGATAGAGCTGAAGGCCGGCCGGTTCGTCCTGATATATGACGCCGACGGCCGCGAGGAGGAGACGGACATGTGCATGGCCAGCCAGTTCGTCAATCCAGAGGCGGTCAGGACGATGAGGAAGGACGCTGGAGGCTGGATCTGCACGACGATACCGCCACAGATGCTCACGTCATTGGACCTCCCCACTCTCGCCGACCTTTTCGTGCGAGGGGTGAGGGATTTCCCCTCTGTAAGAGGGATCGTCCCCGAGAAGCTACCCTACGACCACAAGTCCGCTTTCAGTCTCACGATCAGTCACCGGGACACCTATACGGGTGTGACCGACAACGACAGGGCCTTGACGATCAGGCGGTTCGCCGAGTTCGCCAGGGAGGCCATAAAGCAGGGCAACGGGTGGGCCGTCGGCGCGTTCGCGAAGGAATTCCACGCTCCCGGCCATGTCGCGCTCCTCAGGCCATCTGTTCCGCTTCTGGCGGAGAGATTGGGCCACACCGAACTCACCACAGCCCTGGCGGTGATGGCTGGAGTGACACCCTCCACGACGATATGCGAGATGCTCGGCGATGATGGCGCGGCGTTGTCCAAGGACGAGGCAAAGGAATATGCCGCTGCACACAATCTCGTGTTCCTCGAAGGACGGGAGATCCTCGAGGCGTGGCGATCATGGTCAAAGTAATGGCGGTGGGGGTCTTCGACCTGCTTCATCTCGGGCACGTTCACTACCTTACCGAGGCGAAGAAGCTGGGAGACGAGCTGGTCGTCGTCGTGGCCAGAGACAGCACTGCCGTGAAGTTCAAGCATCAGCCGATCACCAGGGAGGAGATGAGGCGGAAGCTGGTCGAGGCTCTCAAGCCTGTCGACAAAGCGGTCCTCGGTCACGAGGGCGGCATCTACGAAATCCTTGGCGAGGTGAGACCCGACATCATCGCCTTGGGCTACGACCAGAAGCATGATGAAGCGCAGATTCAAGCGGAGTGCAAGGCCAGAGGCCTCGAGAACACCAAGGTCGTCCGGATGCCCAAGTTCGAGGGCGATCTCGACGGCACGAGGAAGATCGTCAGAAGGGTTGCTGACTGGCTGAGGATGCAGGAGAAGCTGGCGATGTTCGAGAAGGACAAGGTGTGATGATGGAAGACGTCTGCTGTTCTTGCGGCAAGCAGGTCCCTTGGACGGAGTTCTACAGGTGCGAGAAGTGCGATGGCAACGTCTGCGGGGATTGCGTTGTCATCATGGAGGAAGTGCAGATGTGCCCCGATTGCGCTGGCGGTGAGTGATGAGGAAGATAGGGATTGCGGACACGACGTTCGCCAGGTACGACATGGCGGGAGCCGCCATCGATGAGCTCAAGTCGCAGGGCACCGGCTACAAGGTCGTGCGCTACACGGTCCCCGGGATCAAGGACCTCCCCGTCGCCGCCAAGAAGCTCCTGGAGGAGCAGGGCTGCGACATCGTGCTCGCACTGGGGATGCCGGGTCCTGAGGACATCGACAAGCAAAGCGCCCTCGTCGCCGATTACGGGTTCCAGAACGTTCAACTGGCCACGAACAAGCACATACTCGGGGTCTTCGTGTACGAGGACGAGGCGAAGGAGAAGAAGGAGCTTGCGAGACTCGCGGAAAGAAGGTCGAGGGAGCACGCCATCAACGCATTCAATCTGTTATTCCATCCCGAGAAGCTGACCGGAAGAGCCGGCAGCGGGCAGAGGGAAGGATTCGAAGACGCAGGACCATTGGAGGAATAGTGAGATGAACATTGGAATCGTGGTGTCTGAGTACAATGCGGACGTGACCTATCTGATGCTGGAGAGGGCGAAGGAGCACGCGGCCTTCCTGGGACTAACGGTCAAGGAGGTCGTGAAGGTCCCCGGCGTGTACGACATGCCGGTGGCGGCCAAGACCCTCCTGGGCCGGGTCGACATCGACGGCGCGGTCGTCCTGGGTGCGGTGATCGAGGGGGAGACGAGGCACGACGAGATCATCATGCAACAGGCCACAAGGAAGATCCTGGACATCTCGGTGGAGACCGGGAAGCCCATCGGCCTCGGCATCACCGGTCACGGCATGACGAAGCTGCAGGCCCTGGACCGGATAGACAACGCCAAGCAGGCCGTGGAGTCCACCTACAAGATGCACCTGCGTTTGAGGGAGATGAGGATCTAGGTA
>Ga0315268_10002937_pt1 | contig 18955 bp, 12 predicted proteins | sample C1_top_MG_FD_204535 | JGI IMG/M metagenome (GOLD analysis project Ga0315268, IMG submission 204535) | Sediment microbial communities from Yellowstone Lake, YNP, Wyoming, USA - C1_top | ecosystem: Environmental > Aquatic > Freshwater > Lake > Sediment | place: USA: Wyoming | collected 2017-08-01
CGGATCATTTACTCTGTCTTTGTCCTCCTGGGTCTATCCATCGTGATCTTTATCATCGCTCGAATCATGCCCGGAGACCCGGCGCGAGTGGCGCTGGGGGCGCGCGCGCCTCAATGGGTGGTGGACCGATTGCGCGAGCACATGCACCTCAACGACACGCTGATTGTGCAGTATGGCTACTGGCTGCGCGATGCGGTCCGGGGCGACTTTGGCCTTTCGCTGGTCACGCAGCGACCGGTCACAACTGACATCCTGATCACTTTTCCAGCGTCGCTCGAGTTGGTGCTGGTCTCCGGTCTCATGTCTGCCGTGGGCGGCATCGGTCTCGGTATCCTCTCCGCACGCTACAAAGATAGCTGGGTTGACAGTATCGTGCGTCTTTTCTCCTACATGGGGATAGTGACGCCCTCCTTTGTCTTTGCCAGTGTATTCATTCTCCTCTTTGGCTGGGTGCTCAAGTGGTTTCCGATCATTGGCAGGATTAGCGAAAACGCGATTGCGCCGCCGGTCGTTACGGGACTGATAACCATTGACTCTCTTCTGGCGGGACAGTTCGGTGTCTTTCTCGATGCGCTCAAGCACCTGGCGCTACCGTCTCTGGCGCTGGCCATGGGCTCGATCGCTCAAGAAGCGCGCATCACCCGTTCGACGATGGCAGATAATCTGAACAAAGACTATATCGCCGCGGAGCGCGCGCTTGGCATCCCTGAGCGGATCGTGATGGGGCGCTTTTTGCTCAAACCTTCCCTGATCCCGACCGTTTCCATCCTGGGGCTGGATATCGCCTCTACCTTTAGCATTGCCTTCCTGGTGGAACTCATCTTCAATTGGCCTGGACTGGCGCGCTACGGGATGCAGGCCATGCTGCACAAGGATTTGAACGCCATTTCGGCCGTCATCCTGGTGCTGGGCGCCGTCTTTATCCTGGTCAACATCACCGTGGATATTATCGTCGCCCAGTTGGATCCGCGCATCCGGCTGAGCGCGGCAAGGAGCGAATAGACAGAATGGCCGAACAGTTAAATATAAATACCAGCCAAGATTTCGCGGCGACCATTACGGCGCGACAGATTGCGCAACTGGAACGCGAATCCAGGCGGGAGAACCTGGGGCGCTCTTGGTACAAGTTCTCGCGCAACATCTTGTCCATCCTCGGTATTGCCACAGTTCTCTTGCTCATCTTACTGGCCATCTTTGCTCCGTACGTGACGCCCTATCCCAAGCACGCTGGAGCGTTCACCGACTTTGCCCACGCTAAACAGCCGCCGAGCGGGCAGCATCTTTTCGGCACAGACCAGATTGGCCGCGACATCTTGACCCGGGTCGTCTTTGGCTTACGCTCCTCATTGTTGATGGGCGTGGTCGTTCTGGCGCTGGTCGTGCCGCCGGGTGTGCTGCTGGGTTTGCTCGCGGGTTACTTTCAAGGGACGTGGATTGACACAATCATCATGCGCATCACCGACATCTTTTTAGCCGTGCCGCCGTTGATCCTCGCGCTCGCCGTCGCCTCGGTGCTCGAACCCAATCTGTGGAATGGCATGATGGCCGTCTCGTTGATGTGGTGGCCGTGGTATACGCGCTTGGTGTATGGAACGGCCAGCCAACTGCGCAACGAATACTTTGTCACGGCAGCACAGGTCACCGGCGCGAGCACCTGGCATATCCTCTTTCGCGAGATTTTGCCCAACACCATCTCGCCGATTTTCACCAAGATGAGCCTCGACGTCGCATGGGTCATCATCATCGGCTCTATGCTCAGCTTCGTCGGCCTGGGGGTGCAGCCCCCTGAACCCAGTCTTGGGACGATGGTGGCGGATGGGTACCGCTATCTCCCCGATCAATGGTGGATCATGCTTTTCCCGGCTCTGGCCATCGTCGTCGTCGTCTTGGGATTCAATCTGTTAGGCGATGGGGTGCGCGACATGTTCGCTGCCGAGGAGTTCTAGGATGTCTACTGCCCCTCTCTTGCTAGAGATCAAGAATCTATACGTTCATTTTGCTGTCTATGGCGGTCGGCTCAATGTCTTAGATGGCGTCAACTTTTTCATGCGCAGCGGCGAAAAGGTTGGACTGGTGGGCGAGACGGGGTGCGGCAAGACGACGACGATGAAAGCTATCCTCCGCGTGTTGCCTATGCCGCCAGCCCACATCTCGCAAGGAGAGATTTGTTTCAATGGCCGGGACATTCTCAAGATGAGTTCAAACGACTTGCAGCAAGTCCGAGGGCGAGGTATCTCGATGATCTTTCAAGATCCGACTGCCGCCCTCAACCCGGTCTTTAGCATTGGCGAACAGATGGAGGCTGTCATTCAACATTCCGCAGAGCGGGGAAAACCGTCGTCTCGCCAAGAGATTCATCGGCGAGCGGTCACTTCTCTGCAAGAAGTCGCATTGGCCGATCCAGAACGGCTGCTGCAGAGTTACCCAATCCAGCTCAGCGGCGGGATGCGGCAGCGAGTTTGCATCGGCATGGCCCTGTCTACAAGTCCCGAGTTGCTCATCGCCGACGAGCCGGGCACTTCGCTGGATGTGACTATCCAAGATCAAGTCCTGCGCCTGCTGCGGACGTTGGTGGAGGAAAAGAACACTTCTGTCATCCTCATCACGCACACCCTGGGCATCGTCCGAGAGACAACCGAGCGGGTGTATGTGATGTACGCAGGCAATATGGTGGAGGTGTCGGCGACGAAAAAGCTTTTTGCCAATCCGCTGCATCCCTATACGCAGGGACTTATCAGCACTGTCCCCAGGCTGACGGGCGGAGGCATTGCCAGCGGCATATCGGGTCGCATCCCGGATTATCTCAATCCGCCGTCGGGCTGCCGCTTTCATACGCGCTGCTCGTACGTCATGGACATTTGCCGCACAGAAAAACCGCCGGCGTATCGGGTTGATGAAGATCATGAGGTAGCGTGCTTTCTTTACCGGGACAAGAACGCTTGAACCTTGCGAAGGTTCAGGCGACCGAAGGTCGCACACCTTCGCAAGGTTGTGTGGGACAACACACTATGACCGATATTTTGACTGCCACCGATTTGAAAAAGTATTTTGTCATCGGCCATACCGGCTGGCCGAAACGGGAACCTATCACCGTCAAGGCGGTAGACGGGATTTCCTTTACGATGCACGAGGGAGAGACTTTGGGCCTGGTTGGCGAATCCGGCTCCGGCAAGAGCACGGTCGCCTATACCACCATCGGCATGTACCACCCAACTTCAGGCAGCCTGAGATTTCGGGGACAAGAGCTGTTCCAGGCCGACGGGAAACGTCCGCTGCATCTCAGAAAAGAGATACAGATCGTCTTTCAGGATCCGGGTTCGTCTTTGAATCCGAGGCGGAACATCAAAGAGATTCTAGAGATGCCGCTTCGGATTCACCAGCCCGACAAGAATAGATTGGAGCAGATCATCCACCTGCTCGAGATCGTTGACATGCCGCCCGAGTACATGTACAAATATCCTCACATGCTGAGCGGTGGCGAAAAGCAGATCGTGGCCGTCGCTAGGGCGCTCGCCACCAACCCCTCCCTGGTCATTCTGGACGAGCCGACCTCTGCGCTGGATGTGTCTGTCCAGGCCAAGACCATCAACTTGCTCTTGCGGCTGCAGCGAGAGTTTAACCTGTCCTATCTGTTTATCACTCACGACCTGAGCTTGATGCGGAACGTCGCTTCGCGCGTGACGATCATGTACCTGGGCAAGATTTGCGAAGTCGCCGAGACCGCCGACTTTTTCCAAAATCCATTGCACCCTTACACGCAGATGCTTCTCTCGTCTATCCCAGTGGTTTCAGAGGCTGAGGAAGAACTCAAGCCCAAGAAAGTCATCTCCACGGGCGAGATCCCCAGCCCGGTCAACATTCCTACTGGATGCAGTTTCAATACACGCTGTCCGTTTGTGATGGATGTTTGCTACAAGATAGACCCGGTGATGGTCGAGGCTGGCAATGGACATACTGTTCGTTGCCACCTCTTTCCTCAGCCTGCGTCGGCCAGCATTGACCGGCCGGGTTGAGTTCTTCGCCCACCCATACAGCTCATGATAGGAGAAGGTCACATGTTAAGAGTGGCTACTGATATTGGAGGAACGTTCACGGACCTCGTGTACGTTACCTCGGAGGGACAAGTCGGTACGGCCAAGAGCCATACGACGCCCGCGCAATTTGAAAAGGGCGTGATGGATGTGATTGCGGCCAGGCACATCTCCCCTAGCGAATTCGTCTCCTTTGTGCACGGGACGACGATCGTCATCAACGCGATCGCGGAGAGGAAGGGCGCCAAGGCGGCGCTGCTCACGACGGAGGGCTTTCGCGATATTCTTGAGATCGGTCGCGGCAATCGCCCAGATTTCTTTAACCTGGAATACCGCAAGCCAAAGCCGTTTGTGCCTCGCTATCTGCGCCGAGAGGTGCCGGAACGCATCTCGTACAAGGGGATAGAGAGCAAGCCTCTCGATCTTTCCGGGCTGCCGGCCATCCTGGACGATTTTCGTGCTGATGGGGTGGAGGCCATTGCTATCTCCTTTATCAACTCTTACGCTAATCCGGCCCACGAGCAGGCGGCGTTGGCCAGGGTCAAAGAGCTCTGGCCCGAGGTCTCCGTCGTGGCTTCCCACCAGATCACCCGCGAGTGGCGCGAGTACGAGCGCACCAACACGGCTGCGTTATCCGCCTACGTTCAGCCTATTGCCCATCGCTACCTGGACCGCCTGACTGGCTGCCTCCGCGAAGCCGGCATGCAGTGCACGCCATATATCATGCAATCCAACTGCGGCGTGGATACGGTCAAGAGCGCGCGCCAGATTCCGATTACCATGATCGAATCCGGCCCGGCCAGCGGCGTCTGGGGGGCTGCAGCGCTGGGCCGGCTGATCGGCGAGCTGAACGCCATTGCGATTGATATCGGCGGCACCACAGCCAAGTGCGGGCTGATCACCAAAGGAGAGGTCAAGCTCAACACCAACTACACGGTCGAGCGCACCGAGACCTCGGCCGGGTATCCCGTTATGGTGCCGGTTGTGGACTTGGTGGAGATCGGCAATGGCGGCGGATCCATCGCCTGGGTGGACGAGTTCCAAAGACTGCATGTCGGTCCGCAAAGCGCCGGGGCCGTGCCAGGCCCGGTTGCCTATGCCCTGGGCGGGACAGAAGCCACGACCACAGATGCCAATCTGGCGCTAGGCTGCATCAATCCGAACTATTTCTGCGGCGGGACGATGGTCGCCGATATGGCCGCCGTGGACAGGTCGCTGGATGGACTCGCCGCTACCCTCCATACCAGCCGGCAGGAAGCCGCACGTGGCATCGTTCGCATCGCCAACAACAACATGGTCAACGCCATCAAGCTAATCTCCGTCAACCGTGGACATGACCCGCGCGATTTCACGTTGATTGCCTTTGGCGGCGGCGGCGGCATGCACGCTTGCGCCCTCGCCAAAGAGCTGGGAATCAAAAAAGCTGTGATCCCCAGTCTATCAGGCGTGTTCTCAGCCTGGGGTATGTTGCTAAGCGATTTGCGCCGCGATTATCTGCAGACCCAGATCGTCGAGTTATCCGGTCCAGAAGGGGCCGCCCAGATCAACCAGGTACTTGCGATGCTCGAAGAGCAGGCCATCCAAGAGTTCGCCGCCGAAAACATTGACCGCTCGCGGGTGCACTTTCTCCGCTATGGCCGGTGCCGCTATCAGAACCAAGAACACTCTGTGGAAATCGCCCTGCCGGACGGCGCTATCACAGCCAACCAGATCGAGGCCATCCGCGAGCGTTTCGACACAGACTATGAGCGTGAATACACCTACCGCCTGGCCGCGCCGGCGGAACTGGTCGGTTACCATCTGGTCGCCGTTGCCGAAGTAGACAAGCTGAAGCCAGAGAAACACCCAAGGACAGGGCGCCAGCTTGAGGATGCCGTCAAGGCAAAACGGGAAGTGGATTATGTTGAAGCCGGCGTCCACCAGGCGACAATCTACGACGGCGATGCCCTGGAACCGGGCATGAGCTTTGTCGGACCCGCGATCATCGAAGAGTCGGGCACCACGGTCGTGATCCCGCCTGGCCTGCCGTGTCACGTAGACGACTATGGCGACTATAACATTCAGACCGCTCAATGAGGAGGATCACCATGACACAGCAGTATGATCCCATTACAATAGAAATCATCCAAAGCTCGCTCCAGGCAGCGGCCGACGAGATGTTCGCCGCCCTGCGCCACACGGCCATGAGCGCGATTATCTACGAAGTGCTCGACATGGGCACTGGCATCACCGACCGGAACGGGGAACTGGCCGGTTCCGGAGCCGGCATCCCGGCCTTTGTCGGCGTGTTAGACAAAACTGTCAAACGGGTTCTCGAAAAATTCAACCAACCGGGCGATATCGAGCCGGGCGACATCTTTATCACCAATGACCCGTACAACGGCGGCGTGACGCATCTGAACGACGTCATCCTGGTCATGCCTGTCTTTGCGGGCGACGAGATTGTGGCTTGGACTGCTAATATCGCCCACTGGAACGATGTGGGTGGCATGGTGCCCGGCAGCATGTCAACCAATGCGACAGAGATCTTCCAGGAAGGGCTGATTTTAGCGGGTATCAAGCTCTTTTCCCGGGGCAAGCCGATCCGGTCAGTGCTTGATATTCTCACGGCGAACTGCCGCATGCCAGATTTTCTAACAGGCGACCTCTGGGCCGTAGTGGCTTCCGTCAGGGTCGGTGAGCGCCGCGTCCTGGAGATTGCGAACAAGTATGGGAAAGACGTGTTCCTCCATGCTGTGAAGGAATACCTGGACTATGGCGAGCGGGTCAGCCTGAGCGCACTGAAACGCCTGCCCAAGGGCAAGTACTCGCTGGTCGAAGAGCAAGATAGTGGGCCGGCCTATCAAGTCGAGGTCGAGATTCGTGAGGATGAGTTTATCATTGACCTGCGGGGCAGCCCCGACCAGGACAAAGGTCCCTTCAACATGAGCCGGGACGAAGCGGTCACGGCGTGCCAGATCGCATTCAAGGGTGTCACCTCGCCTGACAGAGTGGCCAACGGCGGCACCTTTCGCCCTTTGAAGGTCTTGACGCGCCGAGGAAGTGTCTTTGACCCGATTTACCCGGCAGCCCAGGGCATCTACTATGAGCTCACCATCCGGCTCCACGATCTGATCATACGCTGCCTGGCCCAACAAATGTCTGATCGGTTGCCCGCCGGCGGGTTTGCCTCGGTCTGCGGTACGCTGTTCGGCGGCATCCACCCCGATACCGGCCGGGCGTATGCCGTAATCGAGCCCGAGTTGGGCGGCTGGGGCGGCGCCCCGCGCGCCGACGGCAACTCAGGGCAGTTCTGCGCGCTACACGGTGAAACATACAATTGCCCGGCCGAGGTCGCCGAGGCGCGGTATGGCGTGACGGTTGACTATCTGAGTTTTCATGACGAGGATGGCGGCCCAGGCTTGCATAGAGGGGGCAAGGGCGTGCGGATTGATTATCGCATCAAATCCGACAATGCCTGGCTGACCGTTGCCTACACCCGGTCGAAGGTTCCACCTTGGCCTCTGGAAGGCGGCTGCCCGGGGTCGCCGAACCATGTATTGATTGTCCGGGCGAATGGCACCACGGAGCGTTACTCAGTGGTCAGCGGTTTGACGTTGAACACGGATGATGTCATCCGCGTCATGACGGCTACGGGTGCAGGTTGGGGTGACCCGATGAAACGCGATCTGGAACTAGTCAAGGACGACTTGAAAAACGGTTACATTACCCTAGACCAGGCGAACCGATACTATGGGCTGGATAAACGGGGATCAAGCTAAGGAGGATCGCATGCGTGTAGCAAGTGACGTTGGCGGCACCTTTACCGACCTGGTGTATCTCGTCGAAAAGACTGGCGAGGTAGGGGTGGCCAAAGCATCCACCACTCCCCACGATTATGCAAAAGGCGTGATCGAGACGCTGCTCAAAGCTAAGGTTCACGTGCCCGATACCGAGTTCTTTGTGCATGGCTCGACCATCATCATCAACGCGCTCACCGAGCGCAAAGGCGCCAAGACAGCCCTGATCACTACTAAGGGCTTTCGGGACGTGCTGGAAATCGGGCGGGCCAATCGCCCCGACATCTATAACATGTACTACACCAAGCCCAAGCCTTTCGTCCCGCGTTACCTGCGATTCGAGGCGGGCGAGCGGGTCAACTACAAGGGCCAGGAGCTACAGCCGCTCAACGAAGACGACGTGCGACAAGCTGTCGAGCGCTGCAAGGCGGAAGGTGTAGAAGCGATCGCGGTTTGTTTCCTACACTCGTATGCCGACCCCAGCCACGAAGTGCAATGCGGCAAGATCATCACCCAGCTTGCTCCCGAAATTCCCGTGACCCTTTCGCACCAGGTTACGCAGGAATGGCGCGAGTACGAGCGCACCAACACGGCGGTCTTGAACAGCTACGTGCTCCCCACGGCTCGCTACTATCTCGACAACCTGGAAAAAGACCTGGCCGGTATGGGAATGCGCAAGGTCTACCACGTCATGCAATCCAACGGCGGCAACGCCACGTTCGATAAAGGCAAGCAATCCCCGATCAACCTTGTCGAGTCGGGACCGGTGGCTGGCGTCATCGGAGCAGCTGTCATCGGCGACCTCATTGGCGAGCGAAACGTCATCTCGCTCGACATCGGAGGCACCACCGCCAAGACTTCGCTGGTGGAAAACGGCACACCCAAGATCACCACCGAGTACAAGATCGAATACCGGCGCAACTTTGCCGGCTATCCTGTCCTAGCCCCAACGGTTGACATTGTAGAGATCGGCGCGGGCGGCGGTTCAATTGCCTGGGTAGACAAGGCGGGCGCGCTGCGCGTGGGGCCGGTCAGCGCCGGGGCGGATCCCGGCCCGGCCTGCTACGGTTGGGGCGGCACTCTGCCGACGGTGACTGATGCCAATGTCGTCGCCGGACGTATCAACCCCAAGTACTTTTTGGGTGGCGAAATTCCGCTCGACGTGGAGAAAGCCAAGACCGCCATGCAGCCAATCGCCGACGCTTTCAAGATTGACGTGGCGCAGGCAGCCATGGGTGTCATCCGCCTGGCCGACGCTAACATGGTCAACGCGCTCAAGCTGGTGTCGGTGCGCCGGGGCTATGACCCGCGCGACTTTTGCCTGATCGCCTTTGGCGGCGGCGGCGCAATGCACGCCGGGGCGCTAATGCGCGAGCTGCGCGTCAAGAAGGTCATTATCCCCACCGAGCCAGCGGTGTTTTCTGCTTGGGGCATGTTGATGACTGACCTACGCCAGGATTATATCCGCACATTCATCGCCCGCACCGATCAGGTCAAGCCCGAAGCAGTGGATGCCATTTTTGTCGGCATGCAGTCGCAGGCTGCAAAAGACCTGGCCGAGCAACACGTCGTCAAACGCGACATGATCTTCCAGCGCTCTGCCGACATGCGCTACATGGGTCAAGAGCACACCGTCAAAGTTCCGTTGCCGGCTGGCCCGATCACGGCGGCCAAGATGCCAAAGATCAACGAGCGCTTCCACCAGTTGCACGAGCACGCTTACACCTTCCGGCTCGAATCACCGGTAGAGTTGGTGAACTATCACCTCACGGCATTGGGCCGCGTCAGGAAGCCGTCGCTCAAGCCGCTGGATGGCAAGGGCGGGAGCCTAAAAAAAGCCCTCAAGGGCGAGCGCCATGTCAATTTTGATGAGCTAGGCTTTCACGAGGCAGCGATCTATGAACGCGACCTGCTGCCGGTCGGCGTCGCTTTGAAAGGACCACTGGTCCTCGAAGAGCCGGCCGCCACGACAGTCGTGTTTCCCGATCAGCGGGTTACCCGGGACAAGTTTGGCTTTTTGCATATCGAGATGGCTGACTCAAAGACGGCGAGAAAACCTGCGAGCAAGCTTTTGCGGAAACCTGGAAAGACCAGTCTGCGCGCACGTCGCGCCAAGCGCTAGTGATCAGTGGGCATTCGGGCCTTGGGACAGAGGAGAAAGAGCATGGCCAAGAAAAGTCTGGACCCATTCACCCTTGAAATCATCAAGGACGGACTGGTGGCCGTTGGCGACGAGATGTTTGTGACCATGCAGCGCACCAGCATGAGCACGATCATTTACGAAGTACTCGACTATGCCACCGGTCTGACCGACGCGCATGGGCGGCTCATCACCCAGGGCAACGGCGTGACGCTGTTCCTGGGCACTCTGGACTTTGCCGTGCGCGAGACCCTGAGGAAATTCGGACCCGACGGTCTCAAGCCCGGCGACATCATCATCACCAACGATCCCTATGTCGGCGGCGGCACGCACCTCTCCGACGTGACACTCCTCATGCCAATTTTCTATGATGGCAAGATCGCTGCTTTTGCCGCGAACAAGGGACACTGGACTGAAGTGGGCGGCATGGCCGCCGGGAGCTGGACGACCGATTCAACCGAGGTGTATCAAGAGGGGCTACAGTTTCCCAACATCAAGATTTTTGAAGAGGGCCAGCCGATTCAGAGCCTGATTGATCTGATCCGCGCGAATGTCCGCACGCCCGATATGACCATCGGCGATATGTACGCCCAGGCGGCCTCACTGCGCATCGCCGACCGGCGCTTCCGCGAGCTCTGCGATAAATACGGCGCAGATAACGTGCTGGCTGGCATCGAGACGCTGATGGATCACAGCGAGCAGATGACACGCCAGGAGCTGAACAAGATCCCGCCGGGGGTGTATTACGCAGAGGACTATATTGACGACGATGGCGTCGGCAATGGGCCGTTCAAAGTCTGCGTGAAGGTGACGCTCACGGGCGACAAGCTCACCTGTGACTTTACGGGCTCAGATCCACAGGTCCCTGGGCCCGTAAACTGCAACCGCACGGGCTTATATTCGGCAGCGCGTGCAATCCTCATGTCCATCACCGATCCCTCCATCCTGGCCAACGAGGGGTGCTTCCGTGCGTTGGAGGTAATCTGCCCCGATAGAACCATCTTTACGTGTGAACGCCCGGCCGCCGTGTCCACGTACTGGGAAACGTTGATGTATGCGTCTGACCTGATTTGGCATGCGTTAGCGCCGGTTTTGCCCAAACGGCTACCTGCCGGCCACTTTCTCAGCGTTTGCGGCATTGTTTTGGCTGGCAAGCACCCTGATACCGGCGAGCTCTTCCTGCTCGTGGAGCCGCAGGCAGGCGGCTGGGGCGCTGGCGCAGATAAAGACGGTGAGAACGGGTTGGTGTGCGTGGGCGACGGCGAAACGTACGTCATCCCCGTCGAGGTGTGCGAGACGCGTTATGGCGTGCTGGTGGATCAGTACAGCTACGACATTGCCGACGGTGGTGCAGGCCAGCACCGTGGTGGACGCGGCCTGGTGCGCGACTATCGGATCGTCGGCGACGAAGCCAGGTACACCGGCACCTTTGGACGCCACAAGTTCCTGCCGTGGGGGCTGGCGGACGGCAAGCTGGGAGCGCGCAATTACACCAAGCTCATCTTTGGCGATGGTCGTGAGCCGGTCATCTTTGGCAAGGCGGCTCGTTATCACCTGAAGCAAAACGATGTTGCTCGCCTTGTCACCGCCACCGGCGGCGGCTATGGCAATCCGCTCGAGCGACCGGTCGAACAAGTCCAATCCGACGTCAAGGACGGCTATATTACGCTTGAGCAAGCTGAAAAAGACTATGCGGTCGTTCTGGATCCGGACACGCTGGCGGTTAAGAAACTGATCGGCGGACGCAAGCAAGGCACCTAGTCGGTTGTGTTATCGAGCTAACGTTTGGAGGCCAGGCCCCGACTAAAGTCGGAGCCTGGCCGTGGACGTTCAAGGCCAGGTTTCCGGCGGCCTTGGCGAAAGGGAGGGCAGGCGATGCGCATCTTGTGGATCAACCCCATTGGGACCGACGCATTCGATTCTGATACACTCAAAATTCTCAGCGAAGCTAAACGCACCGGCACACAGGTAGACCTGGTCTCACTACCTGCCGACCGGCCCCGCCATCTCGAGTACCACGCGTACGAGGCTCTGATCGTGGCCGACATTGTGCGCCTGACTTATGATGCTGCCAATCAATATGATGCGGTTGTCATTGGCTGTTTTTACGACGTAGGTCTGCGTGAGGCGCGCGAAGTCTCGGGACATGCGGTTGTCACAGCACCCTGCCAATCAGCGACGGCTATCGCCAGCAACCTGGGCAACACCTTCTCGGTGCTGGTAGGCCGGCGCAAGTGGGTCCCCAAGATGAGCCAGAACGTGCACGAGTATGGTCACGGCCACCGCATGGTTTCGATGCGCCCGCTGGATTTGGGTGTACACGACTTTCAGGCTGACCATGACCGTACTTGCGACCGCCTGTTGACGGAAGGGCGTAAGGCCATCCAGGAAGATGGAGCCGAAGTCATCATCCTGGGCTGCACGGCGGAGTACGGCTTTCACGAAAAGATGCAGTGCGAGCTTGGCGTGCCCGTCATAGACGCTGTTCTGGCCCCTTTCAAGTACGCAGAATTTCTGGCGGAACTCGCCGAACGTTTCGATTGGTATCCCAGCCGGATGTGGGGCAGCCAGTCGCCGCCGCAAGCAGAGCTGGCCGCTTGGAGAATCTTAGACAAACCGTCCCTTGTCGGCGTCCGGTTCGTTGAGGGGAAGGCTTGACCCTGAAAACCGACCCGTTCACTATCGAGATCATTGGCGAAATGCTGCGCGCCTCGGCGGAGGAGATGTTTGTCACGCTGGGCCGCACCAGCCAAAGCCCTATCATCTACGAAGTGCTCGACTGCGCCTGCGGATTGACCAGCGACCAGGGTGAGCTGATGGCAGAAGCTGAAGGCGTGCCCGGCTTTATTGGCTGCCTGAGCTTTGCCGTCCGCACCGTCTTGACTAAATTCGGCGCCAAGGTGCTGAGGCCGGGCGACATTTACGCCACCAACGATCCCTATACCGGCGGTGGCACGCACCTGTCTGACGTAGTACTGATCGCGCCGATCTTTTTCGAAGGTGAGCTGGTCGCCTTTGCCGCCAACAAGGCACACTGGACCGACCTGGGCGGCATGGCCGCTGGCAGTTGGACGACCGACGCCACCGAAATCTACCAGGAGGGTCTGCAGTTTCCGGCTATTCTGCTCTATCGAGAGGGACAACCCATCCCAAGCCTCATTGACCTGATCGCCGCCAACGTGCGCATGCCCTCCATGACATTGGGCGATCTCTACGCCAGTGTCGCATCGTTGCGTGTGGGAGAACGAGGTGTGGCAGAGGTCTGCCGCAAGTACGGCGTTGCTGCTATGCGCGAGACAGTCTCCGCCATGTTGGAACGGGGCGAGAAGGCAACACTGGCCCGGCTAGACGAGTTGCCGCCCGGCGAGTACACGGCGGAAGACTGGATTGACGACGATGGCTTGAGCGACGAGCCTTTGCGGGTGTGCGTGCGAGTCACGATCCAGCCCGAGACCTTCACTGCTGATTTTACCGGCTCGGCACCTCAGGTGCAAGGGCCGATTAACACGACTTGGACTGGTCTACAGGTGGCCTGCCGGGAGATTTTCAAAGAGATCGTTGACCCGCACTTTCCTAACAATGAGGGAATCTTTCGCCCGCTGCGAGTCATCTGTCCAGAGGGAACGATCTTTACTGCACGGCGACCGGCAGCAGTGTCCACGTATTGGGAAACGGGCGCTTATGTGAGCGACCTCATCTGGCGAGCGATCTTTCCCATTGCGACTCATCGGCTGCCGGTAGGCCATTCGTTGAGTGTGTGCGGCACTATCGTCAGCGGCGTAGACGAAGAACGAGGTCAGTTTGTGCTGGTGGAACCGCAGGCCGGCGGCTGGGGAGCGACCGTTGATCGCGATGGCGAAAGCGGTCTGGTGGTCGCTGGCGACGGCGAGACGTTCAATATGCCGGTGGAGGTGTGCGAGGCCCGCTATCCTATTTTGGTGAAGCAGTACACTTTCAATACACAGCCGGCTGGAGCTGGACGTTCCCGCGGCGGCTTTGGCTTGATGCGTGACTATAGCATCGCTTGCGAACGAGCTGAGTTGACTGCCACTTTTGGCCGTCATCGCTTTCTGCCGTGGGGTGCTGGTGGTGGCGGAGAAGGATCAGCTAACGCAGTCGAAATATATCCTGCCGGGGCGACAGCGCCAGCGTTGCGGCGTGGCAAGCTCGCCCGCTATCCTTTGCGCCAGGGTGACATGGCCCGTCTGATCACCGGCGTGGGCGGCGGCTATGGAGATCCCCTGACTCGTGACCCGGCTCTGGTTCAAGCCGATGTGCGGAATGGATTCGTCACCATCGCCCAGGCGCGGGACATGTATGGTGTGGTGATCGAGCCTGCGAACCTGAGCGTCAACGAAGAAGCCACTCGTGCGCTGCGGGCCAGGAGAACAGGATCGGGGGAAAAGAGATGAAACCCGACCCGTTCACTATCGAGATCATCCGCGAGCAACTCATCGCCGCCTCCCAAGAGAGCTTTATCACGATGGCCAGGGCCAGCCAGAGTCCCATCATCTACGAAGTGCTCGATTATGCTTGCGCTCTGACTGACCCCACGGGCGATTTGATCGCTCAGGCGAACGGCGTGCCCGGATTCTTGGGCACGCTCACTTTCGCCGTCAAAGCCATCATCGAAAAGCATCCCCTGCACACCATGCGCCCCGGCGATGTTTTTATCACCAACGATCCTTACATCGGCGGCGGCAATCACCTGTCTGATGTGGCCCTTATCGCGCCCATTTTCTTTGAGAACCAGATTGTGGCTTTCAGCGTCAACAAGGCTCACTGGACCGAGGTGGGCGGCATGGCCGCCGGCAGTTGGACGACCGACAGCACTGAAATTTACCAAGAGGGTCTGCAGTTCCCAGCGATTCACCTCTACCGCGCTGGAGAGCCGATCCGAGGGCTGATTGATTTGATCGCCGTCAACGTTCGCACTCCCGACAAGACATTGGGTGATTTGTATGCGGGAGTGGCCGCGCTGCATAGCGGGGAGCGGCGAGTGATTGAAATCTGTGAGCGCTACAGCTTGGAGACTTTTCAGGCAAGTGTCACCGCCATTCTAGACCACGGTGAACGGTCATCTCGCCAGGCATTGGCAGAACTTCCCAAAGGAACCTTTTTCACCGAGGAATGGATTGACGACGACGGCCTCAGCGCCGATCCCATCTATGTGTGTGTAAAGGTCACCATTAGCGAGGACGAGTTTGTTGCCGACTATACCGGTTCGTCGCCCCAGGTGCGCGGCCCGGTCAACTGCACCCGCACCCGCCTCTACTCTGCCTGCCGCTCCATGTTCAAGGCCATTACCGACCCCCAAGCGCCCGTCAACGAAGGCTGGTTCCGCCCTTTGAGGGTCATTTGCCCAGATGGCACCATCTTTACAGCGCGGCGGCCGGCGCCTGTGTCCACTTATTGGGAGACCGGGGCCTACGCGGTAGACTTGATCTGGCGCGCGCTGTTCCCGGTTCTGCCCGACCGGTTGAGTGCAGGGCACTCGCTGAGCGTGTGTGGCACGATCATCAGCGGCAGAGATGAAGACGGCAGGACCTTTATCTTGGTGGAGCCGCAAGCTGGCGGCTGGGGGGCTACTGCCACACGAGATGGAGAAAGTGGGCTCGTCGTCGTGGGAGATGGCGAGACCTACGTCATGCCGGCGGAGGTCTGTGAGGTCCGCTACCCGCTGCTGGTTGATCGCTTCACGTTCAACTCGACTCCGGCAGGGGCTGGCCGCTATCGCGGCGGCTTTGGCTTGGTGCGCGACTATCGGGTTCTGTGCGAAAGGGCCGAATTGACGACAACCTTTGGCCGCCATCGCTTTCCACCGTGGGGTGGAGCTGGTGGTGAGGAAGGCTCGCCTAACGGTGTAGCCATCATCCCCGCCGGGCAATCTGAGCCGGTCACGTGGCGCGGCAAGCTGGCCCGCTATCCATTACGCAGAGACGACGTGGCCCGCCTGGTCACCAGTGTAGGCGGCGGCTATGGCGATCGGTTGAGCCGTGATGCTTCGCTGGTGCAGCAAGACGTGCGCAACGAGTTCCTGACCGTTGCTGATGCGCGGCGACTGTATGGCGTCGTCCTCGATCCAGAATCGCTGACCGTGGATCAGGCGATGACGGAAACTCTACGTCGAGAATTGGCTGGCTGGCAAGAACAAAGTCGAGATGGGTGACTAACCACCAAGCCACCAGGGCACAAAGGAGGAGCACAATGATCAAGCTGACCGTAATGTACAATCTGCCACCGGGAGCCGATCACCACGAATTCCTCAAGTGGCGCACGACAGAACATCAAGAAGACAATGCGTCCATGCCCGGCCTCATCAAGACCGATTTCTACATCATCACGAGCGCATGGAAAAGAGACGAGGCTCCCTATCGCTACATGACGGAAGCCTACTTTCCAGATATGGCGACTTTCGAAAGGACCTTTTTCGACCCCGACTACCAGGCTGCGCTGGCCAAGTCGCTGGAGCGCATCGCCGATCCACTATTTCTCATCTCCGAAGAAGTCATCAGCCAAGTCGCCAGGTGAATAACGACCCAGATATGCCGCTAAAGTACCTCGGTCCGTCCTAACGTCACACACTTACGAGTCATCTCAAGCGTTGTGTGACCAGGAGTCTCTTGCGTTGTGAATACGCTTCCGCCGTCGACAATGCATGGCGTACTGTGCCCATGCTGTTATCCAAGCCTAAATCTGTTGCCCTTTGAATTGACTGATATACAAATGGTGGTAAAACCCTCGCCGGTCCAGCAACTGTTGGTGAGTCCCTTGTTCGATGATTTCACCATTGTTGATTACCAACACATGATCCGCATCGCGGATTGTGCTCAGGCGGTGAGCGATCACAAAGCTGGTCCGCCCTTGCATGAGGCGCAAGAGTGCTTTTTGGATGCGCGCCTCGGTGCGAGTATCTACGCTGCTGGTAGCCTCATCCAAAATCAAGATGCCCGGGTCGGCCAGGATGGCGCGCGCAATCGCCAGGAGCTGTCTCTGGCCTTGGCTGAGGTTGCTCGCCCGCTCAGAGAGCTGCGTCTGATAACCTTGAGGTAACTGCCGGATGAAATGATCGGCGTCCGCCATCTTGGCCGCTTGGACTACCTCTTCATCCGTGGCATCTAGCCGTCCGTAGCGGATGTTTTCCATCACAGAGCCAGAAAACAAGAATGTGTCTTGCAGCACCAACCCGAGTTTGTGGCGCAGGTCGGCTTTCTTGACATCGCAAATGTCTGTGCCATCAATCGTGATCCTGCCTGAATTGATCTCGTAAAAGCGGGTCAGCAGGTTGATAATCGTCGTCTTGCCGGCCCCGGTTGGCCCGACCAAGGCCATGATCTCCCCGGCTTTGGCCTCCAGGGACATGTCCTTGATAATCGGCGTGTCTGGCCGGTAGCCGAAGTTGACGTGTTCGAAGCGCACATCTCCCCGAATTGACTCCAACCCAACGGCGTTCGGTGCATCGTCCACCTCAGAAGGGGTGTCAATGATCTCAAAGACCCTTTCCGCCCCGGCCAGGGCAGCCTGGATGGTGTTGTACAAATTCGCCAACTGGCGCAAGGGATTGACAAAGTTCTGCCCGTAGTTGATAAACGTTGCAATGATCCCGACGCTGACCAGGCCCTGCAGGGCTAACCAGCCGCCTAAACCGGCCAGAACGATCACAAAAAAGTTCCCCAGTACCGTCGTCAGAGGCATCAATAGCAGGGCGTAACTGTTCGCGTACACGCCGGCACGGAAAACCTCCTGGTTACATTGGCGGAAGGTTTCAATCACCGATTCGTTTCTGCGGAAGGCCTTGACCACTTTTTCACCGCTAATGGATTCCTCCATGACACCGTTGAGCTCTCCCAGGTGTCTCTGCAGGTCTCGGAATCCTTTGCGGGTGTAGCGGGCGACGAATTGGGTAAACCAGAACATGATGGGAACGACCAGTACAGAAGCCAGCGCCAGCCACCTATCCAGGATAAACATGGCGACCACAATCCCCACCATCGAAAGCACGCTGGCAATCAGGGAGGTGACATTTTGAGATACAGCCTGATTAATGGCATCAATGTCGTTGGTCAGGCGGCTCATTAATTCTCCCGCCGGGTTCTGGTCAAAGAAGCTCAGCGGCAGGGTTTGCAAATGCTGAAAGAGATCCCGGCGCATGTATTTGAGTGCTCTCTGGGAAATGTCTGCCATGATCCAGGCGGCGACGGCCTGGAACAGGTTGTTCAAAAGGTAGGCGGCCAGCATCCACAGGGCCATCCGAGCCAACCCGGCCAGTTGTTTTGTAGTGATAAAACGATCAATCGCCACTCCCATCAAATACGGGCCCACCAGTCCCAAGAGAGTATATATCACGACGCATATCAGTACTATCACCAGACCCACTTTGAAGGGGCCGAGATAGCGTAGCAGCCCGGTCAGGGCACGGCGCGGATCTCGGGCTTTTTCAATTTTACCGACGCTAGCGGGTCGCCTGGGCTGCAAGACCGAGCGAATATCGCTGCCTCCTTGACTGCCAGGTTGATAGCTCATTCTCTTTCACTCCGCTGGCGGCTGGGAACAACTTCTTCCAGATGAAACCCATTCCCCAGTTGCGAATCGTAGATTTCCTGGTAAATGGGACTCGATTGCATCAGTTCTTTGTGCGTGCCTTGGGCGACGATACGACCTTTATCAATGACGATGATCTTGTCGGCCTTCAAGACGGTGCTGATGCGTTGAGCCACGACCAAACTGGTGTGGCGATGCATCTGCGCTTCCAAAGCATCCTGAATTTTGGTCTCGGTCTCTACGTCTACCGAGCTGGTGCTGTCGTCGAGGATCAAGATCTCGGGCTGAGTGAGCAGCGCCCGGGCGATGGCAATCCGTTGTTTTTGACCGCCGGAAAAGTTGGCGCCACGCTCCTCGACGTGGGTATCATATCCCCGAGACAGCTCCATAATAAAATCGTGCGCCTGGGCCGCTTGGGCCGCTGCGATGACTTGCTCGTCGCTGGCTTGAGGATTGCCATAGCG